>Ga0182748_1004505_pt1 | contig 11010 bp, 7 predicted proteins | sample eDN3rd37CKraftOP_FD_128877 | JGI IMG/M metagenome (GOLD analysis project Ga0182748, IMG submission 128877) | Enriched Organic Plus compost microbial communities from Emeryville, California, USA - eDNA 3rd pass 37_C Kraft OP (version 2) (version 2) ...
GAGAGAGACCGGGAGGGTCACCATGACGCGCTCCTGGAGCGCGTCATCGGGTCCGTCGACAGCGGCGAGCAGCGTGCGGGCCGCCTGGATGCCGATGTCGCGCAGCGGAACGTGCACCGTCGTGAGCGACGGCGAGAAGTCGCCCGCGAACGGCATGTCGTTGAACCCCACGACGCTGATGTCGCCGGGGCACTCGAGCCCGTGCGCGCGCATGGAGCGGATCACCCCGAGGGCCACGAGGTCGTTGCCGGCGACGACGGCCGTCGGCAGCGGCTCGCCCCGAGCGACGATCTGGTCCATCGCCCGCTCCCCCGCCTCGGCCGTCAGCGCGATGTCCGGCACGATCTCGCCCGACACTCCCGCCGCGGCCGCGCTGAGCGCGAAGGCGCGCGCACGCGTGCGCGTGGTCGAGAAGTCGTCCGGTCCGGCAAGGTGCACGATGCGCCGGTGGCCGAGGCCCGCGAGGTGATGCACGGCCGCCTCGATGCCGGCGGCGTTGTCGGCCATCACGACGGGGAACCCGACGTCCGCGTCGCGGTTGGCCATGACGATCCGCACGCCGCGCTCGCGTGCGTCGAGGAGGAACTCCTGCTCGGCGAGACGCCCCGTGGCGAGGATGAAGCCGTCGACTCGGCGCTGCATGAGCGAGTCGAACGCGGCCGACTCGGTGTGCGCGAAGCCATCGGTGTTGACGATGAGCGCGCTGTAGCCGCGAGGCTGCAGGAAGTCCTCGATGCCGCGCACCAGCGGCGGGAAGATCGGGTTCATCAGGTCGGGGATGATGATGCCGATCGTCTGCGTCGACGCCGTCCGCAGACTCCGCGCGACGACGTCGGGCCGGTAGCCGAGCTCGCGGGCCGCGCGCCGCACGCGCTTGAGCGTCTCGGCGTTCACCTGGTGCCGCGTGCGCTCGTTGAGGGCGCGGGAGGCCGTGGCCTTGTGCACTCCCGCGTGCTCCGCCACGTCGTCGAGGGTGACCCGTTTCGCCATGAGGCGACCTTAATGCCCCGACCTGTCACGCGTGCTCACGAAGCCGGTAGACACGCCTGAGCGCCGCACCGGCCACGGAGAACACCAGGGCGATGCCGCACGCGATCGCGAACATCTCGCCGTAGGCTCCCGCCGCGATCGCCCACACCCCGAGCCACGACCCGAATGCGCCGCCGCCGAAGAGGGCGACCGCGAACAGCGCCATGCCCAGGGGCCGCGAACCCGTGACGACGTCGGTCACCCAGGTCTGGAGCTGCGTGTGCGCGCACGACCACGAGAAGCCGAGCAGGACGACGGCCACGACGGCGGTCGGCACCCCCGGGATCGTCCAGAGCAGCGCGAACGCGGCGACGGCTGCGAGCCCGCCGCCGCCCATCAGCATCCATGACGGGAACCGGCGCACGATGACCCTCACGACGGTGCCCCAGACGACCACGGCGATGCCGAACGCCGCGAGCGCGAACCCGGCGATGCTGACAGGCACGCCCTCCGCCTCCAGCGCGACAGGGATGAAGTTGATGACGCCCACGAGCACCGAGCCCTCGATCACGGCGAGGGCCAGCACGACGTACACCCAGCCGTTGCGCGCGAGCCGCGGGAACGACGACCAGAACCCGACCGCCGGTCCGCCCCCGCCGCGGCCCGCCGCGGCGAACACGACGCACACCGCGAACCCGATGAGAGCGCTCGAGACGAACGCCGCGCGCCACGTCCACCACTCCGCGAGCGCCGCCGAGATCGCGGAGCCCACCGTCATGCCGAGCGACAGCGCGGTCGCGAGGTTGACCGTCGCCACGGCGCGGCGGTGCAGCTCCATCGTGTCGCCGATGTGGACGAGGATCGACGGCACGATCGCGGCCAGGGCCGCGCCGCTGATGGCGCGTGCGAGCGTCAGCGAGGCGGCGTCCCATGCGAAGGCCGACACGAGCGCCCCGGCCCCCGCCATCCCGGCCGCGAACGACAGCGTGCGCAGCTGCCCGAGCCGGCCCGACACCGCCGCCCACGGGACCTGCGTCGCCGCATAGGTGAGCACATACACCGAGACCGCCTGGCCGATCGCCTCGGGGTCGGTGCGCAGGTCGCTCGCCGCCGCTGTGATCATGGGGGCCAGCAGTGCGCGGTCATAGAAGGCCAGGAACGCGGCGCCCATGAGGGATGCCGCGACCAGCCTCGCCCAGCGGTCAGCCATGCAGAGCGCCTCCCTTCTGCGGCCCTCGCGCTTTCCGCATCGGACCCTCGTGTCTACAATCGATTGCGACCCGGCGTGACGCTGCGCCGGCGTCGTTCACCGGCGAGGAGGGCGGGAACCTGTGGCGCGCGTCGACATCGGCACATTCACCCCATCGGTCGTCCTGGCCGTGGCACGGGCACAGGGAAGACTCACCACCGCGGGCCTGGACGTCGAGGAGCATGCAGTGCCGTCGTCGCCCGCGCAGTTCGAGGCCCTTGCCGCCGGCACGCTCGACCTCGCGATCACGAGCCCCGACAATGTCCTCCTCTACGCGGGATTCGACGGGAATCCACTGGGCCGCCGTCTGCCGCTGACGATCACCGCGGCACTCGATCGCGGACTCGGCCTGTCGCTGTGGGTGCGCCCTGGCCTCGAGGGCCTCGCCGACGCGCGCGTGCTGGGCGTCGACGTGCCGGTGTCGGGCTTCGCGCTCGCGGCGCGCGCCCTGCTGCGCGCCCACGCATGCGACCCCGACCGGCTCGAGGTCGTCTCGCTCGGATCGACGCCGAAGCGCCGCGTCGCGCTCGCCGCCGGCCGGTGCGACGTGACGATCCTCGGCTCCGGCAACGAGCTCCGCGCCGAAGAGGACGGATGCCGCCGCATCGCGACGGTGCGGGAGCTCGGCCCCTACCTCGGCGCCGTCGCCTGCAGGCTCACGACTCTCGACCGCCCGCGCGCGCGAGCGGCCGACGCGCTGAGCGCGATCCTCATCGAGACGGGAGCGGAGATCGCCGACGGCGCGCACGACGAGCTCGTCGTCGAGGCCGCGGTGCGTCTTCTCGACCTGTCGGAGGCGTCGGCGCGGCGTCACCTCGCGGTGCTCCGGTCGCCGGAGACAGGCATCGTGCCCGACGGCCGACTGCAGCGCCCGGCGCTCGAGACGCTCGCGCGCCTTCGCGCCGGCCGTCACGAGCCCGCCGCCCTCGAGGCGGCCGTCGAGACCGTGCTCGCCTCCGCACGGGGGCTCGCCCACTCGGACGCGGCGGTGTGACGGCGCGACGACCGGGCGCCGCGCATCAGTCCACCGGCGGCCACACCGGCACGATGCCGCGGCCGGAGCGGAAGCGCACGTTCTTCGATCGCACGAACTCGCGCAGGGTCTCTGCCGCATTCTCACGCCCGAAGCCGCTGCCCTTCACGCCGCCGAAGGGCGACCCGAGGAACGCGCGTCGCATGTAGTTGTTGACGAACACCATGCCCGCCTCCAGGCGCTGGGCGACGTGCCACGCCCGCTGCTCGTCGCGCGTGCAGACGGCGGCCGTCAGCCCGTATGCCGTGCCGTTCGCGATCTCGACCGCCTCGTCGACGTCGGTGAAGCGCATGATGCCGGCGATCGGACCGAAGACCTCCTCCTGACCGAAGGTCGAGTCAGGGGTCACGTCGACGAGCACCGTCGGCGCCACCCAGTAGCCGCCCGCGAGCGCCGGGTCGTCGGGCACGGCGCCCTGAGCGACGATGCGGGCGCCCTCGGCGAGCGCGGTGTCGAGGTAGCGCAGCACACGGTCGCGCTGGCGGGCGTCGACCATGGGGCCGATGTCGGTCGCGGCATCCAGCCCGTCTCCGACGACGAGCGATTCGGCCTTGCGCGAGAACGCCTCGACGAACTCGTCGTAGACGGCGTCGTGCACGAGGATGCGCGCCGTCGACGTGCACGCCTCGCCCTGGTTGTAGAACATTCCCTCGATCGCGACGTCCACCGCCTGCGCCACATCGGCGTCGTCGAGCACGAGCAGGGCGTTCTTGCCGCCGAGCTCCATCGTCGCGTAGGTGAGGTTCTCCGCCGCAGACTGGAGCACCTTGCGCCCGGTCGCCGTGGCGCCCGTGAACGTGATGCGCTGCACGCCCGGGTGGCCGGCCAGCGCCGCGCCCGCCGAGATGCCGGTGACGGCGTTGAGGAGCCCCGGGGGGAGCACCTCGTTGGCGATCTCGACGAGCCGCAGCACCGTGAGCGGCGCCTGCTCCCCCGGCTTGATGATGACGGAGTTGCCGGCGGCCAGCGCGGGGGCGCACTTCTTCGCGAAGTGGATCGGCGGCCAGTTGAAGGGCAGGATCGCGGCGACCACGCCGTAGGGCTCCGGCACGATGCGCGCCTCGATGGGCCCCTGGTCGAGCAGCTCGCCATGGAGCGTGTCGGCAAGGCCCGCGAAGTAGTCGAACGCGGCGTGACTGAACGAGACGTCGAACCGGCCGGCATCCCGCTTGGGCTTGCCGACCTCGCGCGCTTCGAGGATCGCCAGCTCGTCGGCGTGCTCGCGGATGCGAACCGCGACCTGCCGCAGCACGGCGCCCCGCTCTCTGGGCGACAGGGCGGCCCACTCCCGCTGGGCCTGCGCCGATGAGGCGACGGCGGCGTCGACGACCTCTGCGGTCGCCGCGTCGACCGTCGCCAGCACGGCCCCGGTCGACGGCTCGTACACGTCGAACGGCTCGCCGCCGCCCTCCTCGAGGAACGCGCCGTCGATGAACGACGACCAGCGCGTGCGGGACAGCGGCGGGTGCGTGTGGGTGTCGGGCTGGGTGGAGATGGTCACGATCGGCGCCTTCGTCGTCGGTGGATGGGTGTTGGGGTGCCGCTCACACGAGCAGCGACAGCGGATGCTGGATGCGCTCGGTGAACGCCGCGAGCCACTGCGCCGCGAGTGCGCCGTCGAGCACGCGGTGGTCGGCCGAGAGCGTGACGCTCATGACGGTCGCGACCGTCAGGTCGCCGTCGTCGCCCACGACCGGACGCTTCTGCGCCGCGCCCACGGCGAGGATGCCCGAGTGGGGCGGGTTGATGATCGCCGAGAACCGCGACGTGCCGTACATGCCGAGGTTCGAGACCGCGAACGATCCTCCCTCGAGCTCGTGCTGCTTGAGCCGGCCCGCGCGGGCGCGTTCTGCGAGGTCCCGGACGGTGCGGCTGATGCCGCTGAGCGAGAGGCCCTCGACGCCGCGCACGACGGGCGTGACGAGGCCGCCGGGGATCGACACGGCGACGCCGATGTCGACGCCCGTGAAGCGCCGTGTGGCTTCATCGGTCCAGATCGCGTTGGCGTCGGGAACGTCGAGCATCGCGGCGGCGACGGCCTTCAGCACGAAGTCGTTGACCGAGATCTTGACGTCGGAGCGCTCGTTGATGCGGGCCCGGAGCTCGAGCACCTCATCGACGACGCAGTCGGCTTCGAGGAAGAAGTGCGGCACGGTCGTGACGCTCTCGGTGAGCCGTCGCGCGATGGCCCGCCGCATGCCTGTGTGGGGCACGTCGGCGAACGCCGCGCCGGAGGCGGATGCCACGGGCACAGGGGCGGGAGCAGCGGGTGCGGATGCCGTGGGCGCGTGTGCGGATGCCGCGGGTGCCGCGGTCGGCGCGGGCTCGCTCGTGAGCAGCGCGTCGAGGTCACGCCGGACGATGCGCCCGTGGGGCCCCGACCCGGCGATGCCGCTCAGGTCGATGCCGCGCTCGCGCGCGAGCTTGCGCACGAGCGGGCTCGCGAACAGACGCCCCTCGTGGTCGGCCGCTTCCGACGGCGCAGGAGCGGGCGCAGCGGGAGCCGCAGCGGGCGCCCTGACCGGCGCGGGAGCCTCAGCCGGCGCGGGAGCCTCCGTCGGCGCGGGCGCCGCCGCGGGGGCGGGAGCCTCAGCCGGCGCCGCAGCGGGTGCGGGAGCCGAGACCCCCGCGGCGGCGATCGCCTGCTCGGGCGATTCTCCGTCCTCGGCGAGCACCGCGATCGGAGACCCGACGGCAGCGGCATCGCCCGCCTCGACGAACAGCGCCGCGACGGTGCCGGCCGCCTCGGCCTCGTACTCGACGACGGCCTTCTCGGTCTCGATCTCGACGATCTCCTGGCCGACCTCGACGCGGTCTCCCACGGAGACCAGCCATGACTGCACCGCGGCGTCGGTGGCGCCGGCGGCCAGGGCGGGCATGCGGACGACGGCGGCCATCAGCGTCCTCCTGCGTTCGTGCGCACGCGCTCGAGGCCCGCGACGACTTCCTCGGTGCGGGCGATGGCGGCACGTTCCAGCACCTTCGAGATGCTGGGGCTGGCTTCGCCGCCCGTGACGCGCTCGATCGGCTGGTCGAGCCAGTCGAAGACGCGTCGCTGCAGCTCGTCGGCGAGCCACGCTCCGTACGAGGTGCCGCGCGCGCCCTGCTCGACGATGAGGACGGCGCCGGTCTTCTTGACGCTGCGTTCGATCGTCTCCCAGTCGAGGGATGCGCGGTCGAGCCAGCGGAGGTCGATGACCTCGGCGTCGACGCCCGTCTGCTCGACGGCCTCGAGTGTGTGCCCGACCATCGACAGATACGTCAGCACGGTGACCTCGGAGCCCTCGCGGCGCACGGCGGCGCGGCCCGGCGGGATGATGTAGTCGCGGTCGCCCTCGGGCACGCGGTCCTGGGTCCCGTAGAGATCGACGTGCTCGATGACGAGCACCGGGTCTTCGAGAGCGAGGGCCGCGTTCATGAGTCCGATGTAGTCGGCGGCGGTCGAGGCGGCGACGATGCGCCAGCCGGGGGCCGTCGCGAAGATCCCGGCGGGGTCCATGAGGTGCTGCGAGCCGTAGCCCGAGCCCATCGCGACCTTCGTGCGCAGCACGAGGGGCAGGGTGTTGTTGTCGCCGAACATGTGCCGCGCCTTGCCGACCTGGTTGAACACCTGGTCGGCCGCCACCCACATGAAGTCGGGGTACATGAACTCGACGACGGGACGGAACCGCCCGTCGAGCGCGATGCCGCCGGCGAGCCCGAAGAAGGCGTTCTCGCTGATGGGCGTGCCGATCACGCGGTCGGGACCGAAGGCGGCGAGGAGTCCCTTGGTCGCGCCGTTCGTGCCGCCCGCGAGGCGGTGCACATCCTCACCGAGCACGATGATGCGGTCGTCGGCGGCCATGCGCCGCTCCATCGTCGCGGCCACGGCGTCGACGAACTTCATCTCCGTCCACGCGCCCTCGTCGGGGTCGGGCTCGACGTCGGTGAGACCTTCGAGCTCCGACGCGTCGCCGCGGATGCCGGTGTCGACGACCGCCGGGTCGGGCCACAGCGCCGGGATGATGCGTCGACGGCCGGCGTTCTCGGGGTCGTCCTCGATCAGCTGAGCGACGGCATCCGCCATGGCCTGCTGCGCCTGCGCGCGCACCTGCGCCGACTCCTCGGGGCTGAGGATCGACAGCCTGGCCAGCTCGGAGGCGACGCGCGTGATCGGGTCGCGCTCGCGCCAGGCCTTCTCCTCGTCCTTCGTGCGGTAGCCGAAGGCGCTTCCGGGGTAGGGGCCGTTCTGGTGGAAGAAGCGGTAGACCTCGGCCTCGATGATGGTCGGGCCCTCCCCCGACCGCATGCGCTCGAGCGCCTCTTGCGTCGCGAGGTGGACGGCGAGGGGGTCCATGCCGTCGACACGCCACGACGGGATGCCGAACCCCTGGCCGCGCACCGAGAAGCGCGGGTCGGCGGTCACCTCTTCGGCGTGGGTCGAGACGGCGTAGAGGTTGTTCTCGATGAAGTACATGACGGGCAGGTGCCACGCTGCCGCGAGGTTCATCGACTCGAGCACCGAGCCGATCTGGCTGGCGCCGTCGCCGAAGTAGTTGATCGACACGTCGGTGGTGCCCGAGTGCTTCTGGGCCCACGCGTTGCCTGCCGCGATCGGAGCGCCCCCGCCGACGATCGCGTTCGTGCCCAGCGCGCCGGCTTCGAGCCACTGCAGGTGCATCGATCCGCCGCGACCGCCCGAGAAGCCCTGCGCGAGTCCCAGGATCTCGGCGAGCGTTCGCTGAAGCAGCGCCTGCATCGGCTCGTCGACGAGAGCGGCGGGATCGAGGCGTCCGCCCGAGACGTGAGTGATCGCCTTGGCGAGGAACTGGTGGTGTCCGCGGTGCGAGCCGTTGACGGCATCCGTCGAGCGGAGCGTGACGATCGAGCCGACCGCGCCGCCCTCCTGGCCGATGCTCGAGTGCGCGGGGCCGTGCACGAGGCCGGCGCCCGCCAGCTCCAGCACGCTCTCCTCGAATGCTCGGATGAGGTGGAGCTCTCCGAGCATCGTGGTCAGCAGCGCCGGGTCGGCCGCCTTCCAGTCGGCGGAGGTCGTGCTCAGCTCGATCCAGGGGACCTCGGTCGAGAGTCTGCGTCGTCGCGGCATTGTCTGTCTCCATTGATCAGTGCGTGGAGCCCACGCTAGAGCATCATTGCATCCAATTTCAAGATCTGGGATGCGAGCGCCCGCGCTTGATGGCGGCAACTCACGCGGCGTGGATACAATGAGGGGGTTCACCGCCGGGTGACACCACAGCGTCGTGATGAGAGGAGCGAGGATGCCGATCCCCGGAATGAGAGGAACCGACCACTTCGGGTTCACCGTGCCCGACCTCGACGAGGCGGAGCGCTTCTTCGTCGACGTCCTCGGCGCCGTGCACGTCTACACCCTCGGCCCGAAACGCTCCGAGACCGACGACTTCATGGCCGTGCAGCTGGGCGTGCACCCCCGCACCGCGATCACCGAGATCCGCTTCTACCGCCTCGGCAACGGCAGCAACATCGAGCTGTTCCACTACGACAGCGCCGACGGACAGGCTCCGCAGCCGCGCAACAGCGACATCGGCGGTCACCACCTCGCGCTGTACGTCGACGACCTCGACGCGGCCGTCGCCTACCTGCGCGAACAGGGCGTGGAGGTCATGGGCGATCCGGTGGTGAGCGCCGGCGCCTCGACGGGCCAGCGCTGGATCTACTTCCGCAGCCCCTGGGGCATGCAGTTCGAGCTCGTGTCCTTCCCCGACGGCAAGGCGTACGAGACAGAGGCCTCCGTGGTCCTGTGGCACCCTGCGAATCCGGCAGAGTAGAAGCATGAGCCAGATCGAGGCGACGCGGACGCGAGACGGGGATGCCGGCGTGCGCATCGCCGATGGCATCCGCTCGCGGATCGTCGACGGCACCTACCCTCCCGGCACCCGCATCCGCCAGGAGGACGTCGCGGCGGAGTTCGGCGCGAGCCGCGTGCCGGTGCGCGAGGCCATCCGCCTCCTCGAGTACGAGGGGCTCGTCACCGTCGTCGCCAATTCGGGCGCGTGGGTCTCCCACCTCACCCTCGCCGAGTGCGAAGAGGTCTACCAGATGCGGGAGAGGCTCGAGCCGCTGCTGCTGCGGTATGCGGCGCCGAAGCTCGACGAGGCCGATCTCGGACGCCTCGCCGAACTGGCGCAGCGCATCAGCGACGCGGGCGACGACACCGACACGTTCCTCCGGCTCGACCGCGAGTTCCACCTCGCGAGCTACGCGCCCGCCGAGACGTCGCAGCTCGACCCGCTCGTGCGGAAGCTCTGGAACACGACCGCTCCCTACCGGCGCGCGTACGTGTCGACGTGGGATCCCGACGCACGCCGTATCGCCCACGAGGAGCACCACCTCATGGTGTCAGCCCTCAAAGACGGCGACATCGAAGAGGCGGAGCGTGTGCTCGGGGGCCACATCCGGCGCACGCGACGGCACCTGGCGCGGGCGCCCCACATCTTCGACGGCTCCCCCACCCCTTAAACCGAACACCCCACAAACCCGAGACGCGCGGCTCGATCCCCAAGGAAGGACATCCATGCCCATCGCATCCATCAATCCCGCCACCGGCGAGACTTTCGCCACCTTCGAGGAGCACGACGCGCAGGAGATCGAGGCCCGCATCGCGGCGGCCGACGACGCCTACCGCGCGCTCCGCTCGACCGACTACGCGACGCGCGCCGGCTGGATGCACGCCGCCGCCGACCTCCTCGACGCCGACGTCGACTCGCTCGCCGAGATCATCACGCGCGAGATGGGCAAGACGCTCGCGCAGGCGCGCGCCGAGGTGCACAAGTCCGCCAAGGCGATGCGCTTCTACGCCGACAAGGCCGAGTCGTTCCTCGCCGGCTCCGCGCTCGACGACCCGAGCGTCGTCGGTGCCTCGTCGGCCCGCACCGTGTACCAGCCCCTGGGCGTCGTGCTGGCCGTCATGCCCTGGAACTACCCGATCTGGCAGGTCATCCGCTTCGCGGCGCCCGCGCTCATGGCAGGCAACACGGCGCTCCTGAAGCACGCCTCGAACGTGCCGCAGTCGGCGCTCTACCTCGACACCCTGTTCGAGCGCGGCGGCTTCCCCGCCGGCGCCTTCCACACGCTCCTCATCGGCGCCGCGAAGGTCGAGAACGTCATCCGCGACCGGCGCGTGGTGGCCGTGACCCTCACCGGCTCCGAGCCCGCCGGCCGCTCCGTGGCCTCGATCGCCGGCTCAGAGGTCAAGCACGTCGTGCTCGAGCTCGGCGGCTCCGATCCGTTCATCGTGATGCCGTCGGCCGACCTCGACAAGGCCGTGGCGACGGCCGTCTCCGCCCGCACCTCGAACAACGGCCAGGCGTGCATCAACGCCAAGCGCTTCATCGTGCACACCGACATCCACGACGCCTTCGTCGAGAAGTTCGCCGCCGCGATGAGCGCGCTCCGCGTCGGCGACCCGCTCGAGGACTCGACCGACGTCGGCCCGCTGGCCACGGAGTCGGGACGCACCGAGCTCGCCGGACTCGTCGACGACGCCCTCTCCCACGGCGCTCAGGCCGTGGCAGGCGGCACGCTCCCCGAGGGCGACGGATGGTTCTACCCGCCGACCGTCCTCACGGGCGTCACCGAGCAGATGCGCCTCTACCGCGAGGAGGCCTTCGGGCCCGTGGCGACGGTGTACCGCGCCGCCGACGCCGCCGACGCGCTGCGGATCGCCAACGACACGACCTTCGGCCTGAGCTCCGCCGTCTGGACGCAGGACGAGGCGGAGGAGGAGTTCTTCGCCCTGGGC
>Ga0182748_1004506_pt1 | contig 11008 bp, 7 predicted proteins | sample eDN3rd37CKraftOP_FD_128877 | JGI IMG/M metagenome (GOLD analysis project Ga0182748, IMG submission 128877) | Enriched Organic Plus compost microbial communities from Emeryville, California, USA - eDNA 3rd pass 37_C Kraft OP (version 2) (version 2) ...
GAGCAGAATGGGGATGGCGAGCGGATAGAAGGCGACATTGGCCGCATTGTTGAAGCTGGCCTTCTCCGCGCCCGAGCCGCCATGGGTCGCGCTGTCCTCGCCATGCAGCATGGACAGCGCGATGAGCAGCACGATCAGCCCGCCGGCGAGGCGGAAATGATCGACGTCGAGACCGAAGAAGCCGAGGATCGCCGCGCCCGCCAGCGCCGAAACGAGACAGCCCACCGCCACCGTCGCGGTGACGAGGACGGCGGTGCGCCGCTGCTCGCCCTCCGACATGTCGGAGGTGAGCGAGAGGAAGATCGGCAGGTTGGCGATCGGGTTCATGATCGCGAACAGGGCGGCGAATACCTTGGCGGCGAAGGCGACGTCCATGTCTTCCTCATCTGCGATGCGTCGGCCCTTGTAGCAGGCCCGACCCGTCATTGTCCGCGATCCCGGATCGGCCCGACGGCCGTCCGATATGACGACGAGGGGAAACCGCATGGCCGCTCCGCCGCAACGGGCCTTGTGCGCCGTGCGGCGGCATGGCATGCGCGGAGTCATGCACGCTGCCGTCCAGAATCCCCCGCTGCCGCCGGTCATCGATTCCTTCGCGGAACTCGCCCCGAACTACGACGTCATCCTCTGCGACGTCTGGGGCGTGCTGCACAACGGGGTCGCCGCCTTCGCCCCCGCCGCCGACGCGCTGCGCCGCGCCCGGGCCGCCGGCGCCACCGTCATCCTCGTCTCCAACGCGCCGCGCCCGCGCGAGGGGGTGGCGAAGATCCTCGACGGTCTCGGCGTGCCGCGCGCGGCCTACGACACCATCGTCACCTCCGGCATGGTGACGAGCGCGCTGCTGGCGGACCGGCCGGGGACGAAGTTCTGGCATCTCGGCCCGGAGCGCGACCTCGGCATCTATGACGGCCTCGACCTCGTCTTCACCGGCCTCGACGAGGCCGAGTTGATCGTCTGCACCGGCCTGTTCGACGACACGGTGGAGACGCCGGAGGACTATGCCGACCGGCTCAGGATCGCGCGGGAACGCGAGCTGCCCTTCATCTGCGCCAATCCCGACATCGTGGTGGAGCGCGGCGGCGACCTCATCTGGTGCGCCGGCGCCATCGGCGAGGCCTATGCCGCGCTTGGCGGCGACGTCGTGTTCTGCGGCAAGCCGCACCCGCCGATCTACGAGACCGCGCTCGCCACCGCGGGCGAATTGCGCGGCGCCGAGGTGCCGCCCTCGCGCGTCATCGCCATCGGCGACGCGCTGCGCACCGACCTCGCCGGCGCGCTGGGCATGGGCATCGGCTGCCTGTTCGTCGCCGCCGGCATCCATGCCGGCGAGCTCGGCCTCGAACAGGGCGGCGCGATCGATCCCAGGGCGCTGGCGCGCCTGCTGGCCGACGGCCCCGGCAGCCCCACCGCGGTCACCGCGCGCCTCGTCTGGTGACGGCGCGCGCAGCTGCGGATTGACGCGGAGCGATGGCGGGGCCACTAAATCGGCGCGCCCCGTCCCGCCCCACATGCCCTCTGCGCGATGACCCACGCCCCTTCCCAGCCGCATCCCTTCCTCATCCTGCGCGATCCCCACGACCTGCCGGCCGGGTTCGAACATCCCGTCGTCGCCATCGGCAATTTCGACGGCGTGCATCGCGGCCATCGGGCGGTGATCGGCACGGCGATCGACCAGGCGCGCTCGCTCGGCCGCCCGGCGCTGGCGCTCACCTTCGAGCCGCACCCGCGCGCCTTCTTCCGGCCCGAGGAGCCGATGTTCCGCCTCACCCCCGAGCCGATGAAGCTGAGGCGCCTCGCCGAGACCGGGCTCGACGGCGCGGCGGTGCTCACCTTCGACGCCGCGCTCGCCGGCCTCGACGCCGAGAGCTTCGTCGCCGACCTCCTGGTACGCCGGCTCGGCGTCTCCATGGTGGTCGCCGGCTACGACTTCCATTTCGGCAAGGGCCGCGGCGGCTCGCCGATCTTCCTGCGCGAGGCGGGACGGCGCCACGGCTTCCCGGTCGAGATCGTGCCGCCGCTGCTCGACGAGGGCGCGCAAATCTCCTCCAGCGCCATCCGCTCGGCGCTGGCGCAGGGCCGCGTCGAGCAGGCGGCCGACATGCTCGGCAGCCCGTGGGAGGTCGAGGCCGAGGTGATCCATGGCGACAAGCGCGGGCGCGATCTCGGCTACCCGACCGCGAACATGCGGCTCGATCCGTCCATCACCCTCGCCCACGGCATCTATGCGGTGACGGTGACGATCGACGGCGTGCGCCGCAAGGGCGTGGCGAGTTTCGGGCGCCGCCCGACCTTCGACGACGGCGCGCCGCGGCTGGAGACCTTCGTCTTCGACTTTTCCGGCGACCTCTACGGGCGGGTGCTCACCGTCGCCTTCCACGCCCATCTGCGCCCCGAGCTGAAGTTCGACAGCATCGAGGCGCTGATCGCGCAGATGGACGAGGACAGCGCGCGGGCGAAGGCGGCTTTGGAATAGCCTTTCCGAGGAAGGGACGTCATGGCCGGGCTTGACCCGGCCATCCACGTCTTGGCCGATGAAGGCGTGGATTCCCGGGGTCAAGCCCGGGGATGGCGTGGCATCCGGGAATTGCGCAGCGGGGCGGGTCTTCCCCGCCCTTGCACCGCTTTGCGCCTGCGCTTAAACCGTGCGGCAGTGTAAGGAGCGCGTGATGACGAGCCGCAACAGCGATGGCCGCAATGTGAACGAGCCCGCCGAGGAGCCGGCGGCGCGCGATTATTCGTCGACCCTGTTCCTGCCGCAGACCGATTTCCCCATGCGCGCCGGCCTGCCGCAGCGCGAGCCGGAACTGCTGGCGCGCTGGCAGCGCATCGACCTCTACCACCAGCAGCGCAAGGAAGCCGCCGGCCGGCCGCGCTTCGTGCTGCATGACGGCCCGCCCTACGCCAACGGCAACATCCATATCGGCCACGCGCTCAACAAGATCCTGAAAGACGTGGTGGTGCGCTCGCAGGGCGCGCTCGGCCACGATTCCAACTACGTGCCCGGCTGGGACTGCCACGGCCTGCCGATCGAGTGGAAGATCGAGGAACAGTACCGCGCCAAGGGCAAGAACAAGGACGAGGTGCCGGTCGTCGAGTTCCGCCAGGAATGCCGCGCCTTCGCCGCGAGCTGGCTCGACATCCAGCGCGAGGAGTTCAAGCGTCTCGGCGTGGAGGGCGACTGGGCGCATCCTTACGCCACGATGAGCTTCGACGCGGAAGCGCAGATCGCCCGCGAGATCATCAAGTTCGCCTCCAACGGCCTGCTCTATCGCGGCTCCAAGCCGGTGATGTGGTCGGTGGTCGAGCGCACGGCGCTGGCCGAGGCCGAGGTCGAGTATCACGACCACACCTCGTCCACGATCTATGTGAAGTTCCCCGTCACCGGCTACCGCAGGAGCGCAGCGACCGCCGGCGGCCTGCCCAAGGGGCTGGAGCCCGCCGACAAGGCGGAGAACATCCACCTGTTCCCCTCCTATGAGGGCGCCTCCGTCATCATCTGGACGACGACGCCCTGGACCATCCCCGGCAACCGCGCCATCGCCTTCTCGCCGGACGTGACCTATGCGGTCTACGAGGTGACGGAGGCGCCGGCCGACAACTGGGCCAAGGTCGGCGAGCATTTCATCCTGGCCGACAAGCTGGCGGAGGAAGTGTTCAAGGCCGCCCGCGTCACCGGCTATGAGCGCCACCGCGAGGTCGACCCGACCCATCTCGTCTGTGCCCATCCGCTCAAGGGCGTGGAGGGCACCAGGGGCTATTTCGACTTCCCCGTGCCGGTGGTGGCGGGCGACTTCGTCACCGACGAGACCGGCACCGGCTTCGTGCACATGGCCCCGGGCCACGGCGCCGACGACTTCAACCTCTATATTGCGGCGAAGCTCGGCGAGGTGCCGCACACGGTCGGCCCGGACGGGCGCTACTATGACCACGTCCCGCTCTTCGCCGGCCATCGGGTGATGGACGACAAGGGCAAGGACGGCGATGCCAACGACGTCGTCATCAAGGCGCTCGCGGGCGCGCACAAGCTCGTGGCGCGCGGCCGGCTGAAGCATCAGTACCCGCATTCATGGCGCTCCAAGGCGCCGGTGATCTTCCGCAACACGCCGCAATGGTTCATCGCGATGGACAAGGACATCGCGGCGGCGGACGGGTCGACCACGCCGGGCGATACGCTGCGCGCCCGCGCGTTGGGGGGCATCGCCGGCGTCGAGTGGGTGCCGGCCTCCGGCCAGAACCGCATCACCGGCATGATCGAGAACCGCCCCGACTGGGTGGTCTCGCGCCAGCGCGCCTGGGGCGTGCCGATCGCCGTCTTCGTCCGCGACACCGGCGACGGCAATGTCGAGATCCTGCGCGACGACAAGGTCAACCAGCGCATCGCCGACGCCTTCGCGGCGGAAGGGGCGGACGCCTGGTACAAGGAGGGCGCCGCCCAGCGCTTCCTCGGCACCGACTACAGCGCCAATGAATGGGTGAAGGTCGACGACATCCTCGATGTCTGGTTCGATTCCGGCTCCACCCACGCCTTCACGCTGGAGGTGCGCGAGGACCTGAAGGTCAACCGCGCCTTCAATGGCGGGCCGGACCGGGTGATGTATCTCGAGGGCTCGGACCAGCACCGCGGCTGGTTCCATTCCTCGCTCCTGGAGAGCTGCGGCACGCGTGCCCGCCCGCCCTATGACGTGGTGCTGACCCACGGCTTCGTGCTGGACGAGCAGGGCCGCAAGATGTCGAAGTCGATCGGCAACGTCGTCGCGCCGCAGGAGGTGATCAAGGCTTCCGGCGCCGACATACTGCGCCTGTGGGTCTGCGCCTCCGACTATTCCGACGACCTGCGCATCGGCCCGGAGATCCTCAAGACCACGGTCGAGACCTACCGCAAGCTGCGCAACACGCTGCGCTGGCTGCTCGGCTCGCTGCATCACTACCGCGAGGCCGAGCGCGTCGCCTATGTCGACATGCCGGCGCTGGAGCGCATGGTGCTGCATCGCCTCTACGAGCTCGACCGGCAGGTGCGCGAGGCTTACGCCGCCTTCGACTTCAAGCGCGTGCACGCGGCGCTGTCGTCCTTCATGACCACCGAGCTCTCCGCCTTCTATTTCGACGTGCGCAAGGACGCGCTCTATTGCGACCCGATCTCCTCGGTGACGCGCCGCGCCTGCCTCACCGTGCTCGACGAGGTGTTCAACCGCCTCGTCGTCTGGCTGGCGCCGATCCTGCCGTTCACGGCGGAGGAGACGTATCTGGCGCGCTTCCCGTCGGAGACCGGCTCGGTGCACCTGCTCACCTTCCCGCAGACGCCGGCCAAGTGGCGCGACGACGTGCTCGCCGACGAGTGGCGCAAGATCCGCCTGGTGCGCCGCGTCGTGCTCGGCGCGCTGGAGGTGGAGCGCGCCGCCAAGCGCATCGGCTCGAGCCTCGAGGCGGCGCCCATCGTCCATGTCGCCGACCCGAACCTGTTCGCGGCGGTGAGCGCGGTCGACCTCGCCGAGGTGTGCATCACCTCCGACGCCCATCTCATGCCGGAGGAAGGGCCGAAGGACGCCTTCCGCCTGCCCGAAGTGCCGGGCGTCGCCGTCGTGCCGGCCAAGGCGAAGGGCGAGAAATGCGCCCGCTCGTGGAAGATCTCCCCGCTGGTCGGCACCGATCCGGAATATCCGGACGTGACGCCGCGCGACGCGCGGGCGCTGCGCGAGCTCGCCATCGCCCGGCGGGCGGCCGAGTGATGCCACGCCTGTGAAAACACTGCGCTTCGCCGGCCCCCTGACGTTCTATGGCGGCGCCTATGCTCTGGCGGCACTCGCCATCGACCAGGGCTCGAAGCTCGCCGTGCTGCACTTCGTCGATTTCGGGGACGAAGGACTAGTGCGCGTGCTGCCCTTCCTCGACATCGTGCGGGCCTGGAACACCGGCATCAGCTACGGCCTGTTCTCCCAGGGGCTCGACGGCTGGTGGCTGCTCGGCGGGCTGAAGCTCGCCGCGGCGATCCTGTTCTGGTTCTGGCTGGCGCGCGTCGACCGGAAGATCGAGGCCGCCGCGCTCGGCCTGCTCATCGGCGGGGCGCTGGGCAATGCCATCGACCGCGCCGCCTATGGCGCCGTGTTCGACTTCGTCTCGCTGCACGCCTTCGGCTTCTACTGGTACGTGTTCAACCTGTCGGACGTGGCGATTGTTGCCGGCGTCGGCCTGCTTTTGTATGACTCGCTTCTCGGCGGCGCCGTAAAATCGCCGTCCTGACATGAAAGCTGCGCGTCAGCAGGCTTTCTGCGCGGGTTCCGCGCGGGAGCGACGGCAGGGCGGTCGTGCCTCGACCCGCTGCTGCAGGAGACGATCGGATGACGAAGCGACCTCTGATGATGCCGGCCGGCTTCTCGCTAGCCTCGATGTCCGGCATGTTCTGCGCGGCCGTTCTGGCCATGAGCACCCTCGGCGCCTCCCCCGCGGCGGCGCAGGAGGACAATTTCACCGAGCAGTTGCTCACCACGCTCGGCCTCGTCGCCCCGCCCCCGCCCGACATCGACTATCGCGAGCGCGCCCCGCTGGTGGTGCCGCCCTCGGGCGACGCGCTGCCGCCTCCGCGCAGCGGCGACTCGATCACGCAGAACCCCGCCTGGCCGAAGGACGCCGACGAGGTGCGCCGCGAGGCCGAGGCCAAGGCGGCGCGCACGCCGACCATCTTCAGCGACAGGCAGGCGACGCGCGCGCTCACCCCCGCCGAGGTGGCCACCGGCACCAATCCCAATGCGGGCAATTCGTCGCGCAACTCGCCGCCGAACGCGGGCACGCCCGCGCGCCAGGACTGGCTGAGCCTCAACGAGCTCGGCTTCAAGGGCTGGGGCGGCGGCGGCAGCAAGGACAAGCCGCTCGCCTTCGAGGGCGAGCCCGAGCGCGGAAGGCTGACCGAGCCGCCGCCCGGCTACCAGACCCCGGCGCCGGGCGCCGCCTATGGCGTGGTCGCCGACCGGCCCGAGGACAAGGCCTGGAGGCTGCCCGACTGGTTCGACCGGACGCAGAAGAACAACGACCGTCACTGACAAGGTGGCGCCGGCCGCGTTCACACGGGATTGACCCCGGCGCGAGCCTCGCGCCCGGCTTTCTGTGGCAGAGTGGACGTCATGGTGGGCCGGCGCGTCTCGCGCCCTCGCCCTGCCGTGTGCTGCCATTCCAGGCGCGGCGCGCGGCCCTTCCCGCCGCATCGGCCCTCGCACTCCGGCGCAATGTCGCCGCCGGGCCCGCTACTTGGCCGTTGCACGGCGCCGTCCCTATATCAGGGCGACAAAACGGATAATGTGACCGGAATGGCGTCTCGAACCCTGTCGACTGGAAAGCTGATGTCCGCCGTGATGCTCATCACCGCCTCCCTCGCCTCGTCCAAGGCCGCGCAGGCGGCGGATGTCGCCTCCTTCACCCTCGACAACGGCATGCAGGTGGTGGTCGTTCCCGACCATCGCGCGCCCGTCGTCACCCACATGGTGTGGTACCGCGTCGGCTCGGCCGACGAGCAGCCGGGCAAGTCCGGCATCGCCCATTTCCTCGAGCACCTGATGTTCAAGGGAACCGACAAGCACCCGGCCGGCGAGTTCTCGCAGGTCGTCGCCAAGCTCGGCGGCCAGGAGAACGCCTTCACCTCGCAGGACTACACCGCCTATTTCCAGCGCGTCGCCAAGGAGCATCTCGGCACGGTGATGGAGTTCGAGGCCGACCGCATGACCGGCCTCGTGCTCACCGACGAGGTGGTGCTGCCCGAGCGCGACGTGGTGCTGGAGGAGCGGCGCATGCGCACGGACAATGATCCGGCCTCGCAGCTCTCGGAAGCCGCGCAGGCGGCGATGTATGTGAATCATCCCTACGGCCACCCGATCATCGGCTGGGAAGACGAGATCAGGCAGCTCAACCGCGAGGACGCGCTCGCCTTCTACAAGCGCTTCTACACGCCCAACAACGCCATCCTCGTGGTGGCGGGCGATGTCGAGCCGGAGGAGGTGCGGAAGCTCGCCGACGCGACCTATGGCAAGGTGGAGCGCCGGGCGGAGACCGCCGAGCGCGTGCGCCCGGTCGAGCCGGCCCCGCGCGCCGAGCGCCGGCTGGTGCTGGCCGATCCACGCGTCGGCCAGCCGAACCTGTCGCGCGCCTATCTCGTGCCCTCCTACCGGCAGGACAAGCCGGAGAGCGTCGCGCTCGACGTGCTGTCGCAGGTGCTGGGCGGCGGCTCGACCGGCCGGCTCTACCGCGCGCTGGTGGTCGAGAAGGGCCTCGCCGCCAATGCCGGCGCTTGGTACCAGTCGACCGCGCTCGACGCGACGCGCTTCGGCATTTCCGCCACGCCGCGTCCGGAGGTCACCATGGAGGCGCTGGAGGCGGCGCTCGACGAGGTGATCGGCGCCCTCGCCAAGGACGGCCCCGCCGCCGACGAGCTGGAACGCGCCAAGACCCGCCTGGTCGCCGAGGCGATCTATGCGCAGGACAACCAGGCGACGCTGGCGCGCATCTACGGCGCCGCGCTCACCACCGGCTCCGGCGTCGACGACGTGAAGAACTGGCCGGACATGGTCAAGGCCGTCACCGCCGACGAGGTGCGCGAGGCCGCGCGCCGCTATCTCGTGCCGGCGCGCGCCGTCACCAGCGAGCTCATCCCGGTGAAGCCCTCGCCGACGGCCCCCTCCCCGGAGAAGCGCTCGTGAGCGGCACGCGGCGTGGCCTGTTCCGCCGTTCCGGCCGGCGCCTTCCGCTGTCGCGCTTCCGCCGGGTCCATTCCCTTCTTGCCGCGGTTCTCACTGTCATGACCATCGCTCTCGCGCCCGTCACCCCCGCCCAGTCCGAGACCACGCGCATCCAGCGCGTGATCAGTCCCGGCGGCATCGAGGCCTGGCTGGTGCACGACACCACCCTGCCGCTGGTGGCGGTGGAGATCGGCTTCCTCGGCGGCGCGGCGCAGGACCCGGCCGAGAAGCCGGGCGTCGCCAGCCTCACCGCCTCGCTGCTCGACGAGGGCGCCGGCGCATTCGATGCGCGCGCCTTCCAGGACAAGATGGCGGAAAAGGCGATCGAACTGCGCTTCGACGCCTCGCGCGACATGGTCGGCGGCTCGCTGCGCACCCTGTCGGAGAATGTCGACGAGGCTTTCGAGCTGCTGCGCCTCGCGGTGAACGCGCCGCGCTTCGACGACGAGGCGGTGGAGCGCATCCGCCAGGGCCAGCTCGCCGGGCTGCGCCGGCGGCTCAACGATCCCTCGACGCTGGCGAGCCTCGGCTGGTCGGCCCGCGCCTTCCCGAACCATCCCTATGGCCGCCCGGTGCTGGGCACGCTGGAGAGCGTGCCGACCATTACCCGCGACGACCTTTCCGCCTTCGCCCGGCATACGCTGGCACGTGACAACCTCAAGATCGCGGTCGTCGGCGACATCACCCCGGAGGCGCTCGCCCCGGCGCTCGACAGGGTTTTCGGCGCGCTCCCGGCCAAGGCCGAGCTGACCCCGGTGCCGGACGTGGTGCCGCAGGGCCTCGGCTCGACCGAGGTGAAGGAGCTCGACGTGCCGCAGACCTCGGTGGTGTTCGGCGGCATCGGGCTGAAGCGCAACGACCCGGATTTCATCCCGGCCTTCGTGCTCAACCACATGCTGGGCGGCTCCGCCTTCTCCTCGCGCCTGTTCAAGGAAGTGCGCGAGAAGCGCGGCCTCGCCTATTCGGTCTACAGCCACCTCGCCCCGCTCGACCATGCGGCGCTGATCCTCGGCGGCACAGCGACCAAGAACGATCGCGCCGGCGAATCCATCGACCTCATCCGCGCCGAATATCTCAAGCTGCTCACCGACGGCCCGAGCCAGCAGGAGCTGGACGACGCCAAGAGCTACCTCATCGGCTCCTTCGCGCTGCGCTTCGATTCCTCCGCCAAGGTCGCCTCGCAGCTCCTGCAGATCCAGATCGACGATCTCGGCATCGACTATATCGACGTGCGCAACCAGCTCGTCGCCGCCGTCACGCTGGACGACGTCAGGCGCGTCGCCGCGCGGCTGCGCGAGAATCCGGCCCTGCTGTTCAGCCTCGTCGGCAAGCCGGCCGGAGTCACGCCGGCGAGCCTCGCCCCGAACGGCGGCTGACGGGCGGATGACCTTGGGTCAGGAATCCGCTGCGCGAAGCCAGGCGCGATGCGTGGTCCCGGTTCCCCCCGCGCGTCTTGGCCTGCTATAAGGGCCGCCGGTCAGGAAGCGTCGAACGGAACGGTCCCCGCGTCACGCTATGATCGGGGATAGGTGACGTCCTTGTCAGCCTTGGGCGGGAGTGTGCGTATGCGTCGAGCTGAACTGCGTAACCGAAATGGCGGCACGGATCGGGCCACGGGCCCCGCACCGGGGGCGATGCGTCCCGCGGCGGCGCCGGGCTGGCACGGCCTCCTCGCCATTCCCGTGCTGGCGCTCGTGCTGGCGGGCTGCAGCGGCGGCATTGGCGGCGGCAACGGCCTCGAAGGGCCGATGGGCGCCGGGGACGCCGGCGGACAGGGGGCGCTCGGCTCGGAGATGCAGACCACGACGGTCGAGCCGACCGGCCCGAACGCCGCCGGCCGGGCTTCGGCCCCCGCGCCGACGCGCACTGCCGCGGCCACCCAGGGCGCCTCGACGCTGGACGTGGTCGGCGCCGGCAGCGCCGCGGGCGGCGCGCAGCCGCACGACGTTTCCGACTTCAGCTGCCCGCCGGTGCAGGTGCGCGGCGGCGCCGGCTCCTGGCAGGTGACCGAGAGCGGTGCGGAAGGCGGCGTGCGCTATCAGGCGACGCTCGGCCAGTTCGCCCGCGAATGCCGCTACACCACGCCGGAGATGAACATGCGCGTCGGCATACAGGGCCGCGTGCTGCTCGGCGCCAAGGGCGGTCCCGGCAAGATCAACGTGCCGCTGCGCCTCGCCGTGGTGAAGGAAGGCCCGGTGCCGGAATCGATCTGGACCAAATTATACGCGGTGCCGGTCGAGATCGGCCCGGGCGTCATGCAGGTCGATTTCGGCCTCGTCGCCGACGAC
>Ga0182748_1004508_pt1 | contig 11003 bp, 10 predicted proteins | sample eDN3rd37CKraftOP_FD_128877 | JGI IMG/M metagenome (GOLD analysis project Ga0182748, IMG submission 128877) | Enriched Organic Plus compost microbial communities from Emeryville, California, USA - eDNA 3rd pass 37_C Kraft OP (version 2) (version 2) ...
CATGGCCAGCGGGTCCGACGGGATGATGCGCAGCACGATGAACACGACGACCGAAAGCAGCAGCGCCGTCAGGAAAACTGTGCCCAGCTTCCGGACCACTACTTCCATGAATACTCCTGCGGCAGGATGTAGCCCGTCTGGTAAGTCTGCACATTCAGGTTCTTCTTGTAGGCGATGGTGGAAATGGACTGCAGCACAGGCAGGCTCCAGGCGTTCTGCGCCGCCTTGAGGTTGAGTGCGCGATAACCCTCGACCCGTTTCTGCTCGTCCATCTGTGCATTCAACGCGTCGAGTTCGTCGGCCAGGCCGGGCTCCTTCCACGTGGAAAAGCGCAGGCGCGGATCCAGGATGCGGCCCGTGAAGATCTCCGGGTCGCCAGTGGCATTGGCCCAGCTATAAAGCATCACGCCCTGCAGCTTGGACGAATGGCTGAGCTCGAGGTATTTGGCCACCGTAATTTCTTCGACATTGGCTTCGATGCCGATACGTGCCCACATCTGCGAAATGGCCCGCGCCACATCGTAGTCGGACGGGAAGGTATTGTTGGTTGAAAACATGCGGATCTTCAGCGGCTTGTCTTTGCTGTATCCCGCCTTGGCCAGTTCCTGGGCGGCTTTTTCCTGGTCGAAGCCGATCTTGAAATCGGGCACATCGCCCGGCGACCCCTTGGTGGCCAGTACGGAAATGGGCTGCGCCTGGCTGTTGTAGAAGGCCTTGGACAAACCCTCTTTATTGATGGCCAACTGCATGGCCTTGCGCACATGCTCGTTCTTGAACTCATCGACATAGCTGGGCATCTGCAGAATGTAGATCTCGCTATACGGATACACCTGGGCGATGAGGTCGGGATTTTTCCCGAGGCGATTCACTTCGCGCACGGGAATCTGCACCGAGACATCGGCGCGCCCCGATTCGATGGCCGCCACACGCGCCGACGAATCGGGAACAATATCGACGATGACGCGCTTGATGGGCGGCTCGCCCTGCCAGTATTTATCGAAGGCTTCGAGCGTGATGCGCGAGCCCCGCTGGTAATCGGTCAGCTTGTACGGCCCAGCCCCGACGGGATGGCTGGCAAACCCTTCGGGCCCGACTTTCTCAAAATAGGCCTTGGGCAGGATATAGGCCGAAAGGAAAGCCAGGCCTTTTACCGCCGTGGGCGTCGCCTTGGAAAAATGGATCACCGCTTTATAGGGCTCGAGCACCTCGACCGATTGCAGCGTGGGAAGCATGCCGTTCAACGCCAAGGTCTTGTTCTGGATGGCGCGATCCAGCGTGAACTTCAAGTCTTCGGCGGTAAGCCGGCTGTCGTCATGGAAGTAGATGTCGTCGCGCAGTTCGACCTCGAGCTGGGTGCCGCTCTCGTCACGCCACTTCCAGGCCTTGATCTGCCGCGGACCGGCTTGCAGATCGCCGCCCACGAAAACCGGAGAATCGAAAACCGCTTTGTAGATGGACTGACCGGCGGGAAATGTGACGGCAGTTGGATCCCAATTGGGAACGTCGACGGGAAACGCGATTTTGAGTTCTTGGGGCCGCTCTTGCGCCTGGACGTCGGCTGCGCCATGCAGACAGAAGATACAGAACAAGCCTGCTGCCAATCTTTGCCATTTCTTCACGGGATTTTCCTTGAGTGCACTGGAACCACAGAACGCGCCCACACAAAGTGGGAGCCCCGAAAAAACGAATGCGGCTAGCTATAGAGAAGAAAAGCCCCGATCGCGCTGCCTGCATCGAAGCGATGTATTCAGAACTTCCCTGGACTGGCCGTGTCAAAACAGTATATTGTTTGTGAGTATTAATGAAGATTATGGTTTTCCCTATTATTTTTATTGTTATATATCAATAAGATAATTTTACCCACAGAAGTATAATGTTGAGCATGAATATATAAAAAGTCGCTCCCATTCATCGTTCGAGGAATCCTTGAAATGGCTCACACACTTCGGGAAAAGCTGCATTGGGACACGGCGTCTGGGCAAATCACAGACGCCGGCCGGCGTTATCTCCTATTGCGCGCCGATGTATTGATGGGTATATTTCGCGGGCTCGGGCCTCAGGCTCAAGCCGAGGCTCTGGCCGCCTTCAGCCGGTCGGTACGAGAATCGGGCGGCAAATCGGCCCAATCCTATTTCGAAGCGCTGGACAACGATGCCCGGCGCTTTCTTCAAACCATGGAAGACTATTCCGCTGAGCTTGGCTGGGGAAAGTGGTCGTTCAAGCCCTATGGCGACGGGCAATGGGAACTCACCGTGCACAACAGTCCATTTGCAGCCGGCTTCGGGGCCAGCGACAAACCCGTATGCGGCGCCATCGCCGGCATGCTGGCCGCGGCGGGGGAACTCATCGCCGCGGCGCCCGTATCCGTCGACGAAACGGCCTGCGCGGCGCAGGGATGCAGCCACTGCACCTTTCGCCTGCGCGCCGCCTGATACACCATCCGCCATGACACGCATTGCAAGAAAAACCGCATCACGCACCGCCCGGTCCCAGCCGCAGAAGCTCAACATCCGGGAAAAGGTCTATCATCACTTGCGCGCGCGCATGCGCCAAGGCGAAATCGGCTTGGCCGACAGGCTGGTCGATCATGAAATCGCCGCTTCGCTTTCGGTATCGCGCATGCCGGTGCGCGAAGCGCTCTTGCAGCTCAAGCACGAAGGCCTTCTCGAAGGTACATCCCGGGGCTTCGTGCTACGCCGCTTCACACCCACCGACATCGCCCAGATGTTCGAGGTGCGCCTGCTGCTCGAACCTTCCGCCGCCGCCAGCGCCTGCGAGAACGCTACGCTCGAAGGGCTCGCCATCATGAGCCAAGCCACCGAAGCCTCCATCGAGGCGCATGAGTCCAACAACATCATCGGCTATATGGAAGCCAATGATCTCTTCCGCACCACCTGGATCAGTCTGGTTCCCAATCCGCATCTGGCCAGCATGATCACGCGTCTGGCCGATCATGTCGAAGCCGTGCGGCTGGCTACGCTGCGCAACCCGAAGTTCCGCGAATGGTCGCTGACCTCCACCCGGAAAATCACGGAGGCTTTTCTGAACAAGGACGTTGAGGCGGTACAGGAAAGCGTGCGCTTCAACCTGCGTAAGGCAGTCGCTGCCTACTATGCCACACAGGATTCACTCATCGAGCAACAGAACAGCAGGGCGTGACGGTTTAGCGGGGTTCCATCCTTCTCACTCGTTGATGCGGCTGTCGATCTTCTGAATCAAGCTCAACAGGCTGCGTACTTGGGTGCGCGTCAAGCCGTCCAGCGCCTCGTCAATGATGGGCCGAGCGTAGGGCCAGGCTTTTTCGTATGCCTCCACGCCCTTTTGAGTCAAGAATATATGGGTATAGCGGGCGTCTTCGGGCTTGGGCTTTCTGACCAGCAGGCCGCGCTGCTGCATCTGATCCAGAACGCGGCTGAGCACGGGAAGGGTAAGGACGATGCGCTTGCTGAGCATGCCTATCGTGATTCCATCACCGAAATACAGTATCTGCAAAACGCGATAATGCTGGGCGGTGATGTCCAGCGCCCGCATTCTGTCGGCCAAGTCCAGATTCAGCCGATTGATGATGCGGGAAAAATAATGCGCGACGTTGCCGTTCAACTGCCAATCCTCCGGCAGGCCGGTGCCCCGGTTGCGGCCCGACTGCACGTCTTGCGAAGACGCCGCCTCGCCCGCACGGGCCGGTTCCGATGGATCGCCGCGCCGCGCGGCGCCGTCGGAGTTAGAGTTCGTTTCGTTCATGCATAGACCTCAATAAGGTTGGCGTCCGCCATACGTCAGAATGCCGACGCCCCCCATCCATTCCTTCACGGGCTCGTAAACCACCGTCCTGCCCGGCGCGCCGTCCAGCACACCCGCCAAAGCGATCCACATCGCCATCTCGTGCCCGCCGTTGCCTCCGGCACGTTCGACTGCATGGTAGTCCTGGCGCAGCAGATGTTCTATGTCTCCGCGCTCCAGGGCCGCCATGACCTCGCGATCCCACTCAACATTGATCAACTGCTGGTCGCCCGCCGACATCCGGGCCTCGCGGGCGTGAAAATCGCGCCGCAGGTGGGGATCGGCGGCGCGCGCTATCGGGCCTTCGCGCTGGGTGCGAAGCTGGCGCTGCAGCAGCTCGTCGTCGGCCGGTATGCGGTCCTCGTCGACGAACGGGGGCCAATGCGAGATGCCGCCCGAAGCAAGCAGAGCCACCCGTTCGGGCCGGCCGGCGATCACCTTCCGTATGCATCGTCCAAGCTCGTAGCTTCTACGCCACGAGGGCAAAGGCGGAGCAAAGCAATTGATGAATACCGGCACCACCGGTATGTCGCGATCGGGCCAAAGGAATTTCTTGGGGATCAGCACATTGTGATTGAATTCGGCCGGGCCCGAACGCATCATATCAAAGCCGTCCGCGATGCATTGCTCGAGTATGCGCTTGCCGTAGCCGGCATCGCCCGGATGCGGGCGCCGTGTCATCTGCAGCCAATCCTGGGCATCCGGCGAGGGCCCGTAGTGCACGTCGGATACGCTGACCGAGAACGTGGGCATGTTGTTGAGCCAGTACATGTCGAAGTGATCGTTGACGAACGCAATCACGATGTCGGGCGCCGCCGCATCGAGCTCTTGCCGAACCTGATCAAAAGCCTGGTACAACCTGTCCATCTGGTCGGCCGGCGGGGCGTCCAGGCGGTCGCCCAGGCCGGGCGTATGAGTCATCGATACGGCGGCCACGACCTTGCCGTTCAATTCGGAATTTTTTGCGGCGAGCTTGCCGTTGGAAATCATATCAACTCCGTCTTTCAGGACGCCGGCCGGCGGGGCCGCCGCGAACCCTTCTAGTGTTTTGGCAGCGAGCGCAGGCCTGCGAGCAGTTCGCGCGCGGCCTGCGTCCATGGATGTCCCGGCCGCACGCATTGCAGGCTGGTGTCGAAATGGGAACTGTCCGGCAATTGCATGCGGGCTGTTTCGACCCTCGCATGCAACAGGGCGTCGGCCATCAAGGGGCCCTGCGCCTTGATGCGTGGAAAGTCGTTCTCTCCCCAAGCGACGAGAAACCGCGTATCGACAGCCCTCACACGCAGGATGGGGCTGGCTTCGGCATCGTCCTCTTCCCGGGCGAGAAAATCGCGATAGGCGCGCTGCTGCCCCGGATCCCTCTGTTCCCGCGGCGCCCTCAGATCGAAGGGCGCGGAAACCGGCAGACAAGCCTTCACCACATCGGCGGGCAGGCCGCGCCGGGCCAGCCCTTCCCCGTCCAGGGCCGTCAATGCCGCCAGATGTCCGCCGGCGGAATGTCCGCCGAGGGCAATGCGCTGCGGGTCCCCTCCGTGGGCGCCGATGTTTCGCCAGACCCACGACAATGCATCCTGGGTGTCCCACAGCGCCTCGGGAAACTTCGATTCGGGCGACAGGCGGTATGACACCGATATGAAAATAGCCGGCAAGTCGATGAACAGCGGCGCCATGAAGCCCATCCATTCTTTGTAGCCGCAGGTCCATGCCCCGCCATGCAGAAACATCAGCACGGGCGCCGGCCCATGCGTGACCGCGGATGGCAGATAGACGTCCAGCTTTTGCCAGTAGTCGTTCCCATAGGGTATGTCCAGCACATGCCTGGTATGCGCCTGCGCCGAGCGCGAGAGCTCAAGCGCCCGCTCAGCGTAGGGACCCGCCTCGGGATGCAGCAAGGCAGGACGCGGCGGCAACGAATCCATCGTCATGCCGCGTCCTCCGCCGCCACGGGCTTAGCGCCGGTCGGATGGCTGCGCGCGGTGCGCAACCGCTGCGCGGAAAGCCAAGGATGGCTGCTGGCGAAACCCATGGCCGCCGTGCGCAGTTCGTCGGGCCAGGAGGTCAGCACGCCATACAGCATGCTCCATAGCTGCGTGTGCTCGGTCAGTTCGCGCTCGCGCTCCTCCCAGCGCACGAGCGCCTGGGGGATGTCTTCACGTGAGGCAACCGCCCCGAGCTCATGAGCCAGCGCCAGGCCGTTCTGCATGGCCGTGCCGCCGCCCTGGCCCAGGTTGGGCGGCATGGCATGGGCCGCATCGCCGGTCACGGCGACATGGCCTTGAGACCAGCGACGCAGCTTGACCATCGAGAATCTATCCCACCGCGCCGTCGGCCCGATGCGCTCGATCAAAGACGCCAGGTGCGGAAAGCTGGCCGTCCAAAGGACCTTGTCCACGGGCACCCGCGCCGCCCGGACGTCGTCGTGCAGGCACGTCAAGGCCATGTAGATCCAGTCGGGCGAGCAGGGCGTGACCAGGACACGCCGCGTTCCGTTCCAGTGTTCGACGAAACGGCCGTCTCCGTCCCCCGGCGTGCGGGGCACCATGACGCGTATCGCGCCCTCGGAAAGCAATTCGAATTGGCTCGCCAAACCCAAAGAATCCCTGACCCTCGAGTGCACGCCATCGGCGCCCACGATGACGTCCGCCGACAAGGAGCTTCCGTCCCGCAAAAGAAGCCTGCCCTCGGGCGTGGCTCCGGTCGCCTCGGAACCGGTCGCCACCTCGACCCCCGCAGCAATCGCCGCATTCAGCAAGGCCTGCAACAGCTGCTGGCGAGGCAGAGCAAAAACCTCTACCGCCCCTTCGCCCTGCACCGGCACCCGGGGGATCACATTGTTGTTGCAATCGCGCAGCTCGGACGCCGTGCCGCGATTGGCGCCGCGCAGCGCCTCTTCGCGCGCGCCCACCGCCTCGAGCACCCTCAGGCCATTGCCCCATATGTAGATGCCCGCCCCCGCTTCGCGGATTTCAGGGTTGCGTTCATGCACCCGCACCTTCCAGCCGCGCTGCGCCAACGCCGCCGCCGTGGTCAGGGCGCACAGGCCGCCGCCCGCGATTTCCGCTCTAAACTGCTGCTTGGTCATGTGATGTCTCCAATTCCATCATTCCTGATGCGCCGCCGAGCGGTCCGCATCGGCAAAGGCGTCCCGCCCGGAAATTCCCGCTAGTGCATCAGCGCCGGAAGAAACAAGGCGATGGCCGGGAAAGCCAGAACCAGGCCTATGCGTATCAGGTCGAACACAAAGAAAGGCAGCACTCCCCGAAAAGCCTGGCCGGTCGATATATCGGGGAAGGCGGCTTTCAGCACAAAAATATTCAGGCCGACCGGCGGCGAAATCAGGCCCACCTCAGTCGCGATGACGACCACGATGCCGAACCAGACCAGATCGATGCCCAGGCCCGACACCACCGGTAACAGCAGCGGCACAGTCAAGAGGATCATGGACAAGCTTTCCAGCATCGTCCCCAGGACGAGGTAGATGCATACGATGATGATCATCACCATCAAGGGAGACACCCCCAGGCCGCCTATCCACTGCTCGAGCGCCGTCGCCCCGCCCGCGATGCTGAGAAAGTTCGAGAACAGCAGCGCGCCGAAGAGCAGGAAGAACATCATGGCCGTGGTGCGCACCGTATCGACCACGATGTCCAGAAAACGTCCCCAGGTCAGCGTGCGGCGGCCCAGGGCAAAAAGCAGCGCTCCGGCCGCGCCGACGCCCGCCGCTTCGTTGGGCGTAAAAAGCCCCGAATAGATGCCGCCCAGAATGACCACGAACAGCACCACGATGGCCCAGACGTTGGCCAGCGCGCGCAAGCGCTCCGGCCATGCGGTGCGCTCTCCGCGCGGGCCGGCTTTTGGATCGACCAGGGTGGTGTAGGTGACGGCCATGCTGTACAGGACGATGCCCAGCAGGCCGGGAACGACGCCCGCCATGAACAATTGGGCGATGTCCGTATTGGTCAAAAAACCATAGATGATCAAGATGACGCTGGGAGGTATCAGAATGCCCAGGGTTCCACCCGAGGCCACCGAAGCCACCGCGAGCCCGTCTGCGTAGCCGTAGCGGCGCATCTGCGGCAAAGCCACTTTCCCCATGGTCGCGGCGGTCGCCATGCTGGATCCCGACACGGCGCTGAACCCGCCGCAAGCCAATATGGTGGCATGCGCGAGCCCGCCCCGGTAATGACCCAGAAATGCATAGGCGGCCGAGTACAGATCCTGAGACAGCCTGGACTGGGCAATCAGATTGCCCATCAGGATGAACAGAGGCAGCAGGGAAAAGCTGTAGTTCAGCATGTTGTCCACGACGATCTGCCCCGTCATGGCCAAGGCGGGAGCCCAGCCGACCAGGAGCCCGAACCCCACAACGCCCACCGCGCCCATGCATACCGCGATAGGGATGCCCGCCGCCATCATCAGCACCATGGCGGCAAAACCGATCAGGGAGGCTGTCATGCCGTGCCCTCCTTTCTTCCGGCCCGCCGGCCGATAGCGGCCCGGCATGCATGGACCGTCGTCAGCAGTGCCGACAGCCCGAACAGCAGGGCCGTGATGTACAGCACCGGGGAGACAGGCCATTGCAGCATCGACGTGGTCCGGTGCGTCTGGGCCGCCAGCACCGCTTGCACCCATACCTGCCAGGCCACGACGCCCTCCGCAAGCGCCGTGGCGAGCAAGGCTCCGGGCTGCTGCAGCCGGCGCAGCCAGCCTTTCAGCAGCGGCAGCAGCATGTCGATATGCACGTGGTCGCCGCGCATCGCGACCAGAGGCAGGCCCGCGGCGACGATGAGCCCCACCGCCAGTTCGGAAAGTTCATACGCGCCGATGACCGTGGCGTCGATCACGTTCCGGCCCACCACGTCGACCACTGTGATCAGCATCAGCGCGATGAGCGCCGCGCCGCCCAGCACGCCGAAGGCAAGCTGCAGCCGCCTCGTCCAACGGCCTTGCCCGCCCGCGTCCCGGCCATGATCCAGCGTGTCATCAATTGCCTTCCGCCGTGGCCGGCGAATCGCCGTAGCTTCCGATGTCCGCGCGAACCTTCGTCAACAACTGTTCGCCGTCCACGCCCTTCGCCTTGGCCTGCGCCAGCCACTCTTTTTCAAGCGGAGCCAGCCTCTTCCTGATTTCGGCGGCCAGCGCCTCGTCCGCGACATGGGTGTCCATTCCGCCTTCCTTGAACGCGGCAAGAGCCATCTTGTCCTGATCGTCCCACACCCTGCCGGCCTCCCGTGCAAAGCTTTCGCCGGAAACGCTCATGATGGCCTGGCGGTCCTGCTCCGGCAGCGCGTTCCACTTGGCTTCGTTCATGACGACGAAGAATGTCGACGAAAATAGCCCATCGGGAGTGGTCGTCATGTGCTTCAGATATTGATCCATCTTGAAACTGTGGATCGAATCGGGCGGCAGGAGAATGCTTTCGATGATGCCCTTGGAAAGCATCTGATAGGCCTCGGTGACCGGCGCCGATACAGGCACGGCGCCCAGCAGCGCGGCCACCCGCGCAGGTATCCCTTCCGACGCCCTGACCCGGACGTTCTCGAGATCGGCGATGGCGTTCACCGCTTTATTGCGCGTGAAGATCATGCCCGGCCCGTTGGAAAATACAGTCAGCAGCTTGGTGCCCTGATATTCGTCGACCTGCTTTTGCAAGGCCACGGTGCCGCGCCAGTTCGCGACCGAAAGCGCCTCGGCGCTCGAGGAAAGAAAAGGCAGTTCGGCAAACCCCGCCAAGGGAAAGCGCTCTGCCGTGTACGACTGATTGGACGCCGCGATGTCCACGACCCCTGTGCGCGCCAGATCGAACTGGCGTGCCGGCGACCCCAGCGAGGCAGCCGTGAACTGGATCTTTACCCGGCCCTGTGTCGCTTCTTCGACCCTGTCGGCCCATGGCTTCATGATGCGCGCATGAAAATGGTGAGTCGCCGGAGTCCAGCGATTGAATGTCAGCACGGTGGTCTCGGCCGCCGGCGCGTGATGGGGAAACAAGCTTAGAACCAATGCGGTGGCTGCAGAAGCGACCACGCTCAAACCATGACAGCCTTTCATCGTCTTCTCCTTTGGGGGCGCCGGCCACCGCGACTTGGCCAGGTCAATAGTTGTTTTTACAATTGTTATTACAATAGTGCATGCGGTTTGGCGGCTTGGCAATGCCCGAGGAGTAAAACTAGGGAATGTCCTAGGTTCAGCCGTTTGCCGTGACGACCAGCGCCGCGGCCAGCGTCAAGGCCGTGGCGGCGTAGGCCGTCATGCCGAAGCCGCCCGCCTCGTACACTTGGCCGAAGCTGCTCGTGCCGGCGAACACGGCCAGGTTGGTCACGGTGCTGTGCAGGCCCATGATGGTGCCCCGCTTGGCCGGATCGATGGCGGTGAGCCTGACGATGAGCAGATTGATGCCGAAATAATTTCCGAAGCCCAGGGCCGCCAGCAGGCAAAGCACGGCGGCCAGCCCGGTACCGATCGCTCCGAGCAGGAAATAAACGCCGGCCACCAGGAATAGCGCCATCGGCAGCATGCGTCGAATACCCACTCGATTCACCATCCCGCCCATCAGAATGGCGCTGCCGAACCCTACGCTATACACGAGGGTAATCAAGCCGTTGGCGCTGACCGGCTGGCCGAGACCGCTATGGAAGTAATCGCCCAGATAGGCATACAGGCCATAAAACGCCGTCATGAAAGCTCCGCACGCGAACAGCAGGGGCTTGATGCCGGCCATTCCCAGCGCGGAAAAAGGAGTGACCGCGGTATCCGCCGCGGGCGCCCTCCTTCCCTTCACCAGCGCAAGCAAGACCAAGGCCAGCACCGCCAGCAAAGCCACGAGGCCGTACACCACGCGCCAGTGCGTCAGGTCGGCGACGATGGCCGACAACGATACCCCCACCACCATGCTCATCATCCAACCGCTCAGCACTACGCCTATGGTCTTGCTCTCGCGCCCCGGCGGCGCCATGTCCGCCGCGCTGGCATAGATGGCCGGAAGCGCGACGCCCGAAGCGATGCCCGCCGCGAACTGCGCCAGGACAAGCACGGCCACAATGGGGGAAAGCGCACTGGCCGCCAGTGCAAGCGGCATCAGCGTCATGGCAAGCCGCAGCATGCGATGCGCACCGAAGCGGTCTATGCGCGGCGCAAGGAACAAGGAACCGAGCGCGGCGCCCAGGCCGAAGGCCGCGGTGGCCATCATGACGGTCGCCACGTCGGCGCCGAAGGACTGCGACACC
>Ga0182748_1004513_pt1 | contig 10990 bp, 9 predicted proteins | sample eDN3rd37CKraftOP_FD_128877 | JGI IMG/M metagenome (GOLD analysis project Ga0182748, IMG submission 128877) | Enriched Organic Plus compost microbial communities from Emeryville, California, USA - eDNA 3rd pass 37_C Kraft OP (version 2) (version 2) ...
GAGGCCGGCGAATGCGGCGATGCTGCCGGCACCGAGCAGCAGGACGGTGACGGGCGAGCCCCCTTTGGGCAGCAATTCCACGACCATCTGCAGGCACCCGAGCGCAAGCGCGATCAACAGCGCGCCCTGCCAATCGAGTTGGATCTTCTCTGCCGAGTAGTGGCGGATGCGTGGCAGAAAGCGAGCCACGAAGAAAATGCCGAGCACCCCTACCGGCAGGTTGACGAAGAACACTGAGCGCCATCCGTACTGCTCGGTCATGATCCCGCCCAGCGACGGGCCGACGGCGTTGGCGATCCCGAATGCCGAACTGACGATGACCTGCCAGCGAAGCCGTACTCGGGGCTCGGGGAAGAGATCGGGGATGCAGGCGAATGCGCATCCGATCAGCATGCCGCCGCCTATGCCTTGTAATCCGCGGGCCAGCACCAGCCACAGCATGCTCGAAGCCGCACCGCAGAGCAGCGATGCCACGGTGAAAACGAAGATGGCCGCGATGACGAACGGCTTGCGGCCGTAATAGTCCCCCAGCCTGCCGAAGATGGGGATCGTGATGACAGAGGGCAGTAGATAGGCCGTGGCGACCCAGGCATAGAGATCGAAGCCATCCAGTTCGGCCACGATGGTGGGTAGCGCCGTTCCCACTACGGTTTGGTCAATGGCGACCATCGTCATGACGAAGCACATGCCAAGGACCGCCATCAGCGATTGCCGGAACGGCAGGACCTGGCCTTCGGAATGCTGTGGGAGCGTCGACATGAGGAGGGGGAATCATTGACCGGTCAATGATTGTAGCGCCCCCTGACGCATTGGGGAACCGCTTTAGCCTTCCGGGCCGGCTAGGTGGTTTTTGTTTAACATGGGCTCGCGGACGTTCGCTTTTCGTCGGCCCACGATTCGGGAATCGCCATGCAGCTATCTGATTCTGACTTGCAAGACTTGGCCCGTGCCAAACGTTTGCTCGAACACCCGGGGCTCGCGGCCCGCATTGCGGCGCTCGCAGGCAAGCCCATCGAGCGAACGATCGCCGCATTGCCCGGCAAGGTCTCGTCCGTGATCGACGAGATCAGCCGGCGCGCGATCGGCAAGGCGCTAGACATGGCGTTGCTGACGATGGATGCAGGCAAACCAGGCCCGGCGTCCGATTGGTGGCACAAGTTTGCCGTCGGCGCGTCCGGCGCCGCGGGCGGCGCTCTTGGCATGGCGGGATTGGCAGTGGAGTTGCCGATTTCGACCACCATCATGCTGCGGTCCATTGCCGACATCGCACGCAGCCAGGGAGAAGACCTGACGCGTCCGGAAGCGCGGTTGGAATGCCTGCACGTGCTGGCGCTCGGCGGGTCGTCGCAAGACGATGACGCGACCGACGCCGGCTATTTCGCTTCGCGCGCGGCCCTGGCCCAGGCGATTGCCTCGGCAAGCCAGTATCTCGCCCAGCATGGCGCTGCCAAGGGCAGCGCGCCCGTGCTGGTGAAACTCATTTCCGAGATCGCTTCCCGTTTCTCCATTGCCGTTTCAGAGAAGGCGTTGGCCCAGGCCGTTCCGGTGATCGGGGCCTTGGGCGGCGGCGCGATCAATGCGCTGTTCATCGATCATTTCCAGGACATGGGGCGCGGGCATTTCACCGTACGACGGCTGGAGCGCAAATACGGGCGGGAAGCCGTCGAAGATGCCTATCGCGGCTTGGCCCGCCGCTAGCGGGAATGCGTTGCCGACCTGCTCGGCGGCATCGCGAGGACGCGTTCCCGGAGCGCGATGCATAGCGTGATCCATGCCCCGGTGACGGCGAAGGCCGCCAGGACGTCGCTCAGGAAATGCACCTGGAGCATCACGCGGCTATAGCCAATGCTGGCGATCAACGCCGTAGCGGCCACGGCAACCGATCGCCGCCACGGGCCCGGCAACGCATCAGCCACCAAATAGGCAGATAGGCCATAGACGGCCATGGCTCCCGTGGCATGGCCGCTTGGAAAGCTCCATCCCAGCTCTTGCGCGAACCCGTGCAGGTGTTCCGGGCGGACCCGCTGGAAAATCCCTTTGAGCAAGACGTTCAGGCCGGCCGCTCCCAAGGTGCCGGATAGCCATAAGGAGGCGTCGACCCAGCGCCGTCGCCACAACAGGCCGGTCAACACGAAGGCGCCCAGGACCAGGAGAAAATCGCGATCCCCCGCCACCGTCAAGGTGGCGAGCGCGCGCAGCCAGGAGGCAGATGCGTGGTTGGAGAGCGTCTCGGCCAGTGTATTGTCCAGGGCGACGAGTCGCGATTCGGTGACGACGAGGGTCGCGATGATGCCGAATAGCACGATGCCGGTCGCTGCAAGCCCCGCCAGGCGCCGTCCGCGGCGGGCCGGATCGGCAGTGCGCTCGTCGAGCAGGCGGCCGACGGACCAGCCGAGCGCGCAGGCGCCGGCCAGCCATGCGAGAAAGGCAATGCCCGCGTACTTTCCGGCGATCCATTCCAGAGTCGTCATTGGGTGATCAAACCATCAATCCCGCGCGAGTGCCAATCGTGCTTCCGCCGTAGGTTCGAAACGGGCCCGCCGGGCGATGAAATCCCAGCGCTCGACCAGGCAGCTTGCGGGCCGGGCCGCGCCAGGCTGCCAGTGCAGCAGATTCACCGAGTTCGGCAGGCCGCCCCGCCTGCGGACCGATATGGCGGTGCCCGCCTGCACTGCCCAGGCGGTGGGCGCGTCCCGGTCGGTGGGCAGGGCGGCGACATAGGGCAAATGGATGTGTCCGCCCAGGATGAGATCCGCGCCGGCCTGGGTCCACGCCCGGACGGCGTATTCGTGTCCGCGGGCCAAGTTGGCGTTGTCTCGCTCCTCCTTGGCGACGACCGGATGATGCATCAATATGATCCTGATTTGTTCAGGCCGTGCACCCGACAGCCATTCCGACACACGCCTGACCTGCCGTTCCGACACCGTTCCGTGCTTGTGCCGGTAGGCGCGGGTGGAGTCGACCCCTATCGCGAGGACGGTATCGGATGCGTGAACGGGTTCGCGATTGCTGCCGAACGCCCGCCGATACGGGCCGTAGGGATCGAGCACCCGTACCGCGAGGTTGAACAGGGGAATGTCGTGGTTGCCGGGTACCGCAAGTACCGGTGCGCCCAGGGCGTCCGCGAAGCGGCGCGCGCGGTCGAACTGTGACCCGCGCGCCCGCTGCGTGATGTCGCCGCCAAGCAGAACCACTTCGGGCCGGGCCGTCCGGGCGAGGGCCAGCAGCGCCTCAGCGACGCTTTGCTGTTCGGTGCCGAAATGGGTATCGCTGACATGCAGGATGACGGTCATTTGCGGTCTGCGGGATCGACGTGGCGTGGCACCAGCAGAGGCAGCGGGTGCTTGCTGATCTCAAAGACCAATGGTGCGTCCAGGAGAGAGACTTCGCCGTCCATGGCGACTTTGTAGCGCCCGCCTCGGCCCCGGCGAGGCTGGACGATCAGGCGGTGGAACCCGAAGCTGATGACGTTTTCGGCTTCGCCCAGGCGGCTCAGGGCGCCGAGTAGGATCATCCAATATAAGGCCAGGGTGCCGACGGGCTTGGGGCTCATTGCGACCAATTCGCCCCGTTTCAGCGTATCCACCTCGTCGAAGCCCAATTGTTCCAATTGCAAGGCGTTATTCCCGACCACCAGCGTCGGGGTGCGAAGGCGGTGCGTCGCACCATCCCGTACCAGTTCCAGGTGCAGCTGGCGAGGCTGTTGGAGCAGGGTGATCAAGCCCGAAAACAGCGCCACAGCGCGGCTGCGGCCATAACGCTGCTTGTAGGCCTCCCGGTCTTCCAACAGCTGCGGGTAAAGGCCCAGGCTTGCATTGACCAAGAAGGCGCGGCCATTGAGCAGGCCCACCTGCACGGGCTCGATCCGCGCATCGAGCAGCGCCGTGGCGGCCCGCGCGGTATCTGCTGGAATGCCGTAGGTCCGGCCGAAGTAGTTGAACGTGCCCTGCGGGAGAATGGCGAAAGGCAAGCCGGCGCCGAGCACGGCTTGGGTGACCGCGTTGAGCGTGCCGTCGCCACCCGCCGCAGCCACGATCCCGCCGTGTTCGCGAGCCTTGCCCACCGCCCATTCAGCTGCGCCGGGGAGTTCGCCTGGGTCGCTGACCGTGCGGATCTCGTAGCGGCGTCCCGCCTTGCCCCAAACCTCATCGATGGCGGCGCGCTTGTCGTCCGCGCTGTCGCGCCCAGAGCCGGCATTCAGCACGACGAAAAACGGCTCTGTGCCGGCGAGCCGGGTGGGGGCGGTGGCGGAAATGGGGGAGGGCATGGCCGCACCTTAACCGACGGGGACGCGCCATTCAACACGGCCACTGTGAGGGGGGTAACAAAGCGTGCAGGCACGGACGATCCGCCCGAGAGCATTGTGCGCAGGCAATGCCCGCATTGCTTCGCGGCGATGGCGGCTGTCCGGGGCACCCACTACAGTAGTCCATGCCGTGCGCTGCGCATATCAAGAATCAAGAGAGAGGAGACGACACATGATCCGAGCCATGCGGCGCGTCTTGGCCGCACTCATTCTCTTGGCGCAAGCTTTCGCCGCGGGCGCCGAATATCCCGAACGGCCCGTCCGGCTGGTGGTGCCTTTCGTGGCCGGCGGGTCCATCGACCGGGTCGCGAGGTTGCTTGCCGAGCGCCTCCAGAATTCGATCGGCCAGGCGGTCATCGTCGATAACCGTACCGGGGCGACCGGCAACGTCGGCACCCAGGCCGTCGTGACCGCGCCGCCCGATGGCCATACCCTGCTGATGCAGACCTCGGCCTTGGCCATCAGCCCATGGCTGTCCAAACTGCCTTTCGACGTGGAGGCGGACCTCGTGCCGGTCACCCGGATCGCCCGCACGCCGTATGCGCTGGTGGCGAGGAAATCGCTGCCGGTGGACACGCTCGACGCGTTTCTCGCCTACGCCGCGGCGCATCCCGGCAAGCTGACATGCTCGAGTTATGGCGTCGGTTCGCCGCCGCACCTGGCGCTGGAGCTGATCAAGCAGGCAGCCAAATTGGATATCGTGCATGCGCCGTACCGCAGTTTCTCCCAGGCCGTGCCCAGCCTGGTCTCCGGCCAGGTGGACTGCAGCATCGACACGCTGACCAACGTGCAACCCCAGCTTGAGGCGGGTGTCGTCCGCCTGCTCGGCGTGACGGCGGCCGAGCCGTTCCAACTCTTTCCCGATGCGGTGCCCATTGCCCAGCACTTGCCGGGGACCGAGCTCGAAGGGTTTCAGCTTCTGTTCGTGGCCAAAGGCACCCCGCCGGCCATCGTCGAGCGGATCCACGCCGAGTTCGCCCGCGCACTGCGCGACCCGGAAATCGAAAGGCAACTGCGCAGCATGGGCTTCGTGCCGGTGGGAGACGATCCGACATCGGCGGCCGAAGGTTTCAAGAAAGACTATGAGCGCTTCGGCAAGCTGATCGGGGATCGGCGCATCCGTGCCGAGTGACCGCCAAGGGCGTCAGTGCACAGCGGCCGTCCAGCCGTCCGCCGTTTTTTCGACGGCTACCTGCAACACCGCAAGCGGCGTTGCGTCGCCATCCTCGCCGCGCGGCGGGCCGGCATCGAGCAGGACGGTGCGCACGACGCCGCTGCTTGCCGTGGCGAGCTGCACTGTGGCCCGGCGGCCGGCAGGCGCCGCGTAGTTATTGATGCCCACGCTGTAGATGCCGGCCTGCAGGCGGTTCGGGTCGCAGCTGGCGTGATAGTGCTCAGGCCCGAATCCCGCCGTGTTGTCTAGGTCGAGCGAGCCGCTCTCCCCGATGCGGGCGGCGTAATAGACGTGGACGCCCCCGGGCTCCATGACGTGCAGGTCGAGGTCGCCCTCGCCGTCCCACGCCAGCGTCGCGGTGAAAAATCCCGGACTGGCGAGGGGCGCCGGCGCATGCAGCGCAAGCAGGCGCTCTGCCATCAGCCCGCCCGCGGCGGCGCGCCCATTTCGGTCGGGATCGAGGTAAGTGTCGATCAGCACGTGGCCCGTCGGGTCTTTCCGGGACGGCGGGATGGCGATATTGGCGGGAGGCGGTTCGCCCGGAAGGGCACTGCGCAATGCGGCGATGACCAAGTCGTTGCCGGAAAGCAGATGGGGACCGTTGGTTCGGGACGCCGCGGGAGCGATATGCACGGCCGCTGTGGAATCCGGGGAGGGGGCCGATCGATAGGCCGCGTTGAGGAAGAAATTGCCTTGTGAATGGCCCACCAGCAGGATGCTCCTGCCCAAGGCCTGCAGGGCGCGCAGCCGTAGCGCATGGGCGGCGTAATCGATGTCAGTGGGCGGCCGGGCAGCCAGCGCGGCGGTACGCGCGATCACGCGCGCGTTGCGGGCTTCCGACAGCGACTCGGCGAGTGCATGGGCGCGCGGCAGCACCGCAGCAATCTTGCGCCACCAGGCCAGTTGTCCGTCGACGATTTCCCAGAACAGCTCCCACCGGTGCTGCAGCGATTCCTCCAGTTCCGCGGCCCGCTGTTCGAAGACTTCGACCAAGTCTTCGATGCCGTCGCGAAGGCCCCGCTGTAGTCCGCTCGCGTTGTAGAACACTTCTGCGCCAACGGCGTATCGGGCGGCTTCGGGACGCATCCGCAACGTCTCCGACAGGGTAGAGAGCAATTCCCTTGCGCCGCTCGCGGCCGCATCGGGGGTATTCCAGACGCCGTTGAAGAAAGCCAGCGTGTGCGTGTGGCTGGGGCACAGCTCCCCCGCGGACGCCGCGGGCACCAGCATGCTTGTCGCTGCGAGCATGGCTTGTGCGTAGCGGAGCGGCCGGCTAGTCATCGCATCCGTCCCCCGCGGGCAGCGACATGACGGCACCGTCGAGTGCGGCCGAATAGGCGAGATAGGCCTGGACCCGCTGTTTGGTGTTGGCCGACATCTTGCGCATGTCGGAAACGGCGTGCGAGCCTTCGGCGGGGGAGCGGCTGCGAGCCATGACGCAGGCAACCGCGCGCGTTTGGCGACGCGCCGCGTCTTGCGCCGCGGCAGGATCGCCGCCTGTGAGCAGGGCTGCGCGGAAGGCGCGTGCGAGCTGCGCGAGCGCTGCCCGCCGGGCGGGGTTTTCTTCCTCCCGGGCGATCCACGCGTCGATGTCATCGCGCACGCCATTGCCGTCCAGGTCAGGACCGAGCAGGTCTTCTGAGCGGTCGAGAGCGGGAAGCTGCCCCGTCCGCTCCAGGTCCTCAATGGTCGAGGCCTCGGGCGCAGGCGGGTTTTCGCCGCCGCAGGCTGCGAGCAGGAGGGCGGCGCTGAGCAGCGCGCCGGGTAAACGACCCATCATGCGGACTCCGGAATAGTTGGTTTTCGGCCAATGGCCCCGGCGTGGCGCCGCGATGCCGGGCGCAGCATCATTAAGCCGGGAATAACGTCGCCCGGGAGCCCGGCTGAGGCATTTGGATCATTGGGGAACCTGCGTACCAGCCCGTCACGAGGCTTTTTTTGCCAACATCCTTGGTTCGCGGCAAACTCGTGCCTGTGCGTACAGGTACGAACATGAAGAAAAAGACTCTGGCCTGGGCGATGGGAATGGGAGCTTGGCTCGTCAGTGCGAATACGGCCTGGTCCCAAACGTCGCTGACCTTCTATGGCGTGGCCGATGCGGGCGTGTACAAGCTGGCGCGGGGACCGGTCTCGGTTGGCAACATTCAGCGCAGCTACTGGGGAATCAAGGGTTCGGAATCGTTAGGCGGGGGGTACGCCGCCGTATTCCATCTGCAGTCGCGCTTCGAAATCGATTCCGGGCAGGTGGAGGCCAGCGGCGGTTCGCCGCTGTTCTACGGCGAATCCACGGTGGGCATGACGGGGCCATTCGGCCAATTGCGGCTGGGGCGGGCCATGACGCCGACGTGGGCCCTCGACTGGCAGTTCGACCCGTGGCAAAACTTCGACCGCGTGGCCTCGATCGCCTGGCAGATCTACCATCCGTCCTATCGCGCCGATCCTTATCGCACCGGGCCGACGGGCGATTACAGCCGCATGAACAATGGCGTGTTCTACGACTCCCCGAGCGTGTCGGGATGGTCATTGCATGTGTCGGCCAACGGCGAGCGCAGCACGGTGCCCGATGCCAATGGCACGATAGAAAGCAAGCGCGGATTGGCGGCGGGAGTGAATTTCGAACGTAGCGGATTGAACTTCCTCGTTTCCGCCGAGCGCAACAGCGTGAACGACAAGACCTACTTCCTCGGCCTCGCGTATGGTCCGGGCCGCACGCGGGTCATGGCATCGGCCAATTTGACGGTACTGACTGCCGCCAGCCAGGCCTTCTTGGGCGAATCCCACAGGCGGCGCAGCTCGGCCATGCTGGCCGCCACGCATCAGGTCGGTGCGGCGACCCTCAAGTTCGCCATCGGCCGGGATTTCCAGGGATACGGACAAAGCGGCGCGACGAATTATGTCAGCGCCGGTGCATCGTATGCATTGTCACCCCGCACGAAGCTCTATGTGGGGCTCGGGCACGGGCGTCCGGCCAACGAAGGAAGCCGCACCAATGTCGGCGTGGGCCTGAACCACAGCTTTTGAACTATGGGCCCGGCGAGGGAGCGGGTGCCTCCGGCTGGGGGCCGGGCCGTTTTGCTGGCAATGCCGCTCCCGCACCGGGCGTGGCCGCGGGTTCGTCCGCAGCGCTTTCGTCCGCATGGGTGGGGTCGGCGCCGGGCGCTGGACGCGCCGGTTCCGGCGGTTGGACTTGAGCGTCGGGCGCGTCGTTTTCCACGCGAAACCGGAGGGTGCCAATCATTTGGCCGGCATCCGTGATCACCTTGACCTGCCAGCGACCGCGCGGGTCGGCGGGGAAGTTCTGCTTGTGCGTCCAGGCGCGATAACCTTCTTTGCGTCCGCCGCGGATATCGAGCGCGATGCGGTCCACTTCCCTGCCGTTGTGCATCCACACGTGGTAAATGTGCTCTCTCAGGCCCAGCGGAGCATTGATCGCCGTGTACGCATAAAGGCCCCGGGCATGCAGCTGCTCCGGTCGTATCGATTGCACGCGGTGGCCGGCCTCCATTTTGCTGCGGTCCAGCTCCGTCGAGATCGCAACCTCGGTCAACCACAGCGTGGCGGGGGGAACCCACGGCCGGGCCAGCCACCCGGCGGAACCCAATGCCGCCATGAGCCCGACGGCAGCCCATTTGCGCCATCGCGCCTCGACTGACAGCAGCTCGGAAAGCGTCGGAAAGGACAGCAGCACGGCCACTCCCAGTGCCAGCTTATAGCTATCGCCGGTCGGGACGCGCAGGATCAGTGGCAGCGCGGTGAGCAAGACCGCGAAAAGCGTGAAAGTGTGAAAAGTCAGGAAGAGCCAGCGGCGGGTCGAGAGCCACTTGAAATAAAGGGGATCGACTAGGGCGATGAGGGCGGCGGTGCCGAGCAGTCCAGTGAATAAGGCCTGCCCGCTATTCCACGTAGTGGCCGTGTAGAGAAAGGGCAGGACGAAGAACAACCCTTCCTGGTGGATCATTTGCGTGACGTAGCGGAGTACCGGGACGGGTATGGTCCAGCCGAAACGTTGGGCAATGCGTTTGCGCAAGGCCTGTTCGATCATCAGCCAAGCCCAGCTGACTAGCATGACGATCGCGATGACGCGGGCGAAGGCCTCGTGGCGATCGACGGTGACGAAGCTGACGATGCCCGAAATGAAGCCGAAGACCGCGATGGTGCCCGGATAGCGTTGAGCCAGCGCGATAAGGCGGAGCAGCAGAGTTTTCCAGATAGGCACGGTACGTCCGGCGCGGCGCACGGAAAGGCGGGGGCTGCCTGGCTACAGGCGCATCGCCCGGCTGGCCGGCCCATGCATGTTAGCACCGTCATGGGGTCGGCCGGACGGGCACGAAACTTGTTGCCAGCACCGACTTGTTCGGACGCTGCCAAGGAGATCCTCATGCATTCGGCTCCCCGTTACGGATTGTTGATCGCGACCGGCCTGGTGGTTGGTTTGTGTGGCATCACCCTGGCGGTGGGCGGCGCCTGGCTCATTGCGTTGCGTGGGTCCTGGTTCTATCTCGTCGCAGGGGCGGCCATGCTGGCATGCGGCGTACAGTTGGCGCGCCGCCGTGCGTCAGCGTTGTGGATTTTCGCTGCCCTGGTCTTGGGTACCTTGCTCTGGGCCCTGTGGGAGGCCAGCCTCGATTGGTGGCCGCTCGCTGCACGCGGGGACGTGTTGTTCCTGATAGGACTATTCCTCTTGACGCCATGGATAGGCCGTCGGCTTGACGCGGCGTCCCCCTCGTCGATGTCCGGCACGCCCTCCGCGGCGTTGAAGGCGGGACGCGCTGCACTCACGGTCGCGCTCGGCCTGTTCTTGGCGGTGGGCATCGTTTCGTGGTTCGTGGATCCGCACAAGATCGAAGGCGTGGTGAGCGATGCTGGGCCGGCGCCAGCCCCCGGAAGCCGGGTGGCCGAATCCGAATGGACGGCCTACGGCGGCACCGGCTACGGCCAGCGCTATTCGGCACTGGCCCAGATCACGCCGGACAATGTCGGGCGACTGGAAGAGGCGTGGGTATATCGAACCGGGGACGTGCGCGGCCGCGAGGGCGATCCGGAGGAGACGACGTTCCAGGTCACGCCGCTGAAGATAGGCAATCGGCTGTACCTGTGCACGCCGCATCAGTCCGTGATTGCGCTGGACGCCACCTCGGGCGAGGAGTTGTGGCGCTACGACCCGCATGTCCAGGAAAAACTGGCCCTGCAGCATCTGACGTGCAGGGGCTTGTCGTACTACTCGGGAGCATCTGCAGGTGATGCAATGGCAGTCGCAGCTGCGGCGCCGGAGGGGGAAGGTGCAGCGCCCGCCGGACGTCCCGCTTCGGATGTGCCCGTACCTTTCGCTGTTGACGGGCCTGGCCCGTCCATTGCCGCCCGGGACGGCCCCACTTCCGCATCGTGCACGGCTAAGTTATTCATGCCCACGGCGGATGGCCGGATCATCGCGATCAATCCCGAAGACGGTACCGTATGCGCCGATTTCGGCGGCGGAACCGGCCAGATCGACCTGTGGCGCAACATGCCTA
>Ga0182748_1004518_pt1 | contig 10985 bp, 10 predicted proteins | sample eDN3rd37CKraftOP_FD_128877 | JGI IMG/M metagenome (GOLD analysis project Ga0182748, IMG submission 128877) | Enriched Organic Plus compost microbial communities from Emeryville, California, USA - eDNA 3rd pass 37_C Kraft OP (version 2) (version 2) ...
CCTCGAAGCCGGGCAGGCCGGCCTGCGCAATGGTCGGCACGTCGGGCAGCATCCGCGAGCGCTCGGCCGTGGTCACCCCCAGCGCGCGCAACTGCCCCTGCCTGACGTACTGACCGGCCGTGCTGACCTGGTCGAACATGACGTGTATCTGCCCGCCCACCAGGTCGGTCAGCGCCTGGGCGTTGCCCTTGTAGGACACGGGCAGCATCTCGATGCCCGCCTGGCGGCTGAACAGCTCGGCGGCGATGTAGCCGGTCGAACCCACGCCCGACGAGCCGTAGGCGATCTCGCCCGGATGCGCGCGGGCCCGCTCGATCAGCGCCTGGACGCTGCGCTCGGGCACCGAGGGATGGGCGACCAGCACCATGGGGATCACGCAGGTCTGGGTGACGGGCGTGAAATCGCGGATGGGATCGTAGCCCGACTCGGGCACGAACACGGGCGCCGAGACGAAGGTATTGGCCACCGCCAGCAAGGTATAGCCGTCGGCGGCGGCGCGCGCGACCTCGCGCGTGCCGATCAGGCCGCTGGCCCCGGGCCGGTTCTCGACCACGACCGGCTGGCCCAGTTCCTCGCCCAGCCCCTTGGCGACCAGGCGGGCGACCCGGTCGACGGTGCCGCCCGGGGCGAGCGGGACGACCAGGCGTATCGGCTTGGCGGGCCAGGCGTCCTGCGCCCAGGATGGAGCGCAGGCCAGACAGGCCGCGCCCAGGACGGCGCCGGCCAGGCGCGTGAGAAAGTGCTTCATGGAGGTCTCCTCGTTTCTTGTGTGGTGGAACTGTTCCTGCCGCCGTCATGGCGCGGCGCCGCAGAGGCTAGCGGCCGTGCACATGCGGCCCGCGGCCAGGCCCTGCACGGCTGGCAGGGCGCCGGGGACTCAGAATTCATACAGCCGCGCCGGGTTGTCGACCAGCAGCGCCTGCGCGCGCTCCGGCGTGCCGGCCCATTCCAGGCAGCGCTGCAGCGCGCGCTCGTCGTCCTCGCGGCGAAAGGGCGTAATGCCGGTGGCCGAGGGCGGCCCGCCCGCGGCCCAGCCGGGATGGGGCCAGTCCGTCCCCCACAGCACGCGGTCGGGGGCAGCGTCGATGAGCGCGCGGGCGATCGCCGCGGCGTCGGCATAGTCGGGCTGCGCCGAAATCCGGTAGGGCGCCGACAGCTTGACGTACACGCGCCCGCTGGCCAGCGCCCGCAGCAGCACGTCGAAGCCGGCCTGGCCCGTGCCTTCGGCCGCCTGGGCCCGGCCGAAATGGTCGACGACCAGCACGGCGGGCAGCCCGGCCAGCGCATCGCCCAGGGCCGACAGCGTGGCCAGGTTGGTATAGGTCTGCACGTGCCAGCCCAGCGGGGCGACGCGGCGCGCCGCCTGCAGCAGCCGCTCGCGCGCATGGCCGGGGTCATGGCGGCCGGCGGTCTCCAGGTTGACGCGCACCCCGCGCACGCCCGCCTCGTGCATGCGCTGCAGCGCCGTGTCGGAGGTCGCCTCGTCGATCACCGCCACTGCCCGCCCTGCCCCGCCCAGCCTGGCCAGCGCGTCCAGCATGCAGGCGTTGTCGGCGCCGTACGGGCTGGGCTGGACCAGCACCACGCGCTGCACGCCCAGGCGGCGGTGCAGCGCCAGCAATTCGTCCAGGGATGCGGGACCGGGCGTATAGGTGCGCGCGGGGTCGAAGGGATAGCGGGAGCCGTCGTCGAACACATGGACGTGGCAATCGCACGCGCCCGGATACGGCGGCGCGCCGCCGGAAGTGGCAAGAGTCATCGGAAATCGCTCGCAGTCGGATGCAATGGAAAGGCGGCAAGGCGCGGCCGCGCAACGACCGCGGCCGTGCGCGCGCCGGCTCGGGAAGTCAGGCGTCGTAGCGCGGGTAGCCGCCCGGCTCGGCGTCCAGCAGGCGCAGCATGGCGTGCCATTCCAGTTCGCCGTAGGGGCGCCGCGTGCCGGGCTGGTACAGGTGGGCCGAGCGCTCCAGCACCGCATCGCCGGGCACCAGCACCTCGTCCGGGCCGGCGGCCATCGCGTCGACCTGCGCGCGGCAGGCCATCTCCAGCTGGTACATGAGGTTGAAGGCCTGCGCCACCGACGCGCCGCACACGAGCAGGCCGTGGTTGCGCAGGACCATGGCGTTGTGCGCGCCCAGGTCGGCCACCAGGCGCTCCTGCTCGGCCAGGTCGATGGCCGGGCCCTCGAAGGCGTGGTAGCCGATGTGGCCGTGGAAGCGCGAAGCGGTCTGCGTAATGGGCAGCAAGCCGCAGCGCATGGCCGACACCGCCATGCCGGCGCGGGTGTGCGTATGGATGACGCAGTGCACGTCCGGCCGCGCCTTGTGGATGCAGCTGTGGATCACGTAGCCGGACTTGTTGATGCCGTAGTCGGTGTCCGGCTTGGCCACCACGTTGCCTTCGTAGTCGATCTCGGCCAGGCTGGACGCGGTGATCTCGCGGTACAGCAGGCCGTACAGGTTGATCAGCAGCCGCTGCGGCTTGCCGGGGATCTGCGCCGTGATGTGGTTGTAGATCAGGTCCGTCATGCCGTAGCGGTCCATCAGCCGGTAGCACGCCGCCAGGTCCCGCCGGGCCCGCCATTCGGCCTCGTCGACCTGGCCGCGCAGCGACGGGAAATCGGTGGTGTAGCGCATGTTCACCTGCTGTCTCCTGCTCGGGCATAATTAAAACTAATGATCGATGGCCAGGCGCCGCGCGCCCCAGAACACGGCACCGCCCGCAGGCAAGGATGATAGGGACGCCGCCGCCGCCAGGCCATCGAGAAATTCTCACCCGACATCCAGAAAAACTAATGCCTGGGACTACCCACGGCCGTCCTCCCCCATGAACCCGCAGTTGCCGCCCCTGAACCCCTTGCGCGTATTCGAGAGCGCGGCGCGCCATCTCAGCTTCACGCGCGCCGCGCAGGAGCTGCACATCACGCAGGGCGCGGTCAGCCACCAGATCAAGGCGCTGGAATCCTGGCTGGGCTTCGCGCTGTTCGAGCGCGGCTCGCGCCGGCTCGCCCTGACGCGCGGCGGCGAGATCTATGCGTCGGCGCTGGCCGGGGCCTTTGCGCAAATCGTCCGCGCCACGCAGGAGCTCGCGTCGAGCGGCGCCAAGCAGGTGCTGACGGTGCGCGGCCACACCACGCTGTTCGTGCGCTGGCTGATCCCGCAGCTGCCGGCCTTCCAGGCCGCGCATCCCGACATCAACGTCAAGCTGGCGGCCAGCGTCGAAGGCGTGGACTTCCGGCGCGACGAGGCCGACGTGGGCATCGTCTACGGCGACGGGCCGTGGGAGGGACTGCGCAACGACCTGCTGTTCAGCGACGAACTCACGCCCGTCATGGCGCCGGAACTGGCGGCGCGCCTGCCCCGCCCCTGTACCACCGAGGCGCTGCTGCGGCTGCCCCTGCTGCATTCCAACCGCCGGCCGCAGCACTGGCCGGACTGGCTGCGCCTGGCCGGCGCGCGCCGCGGCCTGGCGGTGGGCGACATGTACTACGAGGACCTGAGCATCATCTACCAGTGCGCGACCGAGGGGCTGGGCGTGGCCCTGGGCCAGTTGCGCTACCTGCGCCGGGAGCTGGACCAGGGCCGGCTGGTGGCGCCGCACCCGCTGGTGCTGCGCCGCCGCCGGGGCTATCACCTGGTGTGCCCCGCCGCGCGCGCGGACGACGCCAAGATCGCCGCCTTCCGGCAATGGCTGCTGGCGCGCGCGGCGGCCGAAGCCTGAGCCGCACCGCCACGGCGCTTCGCCGCGGCAATACCCGCCCAGCCCGCGCCTTACTGCGCCCGTATGCCCTGCTCCCGGATGATCCTGCCCCACTTCGCGCTGTCGTCGCGGATCTCCGCGCCGAAGGCGTCGGGCTCGGTCGGCGCAGCGTCCGCGCCCATCTCGGCCAGGCGTGCGCGCAGCCCCTCGTCGGCCAGCACCCGCGCGACGGCGTCGTGCAGCAGGGCGATGCGCCCGGCAGGCGTGCCGGCCGGCGCGACCAGGCCGAACCAGTTGGTCATCTCGTAGCCCGGCACGCCGGATTCGGCCACCGTCGGCACGTCCGGCAGCAAGGGCGAACGCCGGCGCCCCAGCACGGCCAGCGGGCGCAGGCGGCCGTCGCGGATGTAGGGCAACGCCTGCACCAGGCTGTCGAAGGTCAGGGACACCTGCCCGCCCACCAGATCGGTGAAGCTCGGCCCGCTGCCCTTGTAGGGAATGTGGGCCAGGCGCACGCCGGCCATCTTGTTGAACAGCTCCCCGGCCAGGTGGGGCGCCCCGCCCACGCCGGACGAGGAATAGTCGATCCGGTCGGGCCGGCTGCGCGCCAGCGCCACGAGTTCCTGCACGTTGCGCGCGGCCAGCGAGGGATGGGCCACCAGCACGAAATTGACGTCCACCACCTTGCTGACGGGAGCCAGCCGGCGCAGGGGATCGACGTTCATGGGGTAGAGGTGGGGATTGACCGAGAGGTTGCCCAGCGTGGCCATGAATACGGTGTAGCCGTCCGCCTCGGCGCGCGCGGCCGCTTCCGTGCCGATCACCCCGCCCGCGCCGCCGCGGTTGTCGACGATGACCTGCCGTCCCCAATGCCTGCCCAGCTGCTCGGCCACCAGCCTGGCGACGATGTCGGTGCCCCCGCCTGCGGGAAAGGCCACGATCATGCGCACCGGCCGCTCGGGAAAGGCGCCGGCGCGCGCGGCCCGGCCCGGCATGGCGGCCGCCGCGGCCAGCGCCGACAGCGCGCGCAGGCAATCGCGCCGGCGCATCACGCCGACGCCCCGGATTGGCGCTGCGTGGCCAGGAAGGCCTTGGCGGCGTCCTCGTCCAGCAGGGGATAGACGTCGAAGCGGGCCGGCACGATGTCCGACCATTCGTTGACCAGCCGGTGCAGCGTCGCGTTCGAATCGACGTCGAACAGCGCCACCGCCCCGCGCCCGACGCGGGCATGGACCGAACGCGCCAGCCCGGACTGCAGCAGCGGGCGCATCCAGTCCCAATAGCGGCTGCGGTCCTGCACCAGCGTGGTGGGCCGTTCGGGGCGAGGGGTACTGATCACGAGGAAAAGCATGGTGTCTCCTGGTCGTCGTTGGTCTGGCCATCCGGGCCCGAGACAGGCGCGCAGCGCCTGCGCACGGGCGGCGCGGCGCTGCCCGGACGGGCCGGGATGAGTGGCGACGATGGTAGAGACGAGCCGGCGCTTTTTACAGCGAGGAAATATCACCTCGGCATTGAAAAAACTCATGGGTGGCGCGGGCGTAGCGGCCCGCCCCAGGCGCCCCGCGTTCAGTAAAAACCCCCATTGCCCCCCGATGCTGCACCGCACACACTACGTGCATCCAGATATTTCCGTATCCGTGTATCCAATGATACAGACGCATAGACGCCTGCCAGGAGGAGACCCAGCGCCATGAAGACCGTGACTTACCCCGAACCCCTCGCCACCGCCGAAGCCGAAGCCTACCGCCACATCCACACGGCGATACGGATGGGCGTCTACCCGCCCGGGCAGCGCCTGATCCCGGAGGACATCGCCGCCGAGATCGGCACCAGCCGCATGCCGGTGCGCGAGGCCTTCCGCCGCCTGGCCAGCGAAGGCCTGGTCGTCATCCGGCCCAATCGCGGCGCCTCGGTGGCGGGGCTGGCGGTGGACGAGATGCGGGAAGTCTTCGAGATGCGCGCCGTGCTGGAAGGCCTGGCCGTGCGCCTGGCCATGCCCGGCATGACCGGGGCCACCATCGACGCCCTGGAGCGCCGGCTCGGCCGCATGGACGAGCGCATGGAGGACAGCTCGGACTGGACCGGCGCGCACCGCCAATTCCACGAATACCTGTGCGGCCTGTGCCGCCGGCCGCGCCTGCTGCGGCAGATCTCGGCCCTGCACTCGCTGATCGAGCCCTACATGCGGCTGTGGTTCAACTCGCTGGCCCGGCCGCTGAGCGCGCGCGAGGACCACATGGACCTGATCGCCGCGCTGCGCACCCTGGACGCCGACGCGGCCGAGGCCGCGATGCGCCAGCACGTGCAGGCCACCGTGCCGGAGTTGATGCAGTTCCTGCAGTCCCGTTCCGTTCCACGCCCTTCTCCCTAGAGGACACAGCGATGACGACGATCGATCACAAAGCCCGCCTGGCCCAGGCGATGGCCGCCGATTTCGGGCGGCGCGACTTTCTCAAGACCGCGGCGGCCGGGGCCGGCCTGATGGCCGCCTCCGCGGTGGGCCTGCCCGCCCTGGCGCAGGGCGCGCCCAAGCGCGGCGGCACCATCAAGCTCGCCTGGGTGGAAGCCATCGACACCCTGGACCCGCACTTCACCGCGTCGGCGGGATCGATCAAGATCATCAACAACGTGTTCAACGGCCTGCTCAAGGTGGCCTACGACGGCAAGCGGGTCAGCTTCGTGCCCGACCTGGCCGAGTCCTGGGACATGCCCGACGAGAAGACCCACGTGTTCAAGCTGCGCGCGGGGGTCAAGTTCCACAACGGCGACGCCTGCGACGCGGAGGCGGTCAAGTGGAGCCTGCTGCGCGTGGCCGACCCCGCGGTCAAGTCGCCGCACGGCTGGAAGTTCGCCCAGCTGGACGGCGTGGACGTGGCCGACCCGCTGACCGTGCGGCTGCGCTTCAAGAAGCCCTACGCCTTCCTGCCCGTGGCGCTGACCGGCAGCACCGGCCGGGCCGGCACCATCGTCTGCAAGAGCGCGGTGGAGAAGGACCCCAAGGCCTACGGCCGCCAGCCGGTGGGCACCGGCCCCTTCCGCCTGGTCGGCTGGAAGGAGAACGACTCGATCGAGCTGGCGCGCAACCCGGACTACTTCGAGCCCGGCAAGCCCTACCTGGACGGCGCGCAGCTGCTGCTCATCAAGGAGCCCAGCGCGGCGGTGGCGGCGATGATGTCGGGCCAGGTGGACGGCATGTCGGTCTGCCCCTTCCAGTTCATCCCGCAGCTGCGCAAGAGCCCCGACGTGTCGGTGTTCGGCCAGGTCGAGGGCAACTACGCCTTCGTCGGCATGAACAACAAGCGCGCGCCCTTCGACGACCCGATGCTGCGCCGCGCGGTGGCCTACGCCATCGACCGCAAGGTGATCGTCGAGCAGAGCTACTTCGGCGAGGCGATCCCGGCGTATTCGTGCATCTCGCCGCCCATGTCGGACTTCTACGATCCGGACATCGCCAAGTCCGGCCGCGGCCAGTTCTTCGACCTGGCCAAGGCCAAGGAATTCCGCGCCAAGGCCAGGACGCAGGGCGAGGTCAACCCGGTCTACATCGTCACCGACGGCTTCACCGGCTCGGGCGGCATGGGCACGCGCAACGCCCAGCTGATCGCGCCCATGCTGGCGCAGATCGGCATCAAGCCCAAGGTGGAGCTGGTCGACCGCGCCGTCTGGACCAGCCGGCGCAACAACAGCGACTTCGATCTGTACGACCAGGCCTGGGTGGCCGACCTGGACCCGGACGAGACCATCTACCCGGAATGGGCCACCGGCAAGCCGTGGAATTTCGTGGGCTACAGCAACCCGGACTTCGACGCGGCCTGCACGGCCGCGCAGGACATCATCGATCCGGCCAGGCGGCGCGAGCTGTACGTGAAGGCCGAGGACCTGTTGATGGCCGACGCGCCGCTGGCCGTGCTGGCCCACATGAAAGTGTTCAAGATCATGGCCAAGAAGGTGCAGGACTTCGAGTACGTGCCGGCCGACCTGCTCGACCTGCACGGCGTCTGGCTGGCCTGAAGCGGACGGCGCGGCGCATCCATGGGCAAGAAGCTGCTGGCCGCGCTGGGCCAGACCCTGCTGGTGCTGCTGGTGGTCTCGGTGGTGAGCTTCGGCTTCCTGAAGCTCGCCCCGGGCGACCCGGTGGCGCTGATGCTGGGCTCGGACTATTCGCGCGAGTCCTACGACAAGCTGTACGCCGACCTGGGCCTGGACCGGCCGCTGCCGGCGCAGTACCTGCAATGGCTGGGGCGCTTCGTGCAGGGCGACTGGGGCACGTCCTACGTCAGCCACCAGGACATCTTCCAGCAGGCGGTGCTGCAGGCGCTGCCGGTCACGCTGGCGCTGGCGGCGCTGTCGCTGGCGCTGGCGCTGGCCGTGGGCATCCCGCTGGGCGTGCTGGCGGCGGTGCGGCGCAACAGCTGGCTGGACATGGCCGCCAGCGCCGTGGCGGTGGGCGGCAACGCCTTTCCCAGCTTCTACCTGGGGGTGGTGCTGATCTGGATCTTCGGCGTGTCGCTGGGCTGGTTCCCCACCATGGGCTTCGTCGCGCCGTGGCAGGACCTGGGCGCCGGGCTGTGGCACCTGGCCCTGCCCGCGGTCACGCTGGGCGCGTGGTACGTGGGCCTGATCGCCGCGGTCACGCGCAGCAGCCTGCTGGAAGTGCTGGAGCAGCCCTACATGGCCGCGGCCCGCGCGCGCGGCGAGCCCGGCTGGCGCGTGATCTGGGTGCACGGCATGCGCAACGTGCTGATGCCGCTGGTCACGGTGATCGGCCTGCAATTGGGCGGCATGCTGCGCGGGGCGGTGATGACCGAGGTGGTCTTCACCCTGCCCGGCCTGGGCATGATGATCACTTCCGCCGTGCAGGGCCGCGAATACATCGTCGTGCAGGCCGGCATCATGATCACGGCGCTGCTCTTCATCGTGGTCAATTTCCTGGTCGACCAGACCTACGCCGTCCTGGACCCGAGGCTGAGGCAACATGGCCGCTGATTCCGCCTTCGCCGCCGCGCCCGCCGGCCGGCTGGCCCGCCTGGGCCGGCAACTGCTCGGCCAGCGCAAGGCCGTGTTCGGCCTGGCGGTGGTGCTGGCCTTCGTGCTGGCGGCGCTGCTCGCGCAGTGGCTCGCGCCCTACCCGCCCACCGAGCAGAATTTCGCCGACGCGATGCAGGGGCCGTCGGCCGCGCACTGGCTGGGCACGGACTCCTTCGGCCAGGACATCTATTCCCGCCTGCTGTACGGCGCGCGCTCGGCGCTGTGGGTGGGCTTCGCCTCGGTGGCGCTGGGCCTGGCCGGCGGGGTGGCGCTGGGGCTGCTGGCCGGCCTGCGCGGCGGCCGCACGGAATGGGCGCTGATGCGCGTGGTCGACGGCCTGCTGGCCTTCCCGGAACTGATCATGGCCATGGCCTTCATGGCCATCTTCGGCCTGGGGCTGTCCAACGTGGTCTACGCGCTGGGCCTGTCCTTCGTCGGGCCGTTCGCGCGCATGGTCCGCGCCGACGTGCTGCAAGTCAAGAGCCGGCCCTACGTCGAGGCCGCGCGGCTGATGGGCGTGCCCGAGCGCGACATCGTCGCGCGCCACATCCTGCCCAACATCGCCTCGCCCATCCTGATCCAGGCCGGCATGCGCGTGTCCATCGCCATCCTGCTGGGCTCGGGCCTGTCCTTCCTGGGGCTGGGCGTGGTGCCGCCGACTCCCGACTGGGGTCTGATGATCTCCGAAGGACGCGGCTTCATCACCATGGCGCCCTGGATGTCGGGCGTGCCGGGGCTGGCGCTGGCGCTGCTGCTGGTCGGCCTGAACCTGTTCGCCGAAGGCCTGCGCGACGCGCTGGACCCGCGCCTGCGCAACGACTAGGAGCCGCGCCAGACATGGACATGGACCAGGACCTGCTCGCCATCGAAGGCTTCACGCTGCGCCGGGGCGGCGTGGCCGTGCTCGACGACGTCACCCTGGCGCTGCCGCGCGGCCGCTCGCTGGCGCTGATCGGCGAATCGGGCGCGGGCAAGTCCACCCTGGCCTACGCGGCCATGGGCCTGCTGCGCCCGCCCGAGGTCGAGCTGCAGGGCCGCCTGCGGGTCGGCGACGTGGACGTGGCGCAGGCGCCGGAGCGCCGCCTGCGCGCGCTGCGCGGCGCGCGCATGGGGCTGGTGTTCCAGGACGCGACCGCGGCGCTCAACCCCTGTTTCACCGTGCTGCAGCACCTGTCCGAGCCGCTGCGCCGGCACCGCGGGCTGGACCGGCGGGCCTGCCGCGAGCGCGCCGCGGCGCTGCTCGACAGCGTCGGCATCGCCGACCCGCAGCGCCGCCTGTCGGCCTATCCGCACGAGCTGTCCGGCGGCATGCAGCAGCGCGTCATGATCGCCATCGCCCTGGCCTGCGAGCCGGAGCTGCTGATCGCCGACGAGCCCACCAGCGCGCTGGACGTGACCATACAGGCACAGATCATGGCGCTCATCCTGGAGCGCGTGCGCGCGCTCGGCGCCTCGGTCGTGTTCGTGCTGCACGACCTGGCGCTGGCCACGCAGGTGGCCGACCGGGTGGCGGTCATGTATGCGGGGCAGATCGTCGAGACCGGCCCCGCCGGGCAGGTGCTCGGCGCGCCGCGCCACCCCTATACCCAGGGCCTGCGCGCCAGCGCCATCGAGTTCGGAGCGCAACGCCTGCAGCCCATCCCGGGCGTGGTGCCGCCGCTGTCGCGCATGCCGCGCGGCTGCCGCTTCGCCCCGCGCTGCCCGCGCGCCACGGCGCAGTGCGCCGTCCGCCCGGAACTGGCCGCGCGCGGCGACGGCGTGGCCCTGGCCTGCTGGCATGCATGAGGCCGCCCAGCCCCGACCACCGACGCGCCCCGCCATGAGCCCGACTTCGCCGCCACCGCTGTTCGCCCTGCTCGACGTCGAGAAGGCCTATCCCGTGGACGGCGGGCGCCGCTCGCTCAAGGCGCTGGACGGCGTGCGGCTGACGCTGGGCGCCGGCGAATCGCTCGCCCTGGTGGGCGAAAGCGGCTCGGGCAAGTCCACCCTGGTGCGCGTCATGCTGGGCCTGGAGCCGGCCAGCAACGGCCGCGTGCTGGCCGGCGGCCGCGAGCTGGACCGCATGGACGCGGGCGAGCGCCGCCGCCACGCGCGCGAGGTCGCCTACATCTACCAGGACGCGCGCGGCTCGCTCGACCCGCGCATGAGCGTGGCGGCGCTGCTGGCCGAGCCCATCCGCCTGCACCGCCTGCGCGACGAGCGCGAGATCCCCGGCCGGGTGGCCGAGCTGCTGGCCCAGGTGGGCCTGCCCGCCGAGA
>Ga0182748_1004529_pt1 | contig 10968 bp, 8 predicted proteins | sample eDN3rd37CKraftOP_FD_128877 | JGI IMG/M metagenome (GOLD analysis project Ga0182748, IMG submission 128877) | Enriched Organic Plus compost microbial communities from Emeryville, California, USA - eDNA 3rd pass 37_C Kraft OP (version 2) (version 2) ...
ATCCGGATGCGACAGTCTGCGTGAAGCTTGTCGCGCGCTCCGGCATCGGCACCATCGCCGCCGGTGTCGCCAAGGCGAAGGCGGATGCCATCCTGGTGTCCGGCCACTCCGGCGGCACGGGAGCCTCGCCGCAGTCCTCCATCAAGTATGCCGGCCTGCCCTGGGAGATGGGGCTGTCCGAGACGCACCAGGTGCTGCTGCTGAACCGGCTGCGCCATCGCGTGAAGCTGCGGACCGATGGCGGCCTCAAGACCGGACGCGACGTGGTGATCGCGGCCATGCTCGGCGCCGAGGAGTTCGGGATCGGCACGGCGAGCCTGGTCGCCATGGGCTGCATCATGGTGCGGCAGTGTCACTCCAACACCTGCCCCGTGGGCGTCTGCACCCAGGACGAGGCGTTGCGGCAGAAATTCGCCGGCACGCCCGAGAAGGTGATCAGCCTCTTCTCCTTCGTCGCGGAGGAGGTGCGGGAGATCCTCGCCGGCCTCGGCTTCCGCCGGCTGGAGGAGGTGATCGGCCGCACGGATCTGCTGAAGCAGGTCAGTCGCGGCTCGGAGGATCTCGACGACCTCGACCTCAACCCGCTGCTGGTGCAGGCCGATGCCGGACCCTATGCGCCCTACTGCACCCGGGAGGGACGGAACGAGGTGCCGGAGACGCTCGACGCGGACATGATCCGCGATGCGCGGGCACTGTTCGAGCACGGCGAGAAGATGCAGCTGCAGTACAACATCCGGAACACTCACCGCGCGATCGGCACCAAGATCAGCAGCAAGATCGTACGGAAGTTCGGGCCGGAAGGGCTGCAGCCGGGCCATCTCACCGTGCGGCTGCGCGGCAGCGCAGGCCAGTCGCTCGGCGCCTTCGCTGCGCGCGGCCTGAAGCTTGAGGTGCTCGGCGACGCCAACGACTATGTGGGCAAGGGGCTCTCGGGCGGCACCATCGTGGTCCGGCCGGTGCCCTCTTCCACTCTGGTCTGGAACGAGAACACCATCATCGGCAACACGGTTCTCTATGGCGCGACCGGTGGTGAGCTCTTTGCCGCGGGCCAGGCCGGAGAGCGCTTCGCGGTGCGCAACAGCGGCGCCATCGCGGTGGTCGAGGGCTGCGGCGCCAATGGCTGCGAGTACATGACCGGCGGCATGGTCGCCATCCTCGGCCCCGTCGGTGACAACTTCGGCGCCGGCTTCACCGGGGGCATGGCCTTCCTCTACGATCCGGACGACGTGTTCGAGCTGCGGGTCAACCCGGACACGCTGCTCTGGACCCGCCTCGCCTCCAGCTACTGGGAGGGCGCGCTGCGCGACCTGATCGCCAGGCAGGCGCGGGAGACCGGCTCACCGCTGGCCGCCCGGCTGCTGAACGACTGGGAGCAGGAGCGCACTCGCTTCTGGCATGTAGTGCCGAAGGAGTACGCCAAGTACCTGACGGTGCCGATGCGCGATCCGGCGGCGGTCGCGGCGGAGTAGCGACCGCCGCGGCGAGCACGTATGGTTGGCGGCCTGACCAGCCGCTGCCATGCCCGCATCCCGGCCCGGCCGTCTTCACCCGCGTTTCACTACCGTCCCAGGCGTATCGGCACCGCCGCGGCGGCCGTATCCCGGCGGGCCGACGCGTGCCTGGCGGGCCATCGCCGCTGTGTCCGCTAGCACCCCGAACCTTGCGCCGGGGCAGGGCCTGGTTCTCTCGCTCTTCCATCCTGCTGGGCTGAGCCGGGCTCCCGGCGCCTGGTGAACGCATCTGTCCCGCAGTGGAGATCGCTCCGCTCCGCGAGCCGCTGGCGCGGCATGAGGCGCTGGAGGCTGTATTCCCGTTTCGCGTTGTCGAGCACCGTGTCATAAGCCACGAACCGTGCGAATCCTTTATCACCTCCCGCTCTCGCCCTATTCCCGCAAGGTCCGCCTCGCCCTCGCGGAAAAGCGAATCCCCTTCGAACTGCGCATCGAGCGCGTCTGGGAACGCCGACCCGAATTCCTCGAGCTGAACGCGGCCTGCACCGTGCCGGTGCTGACCGAGGACAACGGCCTCGCCATCTCCGACAGCTACGCGATCTGCGAGTATCTGGATGAGGCCTATCCGGACGTGCCGTTGTTCGGCCGGACGCTGGCGGAGCGGGCCGAGGTGCGCCGCCTGGTTGCCTGGTTCGACGGCAAGTTCGGCCAGGAGGTCACGGCCAACCTGCTCTACGAGAAGCAGATGAAGCGCCTGCTTGGCCGCGGCAACCCGGACGCCTCGGCGATCCGGGCGGGCTACGCCAACCTGCGCCCACATCTCGAATACCTCGGCTGGCTCGCGGAAACGCGTGCCTGGCTGGCCGGGTCGCAGATAAGCTTGGCGGACTTCGCCGCCGCGGCACATCTCTCCACGCTCGACTACATCGGCGACGTGGACTGGTCGCTGAATGACTCCGCCAAGGACTGGTATGCGCGCATGAAGTCGCGCCCCAGCTTCCGCAGCTTGCTGGCCGACAGGGTCAGCGGCCTCACGCCGCCGCCGCACTACACCGATCTCGATTTCTGAACGCGCTTGCCCGCGCGGCGCCGGCCGGGCGCCCGCGACGGTCAGGAGGCCAGCAGCCCCGCGAGCGCCGCGCGTACCTCCGCCACGCCCAGGGCCTTCAGCGGTGCATGGCGCAGCACCGCCACCGCCCGGCCGCGCGGTGCACAGAGTGCGGGGTCGCTCTCTGCCCCGAACAACGCCAGTGTCGGGCAGCCGGAGGCGGCGATCAGATGGGTGGGACCGGTATCGTTGCCGATGGCGAAATCGGCTCGACGCGCCACGGCACCGAGCTCGGCGAAGCTCGTGCGCCCGGTCAGGTCATGGGCGGTGGGGACTCGTGCGCGGATGGCGGCCGCAAGCGACGTTTCCCCAGGGCCGCCCACCACTGCCACCGGCAGATCGAGCCCCGCCGCGACCTCGGCGAAGCGATGGACCGGCCAGCGCTTGCCGGGCCTTCCGGGAGAGGCGCCAGGCACCAGCAGGGCGAAGCGCTCCGGCAGGCCGAAGCGCGTGATGTCTCCATCGAGGAAGGCTAGGTCAGGCGGCGGGAAGTCACGGATGCCGGCGATCTCCAGCTGCTCGCGCTGGCGCTCGATGGTGTGCATCAGGTCGCGCAGCGGGCTCCGGTGCGGATGGCTGGCGCCACGGGCGATGCCGGACCATTCGGGCCATGGGCCCGCAAACAATCGGTAGCGCGAGGAGCGCGAGGAGGTCTGCAGGTCGTACACCCGGCGGAATCCCGCCCGGCGCAGCCGCCATGCCAGACGCCAGAGCGCGGCGACGTCGAGCCAGGATGGCCGCCCCTCGGTCCAGACCTGGTCGAACCAGGGCGAGAGTCGCGCAAGCTCGGCATAGGGTGGCGTGGTCAGCAGGGTGATCTCGGCCCGCGGATGGTGCGCACGGATGGCGGCGAAGGGGCCGAAGGCCTGGACGAAGTCACCGAGCGCGGCGAGCTTGATGACCAGGATGCGCTCCCGCTGCGCGCTCATCGCCGGAAGGTTCACAGCAGCTCCCGATAGACGGCGAGGGTGGCCTGCTGCATGGCGGCCGTGGTGTAGCGCGCCAGCACCGCCTGCCGTGCCCGCGCGCCCACGGCGGCGCGTTCCGCGTCGGGCAGTGTCAGCACCCGGCCGATGACCTGGGCCAGGGCGTCCGGATCGCCGGGCGGCACACGCCAGCCCGTCACCGCTTCTTCCACCGTCTCGCGTGGCGCGCCGAGATCGGAGGCGATGACCGGCCGGGCCATCGCCTGAGCCTCGATCACCGTCCGTCCGAAGGCCTCGGGGTCGGTCGAAGCATGCACCACCACATCCGCCAGCAGCAGCGCGGCCGGCATGTCCTCGGTGTGGCCGGCCAGGCGCACGCGCTCCCCGAGGCCGCGGGCAGCGATCAGCGCCTCGAGCTCGGCACGGAAGCCCTCCCGTCCCTCGGCGCCGCCGACCAGCAGCGCGAGCGCATCCTCATGCAGCCGTGCCATGGCCTCCACCAGCACCGCCTGGCCCTTCCAGCGCGTCAGCCGCCCGGGCAGCAGCACCACCTTCCGGTCCCCGGGCACGCCCCAGGCGGCGCGCAGCGCGGCGAGTCGTGCCGGGTCCACCGCGGCCGGATCGAAGCGCGCCGGGTCCACGCCGCGCGGGATGATGCGGATGCGCGCGGGATCGGTGCCATGCCGGGCCTGGATATGGCCGGCAATGAACGCGCTGATGGCGATGACCCTCTCACCCCGTGCCATGATCGCGTTGTACCGACGCTTGCCGGGAAAGCCCTCGTTATAGGTGCCGTGGTAGGTGGTGACGAAGCGCGCCCCGGTGCGCCGTGCCGCGAGCCAGGCGGACCAGGCTGGGGCGCGGGACCGGGCATGCACGATCCGCACGCCCTCCGTGCGGACCAGCGTGGCGAGCGCGCCGGCATTGCGCCAGAGGCCGAGCGGTGACTTGCTCGTCAGCGGCAGGGCCACGTGCCGGGCGCCGAGCCGCTCGAGCTCCGCCACCAGCGGCCCGCCGGCGGAAGCGACCAGCGCGCGCATGCCTGCTGCGACGATCGCCTCGGCGATCTCCAGCGTGCCGCGCTCCACCCCGCCGGAGACGAGGGCCGGCAGCACCTGCAGCACGGTCGTGGTCACAGCGGTGGCGGCGCGGGAATCCCGGCGGCGCGGCCCCGCGCCTCCAGCACGGGGGGGATGGAGGGGTGCAGGGGCACGCCCCTGGCCAGTGTCTCCGCCCGGCGCGCCAGGGCGCGCGCGCCGGGCAGGCGAGGGGGCTCGCTCCCGGCGGCCGGCGGGTTGGCTTGCACCGCCTGCTCCATCCAGCCGGCCTCGCGCAGGAAGGCCTCGCGCCCGCCGAAGCGCGCCGGGTCGAATACCAGGACCAGCACGGACGCGCCCCAGCCGGTCGGCGCATCGGCTCTCCCATGTCCGGCGAGGGCGTTGGTCAGCGCCTCCACCATCAGCCCGAGCGCGGCACCCTTGTGCCCCGCCGCCGGCCCGCCGAGGGGCATCAGCGAGCCGGAGGGATCGGTGAAGAACACCGCCGGATCGGCGGTCGGGCGACCCTCGGCGTCGAGCAGCGCCTCATGCGGGAAGGGCCGACCCTCGGCGTGGCGGCGCGCCGTCATGGCGTTGGTGGTGATGGACATGGAGACGTCCAGCATCGCCGCCCCGCCCGGTGTCGGCCAGCCGGCCGCGATCGGGTTCGGGGTGAAGAGCCGCCGCCTGCCGCCCCAGGGCGCGACCGAGGCTGCGGCGGGGTCGGAGGACAGCAGGAGCATCACCTGCCCGCGCTCCGCGATGCGCGGCAGATAGGTGGCGAGGCAGCCGATGTGGTGGCTGCGGCGAATCGCCACCGCGGCGAGGCCGAATGGCCCGGCGTGCTCCGAGGCGAGATCCGCGGCGCGTTGCACCAGCCACGGCCCCGGCAGCTTGCCGCCGTCCCAGGTTTCGACCACGGGGGTGGCGGACAGCACGACCGGCTCGCCACGGCCCTGCATGTCGCCGCTGGCGAGTGCATCGAGATAGGGGCCGAGCTGCGCCAGGCCGTGGGTGTCGTGGCCCATCAGGTCGCCCTCGACCAGCACCTCGGCGACCACCGCCGCCTTCTCCGCCTCCATGCCACCGGCGCGGAACAGGGCCGCGGCAAAGTCTCGCAGCGCAGCGGCCTCGTAGCGCACGGTCATGCGGAGGCTCGCGGATGGAGAGGCATGGCGGGTCATCCTTCGGGGGTGGCCGGACAGGCCGACGACAGCGCGGGCACATAGCGCCGCCGAGTGGCCTGGGGCCAGGGGCCGGACGTGGCGTCGCGGCTTGGTCGGAGGGCACTGCCCCTCCAGACGTCCGGCCAAGGGCAAAACTCTCATGACGTGACCGCAGCGGTGGCGGGCGCCTACTATCGCGGACTGGGACCCGTGCGCAGCGACGTCGCGGGCCTGAGGCAGACGGTCACGGCCGCCACAAAGCACCGGGCGCTCCATGACGCTGCCTGCCCCCAAACAACCATCCGCGCATGGCCGCGCCGCGCGCGGGCGCGGCAGCCGGCGGCCATGCTAGGCCCTGCCGGGTTGCGAGGCACCTTCGGTCGGCAGAGCCGGCACCTGCCAGCGCACCGGGCGGCCGGCGAAGAAGGCTTCCAGATTGTCGAGCAGGACCTGCTGCTGCGCTGCCTGCGCCGCGCCCGACAGCGCTGCCATGTGAGGCGTGAGCACCGTGTTCTTCAATGCCTTCAGGCGTTCCGGAACATGAGGCTCGTTCTCGTACACATCGAGCCCCGCGCCGGCGATCCGGCCGGCCTCCAGCGCGTCGCACAAAGCCGCTTCATCCACCACGACGCCGCGGGCGATGTTGACGAGGACACCCTCCCTGCCCAACGCGTCCAGCACCTCCTGGCCGATGGCGTGGCGGTTCTGTGCGCTCGCCCGCACGGCGACCACCAGCACATCGGCCCAGGCCGCGAGCTGCAGCAGGCTCTCCTGATAGAGATAGGGCACATCGGTGCGGGGCGAGCGGTTGTGGTAGCCCACCTCCATCTCGAAGGCGGCCGCGCGCTGCGCGATCTTCAGCCCGATCGAGCCGAGGCCGTAGATGCCGAGCCGCCGGCCCGCGAGCCCCGGCACCAGCGGCATGCGATCAATGGTGAGGCTGGTCCAGCCACCGGTGCGGACGAGATGATCGCCGCGCAGGATGTGCCGGGCCGTGGCGAGCACCAGCCCCATCGCGAACTCAGCGACGCTCGTGGCATTCGCGTCGCCGGCATGGGTGACGAGAATGCCGCGCGCGGCGGCCGCGGAGCGGTCCACGCCCTCGAATCCGGTGCCGTAGCACGCGACCAGACCGAGATCGGGCAAGGCCGCCATCAGCGCCGCGTCCGTCCTGAGGCCACCCAGCGTGATCAGCGCCCGTGCGCCGCGGGCCGCTTCCGGAATCGCCTCGGGCGCCGAGCGCTCCAACGGGCCATGCACGTCGTAGCGCTCGGCCAGCCGGTTCCGCAGCGTCGCCGACACCGGCATGGCGGTGAGTATGACAGGCTTTGCCATCAACGACCTTCGCACCGCAGCATTGTCGCAGTGCAGCATGACGAGTCCGGGAGTTCAAGCGGCCGCCGACGCGGCGCCGCCCGGGCATGTCAGCCCGGGCGCGGCCAGAAGGCCATGGCGGTCGCCAGCGCCGGCGGGTCCACGGGCTGCGGCACGCCCTGCCGCCATTGGACCGTGACCAGCGTGGCGTCCTCTAGCCGCCCGCGCGTGTCGAATTTCAGGTGGCGGCTGGGGAAATAGACCGCGGGCCCCTCGTTGCGCAGGTCGAAGCCGCGGATGGCATCCGCCACCTTGCGCCGATCGGTCGAGCCGGCACGTTCCATGGCCTCGCGCAGGATCATCATGTCGGCATAGGGCATGATGGAATCCTGGCCCATCCAGGGCTCCTTCGTGCGCTCCGAGAAGCGCCGCACCAGCTCCTCCTGCCCCTTGCCCGCCCAATTGGCCATGGTGACCATCAGGCCCTCGAGAATATCGGGGCCGGTCACCTGTACCAGTTCCGGCGTCGCCATGTGGCCGCCATTGCCGATGGTGGGCAGCCGTGCCTGGCCGAGCCCATACTCGTTCAGCTTCTCCATCACCAGCTTGTCGTCGGGAATGTTGGTGGCGATGAAGAGCAGGAAGTCGGGCCGCGCCGCGCGCACGCGCTGGATCAGCGGCGTGGCGTCCGAGAGCGGTGGCGTGTAGGTCTCGTCCACCACGATGCGCAGGCCATGCTTCTCCGCCTCGGTCGCGCGGATCGGCTTGACGAAGCTCTGCGGGGAGGCGGTGTTGTCGGCCAGCAGGCCAAGCCGCGTGGGTTTCTTGCTGGTGGCGCGCTGCGCCAGGTCCAGCACGATCGGCAGCGTCTTGATCGCCTGGTCGTCCCCGGTGGGCGAGCACTGGAAGATGTATCGGAAGCCACGGCTGGTCAGGCTGTCGGCGTAGGACAAGGTCAGCCAGGGCAGCTCTGCCCGCTCCGTCACCTCCGTGACTGCGAGGGTGAAGCTGCTGAGCCAGGCGCCCGTGCCGCCGACCAGATCGGGCTCCTGCGCTACCATGCGCTGTGCGGCATTCTTCGCCTTTTCCGTGCTGTCGCCCGCGTCGTAGACCACCAGGCGCATGCGTGCGCCACCCAGCGCCCGGATGCCGCCTGAGCTGTTGATGTCCTCGATCGCCAGGTCGGCGCCGAGCTTCATCAGCTGGCCCTGCCGGGCCCAGGGACCGGACATCGGCGCCAGCAGTGCTACCTTCACCTCTTCCGGTGCCTGCGCACGGGCACGGCGCGGCGCACCGCCGCCCAGCGCGAGGGCGCTGCCGCCCAGACCGAGCGCCAGCGCATCCCGGCGCGTGATGGTGGCTTCCGTCATCCTGTCCGCTCCTTCCCTGTTCCCGTTGTTCTACGCCTCGCCGAGCCCCAGATAGGACCGGCGGACCCGGTCGTCGCGCATCAAAGCTTGATACGGACCGTCCAGGACCACGCGCCCGGTTTCCAGCACATAGCCCCAGTCACAGAGTTCCAGCGCCTCGGCGACACGCTGTTCGACCAGCAGGATGGTCATCCCATCCTCGCGGTGGATCTGCGCGATGCGGTCGAAGATCATGTCGGCGATCGCTGGCGCCAGGCCCATGGAAGGTTCGTCCAGCATCAGCAGCCGCGGCGCGGAGGCGAGGCCACGCGCGATGGCCAGCATCTGCTGCTCGCCACCCGAAAGGGTGCCGGCCAGTTGGTCGCGGCGCTCCGCCAGGATCGGGAAGAGTTCGTGCACGCGCTCCAGCGTCTGCCGGAACTGGCGGCGCCCGGCCTCGGTATAGGCGCCCATCTCGATGTTCTCGCGCACGGTCAGCGTCTTGAAAACCTGGCGGCCTTCCGGGATATGCGCGATGCCGAGATGCGCGCGGGCCGATGCCGGGTGGGCCAGCAGGTCCTCGCCGAGGAAGCGGACGCATCCGCCGGCCGGTGGAACAACCCCGGAAATCGCCTTGAACAGCGTGGTCTTGCCGGCGCCGTTCGGTCCGACGACGGTGACGAACTGCCCCTGGCCGACGGTCAGCGAGACGCCGGACAGCGCGCGGAGCCCGCCATAGGCGACGGAGAAATCCTCTATGTCGAGCATTGTGCCAGCCACTTCCGCCCGAGATAGGCTTCGATCACCGCGCGATCCTCCACCACCTCGCGCGGCAGGCCGCTGGCCAGCAGCCGGCCGCGGTCGATCACGACGAAGCGGTCCGCCAGCTTCAGCATGGCATGCATGGTGTGCTCGATGATGACGATGGTCAGGCCTTCCGCGCGCAGCCGCCGCAGCACGGCGAGGAGTTCTTCGCACTCCTCATGGCCGAGGCCGGCGAGCGTCTCGTCGAGCAGGAGCAGGCGCGGTCGTCCGGCCAGTGCCCGGGCCAGCTCCATGAGGCGCAGGCCCTTGTTGGTGAGTTGCCCGGCGGGACGTCCCGCCTGGTCCAGCAGGCCGACACGTGCGAGTGCCTCCTCGGCGGCGGCGGTCGCCGCCTCGCCGGTCAGGCCCGCGCCGTAGGCACCAATGAGCACGTTATCGAGCAGCGACAGGCGCGGGAAGCTGCGCACCACCTGGAAGGTGCGACCGACGCCCAGGCGGCAGATCGCATACAGCTGGCGCCCACCGAGTGGCGTGCCGTCCAGCCAGGCCTGGCCCGAATCGGCGGGCAGCACGCCGTTGAGCAGGTTAAACAGCGTGGTCTTGCCCGCGCCATTCGGCCCGATGATGCCGAGGATCTCGCCGCGTGCCACCTCGAAGGATACACCATCCACGGCGCGCAGGCCGCCGAAGCTCTTGGTTATCCCCTCGACCTGCAGCAGCGGGCCCGCCGCCGTGCTGGGACGGGAGAAGGCGGCAGGCGCGGCCGGCGGTGCCACGGCCCGTACGGCGCCCGCGGCATGCGACCGGGTGAACCAGCGGTCCCGCAGGGTCCAGAAGAGGCCCTCCGGTGCGAGCAGCATCACCAGGATGATGGCGAGGCCATAGATGACACCCTGGATGCCGGGGACGATGTTGCCGAGTTCGGCATGCAGCGTCTCGGCAAGCGGGATGAGGACGGCCGCGCCGATCAGCGGCCCCCAGACCGTGCCGACGCCGCCGAACATCGCCACCGTCAGCGCCTGCGCCGAGGTGAGCATGCCGAACACGGCCTCCGGCGTCACGACCAGCAGGATGCAGGCATAGAGCCCGCCAGCGGCCGCGGCGATGCCGCCGCTGACCACAAGCGCGGCCATCTTCCAGCGCCGTGCGTTGATGCCCGAGGCTTCCGCCGCGAGCTCGTTCTGCCGGATCGCCATGAGCGTCAGGCCGAAGCGCGCGTTCTCCACCACGAGCGTGACTGCGAAAGCGAGGACCAGCAGGCCGACTGCCACGATGGTGAAGCCGCGTGGATCGGCGAACTGCAGCCAGATCAGCGGGTCCTGCCGCTTCATCGGCAGCGAGACCTCCTGGAAGCCCAGGTACTGGAAGAGGTAGAGCAGCACGAGCGGGAAGGCGAGCATCGAGAGTGCGAAGTAGTGCCCGCGCAGCCGGAAGGTGGGCAAACCGATCACCACGGCCGCCGTGGCACCCACACCGACGCCGAGCAGGATGCCGAGCCAGGGCGAAAGGTCCCAGAAGTTCAGCGTCAGCGCGACGGTGTAGGCGCCGAGACCGAAGAACACCGCGTGGCCGAAGGATGTCAGGCCGACATAGCCCGAAAAGAGATTCCAGGAGAGGCCCATCGCGGCCCAGATCGGTACCAGCGTCAGCATCAGCTGGTAGTAGCTGTTGGTGACGAGGCCCGAGAGCCCGAGATAGGCCAGGGCGAGCGCGGCGAAGACCAGCGCGTCCCGGCGGAGGCGAGGGATGGCGTTCGGCCTCATGCGCGTTCCGCCGAACGGCCGAAGAGGCCTTGCGGCCGCAGCACCACGATGAGGAGGAAGACCACGAAAATGGCGGCGTTCTGCAGCTG
>Ga0182748_1004535_pt1 | contig 10951 bp, 9 predicted proteins | sample eDN3rd37CKraftOP_FD_128877 | JGI IMG/M metagenome (GOLD analysis project Ga0182748, IMG submission 128877) | Enriched Organic Plus compost microbial communities from Emeryville, California, USA - eDNA 3rd pass 37_C Kraft OP (version 2) (version 2) ...
CGCTCCATGTCTTCGACGAAGTCGAGCTGCTCGGGACCCATCCCGGCGAGCTGCACGGCGTCGGGACGCACGACCCGCACGCCCTCGGCGATCGCGCCGACCGCGAACTCCTCGTTGGTCGTCGCGCCGAGCTTGCGGACGATCGCGACATCCAGCGGAAGATCCAGAGCCTCGGCGACCGCCGCGCCGACCACGACCCCTCCACGGGGGATGCCGCACACGACGGCGTCTGCGCCCCGCCACGCCGTCAGCTCGGCGGCGAGGACACTTCCGGCATCCTCGCGATCGGCGAAGAGGTAGTCGGCCATATCGCCACGCTACGCCGCCGCTATCCTGACGGGAATGCCATCGGGGGATCGGCGGTTCTATGCATCAGCATGGAAATGAGGACTCGCACATGACCACTTCAGACGCTCTCCAGTTCGGCCTCGACACCTTCGGCGACGTCGGCATCGACGCCACCGGTGCGCCGCTCACGCAGGCGCAGAGCATCCGCGACATCGTCACCCAGGCGGCGCTGGCCGACCAGATCGGCCTCGACGCGTTCAGCGTGGGGGAGCACCACCGCAAGGAGTTCGCGGTCTCGAGCCCTGACGTCGTGCTCGCGGCGATCGCCTCCCGCACCGAGAGCATCCGGCTGGGCACGGCCGTCACCGTGCTGTCGTCGGACGACCCCGTGCGCGTCTACGAGCGCTTCGCGACGCTCGACGCGGTCTCCCACGGCCGCGCGGAGATCACGCTCGGCCGCGGCTCGTTCATCGAGTCCTTCCCGCTGTTCGGCTACGACCTCAGCGACTACGAGATCCTCTTCGAGGAGAAGCTCGACCTGTTCAGCCGGCTCACGAGGGAGGAGCCGGTCACGTGGCAGGGCACCACCCGCGCGGCGCTGCAGGATGCCGAGGCGTTCCCCAAGACCGAGAACGGGTTCCCGGTGTGGGTCGGCGTCGGGGGCACGCCCGAGTCCGTGGTGCGCACGGCGCGGTACGGCTTCGGCCTCATGCTCGCGATCATCGGCGGCTCGGCCGCACGCTTCCGTCCGTTCGTCGACCTGTTCCACCGGTCGCTGGACGGCTTCGGACAGCCGGCCCAACCGATCGGCGTGCACTCGCCCGGCCACATCGCCGAGACCGACGCGCAGGCGTGGGAGGAGCTGTACCCCGCGATGGAGGCGCAGCGCAACGCGATCGGCCGCGAGCGGGGCTGGCCTCCCTACAGCCGGATGCAGTTCCAGCACGATGTGGGTCCGGAAGGCGCGATCTACGCCGGATCGCCGGAGACGGTCGCCCGCAAGATCGCGGAGTCGGTCCGCATCCTCGGCGTGGACCGCTTCGACCTCAAGTACGCGAACGGGACGCTGACCCACGACCAGATGATGCGCTCGATCGAGCTGTACGGCACCCAGGTCGTGCCGCGCGTGCGCGAGCTGCTCGCCGAGTAGTCCGCGCCGGCACGCCGGGCGGGCGGCGCCGCACGAGCGTCCCGCCCGGCGTACTCTGTCGCCCGTGGAGTGGTGGTTCAGCGACGGGCTCTGGGCGACCGACTACGAGGTCGCGCGATTCATCCTGCAGCGCGGCGTGGCCGCGCTGTTCGCCGTCGCGTTCCTCTCCAGCCTGAACCAGTTCCCGGCGCTGCTGGGGGAGCGCGGCCTCCTCCCGGCGCCCGAGCTGCTGCAGCATCCGCCGTATCTGCGTGGGCCGACCCTGTTCCGGCGGATCCGCTACACCGACCGCCGCCTGCGGATCGTGTGCGGGGTCGGGATCGCGATCGCGCTGTCGCTCGTGGTGGGCCTGCCGCAGCTCGGCCCGCCGTGGGTGCCGATGCTCGCCTTCCTCACGCTGTACGGGCTGTACATGTCCGTCGTGCACATCGGGCAGACCTTCTACGGGTTCGGGTGGGAGATGCTGCTGCTCGAGGCCGGATTCCTCGTCGCCTTCCTCGGCTCGAACGACCAGCCGCCGCCAGCGACCATCCTCGTCCTCAACGCATGGCTGGTGTTCCGGCTCGAGTTCGGCGCCGGCATGATCAAGATCCGCGGCGGCCGCGAGTGGCGCGACCTGTCGGCGCTGACCTATCATCACGAGACGCAGCCCATGCCGGGCCCCCTGAGCCGCCAGGCGCACCTGCTGCCGCGGTGGTTCCACGAGTGCGAGGTGCTCGCCAACCACGTCGCGCAGCTGATCGTGCCGTGGCTGCTGTTCGCGCCGCAGCCGATCGCGAGCATCGCGGCGGCCGTCGTGATCCTCACGCAGCTGTGGCTGATCGTCACGGGCAACTTCGCGTGGCTGAACTGGCTCACCGTCGTCCTCGCCTGCGGCGCGATCAGCGATCGCGTGATCGAGCAGGTGATCCCGGGGGTGCGGATCGAGGGACCGCCCGCCGTCGCGCTCGACGGCCTCGTCACCTCTCCGCTCGGGTGGTGGCTGCTGGTGACGCTCGCGGTGACCGCGCTGCTGGCCGTGCTCAGCTGGTGGCCGCTGCGCAACCTCTTCTCCCGGCGACAGCTCATGAACGCGAGCTTCAACCGCTGGCAGCTCGCCAACGCGTACGGCGCCTTCGGGACGGTGACCAAGCGACGGATCGAAGTGGTCATCGAGGCGTCGCTCGCCGACGATCCCGACGAGGACGCGTGGGTCGAGTACGAGTTCAAGGGCAAGCCGGGCGAGGTGCACCGCATCCCGCGTCAATTCGCGCCGTATCACCTGCGCCTGGACTGGCTGATGTGGTTCCTGCCCCTCGGGACAGTGCATGAGCGCTGGTTCCATCGACTGCTTCAGAAGCTCCTCGAGGCGGATCGCGCGACCCTCCGCCTGCTGCGGGTCGACCCGTGTGCGGGCCTCCGGCCGCGCTGGATCCGGGTGCGGACCTACCACTACCGCTTCGCGACGCACGCCGAGTACCGCGCCACCCGGCAGCGGTGGATCCGCACGCCGATGCGCATCGTCATCCCGGCGATCGGTCTCGACTCCGCGGCATAGGCTGGAGGTGTGGCATCCGTTCGCTTCGTCGCCATCGGCGACTCGTTCACCGAAGGCGTGGGGGATGAGCTTCCGGACGGTCGCACCCGGGGCTGGGCCGACCTCGTCGCGCAGGGCTGGGCCAATGCGGCCGGTCAGGCGATCCAGTATGCGAACCTCGCGATCCGCGGCAAGCTCATCTGGCCCATCGTCGAGGAGCAGCTCGAGCCGGCGCTCGCCCTGAACCCGACGCACCTGTCGTTCAACGGCGGCGGCAACGACATGCTGCGTCCCCGCACCTCGATCTCCCGCGTCGTCGATGCGTTCTCGCGGGTGCTCGAGCGCTGCGACGAGCAGGGCGTGCGGCTCATCCTGCTCTCCGGCGCGAACCCCTCCGGTCAGCTCCCGCTCGGCGGGCTCGTGCAGCGCCGCGGCGATCAGCTGTCGCGCGCCGTCGTCGAGCGCATCGAGGACCGCCCGGATGTCATCCGCGCACTGAACTGGCCGGATCACGAGCTGAGCCGCCCGCCGTACTGGTCGCAGGACCGGCTCCACATGAACGCACGGGGCCACCACCGTGTGGCGGCGCGCGTGCTCGACGCCCTCGGCGAAGACCCGCCGCCGGCCTGGTGGTCGCTTCCGGAGCTCCCGGATGCCGGGACTCTCCGCGGCATCGCCTACTACCGCGAGCACGTCGCCCCGTGGGTGCGGCGGCGGCTGACCCGCACGTCATCGGGCGACGGCCGCACAGCGAAGTACGCCGACTGGGTGACGATCGAGCCGACGGCCTAGGCCTCAGGCAGCCTGGGACTCAGCAGCCGGGGCCGCCGGGGTTCTCGATGCAGGTCTTGTCGACGAGCGCGGTGTGCACCTCCACGACGCGGATGCCGTAGCCCGACGTCGTCGCCTCGACCACACCGGGAACGGGGCGCCAGCCGCCGCCGAAGTCGACCGCGGCGGAGTAGAGGACCGTCACGCTCGCGCGGAACGTTCCGCGCCGCTCGTACACGTGACTCGTCGGCGTCGGCGTGAAGTCCGCCTGGCCGAGTGCTGACCACGACGCACCCCCTGTGGATGCCGTGCGCGACGCGCCGTCGCCGTAGTCGAAGCGGAAGCCCGTCGGCACGAACCGCACGACGACGTCGAAGTCGAAGAGCGTCCCGGTGATGCGCTGCTCGGTCGCGCGGGCGACGAGGTTCGTCGGCATGCCCACCACGCCGACGCCGTCCGGCTCGCCGGTGAGGGTGGGGCGGGCGGGCACGAAGCTCGCCAGATCGGCGAGCGTGACGTCCGGAAGGCCCTCGACCGCGTAACCGCCGCGGCACTCGATGCCCTCGCAGTCGTCCGCGGAGTCACGCGGGGTCGACGGGCCGCCAGGGCCGCCCCCGCTCGGCGGACGGGGGTTCGCCCCGGGCTGATGCTGCGTGCCGGAGACGTCGACCTGCGACCCGGAGTTGGAGGTGGTACCGCACACACCGGCGGCTTGCAGTTCGGCGTCGCAGTCCCCGCGCTGTCCATTGATTGCTGGGCCCGCCAGCAGGAGACCGACCAGGACGATCGATGCGAAGCTCAGCAAATCGACTCTCCGGCGGACTCGGTGCTCGAGATAAGAACACGGGGGGCGCTCAGCACGAAACCGATCCGCAATGTCGAGCGCAACTCTCTATCGGGAGGCGTGACGTCCACGCCTTCATCGTTCAACACCTGAGTGTCCGTCGCGTCGAGGCAGACCAGGCTAGTGCCTGCTGTACCGTCCCACGAACGTCCTTCGAAGGCATCCACACGTGTATCTCCCGCGATCCGTATCCCGTTCTCTCGTAGTTGTTCCTGCGCGGATAAGTCAGCTTCAAGAGCAGCCGCTGTCAGGAAGTCGGCTGGGCTTGGCGAGGCAGATGAATCATGCCGGCGAGCATTCAGCGCGTCCACATACGCGCGGTACGTCTCCTCCGCGGCCGCGAACGCCTCCTCCTCGCTCGCGAACGGGGGAGTCGACGCGGCGGGCGCGGGGCTGCCGTCGCACCCGCCCAGCGCCAGCATCCCGGCCAGGACGATGCCGACGACGGCGACGCGACGGATGATCACGCCCCCACGCTAACCGCGAGCGGGAATCCGTCTCAGGAGTTATCCACATCGGCGACGAGCGCGTACTCGGTCCCCGACATCGTGCGCTCGACGAGCTCATGGTCGACGAACGAGCGCCGCAGGAGCGCCACGTCGTCGGTGAGCGGCCGGATCCGCTCGTTGATCTCCGCCTCGGTGAGCACCTCGCCGGGCGACAGGATGCGCGGCAGGATGGCGACGAGCAGCTCGTGCATGTCGGGATCGCGCACCGGGTACTGCACGATGCGGCCGTGCCGGTCGAGGAACCGCTCGGGGCCCGTGCGCGGCCGCATGCCGGCCCCGCGCTCCCATGTCTCACGACCGTCCTGGTCGACGGAAACGCGCTCGAAACCGGTCTCGTCGAGCAGGCGGCGTGCCCCGGTGTCGGTCGCCGAGACCTCCGCCACGAGGACCGTCGTGTCGTCGAAGGGCGGCGAGCCCACGAGTCGCCCCAGCGCCTGCCGCAGGACGGCGTGGGCGACTGCGCCGTCCACCTCATAGGCGACGACCGCCCGTGCGCCGTCGCGTCGCGCCGCGAGCCGACCGACCTCGGCGCCGTCCGCGACGACGGCCCATTCCCGCCGCTCGGTGTCCGACGCGACCTCGCGCAGGGAGACCCGCGGACGACTAGGCGCGGCCATCGTCGTGCCTCACCGTGTAGGTCAGCTCGGCGAACTGGCCGTTGCGTGCCACAGAGGTGAGCGTGAGCCGGTCGGACTCGAACCGGCGGGGCAGCAGCGGCCTTCCGGAGCCCAGCGTCACCGGCGCCACCGAGACGCGGATCTCGTCCAGCAGGCCCGCGTCGGCGAACTGACCGGCCAGATCACCGCCTCCGACGATCCAGACATCCCGATCTCCCGCGGACGCCGCGATGTCGGGCCACCGTTCGCGCACGTCGCCCGAGGCGAAGCGCAGATCGGCGCCGTCGATGCGGGGGAGGGCGCGGCGAGAGAACACCCAGTTCGGGCGCGCACCGTAGAACTCCGGCCACTTCTCCGGATGCGCGATGAGGTCTTCGTGCCGCACGACCCACTCGTAGGTCGTGGATCCCTGCACGATGGCGCCGATCGTGTCGAGGAACAGGGGGAAGCCGTCCTGCTCCTGCTCCACGACGAACAGCCAGTCGAGGGAGTCGTGGTCGTCCGCGAGGAAGCCGTCGAGCGTGGTCGCGGTGTAGTAGATCGCTCGGGTCACGGGGTTCACGCTAGCGAACGGCGCCGACATGCGGCATCCGCTCGTCAGCGGTCCCTACGCGGACGCCGGGGCTGGTCCCACCCGATGTGGATGCGGGTGCGGCGGCGCTCCAGCACGATGAAGAACGCGCCGATCAGCCACAGCGGCACCTGCGTGAGGAACGCGAACCGGAACGCCTCGAGGCTGTAGGTGTCCGGCGTGCCGGCGCCCTGCATGTCGAGCGCCGCCCCGATGAGGAAGATCGCGATGAGCGCGGCGAGGAACCCGCCGACGTTCGTGATGCCCGTCGCGGTGCTGAGGCGATGGCTGGGGTTGTGCGTGCGCGCGTGGTCGAAGGCGATGAGAGATGCCGGACCGCCCGTGGCGAGCGCGATCACCAGCACGATGAGCAGCCACAGCGGCGCCCGGCCGGGCCACGCGATGACGGCGAGCCATGCCACCAGCTGCACCGCGACGGTCGGCAGTACGAGCACGCGGGATCGCCGATGCGGGATGCGCGCCGACAAGCCTCCCATGACGGGTCCGAGCGCCATGCTCACGACGATGTAGAGCGTCGTGACGCCCGCGGCGGCGGCGGGCGACAGGCCCTCTCCGGCGGTGAGGAACGGCACGCCCCACAGGAGGATGAACGCCGTCCCGGCGAAGGGCGTCGTGAAGTGCGACCAGAACGCGAGGCGGGTGCCGGGGTGGGACCACGCGGCGCGGATGCCGACCCGCGTGTCGATCGAGGACGTCACGACGCGCACGGCGCCCGTATCGGTGTTGACGCTGACGTCCTCCTGCACGCTCGACGGGTGGTTGCGCACGACGAGTCCGACGAGGATGGCGAACAGCACGCACAGGCCGGCGATGCTCCCGAAGGCGATGGACCACGATGTCGCGTGCAGGAGGGCTGCGAGGGGGATGAGCGCGAGCAGCTGCCCCGTCTGCCCGACGAGGCCGGTCAGCTGCACCATGAGCGGCCCCCGCTGCGCGGGGAACCACGTCGCAATGAGGCGCAGCACGCTGGGGAAGACCGCGGCGTCGCCGGCGCCCAGCAGCATGCGCGCTGCGATCGCGACGCCCACGTTGGGGGAGAGCGCCATGACGAGCTGCCCGACGGCCATGAGGATCATGCCGATGGTGATGACCGGCCGGGCGCCCCACTTGTCGAGGAGGATCCCGGCCGGGATCTGCCCGAACCCGTACACCGCGAGCTGCAACACCGCGAACATCGCGAGCGTCGACGCGTCCGCGTCGAAGCGGGTCGCGGCATCCACTCCCACGCCCGCGAGCGACGTGCGGTTCGTGACGGCGAGCACGTAGGCGGCGACGCCGACCGTCCAGATGATCCACGCCCGCGCGGGCGACACGGAGGGGAGGGCGGGCACGGACACGATGCATCCATTCTCCCGCACCCGTCGGGCGCACCGGTACCGACAAGGCCACGCGGCGAACCCTCCTATGCTCGAAGGGATGAGCGCGGGGGAGAACGGGAGCGACGACGTCGCCGAGGCAGAGCGGATCCCGGACCCTCCCCGCAGACAGACGCCGCTGTGGGCGCTCCTGTCGAAGTGGCTCCTGGCGACCGAGGCATGGCTCCGCTCCCACGGCGGGCGCGGTCTCCGCAACAGCATCCGCGTGTTCTGGGGCCTGGTCGGCGCCGTCGGGATCTTCCTGCTCGTCGGTCCGGTCATCTCCCCGCCGCTGAGCCTCGACGACATCACGGAGTCGGCCGGGAAGGCCACCGACACGTGGATCGCGCGAGAGTTCGCCGCCGACTACGACATCGAGCGCACCGATGAGGGACGCCTCGTCGCACACGTCGAGGAGCGGATCACCGCCTTCTTCCCGGACGACGTCGACGAGCCCGGCATCCGGCGCATCCTCGCCACCCAGTACGAAGGGCATGCCCTCGCGCCGTCGAACATCACCGCGACGGTGGATGGCGTGCCCGCGATGATGGCGCAGGGGGAGTCCGCGGATCGCCTCACGCTGACGCTCACGCCGCCCGATGCGCAGGGCTCCCTGCGCGGCGACCACGAGTTCGTCCTCGCGTACGACCTGCACGACCTCGCCTACCTCACCACCGACGACGCCACGGGCCAGCCCGTGGATCTGCTCGAGTGGGACGTGCTGGGGCCGGACTGGGGGCACGCCCTCGCCGGCATCGACGTCTCGATCACGCTGCCCGAAGACGTCGACGACGCGCTCGTGCGGCAGCCGCGCGGCAGCCTCGGCTGGCTGCTCGTCGGCGGCGGTGAATGGCTGACGCCGGAGCCGGATGCCGCGGCGGGCACGGTCGCGTACGGGTTCACGAACGAGCAGAACATCCCACCGTATGCGCAGGCGCGGTTCCGGCTCCCGTTCACCGCGGGGACGTTCACGATGCCCCCGCGGTCGGCGCTGTTCTGGGTGCAGGTCTACGGGCCGCTCGCGCCGCTCGCCATCCTCGTGGTCACGCTGCTGTTCGCGCTGGCGGCTCGTGCTGTCGCCTGGAGCGACGCCCGCGGCCGGCCGTGGTTCGTCGCGCAGTACACGCGCCCCGCCGACACGAGCGTGGGCCAGGCGGCACAGATCCTCCGCACGCCACGCACCCTCGCGCTCGGCCGCGCGCTCGAGGCGCTCCGCCTCGGTCGGCCGGCGCGCTCCGGTCGGGGTCGCCGGGCCGCGACGAGCCGTGCCGCCGAGGGGCTCACGTCCATCGCGCGGACGGCTGCTCGCACCGGGCGGGCCGGGGATCTGCCCCGCGCGCTCAGCGAATATCTCGCGGCGCCGGAACGGAAATCCCAGATCAAAGGGGGACTTCGCCGCGTCCCGCGCGGCTTCGTGCGCGATCTCTTCCTCGCGGCCCCCCTCGCGCTGACCGCCGTCCAGTGGGGGCTCATCCGGCAGCTGTCGCACCAGACGATCCTGGCCATCGTGTGGTGGCCGGTCGCGTTCGTCCTCCTCTCGTCGGCCATCTCGGCCGTCATCCTCTGGATCGCGCTCACGTCGCGTCCGCTCACCCGCAAGGGCGCGCTGATCAAGCAGCACCTGCGCGGGATCGAGGCGTACGCGCGCCAGACGCACCTTCTCGAGCGCGGGCCGATCACCGACCCGGTCCTGCCGTATGCGGTGCTGACCGCCTCGCCGCGCAACGCGGGGGAGCGGGTGCTCGCGCTGGCCGAGGCGCAGCTTGGCAGCAAGGACGCGAGCCGCGGCTGGCGGGATCGCTCGTTCATCACGTGGCCGCAGATCCTCGTGCGGCTCGCATCGGTGCTGGCGATTCTCGCGACAGTGGCCGCCGTCATCCTGCTCGCTCCGCCCTACCCGCGTGGCTACGACTACGCCTCGTACTACGGCGACGTGAAGGGCACGATCCACACCAAGGTGGAGTCCTTCGAGGCGATCGCCGAGCTCACCCGCACAGACGACGGGAGCGCGCAGCTGTCCGTCGTCGAAGACCTCACAGTGTCGTTCGGTGACGAGGGCTCGCGTGTCCCGCAGTTCGCGCAGCAGTGGCCGAACGAGCGGAACGGGCAGCGCCTCGGGCTGCGCGTCGAGACAGTCCAGATCGATGGTCGTGACGTGCCCTTCACGACGCGCCAGGACGGCGACACGCTGCTCATGGCGACGCAGCTCGTCGAGGTGCTGAGCGGGCCGCATCATGTGCGCATCACCTATGCGCTCGACTCCGCGGCGACCGCGGCCGAGCCCGTCTCCCGATCCGACCATGACGGCCGGGTCGACGCGGTGCGGTGGGCGGCGCTTCTGGAGGGCTGGGAGCACGACACCGGGTGGGGGAGCGACCCCGCCCCGGACCCGCTGCACGTGGAGCTGCGGATGAGTGAGGAACTGGCGGCTGTGGTGCTGGACGGCGGCTGGCTGACCGAGGACACTGACTCCGCGGAGCACGCGCGCGACTGGGCCGAGGACGTCGTGCCGTTCGGGGATGTCGCCCGAGGCGAGGTGTACGACGCCGAGGAGTCCACCGAGACTACTAAGACGATCGACGGCGTCCGCAGGCACGTCCTGGAGCTGAAGCAGAACGAGAGCGGCGGCTGGCCCTTCTACCTGACGGTGGACGACGTGGGGGCGCGGGTCGACTTCCCCGCGGGGACGTTCACGGGGACGGATGCCGCGGCTCTCGATCGCCGCGCGTGGGACCAGGTGTCGCCCATCGCGACGGTCCTCGCTCTCGGCATCCTGACACTGCTGCTCGGACTCTTCGGGCTGTTCGCGCGGGCATTGCGCCCGGAATCGATGGCGCTCCGGGGGAGCAGGCGTGATCTCGTGCGCTGGCTTGCACCCGCGCTCGGCCTCTCCACCGTCATCCTGTTCGTCTGGATGAGCGGGGACATGCCCGCCGACTGGCCGGAGCTGCTGCCCCTCGGGCTGGGAGCGATCGCGGGGGTCGTGGGCGCGGTGCTGGCGCTCATCGCCACGCGCGGCCCGCGGCGCCCTGCACCCTCAGCATCTCAGTAGTCGGAGATCCGGGCCGCCCCACGACACGTAGTTCGAGCTCTGTTCGGCCCGCTCGTCGCTGATTACGCTCGGCTCTCCAAGGGGGGAGACCGCGCGCAGACGGCGCGTGCCCGAGAGGGGGATCCCATGAGTCGGATCACGTTCAGGAGGAGTCGACACGGCGGAGGCAGGCGCAGGCTCGCGGCGATTGCGGCGACGGGGCTGCTCGCGCTCGGAGGCGTCGCCGTCGCGTCGGCGCCCGCGCACGCGGATGTGCC
>Ga0182748_1004536_pt1 | contig 10951 bp, 8 predicted proteins | sample eDN3rd37CKraftOP_FD_128877 | JGI IMG/M metagenome (GOLD analysis project Ga0182748, IMG submission 128877) | Enriched Organic Plus compost microbial communities from Emeryville, California, USA - eDNA 3rd pass 37_C Kraft OP (version 2) (version 2) ...
GCCGACACCACCAGCCTGGCCTACGTGCAGTACGAAAGGACGCGCAACACCCGCCTGCTCGAAGGCCTGGCCGGCGGCACCGAGGGCGCCTTCAACGACCCGTCCAACCCCATGATCAACGACGGCGGCTACGGCGACATCGACCTGCGCACCGTGACCGCGCACGCCGAGCTGAACCGCCGCTTCCAGCTGGGCGGGGTGGACCAGATGGGGACCGCGGGCCTGGAATGGGTGCAGTCCCGCCTGGAGGACAAGGACTCCGACCTGAAGGCGCGCAACCCCCAGCCGCAGGTGCCCGAGCCGCCCTACGGCTACGATTCCAAGGCCAGGGCGACGATCTTCTCCGTCTTCCTGGAGGACAACATCTACCTGACCGAGCAGGCTACCGTGACGCCGGGCCTGCGCTTCGACCACCACGACCAGTACGGCTCGAACTGGAGCCCGGCGCTGAACCTGTCCTACGCGCTCACGCCGGCCTGGACGGTCAAGGCTGGGATCGCGCGCGCCTACAAGGCGCCCAACCTGTACCAGGGCAACGCCGGCTACGCGCTCTACAGCGCCGGCAACGGCTGCTGGGGGCGTCTGCCCGGCTGCTTCCTGGTGGGCAACGAAGACCTCAAGCCCGAGACCAGCGTCAACAAGGAACTGGGCGTGCAGTACTCGCGCGACGGCGTGCTGGGCAGCATCGCCTACTTCCGCAACGACTACCGCAACAAGGTCGAGGCGGGCACCGAGTCGGTCGCCACCCAGGCCGGCCGCGCGGTGTTCCAGTGGGAGAACGTGCCCAAGGCCGTGACCGAGGGCTTCGAGGGCAACCTGACGCTGCCGCTGGGCGCGAGCCTGACATGGGCGACCAACTTCACCTACATGCTGCAGTCCAGGAACAAGTCCACCGGCGAGCGCCTGGCCATGATCCCCGAGTACACGGTCAATTCCTCGCTGGACTGGCGCATCGACGACCGCTTCTCCGCGCTCGCCTACCTGACCTGGTACGGCACGCAGAAGCCGCAGAAATACGACTACTACGGCGAGCGCGTGACCGGCTCGGCCGCCGACGAGGTCGGCCCCTACGCGCTGTTCGGCCTGAGCGGCACCTACCGGATCAACCGCAACTTCCAGGTGACGGCGGGCGTGGACAACCTGTTCGACAAGCGCCTGTTCCGCCGCGGCAACGCCGCCGGCGTCAACGTGGGCACGCCCAACGAGATCGCCGGCGCCGGCGCCTACACCTACAACCAGCCCGGGCGCACGTATTTCGTCAGCATGACGGCATCCTTCTGACAGGCCGGGCCGGGCCCGCCTGCGCGGCGCCCGGGCGGCGACGGGCCGCGGCGGCCCGTCGCCGACGCCTGCCGGCCGCCGGTTCTGCGGTATGGTCTTGCCTTGTGCCGACGACGATACCGGCGATACCGAGGAGCCGAGCCCGATGCCGCGAGCCATCCCGTCCAGCGCCCTGGCGCTGTCCCTGTGCCTGCTGTGCGCGCCCGCCGGCGCCGAGCGCAACCCGGCCCTGGCCGGCCAGTCCGTCACCGCCGAGGTCGACGGCGGCACCCGCACGCGCGAGTACGCCCGCAACGGCCAGCTGATCTACGAGACGATCGAGCGCAGCGTCCCCGCGCCGGGCCGCGCCGCGCCGGCCATCGAGGCCTGGGAGCGGGAATGGCAGGACGACGGCTCGCCCCTGCGCGAGCAGCATTTCGTCGCCGGCAGCGAGGTCGAGGGCAAGGCCTGGTATCTGAACGGCCAGCTCAAGGAAAGCCGCGTCGACCAGTCGCTGCGCGAGCCGGGCGGGATCGCCGGCGTCTACGTCGAGCGCTATTCCGACCTGGGCAGGCTGCAATCGGCCGGCGTGTACCGGGGCAGCTTCCGCCCGGTGGGCACGCACCGCGAGTACGACGCGCAGGGCGCGCTGGCGCGCGAGGTGGACTACGACGAGCACGGCCGCAAGACCGCCGAGCGCGCCTACGCCGCCGACGGCTCCGTGCGGGAGTCGGCCGGCTACCTGCCGGACGGGTCGCGCCGGTTGCGCTAGGCCCTGCCGGCGCTGCGCGCAGCCACGCGCCGACCGGGAACCGGCCGGCAGGCCAGGCGCGCAGGGCGCCGCCCGGCGGCGTTTCCCCGCAGTCCCGCCCCGCAGTCCCGCTGCCGTCCAGGCGCGGTAAAGTGCCGCAAATTCGACGGCAAGGGGGGCAGGCATGCGCGACGATCGCTTGGTGGAGATCCGGGTGTTCCGGGCGGTGGTGGACCACGGCGGCTTCACCGCCGCCGCGCAGCGGCTGGGCGTGAGCCAGCCCTTCGTGAGCCAGACGGTCAGCAGCCTGGAGCAGCGCCTGGGCGTGACGCTGCTGCACCGATCCACCCGCACCCATCGCCTGACGCCCGAGGGCGAGCTGTTCCTGGCCCAGTCCGTGCGCGTGCTCGACGAGCTGGAGCAGATCGAGCTGCAGGTGAAGTCGCCCGCGCCGGCCGGCGAGCTGCGGGTCAGCGCGCCCATGGCCTTCGGCATGGACCAGGTCGTTCCCGCCATGCCGGCCTTCATGTCGCGCTATCCCGAGGTGTCGCTCTACCTGTCCCTGTCCGACGGCATCGTCAACCTGCTGCGCGACGATTTCGACGTGGCGGTCCGCATGGGGCGGCTGCAGGATTCGTCGCTGGTCGTGCGCAAGCTCTGCGACCTGCAGCGGGTGGTGGTGGCCTCGCCCGGCTATATCGCGCGCCACGGGCAGCCGGTGACGCCGCAGGGCCTGGCGCAGCACAACTGCCTGCTGTGGGCCGGGCCCCAGGACCACCTGAACCGCTGGCCCTTCATGGAGCAGGGCCGGCGGCGCGAGCTCGCCGTCGAAGGCAATTTCCGCAGCGTGGACGGGTCCTCGCTGTTCCAGATGTGCGTGGCCGGCATGGGCGTCATGCGCCTGGCCGAGCACCTGGCGGTGCCGGCGATCCGGCGCGGCGACCTGGTCTTGCTGCTGCAGGACTACCAGGCCAGGGACGACACCGCCATCCACGTGCTGTACCAGCGCGAGCGCCAGCTCGTGCCGCGCATCCGCGCCTACGTGGATTACCTGATAGAAGTGTTCCGGCAGCCGCCCTGGCTGGGGACGGCCGGCCCGCCCCCGGGGCCGGCGGCGTTTCATCACGGCCGGCAATAAGTGTCATTGCGCCCATGGGATTGGTCCGGCGGCGCGGCGTGGTTAGCATGCCCGCTCGTTCCAATCTTTGATCTTCGTCAGGATTTCGCCCCATGGAAGAGACATTGGCCGCCGCGCAACGCACCGCCGCCCAGCCGGGAAGCAAGCCGGCGCGGGAATCGATTTACCAGCCCGAGCAGGAAGGCGTGATCTTTCCCGAGATCCCGTCCTTCGCCACCCATGCGCAGGAGCGCCGGCACCGCAAGGAGCGCCTGGTCGCCGCCTGTCGCGCCTTCGCGCTGCAGGGCTTCGACTACGGCTTCGCCGGGCACCTGACGGTGCGCGACCCGGAATTCCCGCAGCTGTACTGGACCAACCCGATGTGCGTGCATTTCTCGCAGGTCAAGTTGTCCAACCTGATCCTGGCCGACCACGCGGGCAAGGTGGTCGAGGGCGATTACGCCATCAACCGCGCCGGCTTCGTGCTGCACGCGGCCGTGCACGAGGCGCATCCCGACATCGTCGCCATGTGCCATGCGCACACGGTGTACGGCACCGCCTTCGCCGCCCTGGGCAAGCCGCTGGACCCGATCTCCCAGGACGCGGCCGCCTTCTTCGAGGATCACGTCGTCATCAAGAGCGAGGCCGGCCAGGTCGCGGTCGAGAAGAAGGCCGGCCCGAAGGTGGCCGACTGGTTCAAGGGCGTCAAGGCGGCCATCCACCAGAACCACGGCCTGCTGACGGCCAGCCGCCACAGCATCGAGTCGGCCGCCTTCTGGTTCATCGCGCTGGAGCGCTGCTGCCGGCAGCAGCTGATGATCGAGGCCACGGGCGCCTCGCCCGTCCTGGTCACGCCGGAGCGCTCCCGCTACAGCCGCGAGCACGTTGGCAGCGAATACATCGGCTGGCTGCATTTCCAGGCGATCCTCGACCAGCTGGTCAAGACGCAGCCCGACATGTTCGATTGAGGCGGGCCCGGCGGGCGCGCCTGCCGCCCGCCGCGCACGACGAACGATGAACGACGCCGCGCCCGCGCTCGGCGCATCGGATCCAGGCCCTTCGATGGCGCGGCACGCCGCCCGCCGGGAAAACGAAAACCAGGGGCCAGACGAGGAGACTTGCATGTCCAGGGCGATCGAAGCCTATTTTTCCGCGCTCAGGCTGATCCTGGTGGTCAGCCTGGCCTTGATGGTGGTCCTGGTATTCGGCAACGTGCTGCTGCGGTACCTGTTCAATTCGGGCATTACCGTGGCCGACGAGCTGTCGCGGCTGTGCTTCGTCCTGGTGACCTTCCTGGGCGCCATCGTGACGATACGCGAGCGCGCCCACCTGGGGGTGGACAGCCTGGTGCGGCGCCTGCCGCCGGCCGGCCGGCGCCTGTGCTTCGGCCTGGCGCAGGTGCTGATGATGGTGCCCATGGCGCTGTTCCTGCAGGGCAGCTGGCAGCAGATGCTCATCAACCTGTCGGTCAAGTCGCCGGTCATGGGCTACCCCATGGGGCTGTTCTACGGCATCGGCGTGCTGTTCGCCTTTTCCGTGCTGGCCATCCTGGGGGCCGTGCTGCTGCGCTTTCTGTGCGGCCGGTTCGACGAGGCGGACATGGCCGCGGCCGCGCAGGCCGGCGAATCGCAGGCCGGCCATGCCGCGCCCCAGGCATTCGAGGCGCGCGCGGCGATGCGCATGGCCGGCAAGGAGCAGGCATGACGCTCGGACTTTTCCTGGGGACCCTGCTGGGCGCCATGAGCCTGGGCGTGCCCATCGCCTTCGCGCTGCTGCTGTGCGCGGTCGCGCTGATGTGGCACCTGGACCTGTTCGACGCCCAGATCATCGCGCAGAACATCCTCAACGGCGCCGACAACTTCGCCCTGATGGCCGTGCCCTTCTTCCTGCTGGCCGGGGAGGTGATGAACGCGGGCGGCCTGTCCAAGCGCATCGTGCGCGTGGCCCTGACGCTGGTCGGCCACATCCGCGGCGGGCTGGGCTACGTCACCATCATGGCCGGCTGTGCGCTGGCCGCCCTGTCGGGCTCGGCCGTGGCCGACGCCGCCGCGCTGGCGGCGCTGATGGTGCCGATGATGACCCGCGCCGGCCACGACAAGCCGTCCTCGGCCGGCCTGGTCGCGGCCGCGGGCTGCATCGGGCCCATCATCCCGCCGTCCATAGGCTTCATCGTGTTCGGGGTGGCCGGCGGCATTTCCATCACCAAGCTGTTCCTGGCGGGCATCGCCCCCGGGTTGATGCTGGGCCTGGGGCTGGCCTGTGCCTGGTGGCTGGTCGTGCGGCGCTCGCCCGCGCAGGCGCTGCCGCGCGTGTCGGGGCGCGAGCGCCTGCGCGCGCTGGCGGAAGGGTTCTGGGCGCTGATGCTGCCGGTCATCATCATCGTCGGCCTGCGCATGGGGGTGTTCACGCCCACCGAGGCCGCGGTGGTGGCCGCCGTCTATTCCCTGTTCGTCGCGGTCTTCGTCTACCGCGAGCTGGCGGTCGGGGACCTCTACCGGATATTCCTGGACACGGCCCGCGCCACGTCCATCGTCATGTTCCTGATCGCCGCGGCGCTGGTGGTGGCCTGGCTGATCACCATCGCCGACCTGCCGGGCATGGTGGTGGGCCTGGTCGAGCCTCTCATGGACCGGCCGACCCTGCTGCTCCTGAGCATCATGCTGCTGATCGTGGCCATCGGCACCTGCATGGACATGATCCCCACCATCCTGATCCTGACGCCCGTGCTCGTGCCGGTGATCAAGCAGGCCGGCATCGACCCGGTCTATTTCGGCGTGCTGTTCATCATCAATTGCAGCATCGGCCTGATCACGCCGCCGGTGGGCAGCGTGCTGAACGTCGTCGCCGGGGCGGCCAGGACCGACATCGAGTCCCTGGTCAAGGGCGTCTGGCCTTTCCTGGCGGCCATGCTGGCCGTGCTGCTCATTCTCGTGCTGTTCCCCGCGCTGGTGATCGTGCCGGCCAACTGGTTCTCGCGCTGAGGCCCGCTGCGGGGGCTCCCCGCGCCGGGCCGCGCCATTTCCATCCCATGAAGGAGACAACAGTGAAAAAACGGATCAATCGCCTGCTGCTGGCATCGCTGGGCTTGGCCCTGGCGGGGGCGGCCGCCACCGGCCAGGCCGCCGACATCCGCGCCCAGAACTTCAAGTTCGCCTACGTGCAGCCCAAGGAAAGCCACATGGGCTACGGCGTGGAGCGCTTCGCCGAGCTGGTGGCGCAGAAGAGCGACGGCAGGATGAAGGTCCGCGGCTATCCCAACGGCACGCTGGGCGGCGACCTGCAGACGGTGTCGGCCCTGCAGGGCGGCACCGTCGAGCTGACCACCATGCCGCCGGGCCTGCTGGTGGGCCTGGACGGCCAGTTCGGCATCTTCGACCTGCCTTTCCTGTTCGAGAGCTTCGCCCAGGCCGACGCCGTGCTGGACGGCCCGGCCGGCAGCGCCATGATGCAGCGCCTGCCCGCGGGCCTGGTCGGCCTGGCCTATTGGGACCACGGCTTTCGCAACGTCTCCAACAGCCGCCACCCCATCGCCAGGGCGGCCGACTTCGAGGGCCTGAAGCTGCGCTCGCTGCAGGCGCCCCTGATGATAGACACCTTCGCCGCCCTGGGCTCCAACGCGGTCGCGATGGCCTTCACCGAACTGTTCACCGCGCTGGAGACCCACACCGTCGACGGCCAGGACAATCCCATCGTCGCCTTCGACACCAACAACTTCGGCGAGGTGCAGAAATACATCTCGCACACGCGCCACGTCTACAACCCGCTGGTCGTGATGATGAGCGGCAAGGCCTGGGACCGGCTCAACGACGACGAGCGCAGGGTGCTGCGCGAAGCGGCCGAGGAAACCCGCGCCGAGCAGCGCCGGGTGTCGCGCGAGATGGAGGCCAAGGCCATCGAGCACATCAAGGGCCTGGGCGTGGTGGTGACCGACATCACGCCCGAGGCGCGGGCCGAGATGCGCGCGAAGGTGCGCCCCGTCACCGAGAAGTACAGCCAGGCGCTGGACCCGCAGCTGGTCCAGGCCTTCCAGGCCGCCATCGAGCAGGCGGGCAGGTAGGCCCGGCGGCCCCGCCCGTTGCGGCAGGGCGGGGCTTCCTGCCCGGGGCCGGGCGGCGCGCCCGCCCGGCAAGCCCCCCGGCTCAGCCCGCCGGCGGATAGTTGGACGGGAACAGGGCGCGCCTGGTCTCTTCGTCGTTGACCTTCTTGAAGTCGATGTCCGTGCCCACCTGGCGGGCGCGCGCCGCCGCCGGCCGGGCGTCGATGGCCCGGAACCAGCGGTCGATGGCGGGGTAGGCCGCCAGCGGCGGCTCGGCGCCCTTGAGCACGCGCGAGGCGCGGCCCAGCCAGCCCCAGGCCGACATGTCGGCGATGGTGTAGTCCCGGCCGGCCATGAATTCGCGCCCGGCCAGGTGGTCGTCCAGCACCTTGTAGTGGCGCTCGACCTCGCGGCGGTAGCGGTTCACGGCATAGTCCAGCCCGGCCGGCGCCGCGTACTGGAAATGCACCGCCTGGCCGGAGAACGGGCCCAGGCCCGAGGCGATGAACAGCAGCCAGGACAGCAGCTCCGGGCGGTCCTGCGGCCGGCCCAGGAACTTGCCGGTCTTCTCCGCCAGGTAGAGCAGGATGGCGGTGGAGTCGAACACCGTGGCCGGCTGCCCGCCCGGCCCGTCGCTGTCGACGATGGCGGGCACCTTGCCGTTGGGGTTGATGGCGCGGAACGCGGGCTCGTGCTGCTGGCCCTTGCTGGTGTCCACCGGGACGACCTCGTAGGCCAGCCCGGCCTCTTCCAGGAAGAGCGAGACCTTGGCGGGGTTGGGCGTGGGGTGGAAGTAGAAGCGGATCATGGGCGGCGGCTCCTGGTTGCGGGGACGGAAGCGGGCGGGCGGCGGCACGGATGCCCGCCGTTGCCGGGCCGGTATGGCGGGCAGTTTTAAATCAATCGTTCTAAAATAGGCAAGTTTACACTCGGAACCGCTTCCCGGGCTCGTTCCGCGCGGGGGCACCGTCGAGGATTTTTCATGGGCCGGCCGAGGGAATTCGACGAAACGCAAGTCCTGGACGCCGCGGTCGAATGCTTCTGGCAGCGCGGCTACGAAGCCACGTCCATGCGCGAGCTGGCCGGGCGCACGGGGCTGACGGGCGCGAGCCTGTACAACGCCTTCGGCGACAAGCGCGCCCTGTACCGCCGGGCGCTGGACCACTACATCGACTCGGTGTTCGCCGAGCGGGTGCGCCGCCTCGAGGGCAGCCTGCCGCCGCGCGAGGCGATCGCGGCCTTTTTCGCCGAGATCATCCAGCGCTCGCTGGACGACAGGCTGCGCCGCGGCTGCCTGCTGGTCAATTCGGCCCTGGAGGTCGCGCCCCACGACGAGGAGTTCCGCGCGCTGGTGAGCGGCGTGCTGGGCCATATCGAGGCGTTCTTCCACCGCTGCGTGCTGGCCGGCCAGCGCGACGGCGCGATCACCGCCGCCCAGCCCGCCGCCGACCTGGCCAGGATGCTGCTGGGCGTGCACGTGGGCCTGCGCGTGCTGGCCAGGACGCGGCCCGAGCGCGCGTTGCTGGAAGGCATGGTGCGGCCCGCGCTGGCGATGCTGGCGCCGGGCGCGGCCGGCGGGCGCGGCGCCTAGGCGGGCCTGCGTCCCAGGGCGGCCGCTGGCGCCGGGCGCCGCCGTTTGACTTGCGCCGCTGCGCCCCAATATAAGGATCCATGGCCCCATCCCCCGCCGCGACCGGTGCGTCCGGCGACGGCTTCCACCCCGCCGTCGCCGCCTGGTTCGGCCGCGCCTTTCCCTCTGCCACCCCGGCCCAGCAGGCCGCCTGGCCGCACATCCGCGCCCGCCGCACCACCCTGGTGGCCGCGCCGACGGGCTCGGGCAAGACGCTGACCGCCTTCCTGGCCGCCATCGACGACCTGGTGCGGCGCTCGGCCGCGGCCGGCGGCGAGCTGCCCGACGAGACGAGCGTCGTCTACGTCTCGCCGCTCAAGGCCCTGTCCAACGACATCCGCGCCAACCTGGAGGCGCCGCTGGCCGGCATAGACCGGGAGCTGCAGCGCCTGGGCCTGCCGGAGCACGGCATACGCACGGCGGTGCGCACCGGCGACACGCCCGCGCAGGACCGCCTGGCCATGCGCCGGCGGCCGCCGCACGTCGTCGTCACCACGCCGGAGTCGCTGTACATCCTGCTGACCTCGGCGGGCGGCCGGGCCATGCTGGCCACCACGCGCACGGTCATCGTCGACGAGATCCACGCCGTGGCCGGCAGCAAGCGCGGCAGCCACCTGGCGCTCAGCCTGGCGCGCCTGGACGCGCTGTGCGCCGAGCCGCCGCTGCGCATCGGCCTGTCGGCCACGCAGAAGCCGCTGGGCGCGGTGGCGGGCTTCCTGGCCGGCACGGGCCGCGGCGGCGATTGCGCCGTGGTGGACGTCGGCCACGTCCGCACGCGCGACCTGGCCATCGAGCTGCCGCCGGCGCCGCTGGAAGCGGTCATGTCCAACGACGTGTGGGAGTCGGTCTACGACCGCATGGCGCTGCTGGCGGCCGCGCACCGCACCACGCTGGTCTTCGTCAACACCCGGCGCATGGCCGAGCGCGCCGCGCGTCACCTGGCCGAGCGCCTGGGCGAGCAGGCGGTGGCCGCCCACCACGGCAGCCTGGCCAAGGAGCACCGCCTGCTCGCCGAGCAGCGCCTGAAGCGCGGCGAGCTGAAGGTGCTGGTGGCGACCGCCTCGCTGGAGCTGGGCATAGACATCGGCGACGTGGACCTGGTCTGCCAGGTCGGCTCGCCGCGCGGCATTTCGGCGCTGCTGCAGCGGGTGGGGCGGGCCGGCCACCAGGTGGGCGGCGTGTCCAAGGGGCGGCTGTTCCCGACCTCGCGCGACGACCTGGTCGAATGCGCGGCGCTGCTGGACTGCGTGCGGCGCGGCGAGCTGGATACGCTGCGCGTGCCGCGCGCGCCGCTGGACGTGCTGGCCCAGCAGGTCGCCGCCGAGGTGTCCTGCCGCGAGTGGCGCGAGGACGAACTGTACGGGCTGGTGCGCCGGGCCGAGCCCTACGCGCAGCTGCCGCGCGAGCGCTTCGACGAGGTCGTGCGCATGCTGGCCGCCGGCCACACCGGCCGGCGCGGCACGCGCGCGGCCTACCTGCACCGCGACGTGGTGGCCGGCACCGTGCGCGGCAAGCGCGGCGCGCAGCTGGCCGCGGTGACCTCCGGCGGCACCATCGCCGACAACGCCGACTACGCCGTGGTGCTGGAGCCGCAGGGCCTGCAGATCGGCACGGTCAACGAGGACTTCGCGGTGGAGAGCCTGGCGGGCGACGTGTTCCAGCTGGGCAACGCGTCCTACCGCATCCTGCGCGTGGAAGCCGGCCGCGTGCGCGTCGAGGACGCCCACGGCATGGCGCCCAACATCCCTTTCTGGCTGGGCGAGGCGCCCGGGCGCAGCGACGAGCTGTCGGCCGGCGTGGCGCGGCTGAGGGGGCGGGTGGAGGCGCTGCTGGATGCGGCGGGCGCCGGCGGCGGGTCGCCAGCGTCCGTCGTCGAGGCCCTCGATGTTGCGGCGCCTTCGCCCGCCGCGCCCGCTTCGGTACCCGCGCCTGTTTCGGCAGCCGTGCCTGTTTCGGCAGCCGCGCAGGCCGGGGGCGGGATGGACATTGCGGAAGAAGACCTTGCCGCGCGCCGGCAGACGCTGGAACGCGCCGCGGGGATGCTTGCCGAAGAGACCGGCATCGGCCCGGACGCGGCCGCGCAGATCGTCGACTACCTGGCCGGCGCGCGCGCGGCGCTGGGCGTGCTGCCCACCCAGGACACCCTGGTGCTGGAGC
>Ga0182748_1004538_pt1 | contig 10944 bp, 14 predicted proteins | sample eDN3rd37CKraftOP_FD_128877 | JGI IMG/M metagenome (GOLD analysis project Ga0182748, IMG submission 128877) | Enriched Organic Plus compost microbial communities from Emeryville, California, USA - eDNA 3rd pass 37_C Kraft OP (version 2) (version 2) ...
CACCACCGCCGGCACTCCTCGCTCGGCTACCTACCCCCAGCCGAGTACGCTCGACAGTGCACCCATCAAATGGAAACCGACGACTCACAGAACGTCCGGACCGAATGAAGGGGGCGGCTCACCGCGATGGACCGGGAACTCATCAAGGAAGCGCTCGATGCCGCGCACGAGGCAGGGCACACACTCACGTCCGACAACCGGGAACTGGTCAAGTTCTTGACCGAGCTCGCGGCCGAACATGGCGACCCTCATGCCCGTGTCTTGCGGAGGATGCGAGCGCTCATCGATGAGGTCATCGCTGAGCATGAGAACAAGATCGAGAGCCTCACCGGTGAGCTCGCAGCCGAGGAAGCCCGCGTTGCGGAGCAGCGTGCACGAGGCATCGAGAGCTGGTCAATGATCGACACCCTGAGGCTCCGGATTGATTATTACCAAAGAGGCCTGGCCTTCTACCGCAAGAGGTGACGTCGCTACACGCTGCCGGCGATCGCTGTTATCCAATGAGGTGGGCCTGGCGGGGCTGGCAGTATGGAGGAGTTCTGACGAAGGAGAGGAAATGGCTCCGGAGCCTCGTGCGTGGGTCGTTCGCGGCGGCAGTAAAGGTGAGAGCGACTCGTTGTTCCTCGAGAAGAATCTCGTCGGCATCGGGTTCCCGGAGTGGGGGGACCTCACCGCGGTGACGAGCCGTGAGGCGATGAAGGAACGTGCGCTTCAGGCGCTGCCGCATGCGAAGGAAGCGTCGGCGTTCAACTATGCCGCTCAGGCGTGGGCGTTTCGGGGTCGAATTCAGCAAGGTGACCTTGTCGTCGTCCCGCTGAAGAACACGCAGCGCGTCGCTCTCGGACGCGTGGTCGGGGATTACCAGTATGTCGCTGATGGACTCGGTGTTCTCCACCACACGCGTTCGGTGGAGTGGCTGCGTAGGGGCGTCCCTCGCACCGTGATCGGCAAGGATCTTTTGTACTCGATCGGTGCGTTCTCCACCGTCGTTCAGGTGCAGCGCAACGACGCCGCCTGGCGTTTCTCCGTACTCGCGGGCTCTCCTGATGCCGAGGATCCGGGCGAGCGTGCTGGCGCTACCCCAAAGCCGGTGTCCGCAGCTGAGTCCACGGATGAAGCAGAGTTGGCGGACGCAGCTACCGAGTCGGGGTTCGACGTCGAAGCGTATGTCGCCGATCGCATCACCGCTCGCATCCGAGAACGGTTCGACGGCCACCGTCTTGCGGAGCTAGTGGGCGCGGTGCTTGAGGCGGAGGGCTTCACCGTGCAGGTGTCGCCGCCTGGCGCCGACGCCGGGGTCGACATCCTTGCTGGTCGCGGGCTCTTCGGCATGGACTCGCCCCGCGTGGTGGTTCAGGTGAAGTCGGAGCCTAAGCCAGTGAGCGACACGGTCGTATCGCAGTTGCACGGCGCTATCAGACGTAACGACGCGGACCAGGGACTGTTGGTCGCCATGGGCGGGATCACGAAGCCCGCCGAGCAACAGCTCATCGGCCAGAAGTTCCATGTCGCTGTGTGGGATTCCGAGCGGCTCCAGCGAGCGATCTTCGATAACTACGAGGCGTTGCCCGCCGACATCAAAGCCGACATTCCGCTTCGCCGGACTTGGATACTCGCGGACTGAACTCACCAAGACGCCCTTCTGCCTCTTGATTCTGAACCGCAGCCCCGTGGCTATTCGCATTCCTGCACGCGAGCCCTCGCGAAGAGTAGACCGACCGGGTGTGTGACGGACCCGGGGGCGAGAGTCAGGGTTGCCACGTAGCCTTACGAGTGTGGAGATTGGTGACGACGAGGTCGCACGCATTCGCAAGATGCACGAGGCGTGGACGCGAGTAACCGATCCACAACGCCAAGTTCAAGTCACCCGTGCACGGCTGGAAGTGATTGGCGAGCAACTCGCCGCGGTGAAGATCGCGCCCGGCGGCCGCGCCCACGCTGTTGATCGTCTCTTTGAATCGACCTTTCTGCCCTCTGACCTCGTCCGGACCCAGCTACGGTTGGCACTGCACTTTGAATCGGCCTGACTTTCGTTCCTATCGGGAGCTTTGTCCGGCAGAGACCGGCTGGGCTGATTCCAGGTCAGCGTAGTACGCGTTCTCGACCTCGATCGGGGTGCGCATGTCGAGTTCGCCGTGGAGGCGGGAGTTGTTCCGCCACCACACCCATTCGAGGGTCGCGAGTTCGACCTGCTCGACGGTGCGCCAGGGGCCGCGCTGACGGATCAGCTCCGTCTTGTAGAGGTTGTTCACCGCTTCCGCCATCGCGTTGTCGAACGAGTCGCCGACGTCCCGGTGGAGGGCACGGCGCCGAGTTCGAGGATCCGCTCGGTGTAGACCATTGCGGTGTAGTTCGAGCCGTGGTCGGCGTGATGGATGAGCCCGTCGAGCCGACCGCCGGCATTCCAAGCGGCCATGTCCAGCGCCTGCATGGGCAGGATCTCGGATCGCAGTGTCGCGGCGACGTTCCACCCAACGATGCGACGGGAGTAGACGTCGGTGACGAACGCGACGTAGGCGAACCCGGACCACGTCGCGACGTAGGTCACGTCACACACCCAGAGGTGCCTGGGCGCGGGCGCGGTGAAGCGGCGATTGACGAGATCGCTCGGTAGTGCCCCGGCCTTGTCGGAGCGTGTGGTGAACACCCGCTTCGACTTCTTCACGCCCCGCACCCCGGCCAGACGCATGAGGCGTTCGGTCTGGTCGCGGCCGATCTCCCAGCCTTGCCGGCGCATCAGCGCGTGCATCTTCCGTCGCCCGTAAACGCCGTAGTTCTCCGCATGCAACCGGGCGACCTCCGGCACCAGCAACTCATCCTTCAACTGCCGGGCCGACGGCGCACGGCCGACGGCGGCACGGTAGCCGCGGGAGGTGAGGAAGCCCTGCACTGCCGGTCGGAGGACACGGCAGATGAGCTCGACCCCGAAACGATCCCGATGTTCGTTGATGAACCGGATCATCTCGGTCAGGGGCGGTCGAGCTCCTTCGCGAAAAACACACTCGCAGCCTTGAGGATCTCGTTGGCTTTGCGCAGCTCGGCGTTCTCCTTCTGCAGCCGCTTGATCTCCGCCGCCGCATCCGTCGTGAGCCCGGGCTTCACTCCGGCGTCGACCTCATACCGGCGTTGCCACAGTCGCAGCGTCTCCGGGCTCATCCCGAGCAGACCAGCCACATGCCGCACCGCGCTCATCATGTTCGGGTGCTCCGGCCGCGCCTCCGCGAGCATCCGCAACGCACGCTCACGCATCTCCGGCGAATACTTCCTGTTCATCGAGTTCCATCCTTGCTTGAAGAACGGAACGAAAGTCAGGCCGATTCAGACGACCCGTACATTCGGTCGACCATCTCGCCGCTGTTCCTAAGAGTCCACGACCAGGCTCGGGTGAAGGATGATACTGTGCCGCCGATTGCGCGCCCCTACTGGGCACCAGGCGGCCCGGTAATGCCGACGATGGGCATATCGGGCGTGGAGGCACGGGTCCGGTTTGCGTCCGAATGCACCGACGATCTATCGCTTTCGTTCGTCGCACAAGATCCAGACCCGAGGGTCCGCGAGGCTGCTGCGCGTAACCCGAACATGCCCCGGATAATTCGCGATTCGATCGGAGGCGATACCGGTCACACCGTCGAGGATGCGGCCGCGATCTGGTTCGACGTATGGAAGACCGATCCCAACGAGGTCATCGCCGGTTTCGCGTCTGACCCGCGACTAGCGAACGTCCTCTTGGCCCGGGGCTACTTCGCTGAGGACTTCGACGATGTCGATACAGCGCGTACCTGGTATCTGGCCGCCAACTCCATCGGCGTCTTGGAGGCGCGCGCAAACCTGGCGCGATTGAGTGCCGCCGAGGGTGATAACAGGGCCGCCCGCGAGTGGGCGATACCCGCGGCGAGGCAGGGCAACCAGTCTGCTCAAAAGGTTCTGGCGACTCTCGGTGAGCAAGCCGACGGTCCTTCCTCCGGTGGTTGCTACATCGCGACGGCGGTTTACGGATCGTATGATGCGCCGGAAGTGAGAACATTGCGTCGTTTTCGAGACGAGCATCTCGCCCTCTCGGTTGCTGGACGAGCAGCGATCGCTGTCTACTACTGGCTCAGCCCGCCGATAGCGAAACGCTTCACACGAGCCGACTTTCTGAGTCGATCGATTAGGCGCCTCCTGGATGCAATCGTGCGGCGACTGTGTCGGCGACGTTCGAGAACCCGGCCAAAACGACGCTTGAAAACTAGGCCACCGAGACCAGATTGGGTGGGTGATCTCCTTGGAAGATTGGGCGTTGATCAGGCGGCTGGTCGCGGACGGGGTTCCGCAGCGCCAGGTCGCGAGGGACCTCGGTGTCGCGAGGGACACGGTGGCTGCGGCGGTGCGGTCTGATCGGCCGCCGAAGTATCAGCGAAGACCGCAGGAGACGTCGTTCTCGCCGTTTGAGGCGCGGGTGCGGGCGTTGCTGGCGGAGCACCCGTCGATGCCGGCGACGGTGATCGCCGAGCGCGTGGAGTGGACCGGGTCGATCACATGGTTCCGGGAGAACGTCAGGCGGCTGCGGCCGGAGCATCGACCGGTGGACCCTGCCGACCGGTTGACGTGGGCAGCGGGTGACGCGGCGCAGTGTGATCTGTGGTTCCCGCCGCAGAAGATCCCGCTCGAGGACGGCACGACCGTGCTGCTGCCAGTGCTGGTGATCGTTGCCGCGCATTCTCGGTTCGTGACGGCGAGAATGATCCCGACTCGGAAGACGGAGGATCTGCTGCTGGGGTCGTGGGAATTGATCCAGCAGCTGCGGGCGGTTCCTCGGCGACTGATCTGGGACAACGAACCAGGCATCGGCCAGAAGGGCCGGCTGGCGCAGGGCGTGTCCGCGTTCGCGGGAACGCTGGCGACGAAGGTGGTGCAGTTGCGCCCTTACGATCCGGAATCGAAGGGGATCGTGGAGCGCCGCAACGGGTGGATGGAGACGTCGTTCATGCCCGGACGGACCTTCACCTCACCGGCGGACTTCAACCTGCAACTGGCCGACTGGTTGGAGCGCGCGAACGCGCGAGTGGTGCGGACGATCAGGCGCGGCCGATCGATCTGATCGAGCACGACCGGTCCCAGATGCTGCCGCTGCCGCCGGTCCCGCTGCAACTGGGTTGGCGGGAGCGAGTGCGTCTCGGACGGGATTACTACGTGCGTCTGGATGCCAGCGACTACTCCGTCGACCCTCAAGTGATCGGCCGGATGGTAGACGTGACCGCGGACCTCGACCGGGTCCGGGTGCGACTGGACGGGCGGATCGTCGCGGACCACCGCCGCATCTGGGCGCGCGGGGGTGTCGTCACCGACCCTGCCCACCGCGAGACCGCGAAGCTCCTGCGGCAACACTTCCAACAGCCACGACCGACCCCGATGGAAACGGACCTGGCTCGAGATCTCGCCGACTACGACCGGGCGTTCGGGATCGAAGGAGTCGCCTGATGGGCACCGCGAAGACGACCGAGTCGATCAAACAGATCACCTATCTCGCCAGCGCGTTGAAGGCGCCGCGGATCACCGAGGCCGCCGCCCGGATGGCCGACCAAGCACGCGACGCGGGCTGGTCGTTCGAGGACTACCTCGCCGCCGTGCTGGAACGCGAAGTCTCGGCGCGCAACGCGTCGGGCGCGGAGCTGCGGATCAAGGCTGCCGGGTTCCCGGCGCGCAAGACCCTCGAGGACTTCGACTGGGACGCGCAACCCACTGTCCGCCAACAGGTCGCCGCCTTGGCCTCCGGCGGCTTCCTCCTCGAAGCGCAGAACGTCGTGCTGCTCGGGCCGCCCGGAACCGGGAAGACGCACCTGGCCACCGCGCTCGGGATCGTCGCCGCCCGCCACGGGCACCGGGTGCTGTTCGCGACCGCGACGGACTGGGTGACCCGGCTCACCGACGCCCACCGGCAAGGAAACCTCCCCAGAGAACTCGCCCGGCTGCGGCGTTACGGGCTGATCATCGTCGACGAAGTCGGTTACCTGCCGTTCGAGCAGGACGCCGCGAACCTGTTCTTCCAGCTGGTGTCGTCTCGCTATGAACACGCGTCGCTGGTCCTCACCAGCAACCTGCCGTTCTCCGGCTGGGGCGGCGTCTTCGGGGATCAAGCCGTGGCCGCCGCGATGATCGACCGGATCGTTCACCACGCCGACGTGCTCACCCTCAAGGGCGCCAGCTATCGACTCCGCGGGCGCGGCATCGACAGCCTCCCCAGCATCAAGACGCAGGATCCGGCAGACTAGCGAAACGACAACCAGGTGGCCTAGTTTTCGCCCGTCGCATTGGCCGGTTCTTCAACCGTCGTCGACAGACTGGATTCCGGCCGCTCGGCGCCTTCGGTCCCGTTCGAGTCGTCCTCGACCTAGGAGGCCCGCTCGGCACGTGCCCCAACACGCGGCATCACCGCAGACTCCGCCCAATTGTGCTCTTGCAAAAGGGCATGGAGACTGCGTTCTTGCCATGGCGCGGGTGATCGCGCTCCCCACGAAGCTCGGCCGTTCTCCGACCGGATCGAGGCTCATTCGACGCGGCTGCGGCACACTGCCCGTTATAGCGCACGCATTTCAACATGGACTCGCTCTGACGCTGTCCTAGCAGCGCTCGCGGCTGATGTTGACCGCATCCTTTCCCGCGACATCTGGGTGGTGCCGTGCATAGATGACGGTGTTGAACCCGGCGGAGTGGTGGTAGCGAACGCGTTGCCGCTGATGACACGTTCCACTTTCACGCCCGAGGATGCGCGAGCGTGACGAGCCAGGTGACGACGCGGGTCGCCGCGTTCAGCGCATGGTCCCACGCTTCGATGACCGCCATGCGGCGACGGTGCGCCTTCGTTGGAGGTACCCGCGCCTACCTGCTAGCCGGAAGGTGCTGATGGTCATCGACTCGGCTGACTTTCGCATACTCGAGCTAGATCAATAGCATGTGGGCGTGAGCTTCACTCGAGCGATGCAGGAGCGCCAGAAAGCTGAATCAGTGCTCCTTCTTTGCCAGGCTGTGAAGGCGCTGCGGCCGTCTCTCTGGCCCCGAATGTCCGCCGTCTACTGCCCGTCAAATCACGTTCACGCTGCGCTACTTCTGCTGAGCGGTACGGAGTACGGCGCGGTGATCCAGTGCCAAGAGAACTGGCTTATCGCCGATGTTCCCGCTTCGGCGGCAAACGAGATGGTCTTTCAGCACGGGACCGGCGCCGAGTTGCGTTACATGCGGCTGGCTTCCACGGATCAACCCCTACCCGAGGTTGCCGCCCTCATACTCGCGTACGCGTGAGGCGCCCTGCTCTCGGTGTCGAGTCGTTGAACGCCCGGCACCCTGGGGGCTGGTCCCCGGAGATTCGGCGCGACCCCATGGAGATTCGTACCCGCTGCCATCGCGTGTCGTCGCTGCGCTGAGCACCCCGAAGCCATCTGCAGGAAAATGTGGAACCACCAACAGGAAAAGCAGGAACGGCAACCCGCCGGGTCCTGCGCCAGGAGTGGTAGTGCCAACAGCCCACCAATACAGGCTTATTCAAACCTTTGGACTGAGTAAGTCGGTACGGCACCGAAGCAGGGTCTTCCGCAGGAATGCGGGAGGCCCTCTTCGTTTTCGTCGGCGTGTGTGCGGCCGAGGTGAGGCGGTGGTGTGTCTGCCACTCGTGGAACGCTTCGTTGATCTCTGTCCGTTCGCTGGTGAGGTGCAGGCCATCTTCGGTGATGAGGACGTTGAGCTTTGTGAAGAACGCGCCGAGGAGGTTGCGTCGGGCGCTGTCGGGCAGGCTCTCGTATAGCTCGCGGGGCTTCTCAAGCAGGTCGACGGAGGCGTAGACGCGGTCGACGCCGCGCTGGATGCGGGCGCCGGTGCGTGCGAGTTTCTCGGCTACGGCGCCCTTCTGCAGGGTGACAGCTTCGAGTCGTTCGCGGAGCTTGCTGCTGGGGAGCTTGCCATCGGCGGCAAGATCGATCAGCCGATCCTCCTGCGCTTCGAGCTTGGCGAGTTGGGTGCGGAGCGCGTCCTTCTCTTCTTGCTCGTGGGACTGCATCTCTTCGAGGGCGTGGCGTACCTGGTCGCGGATCTCGATGAGTTCCTCGGTGTGGAACTCCTCGGCGGCGACAGCTCTGGCGACGGCCTCTTCGACGTCGTCGAGGCGGACGCTGGGCATGCTGCAGAGGCCGCGTTGTTTGGCGGTGCAGAGGTAGTACTCGTAGGTGCCGCCGTGGCCGGTGTTCTGGCTGTAGACGAGGCGGCTGTCGCGCCCGGCTTCCTTGCATTCGGCGCAGTAGAGCAGGCCGCGGAGGAAGTGGAAGTGGGTGCGGTCGCGGTCGCCTTTGCGGTTGCGACCGTCGAGGATTTTCTGCACGGCGAGGAACAGTTCTGAGTCGCCCCGGCATGTCCGGAGACTGGATTCCTTGGAAGGATCAGTCTCATGGGACGTCCCAGTAAGTACCCGGTCGAGTTGCGCGAGCGCGCCGTCCGGATGGTCGCGGAGGTGCGACCGGACCACGACAGCGAGTACCAGGCGATCAGTCACGTCGCCAAGCTCCTCGGCGTCGGCTCGCCGGAGACGGTGCGGCAGTGGATCCGCCGGATGCAGGTCGACACCGGCGCTCGGCCGGGCGTGACGAGCGAGGCGCAGGAGGAGATCAAGCGTCTCAAGCGCGAGGTCGCGGAGCTGCGGCGGGCGAATGAGATCTTGAAGGCGGCTTCGGCTTTCTTCGCGGCCGAACTCGACCGGCCGTTCACGCGATAGTCGCGTTCATCGACGAACACAGGGACCGCGCCGATGGCGGTCTGCGGTGGGGTGTCGAGTCGATCTGCAGGGTGCTCACCGAGCACGGCTGCCGGATCGCCCCATCGACCTACTACGACGCCCGCGGCCGCGGGCCCTCGAAGCGGGAGCAGCGCGACGAGCACTGGAAGGCGATCATCGCCGAGACCTGGAAGGCGCAGCACCGCCGTTACGGGGCGCGCAAGCTCTGGCTGCGGTTGCGGCGTAATGGGCACGACATCGCCCGCTGCACCGTCGAACGGCTGATGCGCGAGCTCGGGCTGGTCGGCGTCACCCGCGGCAAGCGGCGCAAGCCCGCCGACACGGCCGTGAAGGAGGTTAGACCGGCGGATCTGGTCGACCGGCACTTCGCGAGGTTCCGCACCGACCAGCTGTGGGTGGCGGACTTCACCTATGTCTGGACCTGGACCGGGTGGGTCTACGTCGCGTTCGTGTTCGACGCGCACTCGCGCCGCATCCTCGGCTGGCGGGCCGCCACATCCATGGCGACACCGCTGGTGCTGGACTGTCTCGAGATGGCGTTGTTCACTCGCCGCCGTGAAGGCGTCGCGGGCTTCGCGTCGCTGACGCATCACACGGATGCCGGGTCGGTCGGCGGATTCAACCGGTCGTCGCAACACCTCGACTTCGGAGGTGTGTCATGGCGGGAATCGGTCGGCGTCAGCGGGACGCGGATCGTGCGGTTCGGCCGGCGATGGGATCGGAAGGTCGCCCCGGTGTCAATCAGCGCGGCGTGCAGCGTGAGTTCTGGAGACGGATCGCCGCGGGCATGGAGAGCGAGGCCGCTGCCATTGCAGTCGGCGTGTCGACACCGGTCGGGACGCGGTGGTTCCGCGACGGTGGCGGCATGCCACCGATCAGCCTGACGGCCCCGTCGGGGCGCTATCTGTCTTTCATCGAGCGTGAGGAGATCGCGATCCTGCGTGCTCAGCGTGTGGGCGTTCGCGAGATCGCTCGTCGAATCGGCCGTGACCCGTCCACGATCTCCCGTGAGCTGAGGCGGAACGCCGCGACGCGTGGTCGGACCTGCGAGTACCGAGCGACGACAGCGCAGTGGAAGGCCGAGCGAGCTGCCCGGCGTCCGAAGCGCGCGAAGCTGGCGGTCAACGACAGGCTCCGAGAGTACGTCCAGGATCGCCTCGCTGGTGTCGTCACCGACGTGGACGGCCGTCCGATCCCTGGTCCGAACGTTCCGTGGAAGGGCAGACGGCATGGGCGACGTGCGGACCGGCGATGGGGAGTCGCGTGGAGTCCGGAGCAGATCAGTCGCCGGTTGCGCGTGGACTTCCCCGATGATGAATCGATGCGGATCTCTCACGAGGCGATCTATCAGGCGCTCTACATTCATGGCCGTGGCGCGCTTCAGCGGGAACTCAGCGCCTGCCTCCGCACCGGACGCGCGCTTCGTGTCCCGCAAGCACGGTCCCGACGGGGAAAGAAGTTCATCACTCCCGAAGTCATGATCAACGCCCGGCCCGCCGAGGTAGAAGACCGCGCGGTCCCGGGGCACTGGGAAGGGGACCTCATCATCGGCTTGGACCGATCCGCGATCGGCACGCTCGTCGAACGCACCACCCGTTTCACGATGCTGCTGCACCTGCCGCGGATGGACGGATTCGGAGAACAGCGAGCCAAGAACGGTCCGCCGTTGGCCGGCCACGGCGCCGAGGCGGTCCGCAACGCGATCGTCGAGCAGCTTGGGGCGATGCCCACCCAGCTGAGGAAGTCGCTCACCTGGGACCAGGGATCCGAAATGGCCCAGCACCTTCAGCTGCGCATCGAGTCGGGGCTGTCCGTCTACTTCTGTGATCCACACTCCCCATGGCAGCGAGGGAGCAACGAGAACACGAATGGGCTCCTGCGGCAGTATTTTCCGAAGGGCACAGACCTCGCTCGATGGTCGGTCGACGACCTCGCAGCCGTCGCCATCTCACTCAATCGTCGGCCCCGCAAGACACTCGACTGGCGGACGCCCGCCGAAGCTCTCACCCACCACCTAACATCGATGGCACAAGCCGGTGTTGCTTCGACTGGTTGAACCTAAGCAGTTCACGTCGATTCGCTACGGTGAACGCCTCGCGGAGATCGGCGCGACACCCTCGATCGGAACCGTCGGCGATTCGTATGACAACGCCCTGGCCGAGACGGTGAACGGCTATTACAAGACC
>Ga0182748_1004540_pt1 | contig 10939 bp, 8 predicted proteins | sample eDN3rd37CKraftOP_FD_128877 | JGI IMG/M metagenome (GOLD analysis project Ga0182748, IMG submission 128877) | Enriched Organic Plus compost microbial communities from Emeryville, California, USA - eDNA 3rd pass 37_C Kraft OP (version 2) (version 2) ...
AGTGCCATCATTGCGGGCTGCAGATCCGTGTCCCGCGCGCCTGCCCCGAGTGCGGCGACCAGGACCTGCGCCCCATGGGCCGCGGCACGCAGCGCATAGAAGAAGCCCTGGGCGAACGCTTCCCCCAGGCGCGCATCCTGCGCATCGACGCTGACAGCACGCGGCGCAAGGGCAGCGCGCAGACGCTGTTCGCCAGCGTGCATGCCGGCGAGGTCGACATTCTGGTGGGCACGCAAATGGTGGCCAAGGGCCACGATTTCGCCAACCTCGGGCTGGTCGGCGTGCTCAACGCAGACGCCATGCTGTTTGCCCACGATTTCCGCGCGCCGGAGCGCCTGTTCGCCCAGCTGATGCAGGTGGCCGGCCGGGCAGGGCGGCACGGCGCGCAGGGTGAAGTGCTGATCCAGACGGGCTATCCCGAGCAGCCGGTCTACCAGGCGCTGCTGCGGCACGATTATCCGGGCTTCGCCCGCCATGGCCTGGCCGAGCGCCAGGCGGCCGGCCTGCCTCCATACTCGTATCAGGCGCTGCTTACCGGGGAAGCCCGCGAGCTGGCGCGCGCGCTGGATTTCCTGGCGCAGGCCCGGGATCTGCCGCAGACTGCGCTGCGCTCGCTACCCGAGATTGCCGCGGTGTCGCTGTACGATCCCGTACCGTTGCGCGTGGTCAGGGTCGCCCATGTGGAACGGGCGCAGCTGCTGGTCGAAAGCGCGAGCCGGCCGGCCCTGCTGTCCTTCCTCAGGGCCTGGCAGGAGTACCTGCCGCCGCTGGCGGCCCAGGCCCGCGTGCGCTGGCAGCTGGAGGTCGACCCCCTTGAAATCTGACTGCTTTGGAACCTGACTTCGATCGCCGCCGCCATGTCCGAACCCTTTTCCGCCTTGCCGCGCCATGTCTGACTCCCATCCCGCCGCTTCCGGCTTGAATCCCGCCCAACGCGAAGCGGTGCTGTATCTCGACGGCCCCTGCCTGGTGCTGGCCGGCGCCGGCTCGGGCAAGACCCGGGTCATCACCCAGAAAATCGCCTATCTGCTGCGCGAATGCGGCTATATGGGGCGCAACGTGGTGGCGCTGACCTTCACCAACAAGGCTGCGCGGGAAATGGCCGAGCGCGTCAGGACGTTGGTCGATCCTCGCCTGGCCAAGGGGCTGACCATCAGCACCTTCCATTCGCTGGGGGTGCGCATACTGCGCGAGGAAGCCCGCCACGCCAATCTGAAGCCGCAATTTTCCATTCTGGATGCGGACGATGCCTTGGCCATCATCCAGGACCTGCTGGCCACGACGGATCGCGCGCGCCTGCGCGCCGTGCAGCAGGCCATTTCGCTCTGGAAGAACGCGCTGCTTGGTCCCGACGCGGCCGCGCATGCCGCCGTCTCGCCAGGCGAGGTCGAAGCCGCCCGCATCTACCGCAGCTACGACGCCACGCTGGCCGCCTACCAATCGGTGGACTTCGACGACCTGATCCGTATCCCGGCGCAGCTCATGGAAACGAACGAGGAAGTGCGCACGCGTTGGCAGAACCGCGTGCGCTACCTGCTCGTCGACGAATACCAGGACACCAACGTCTGCCAGTACCGGCTGGTGCAGTGGCTGACGGGGCCGCGGGCGATGTTCACCGCCGTGGGCGACGACGACCAGGCCATTTATGCCTGGCGCGGTGCCACCATCGAAAACCTGGCCAGCCTCACGGTAGACTATCCGGCCATCCGCGTCATCAAGCTGGAGCAGAACTACCGCTCGGTGCAGCGGATCCTGGCCGCGGCCAACCGGGTGATCGAAAAAAACCCCAAGGTTTTCGAGAAAAAACTCTGGTCGGACCTGGGCGCGGGCGAGCCGATCGTCGTCTGTCCCATGGACAGCGAGGAAGCCGAGGCCGAGTCCATTGCCATGAAGATCTCCGCCGCGCGTTTCGAGCGGCGCGCGTCCTGGAAAGACTTTGCCATCCTGTATCGCAGCAATCACCAGGCGCGGGTGCTGGAGCAGGCCCTGCGCAATCTTAAGATCCCGTACACCATCTCGGGCGGGCAGAGTTTCTTCGACAAGGCCGAGGTCCGCGATCTGTTGTGCTATCTGCGGCTGATCGCCAACGACGACGACGATCCGGCCTTCATCCGCGCCGCGACCACGCCGCGCCGCGGCATCGGCCAGGCGACCTTGCAGGCGCTCGGGCAGTACGCCGGCGAGCGGCAGCTTTCGCTGTTCGGCGCCGTGTTCGAGCAAGGGCTGGAAGCCCGCCTGGCCCCCCGGCAGCTGGAGCCGCTGCGCACCTTTGCCGAGTTCGTGCAACGCATGCAATGGCGCGCGGGCCGCGGCGCCGACGGCCAGGCGCCCAAATCGGCCGAAGCGGCCGGCCCGATCCTGGACGACCTGCTGCAGGCCATCCAGTATGAGCGTTATCTGTACGACACGCTGGACGAGCGCGCCGCGCAGAACCGCTGGCAGAACGTGCTGGAACTGGTGGGCTGGCTCAAGCGCAAGGCCGAGGAAGACGGCTTGTCGCTGTTCGAGCTGGTGCAGCACGTGGCGCTGATCACCATGCTGGAGCGGGGCGAAGACGACGAGCCGGATGCGGTCAAGCTATCGACGCTGCATGCGTCCAAGGGGCTGGAATTTCCCCACGTCTACCTGGCTGGGGTGGAAGAAGGGCTGTTGCCGCATCTGGGCCGTGACGACGAGGAAACCGATCCGGCGCGCTCGGCCGAAGCCCTGGCGGTGCGCATCCAGGAAGAGCGGCGCCTGATGTACGTCGGTATCACCCGCGCCCAGCGCAGCCTGCACCTGAGCTGGTGCAAGAAGCGCCGGCGGGCGCGCGAAGACCTGGTGCGCGAGCCGTCGCGCTTCATCGAGGAGATGGGCCTGGGCGCCGCCCCCCAGGAAGATGCCGCCACCCAGGCGATGTCTCCCAAGGAGCGGCTGGGCATGCTCAAGGCGCTGCTCGCCCGGCCAGCGTGAGGCAGGCCGGTACGAAAACTTGCCGGGCCGGCGGCCGGCAAATGGCGGCCGGCCATAGAAAAACCAGGGGCCTGACGTCTGTTCCCGCAGACAGGAACAGGCGTCAGGCCCCGAACGGCGCGCCGCCGCAGCGGCGTTGCGTGTGGGCTTACCAGGTGGCGCCGGCGGTGTGGCGGCGGGCGCTGCGGATGCCGGCGAAAACGGCATCGAAGAAGCGCAGGCAGGCCTGCAGACCTTCTTTGGCAGCCGACTGAGCGCCGCGCAGCGACTGGTTTTCCAGTCCGCTGGAGAGAGGGACGTTGGAAGGCAGGGCGGGGTTGCTCATGATTGGCTCCTATGGTTGAGCGACTTAGTGAAAACCATTATAGGGTAAACCCTAGGTGCAATGCAACATGAATCTCCGCTGCCACGTGTAACCGTTGTAAAAAGAGCAGAATCTTCCCTAAAACCGCGGCCAATACGTCGCGGTCAGCGCAGAAAACCCCGTGTTTTCAAGGATTTTGCGGCGCAGAATCGTTGGGCCGGCCGTTGCGCAGGGCGCGCGCCGCATCGGGCAATTCCCCGGCGGTCAGGCCGATGGGGCCTATGCCCCGGGCGACCAGGTCGTCAGCTGCGGCGCCGTGCAGCCAGACCGCTCCGGGCACGGCGTCTTGCGGTGCCAGGCCTTGGGCCAGCAAGGCGCCCAGCATCCCGGCCAGCACGTCCCCCGAGCCGGCCGTGGCCAGGCCCGGGTTGCCGCTGGTGTTCACCTGCCAATCGCCGTCCGGCGCACAGACGATGGTGCCTGCCCCCTTGAGCACGACCCAGGCCGAATAGCGGGCGGCGAGCTGCCGCGCGGCGCCCGGCCGGTCCCGTTGCACTTGGTCGGCGGGCTTGCCGAGCAGCCGGCCGGCCTCCGCCGCGTGGGGCGTGATGACCACCGTTCCCGGACCCCACCCGGGCGCCACTGCGCCGGTGGCCAGAAGGTTGAGTCCGTCCGCGTCGACCACCATGGGGCGCCCTGCGCGGTGCGCGAACAGGGACGCCAGCCAGGCCGCGGCCTCTGGCGTGCGGCCCAGCCCGCATCCCGCTACCCAGGCGTTGATGCCGAAATCGCCCGCCAGCAGATCGGCGGCGGCGCGCAGCATGAGTTCGGGGCATAGCGGATCGCAGGCCAGCGGCGCGGATTCCTGGGCGAAGCCGACCAGCACCTTGCCGGCGCCCAGCTTGAGGGACGCCCGGCCTGCCAGCAGGACGGCCCCGGCCATCCCGGGACCGCCGCCCAGGATGCCCAGGGTGCCGAACGTGCCTTTATGGCTGTCGCGGGGCCTGGGCGCGAAGAGTGCGCCGCAATCGGCGCGGCCCAAAGGGCGGCCGGGCGCGAGGGCGGGCTGGGTCATGAGGCGTGGCGGGAAGGGAAAGACATGCCAATTTAATCATGCAAGGGCGTGCGCCGCTTCGTTTGGCTGAACGCGATAGCCGTGCGGATAGGGAGTCAGCGCCTGCGCTCGGCCGATCCGGCGGTGGGCATTGCCGGGCTTCATTTTCGGCCCACTATGGCCACTGGAGTTGCTTTCGGCGTTGCCGGGAAAGCGGGGAGTGGCTGATCGGGCCGGGTGAGGGCCATTCTGTAATCTGCATTTATTTATTTACCGAATGGACGGTATATAATTTCTGCATGGACACCACCTCTGCACCGGCCCGGCGCCAGGGCCGCCCGCCCACCCTGGCTGACGCCCGGGTCCGCATCCTGGACGAAGCGGCCAGCCTGTTCGCGCGCCAGGGGTACGAAAACAGCTCGGTTGGCGATCTGGCGGCCGCCCTAGGCGTATCCAAGGCCGCGCTGTATCACTACTTTCCGACCAAGCAGGATATCTACGACTCCATCATCGTGGACGTGCTGCAAGGCTTGCGCGACGAAGTGGCGGCCGAACTCGCGGGCGCGGCCGGCGCCCGCGAGCGCCTGCGGCGCTTCATGCTCGCGCATGCCCGCTACTTCGAGCGCCGGTGGGCGCACTTCGTCACCATGCTGATCGGCTTTAGCGGCATGCAAACCGCCTACCGCGCAGACGCCGCCCGCCTGCGCGACGAATACGAAGCCCTGCTGCGGGATATCGTGGAGCAGGGCATCGATTCCGGGGCGTTCCGCGCGGCGGATGTCGCCACCACGGGCCGCGCGGTGCTGTCCATGCTGAATTGGATGGCGCGCTGGTACAAGCCGGGCTCGGGAGAGGGTGCGCCGGCCATTGCCGAACAGTATTTCGATCTCATCGTCCGCGGGCTCGAATCCGACTGAGCCGCGACATTGCCGACAGGAGACCTCCCATGGCGCTGGATGCCGAAACCCTGACCCTGCTGCTGGACGCCGTGCGCCGCTTCGTGACCGAGCGGCTGGTACCGGCGGAGGCGCACCTGGCCGAAACCGGCCGCATCGAACCCGATATCGTGGAGGGCATGCGCGAACTCGGCCTTTTCGGCGTGTCCATTCCGCAGGAATACGGCGGCCTGGGCCTGAACATGGAAGAGGAAGTGCGCCTGGTATTCGAGCTGGGCCAGACCTCGCCGGCCTTTCGCTCGCTGGCCGGCACCAATATCGGCATCGGTTCGCAGGCGATCGTGCTGGCGGGTTCGGACGAACAGCGCCAGCGCTATCTGCCCAGGCTGGCCAGCGGCGAACTGATCGGCTCGTTCGCGCTGACCGAGCCCGATGCCGGGTCCGACGCCATGGCCCTGTCCACGCGCGCCACCCGCGACGGCGACCACTATGTCCTGCAAGGTAGCAAGCGTTTCATCACCAATGCCCCGATCGCCGGGCTGTTCACCGTCATGGCCCGCACGGCCCCGGAGCGCCGGGCCGATTCCATCTCCTGCTTCCTGGTCGAGGCCGGCACCCCCGGCCTGACATTAGGCCAGCCCGACAAGAAAATGGGGCAGGCCGGCGCCCAGACCTGCGACGTCCGGTTCGACGATTGCCGCGTGCCGGCCTCTGCCCTGCTCGGCGGCCAGGAGGGCAACGGCTTTCGCACGGCGATGCGGGTGCTGGACAAGGGCCGCTTGCATATCGCCGCCCTGTGCGTGGGGATCGCCGAGCGCCTGCTGCGCGACGCCGTGCGCTATGCGCGCGAGCGCAGGCAGTTCGGCCAGCCGATCGCCGATTTCCAGCTGGTGCAGGCCATGATCGCCGACAGCCAGACGGAACTGTACGCGGCCCGCAGCATGGTGCTGGACGCCGCCCGCAAGCGCGACCGCGGCGAGAACACCACCATGGAAGCCGCCTGCTGCAAGCTCTACGCCACCGAGATGGTCGGCCGGGTGGCCGACCGCGCGGTGCAGATCCACGGCGGCGCCGGATACATTTCGGAGTATGCCGTGGAGCGCTTCTACCGCGACGTGCGCCTGTTCCGCCTGTTCGAAGGCACGTCGCAGATTCAGCAACTGGTCATCGCCCGCGAGGCGATCAAGCAGTATTCCGAATGATAGTGGCGGGGCCTGGGCCGGTCCCGCCCCGGCAGGCGCTGGCCTCCGGCAAGCCGCCGCTGCGGCGGCAGGCCAGGGCCTGGGCTGCCCGGCCATGCGCCTGGCCGGTCGTTTCAGGCACAATGCCGCATTCTTTGTCCGATCCTTACGAGCCATGCCGCACCGTCCTCCTCCATTGACCGGCATCCGCGTGCTGGACCTGACCCGGGTGCTGGCCGGGCCGTGGTGCACCCAGAACCTGGCGGACCTGGGCGCCGACGTCATCAAGATCGAGCGCCCCGACGCGGGCGACGACACGCGCGGGTGGGGCCCGCCCTATCTCAAGGACGCCGCGGGCCAGCCGACTACCGAAGCTGCTTACTACCTTTCCGCCAACCGCAACAAGCGTTCTGTGACGCTGGACATCGCCACGCCGCGCGGCGCGGAACTCGTGCGCCGCCTGGCCGATCAAAGCGACGTGCTGGTGGAAAACTTCAAGGTGGGCGGCCTGCGCAAGTACGGGCTGGACTACGAATCGCTGCGGCGCTCCAATCCGCGCCTGATCTATTGCTCCATCACGGGGTTCGGACAGACCGGGCCATATGCCGCCCGGCCCGGCTACGACTTCATGATCCAGGGCATGGGCGGATTGATGAGCATTACCGGCGAGCGTGACGACCTGCCGGGCGGAGGCCCCCAGAAGGCGGGCGTGGCGGTGACCGATCTCATGACCGGCATGTACGCCACCGTGGGTATCCTGGCTGCCTTGCAGGAGCGCCATCGCAGCGGTCTGGGACAGCACCTGGACATGGCCCTGCTGGACTGCCAGGTCGCCATGCTGGCCAACCAGAATTCCAACTACATGACCTCGGGCGAGGCGCCGCGACGCGCGGGCAACGCGCACCAGAACCTGGTCCCGTACCAGGTGTTCGCCGCGTCCGACGGCCACCTGATCGTGGCGGTGGGCAACGACAGCCAGTTCCGCGCCTATTGCGATGTCATCGGCATGCCGGAGCTGGCCGCCGATCCGCGCTATGCGACCAACCCGGGCCGCGTGGTGAATCGCGAAACCCTGGTGCCGGTGCTGGCCGAGCGCATGCGCGCGGGCGGACGCGACCATTGGCTGCGCGAGCTGGAGCGCGCCGGCGTGCCGGCGGGCCCCATCAACACTATCGACCAGGTCTACCAGGATCCGCAGGTGCAGGCCCGCGAAATGTGGCGCGACCTGCCGCACCCCGTGGCTGGTACGGCGCCCACCACGGCCAGCCCGCTGAGGTTCTCGGACAGCCCGGTGCAGTATCGCTACGCTCCGCCCATGCTGGGCCAGCATACGGCGGAGGTGTTGCGCGAGCGCCTGGGCCTGACCGAAGACGAAATCCGCGACCTGGCGCAAGCAGGGGGCTGACGCCGGACGCAAGCTCATTGCAGGAGAACGATATGGAAGTACAAACCCTGGGCATCGTCGGTGCCGGCGCCATGGGGCGCGGGATCGCGCAGATCGCGGCGCAGGCCGGCCTGCCGGTCCGCCTCTACGACGTCAGTGGCGATGCGGTGCAGGCCGCGCGCTGGTCGCTGGAGCAGGTGTGGGACAAGCTGGTCGCCAAGGGCAAGCTCGACCCCGACGCGGCCCGAGCGGCGCTGGAGCGCATCCAGCCGTGCGCGTCGTTGCAGGATCTCGCCGGGTGCGATGCGGTCGTCGAGGCCGTGGTCGAGCGGCTGGATATCAAGCGCGAACTGTTCGCGCAGCTGGAGGGCGTCGTCGGCGAGCAATGCATCCTGGCCTCGAACACGTCGTCGCTGTCGATCACCGCCATCGCCGCCGCCTGCCGGCTGCCGGCGCGCGTGGCGGGCTACCATTTCTTCAACCCGGTGCCGCTCATGAAGGTGGTCGAGGTGATCGACGGCCTGCGCACCGACCCGGCCGTGGGCGATGCCCTGGCCGACCTGGCGCGCCGCATGGGCCATACGCCCGTGCGCGCCAAGGATATGCCGGGCTTCATCGTCAATCATGCCGGCCGCGGCATGAATACCGAGGGCCTGCGGCTGGCCCAGGAGGCCGTGGCTTCCTTCGACCAGATCGACGCCGTCATGCGCGAGCAGGCGGGCTTTCGCATGGGCCCGTTCGAACTCATGGACCTGACCGCGCTGGATGTCTCCCATCCGGTCATGGAGTCCATCTATCGCCAGTTCTTCGACGAGCCCCGTTTCCGGCCCTCGCCCATTACTACGGTGCGGCTGGCCGGCGGGCTGCTCGGGCGCAAGGCGGGAGAAGGTTTCTATGCCTACCCGGACGGGCAGAAGCAATTGCCGGCCGAGGCGCCGGCGCCGGTGGCCGACGCAAGCTTGCCGGTCTGGATCAGCCCCGCCCACGAGCATGGCCATGCGATGGCGATGAGCCTGTTCCGCCAGCTGGGGGCCACGCTACAGACCGGCAGCCGGCCGGGACATGACGCGCTGATCGTGGTCACGCCCTACGGCGAGGACGCTTCCACCGCGGTCAGCGAGCAATCGCTCGATCCCGGGCGCAGCGTGGCCCTGGACACGTTCAACGGCTTCGACAACACGCGCCGGCGCACGCTGATGATCAATCCCGGCACGCTGCCGCGGTGGCGCGACGCCGCGCACGGCCTGCTGGCGGCCGACGGCAGGCCGGTCAGCGTGATCCAGGATTCGCCAGGCTTTATCGCGCAACGCATGGTGGCGACCATCGTCAACATTGCCTGCGACATCGCACAGCAGCGTATCGCGACGCCGGCCGACATCGATCGCGCGGTGACGCTGGGCCTGGGCTACCCCCAGGGGCCGCTGGCGATGGGAGACGCGCTGGGCGCGGCGCGCGTGCTGGAAATCCTGCGCAATATGCAGCGCGTGACGGGCGATCCCCGCTATCGTCCCAGCCTGTGGCTGCAGCGGCGCGTCCAGCTGGGGTTGCCGCTGACGGCACCCGCTGCGGCCTGAGGCCCGGCGCGGTCCCCTCGATCACTGTGGGGGCCGCGCCCCAAAGCAAAACGCCCTCCGGTGCGAACCGGAGGGCGTTTTGCTTGATGAGCCGATTGCCGGACTATTTCGCGGCGTTGACCATGTATTCCACGGCCGCGCGGATGTCGTCCTCGCTGGCGTTGGCGGCGCCGCCCTTGGGCGGCATGGCGCCCTTGCCCTTGATGGCGGTGGCGACCATGGTGTCCAGGCCCGTGGCGATGTACTTTTCCCAGGCGGCCTTGTCCCCGAACTTGGGGGCTCCGGCCACGCCAGCGCCGTGGCAGGCGAAGCAGGTGGTCTTGTAGAGCTTTTCGCCGGCCGGGTTGACGGCGGCCTGGGCGGCGGGGGCTTCGGCCTGGGCAGCGGCGGGAGCCGGCTGCGCGGCGGGCGCGGGCGCGGGCACGGCGGCTTGCGGCGCCGGTTGCGCGGGAGCAGCCTGGGCGGCGGCTTGCGGCTGGGCTTCGCCTTCCGGCTTGGCGGGTTCCGTGGGCTCGGGGAAGTTCGCGCCGGCCTTGTTGGCCATGTAGACCACCGCGCGGGCGACCTCGAAATCGTCCAGTGCCGGGTTGCCGCCCTTGGCGGGCATGGCGCCCTTGCCATGCAGGGCAACGTTCAGCATGGACTCGAAGCCTTCCTTGATGAACTTGGCCCAGCTGCCGCTATCGCCGAACTTGGGCGCACCGGCAACCCCGGCGGCGTGACAGGCCGCACAGACCGTGGAGTAGACCTGTTCGCCGGTCTTGAAAACCTTGGGCGCGTTCGCGTCGACGAGTTCGAATTTGGCCACCGGGGCGATGCGCTTGTCGACGGCTTCAGGGGTCAGGGTATTGGAGCCGGCGCCGGTCTTGCTGCCGGCCGCTACCATGTTGACCAGCATGATGATGACGATGACGGGCACCACGAACGCCAGCACCACCGTGACGATCAGTTGCTTCGGCGTCTTGATGAGAGAACCGTGTTCTTCCGTGTGTTCCTGCTCGTTGCTCATGACCAAATCCTGCGAATCGGGTAGCGGACCGCTGGCCCGCGAAGGGGACGGCAGCCGGGGACTGTCGGCGCACAAAAGCGGATTCCATGCGGTCCCGCCCGAGTGCAAACGCCAGATTATAACGGGATATGACGGGACTGCCGGCCGGGCCGCCTCGCAAGCGGTTGCCGGCCGCGTCACGCCAGGCCGGGCGGGCGCTCATGACGCCGGTCTGGAAAGCAGGCCATGGCGGGCGAGCAGCCAAACGCAGGGCAAGGTACAATACAAGGCTTCGCGCCCGTAGTTCAATGGATAGAATGAGAGTTTCCGAAGCTCTTGATACAGGTTCGATTCCTGTCGGGCGCGCCAAAGCCGGTGATTTATAAAAGCCGGTGATGGTATTCCGGGCTCCCCTTTGGGCCATCTTTCCGGGACCCTGGGCCATTCCTTTAGGAGCCCGCCGGCTTGCGGGCTCCACCCCATAAAGGGCTCTACCCCATAAAGGGGGTGTGCATTCATCAGGTTCGGCTGATCACGCCGTTCCATCCGCACTGAGCCAAGACTCTCAAGCGGTAATTTTCAAAGTTCCTGAAGCGCTCTACCTCA
>Ga0182748_1004541_pt1 | contig 10931 bp, 8 predicted proteins | sample eDN3rd37CKraftOP_FD_128877 | JGI IMG/M metagenome (GOLD analysis project Ga0182748, IMG submission 128877) | Enriched Organic Plus compost microbial communities from Emeryville, California, USA - eDNA 3rd pass 37_C Kraft OP (version 2) (version 2) ...
CCCCCTGACAGGCCCGCAGCGGCAGGCAGGCCACGGGTCCGCAGGCGAGGTGCGGGCTGAAGCGGAGAGACCTGCAGGGCACCGAAGGCCCGGTGCAGGCGCCCGGACGCACAAGGTGCCGGCCCCTCACCCGACGTCCCTTCGGGGACGCATGGAGCGTAAGAGGGGGGTTGATCCGCAAGCAGCAGCGCCCCGCCATTGACCCGGTGCGTCTTCAGCCATGATCCCGTGACGGGGCCGCCCGTCTTCCGTCGCGATTGCCGCTCCGGGTGGCGCACCAACATGCTGCCGGGCAATGCTCCTCCTGAAGCTCGGGCTGCTCCTGTTCGCCCTGTTCTTCCTGCTGCCTCTCAGCATCTCGGCTGCTCTTCATTTCCGGGAGGGAAGCGGTGCGGGATGGCGGACCGCTGACCGCTCCAGCGCCGGCCTCCTGCCGCCGGCGATGCAGAATCCGGATGCGGTGGTGCGTGTCTTCGCCGCCCAGACCGTGCGCTGGCGCGGCATCTTCGCGGTCCATTGCTGGATCGTTCTCAAGCCCGAGGGCGCGCCGGCCTATATGCGCTATGACTACACCGCCTGGGGCGAGCCGATCCGCGTCAATGGCTTCGAGCCGGACGGACGCTGGTTCGGGCATGTGCCGGAGGTAGTGTTCGCCGCCGATGGCCCGGCCGCTGAGGCACTCATCCCCAGGATGCAGGCCGCCATCACGGGCTATGCCTGGCGTAACCGGGGCGATTACCGCCCCTGGCCAGGCCCGAACTCCAACACCTTCGTCGCAGCCGTCCTGGACGCTGTGCCGGAGATCCGGGTCTCGCTGCCTCCGACGGCCATTGGAAAGGACTACCCCTATGACGGCCGGTGGTTGCGCCTGACGCCGTCCGGCACGGGGATTCGGCTGACGCTTGGCGGGTATGCGGGCCTCACCCTCGCTTGGGTCGAGGGGATCGAGGTCAACATCCTCGGCGCCGTCGCCGGCCTCGACCTCCGCCGCCCGGCGATCAAGCTGCCCGGACTCGGCCGCCTCGGCATGGGAGGACCGGACGGACCTCCACTCGCATCGGCCAAGACCCCGCCTGGCCGCGCGGGAGCCTCTGCTTGAAGCGATGGCGGGCGGCCCCTCCCCGGCCCGGCGGCCATCCGCGCCTTGGCGCGCGTCGCCCGAGGCGCCGCAGGGTCGACCAGCGGGTGATCCGTCGGTCCTGCTGGCGCCATCTGTGCCGGAGCACGTGCGGGTCAACGGATTCCGAGCAGCTTGTGCGTCTGCAGGCTGAGTTGCCACTTCGGTCGCCGCAGGCAGAGTTCGACCGCCATCCTGGTATTGGCTGCGACGGCCGGGCCATCCATGGGCTGGAGCGAGAAGCGCACGAACCTCAGTTGCTCGAGTGCGTCCAGATCGATGCCCGGCTGTGGCACCACGAGCTTCAGCTCGTTGCCCTCGACGAGACGCAACGGTGCTCCCGCCTTCGGACTGACACAGACCCAGTCCAGTCCCGCCGGTGCGGGGGCGATCGTGCCGTTCGTCTCGACCGCGACCTCGAAGCCGTGCTCGTGCAAGGCGGCCACCAGCGCGTCATCCAGTTGCAGGAGCGGTTCGCCGCCAGTGCAGACCACAAAAGGCCTCCCACCACCGGGCCATTCGGCGGCCACGGCGCTGGCCAGCATCGCGGCATCGGGGAACCGCCCACCTCCGGTTCCGTCGGTGCCCACGAAATCGGTGTCGCAGAACCGGCAAACGGCATCCGTTCGGTCCTCCTCGCGGCCGGACCATAAGTTGCAGCCAGCGAAGCGACAGAACACGGCCGGTCTTCCGGCCTGCGCACCTTCCCCCTGCAGCGTGTAGAAGATCTCCTTGACCGCGTAGCTCATCGGACCGCCGCGCCGAGAAAGGGTTCCTGTACCGCGGCGACGGCTTCGAAAGCGCTGATGCTCGTGTTCATCCGCGTCTACCATGGCCAATCCCGCCGGGTCCCTGGCAGGAGGGCCGCGGCATCGGTTTCGAAGTTACCGCGGTTGTGGGCCTCTCATCGACCCGGATGGACCCGCGATCGGGCAGTACGTAGTGCCGAAGTGTCGGAAAAGGCGAGACTGCGTCTGGACGCCTCGGATGATCGCTGCGGCGGTCGTGACCACTCCGGCAAGATCACGATGGTCGATCGTGGAACCTGCGCGCCGCGTCGACCCCCTGCAGATGGGTCCCGAACCTTGGGGGACCCTGCCAACGCAGCCTGCCGAACCTCGTCAGGAGATCATTCCGCCCGTAGGTTCACGGCCTGGATTACGCTGCGCCAGAGTGCACGGTCCTTGGCAAGCCGCCGCGTGATGGTCGCGCGGTCCTCGAAGCGCGGGGTCAGTCCCCCCTGCGCCATGCGGCGCACGACCTCCGGCTTGGCCATGGCCTGGCGGACCGCGTCCTCCCAGCGGTTCACGACCTCGGGCGGCATCGTCTTCTGGCCACAGATCGCGAACCAGCCGACCACGTTGAAGCCGGGGATCACGCGCGACAGAGGCTGCACATCAGGGAAGAGCGGAAAGGGCTCCTCGTCCGAGATGGCCAGCAGCCGCAGCGCGCCGTCCTGCACATGCCGGGCGATGTCCGCCATGTTGGTAATCATGAAGTCGGTGCGGCCACCCAGGATGTCCACCACTGCAGGCGCCGCGCCGCGGTAGGGGACATGCACCATGTCCACGCCCGTCTTCTGCTTCATCAGCTCGCCTTGCAGGTGCTGCGCCGAACCGACGCCTGCGCTGGCGAAGCTGACCTGGCCGGGACGCGCGCGCGCCGCTTCCAGCACGTCTTCCACGCTGCGATAGGGCCCGTTGGCGGCGACGACGAAGCCGTAGGACGAGAGCGCGACGTTGGCGATCGGCAGCAGGTCGGTGCCAGGGTCAACGGGGAAGGTAGAGCCGATGAGCTGCGGCGTGATGGACATGGTGCTCATCGGGCAGGTGAAGACGGTGCTGCCGTCGGGCGTGCTGCGTGCCGTCTCCGTCGCCGCGACGATGCCGTTCGCACCCGTGCGGTTCTCCACCACCGCGTTCACGCCAAGAATGGGCCCGACCGCCTCGGCCAGGGTGCGTGTCACGAAGTCCGAGGAGCCTCCGGCCGAGGCCCCGCTGATGATCCGATAGGTGCGGTCCTGTGCCCCTGCGGGGACGGACGCTCCGGTGACCAGGAGCATCAGCGCCGCTACGAAGATATGCCTACGCCTCATCGTCGTCCTTCCCAGGTTATGTATGGACTGCCGGCGTTCAGCCGCGCACCAGCGGACAGCCGCCCTGGTCGAGCGGACGGAAGGCGTCCTCGCCGGAGATGGTCTGCGTCACCTTCAACAGGTCCCACTCTCCGCGCGACTCTTGCGGTGCCTTCACCTCCAGCAGGTAGACGTCGCGAATCACCCGCCCGTCCGGCCGGAGGTAGCCGTCCTTGGTCATGAAGTCGTTGATGCGCAATTCGCGCATCTTGGCCATCACCGGCACTGTCGCGTCCGTCTTCGCCGCATCGATGGCCTTCAGGTAGTGCATCACCGCCCCGTAGCTGCCGGCCTGGAAGGCTGTCGGCGGGCGGCCGTGCACCTTGACGAAGCGCTCGGCGAAGGCACGGGTCGCATCGGACTGATCCCAGTAGTAGCTCGCCGCGTAGACCATGCCCTGCCCGGTCTCGAGCCCGATGGAGCGGATGTTGGTCAGTGAGCAGTTCAGCGCCGCCGGAACGATGCCGCGCCGCAGCAGCCCGAACTCGCCCATCTGCTTGGCGATGTTGATCATGTCCGCGCCGCCGGCGCAGATGCCGACGGCCTGGGCACCGGTGGCCGCGGCGCGAACCAAGTAGGAGGAGTAGTCGGTCTCCCCGAGCGGGGCACGGGCGCTGCCCATCACCTCACCCCCGAGCGATCTCAGGATATCGCTTGCGTTCGCCTCCAGCGAGTGGCCGAAGGCATAGTCCGAGACGACGAAGTACCACTTGCGCTTGCCCGAGCGCACCAGAGCCGTCACCGGGCCCTTCGCGGCGGAGTAGTTGTCGTAGACCCAATGCGCCGTGAAGGGCGAGCAGTCCTTGCCGGTAAGATCGGTGGTGCCCGCCGACATCGGGATGTTGATCTTCTGCCGCTCGCGCGACAGGTTCTGTACGGCGAGCGCCACGGCCGAGTTGCCGAGCCCGGTGATGATGTCGACCTTCTCCTGGTCGAACCAACGCCGCGCGATCGCCATCCCGACATCCGCGCGGTTCAGGAGGTCGCCATGCACCACCTCGATCGGGGCGCCGAGCACCTTGCCGCCGAAGTCCTCCACCGCGAGGCGGGCGGAGACCACCTCCCCCATGCCCTGCTGATCGGCGAAGACGCCGGTCATGTCATTCAGCACGCCGATCTTCACCACGCCGTCCGAAACCGCACCCTGCGCCCGGCCGGGCAGGATGCGGAGCAGCGGCAGCGCGGTTGCGCTGCCGGCCAGGAGCGTGCGGCGGTGCATGGGTGTTTCCTCCCTGTTCCATTTGCGGCCGGCAGCGTGTCCATCGCGCCGGCCGCGGCTTCTTGGACGTGGTCCGATGGGTGCTGAGCCTAGCCAGCGCTGTGCGGACGACGCAAGCCGGCCCGCCGTCCAGTGCCTTGCGGCAGCCAGCTGAGCTCGACGAACCACTGCAGTAGCACCGGCACCGCCCGCGCTGGCGGATAGAACGAGCTGAGCGTCGGCTCCGCGGCGATACCGAAGCCGAACCGCCCAAGCCACGGGTCGCCCTGGTGGTGAGACCTTCAGCGGGCTCCGGACGCTCGAAGCGGATCCCACCCACCCGCCCGCCACTCTCGCTCACGCGCCAGGGTGTCGGGATCCGAACGCGGCGCCGGGTCGAAGCCCCACTCGCCTCCCAGCGCCTCGTTGTCCGGCTCCGGCGGGTCGCAACCATAGCGGCTTGCGGGACAGGCACGGCTGTCTGCGCTGCCGCGGAGATACTCCTCGGCTCAACGCCGCCGGCCGTTCAGCGGACTGCAAATTCGCCCATGCCGGTTCGGGTCCGACCGACAATTGCGTCACATCGGCCCCATCGCCCGGCAGCCCGCGACACCGCCTCGCCATCCTGACCATGGCCATGCGGTCGGACATGTTGCCGCTCAGCTACGGCGGCGGTCACGACCTGGACGAAAGAAAGCCGCCACGGGCGGCGAGTCCGTCAGCGCATGGCCACCGCTCAGTCCTCGTAGCGGAAGCCAGGGAGAGCACGCAGTTGCTCGCGGTCCATCGGCAGGTTGATGCGACGCTGCGCGTCGTCCGGGCGCAGTCGATCGTAAGATACGGCTACGTACTTGTCGGTGAATCCGAGCCGGCCTTCCACTTCGATGACGGCAGTGACGACGCGGCCTTGCGCATCGAGAATAAGATCCTCCACCTCCCCGATCTCCACCCCGTCGGAACTGTAGACGTCCCGATCCAGCAGCCTCTTTGCCCGCATCTGGCCCGGAGCGAGGCCGCTGGGTGCAGCAGCGCTGCCGCCCCCGACGGCAGTGCCCGTGCCACTCGGGGCGGATGGTGTGGTCTGCGCAAAGACCGGCGAGGCGGCCATGGTGGCCATGATGGCGAAAGCGGTCAGGTGGCGACGATGCATGGCATCCTCCTCTTCTCTGGCCCCAGCACCTTTCCCGCCGGTAGCGCTCCTGTGCCCGGTCAACGCCTGCTCGCCATCGTGGTTCGGGCGGCGCTGTCTCACCTGCGACCGCCAGGCCAGGCTGAACTCCTCTGCCTGTGAACCATCAACCACGATGACCAGGCCCCCTGCGCTTCGGGCAGCAGCCCGCAGGCGGGTGGCAGTGTCCCCGATCCCAAGACAGGGACCAATCGCCCACAGGCACACGGGGCGGGGCACGGAATTTGCAACACACCCTTACCCGCAGCACACTTGAGCCGGGATCGCGAGTGACCTTGCACTCGCCACCCTGTCCCCGTCACTAGGAGCACGAGATGGGCCGCCTGCAGGATCGACTTGCCGTTGTAACCGGTGCAGCGAATGGGCTTGGCGCTGCGATTGCGCGCCGGCTTGGCGGCGAGGGAGCAAGGCTCGCCCTGCTGGACATCGATGCGGCAGGACTGGAGCGCGTGACGAAGGAACTGCGTGGACAGGGCATTCAGGTTCTCGCCCAGGCCGGCGACGTCACCGATGAAGGCGTTGTACAGGCGAGCTTCGCCCGTATCGCGGAGGAATGTGGCCCGGTCGATGTTCTGGTGAACAATGTCGGCGGCGCGCGCAATGCCCGCATTTGGCAGATGTCAGTAGAGGATTGGGATTTCACGATCCGGCTGAACCTGCGCTCTGCGTTCCTCTGCACCCGTGCGGTGCTGCCTTCGATGATGGAACGGAAAACCGGGAGCATCATCTGCATGTCGTCAGGGTCCCGTCATGGCACGCCCTGGTCGGCCGCCGACACCGGAGCCGCCGCCTATTCCGCGGCCAAGGCGGGTGTTCACGGTTTCATCCGAGACGTTTCCATGGAGGTCTCGCATCTGGGGGTGCGCATCAATGCCGTGGCGCCCGGTCCGATCGAGACCGATCGCACACGCGCCGTCTTCGCCCGCATGGAGCAGACGCTGGACCTGAGCCCGAACCGCCTGGTGCCCATGCGCCGTGTCGGCCAGCCGCACGAAATCGCCGATGCGGTGCTCTACCTCGCCTCCGACGAGGCGAGCTATGTCACGGGCACCACGCTCGACGTCGCGGGGGGCCGCTGATGGCCATGCCCGATCCCAAGCAATGCAGGCTGCCCTACGCTCAGCAGGCTGACCGATTGCGCGCCTGAAGCGGGTGGCGCGGAGAAGGTGCGAGCTGATCCCGAGCGCACCGGGGCCGCACTGGTGGCGGCCCTGACGCATCACGAGGAGGCGCATCGCCTCGCGCTGGAAGTCAAGCGGATGTGGCGGGGAGCCTCCAGCGCGAGGATCGCCGCCAGCACCGGGAGCGCGCCAACTTGGCAAATGCGGCGGTGTGGCTCACAGGGAACAAGGCCACGGGCAGGCCGTCGAATTCGTGCGCACGCCCTGCCGGTGATCGTGCAACCGCGCCATGGGACATCCGAACCGCCACCTGGCTGGCCATCTCGGTCCAACGGCTTCCATAGGTCGAGGCGGAAGCCTCGCCCGCTCCGCCGAGCGCATGGCGTCCTGTACGCAGCGACGGCGTGCATGAGCGCTGGCGGGACGTTCGCTACAGCAGGTCCTCCACCCGGATCGGCAGTTCCCGGACCCGCCGCCCTGTCGCATGGAACACGGCATTGGCGATGGCAGCATTGACGCCAACGATTCCGAGCTCGCCCACGCCCTTGATGCCGAGCGGGTTCACCAGCCGGTCCTCCTCGGGCAGGATCATGACCTCCACCCTGGGCACGTCCGCATTCACCGGAATCAGGTACTCCGAGATGTTGTCATTGGCGTAGCGGGCGGTGTGCGTGTCGATCTCCGTCACCTCGTGCAGCGCCGCGCCGAGGCCCCAGATCATCCCGCCCATGAGCTGGCTGCGCGCGGTACGCGGGTTGACGATGCGCCCTGCCGCGAAGGCGCCGACCATGCGCGGCACGCGGATCTCGCGCGTGCGGGCATGCACGCGCACCTCCACGAACTGGGCGCCGAAGGCGTACTGGATGCGGTCGGGAAGCTGTGAGCCGCCGGTCACCACCGCCTCGCCCTGCTGCACCTTGCGTACCCCGTCTGGCGGCGCGCCATGCGGGTTGTGCTCGGCATAGGCGTCGAGCGGGCCTGGGCCCAACGGCCCCATCGCGTCCCGCAGCGGCACCGCCGTGCCATCCGGGGCACGCAGGGTGCCGCCCGCCAGCACCAGCTCCGACGGGTCACGTCCGGCGAGCGGGCCCTCATTCGCGGTCACGGCGGCCTGCGCCAAGCGGGCGCGGAGCTGCTCGCAGGCCAGCGCGACGGTATTGAGGACAGCCGAGGCATGGCTGGAGCCCGCCGAGAGCCCCGCCGCCGGCAAGCTGCTGTCGCCGATCTCCACCGCCACCCGGCCGGGGTCGAGCCCGAGCCGGTCCGCCGCGGTCTGGGCGACGACGGTGTAGGTGCCGGTGCCGATCTCATGCGCCCCGGTCCGCACACGCGCGGTGCCGTCCGGCATCAGCAACACCTGCGCCGAGGACGGGCCGATCTTCGCTGGGTAATAAGCCGCGGCGCAGCCCCAGCCCAGCAGCCAGTCGCCTTCGCGCATCGCACCTGGCCGGGGATCGCGCCGCGACCACCCGAAGGCTTGCGCCGCCGCCTCCAGGCAGCGCACCAGCGAGCGGCTGGTGTAGGGCAGGCCCTTGATCGGCTCGCGGTCGGTGTCGTTGCGTCGGCGCAGTTCCACCGGGTCCATGTCGAGCGCCACCGCCAGCTCGTCCATCGCGCTTTCCAGCGCGAAGGCGTAGGGCGTCTCCGGCGGGGCGCGCATGAAGCCGGGCGTGTTGCGGTCGGCATGCACCACGCTCACGCGCGTGGCGACATTCGGGCAGGCATAGATGCGCGCCGTCGTCTCGGTGCCGGTGACGGTGTAGTTGGTCGGGCGGGAAGTGACCTCCCATCCCTCATGCACCAGCGCCTGCAGCCTTCCGTCGCGACCGGCCCCGAGCTTGACGTGATGGCGCGTTTCGGCGCGATAGGTGGCAATGCTGAAGCCCTGCTCGCGCGTGGCCACGAGCTTCACCGGCCGGCCGAGCCGCCGCGCCGCCAGGGCGATCCAGGCCGTGCGTCCCGTCGCCTGGCCGCGGGAGCCGAAGGCACCGCCGACGAAATGCGACACCACCCGTACATCCTTGGGGTCCATGCCGAGCTGATGTGCGACGGTAGCGGCGAGGCCATGCACGAACTGGCTCGATTCATGGATGGTGAGCGTCCCGCCGGACCAGGCGCAGGTGGTGGCGAAGAGCTCGATCGGGTTGTGATGCTGGGTCGGCGTGCCGTAACGCGCATCGACCTTCGCCACGGCCGCGGCGAAGGCGCGCTCGGCCTCGCCCACTGCCGGGTCCTCATGCCCCTTGCTGGCCTCGGCGAGAGGCTGCTCCTCCGCGCCTGGACTGCCGAAGCCGGCGGCGGGCGGCTCCTCGGCATAATCGGTCCGGACCTTGTACGCGGCCTCGCGCGCGGCCTCGAAGCTCTCGGCCAGCACCACGGCGATGATCTGGCCCTCATGCCAGATGCGGTCGGATTCCATCGTGGTGGTGGCGTGCCCGCCGCCCTTCGGTGGCGGCAGCGGCTTCACCTGGCCCTGCGTGTTCACATGCGTCAGGATGTCGAGCACACTCGGCACCGCGCGCGCCTCGTCCAGGCGGAAGCCGGTGACGCGGCCGCGGGCGATGGCGCTGGTCACGAGGAAGGCCCAGGCCGGGTTCGGCACCGATTCGTCGGAGGGATAGCGCACCTCACCCGTGACCTTCGCAGGTCCATCGCCGCGCGCGATGTCGCGGCCGATCACGCCATTCGGCTGGATGACCTCCTGGGGCATGTCAGACCTCCAGCGCCGCAGCCTGCAGCAGGGCACGCACCAGGGTGCGGCGACCGAGCTCCGGCTTGAAGGCATTGTCGCCATGGATGATGGCGTCGGCGAAGGCGGCCTCCGCCGCCTTCTGCGCCGAGGTCTCATCCAGCCGCTGTCCGCGCAGCACCGCCTCGGCCGCCTCGGCGCGCCAGGGACGGGTGGCGAGGCCGCCAAGCCCGATGCGCACCTCCCGCACCACGCCTTCCTGCAGATCCAGCGCAACGGCGGCGGAGGCGAGGGCGAAGGCATAGGATTCGCGGTCGCGGACCTTCACGTAGAGCGAGCGGCGGGTCCACGGGCCAGAGGAGACCCTGAAGCCGGTGATCAGCTCACCGGGAGCGAGGTTGGTCTCGATATGCGGCGTATCGTCAGGGGCGCGGTGCAGTTCGGCGAAGCGCAGGGTCCGCGGGCCGGAAGGCCCCAGCGTCTCCACGCTGGCATCCAGCGCGATCAGCGCCTGGGCAAGATCGCCGGGATAGCTGGCGATGCAGTGCTCGCTCGTGCCGAGCACCGCGAGCAGCCGGTTGACTCCGCCGATCGCGGCACAGCCCGAACCCGGCAGGCGCTTGTTGCAGGCATGGTTGGAGACATCGCGGAAATAGTGGCAGCGGGTGCGCTGCAGGACATTGCCGCCGAGACTCGCCATGTTGCGCAACTGCGCGCTGGCCGCCTGCGCCAGCGACTGGGCGATCACCGGGTAGTCCTGCCGCACCGCCGGATGAGCCGCTGTCTCTGCCATGCTGGCCAGCGCACCGAGCCTGAGGCCCGACGCATCCGCCTCGATGGCCCCGAGCCGGGCGGCAAGCGTGCGGATGTCCACCACCCGCTCCGGCTGCATGACATCGATCTTCATCAGGTCGAGCAGCGTCGTGCCGCCGGCGAGGTACTGGACCGGAGCGCGCACATGCGCTTCCGCCGCGATGGAGGTCGCCACATGCACCGCGGCGGCCGGATCGGAGGCGCGCTCATAGGCGAAGGGGCGCATGGGTCAGGCCCTTTCCATCCCCGCCTTGGCCTGGAGGATGGCCGCGACGATGTTCGGATAGGCGGCGCAGCGGCAGAGATTGCCGCTCATGTACTCGCGGATCTCATCCTCCGAGCCGGCATGGCCTTCCGCCACGCAGCCGACCGCCGACATGATCTGGCCTGGCGTGCAGTAGCCACATTGGAAGGCGTCGTGGTCGATGAAGGCCTGCTGCATGGGGTGCAGCGCGCCGTCCGGTCCGGCCAGGCCCTCGATCGTGGTCACGTCGTGGCCTTCGGCGGACAGCGCCAGCGTCAGACAGGACAGCACGCGGCGGCCATCGAGCAGCACGGTGCAGGCGCCGCATTGCCCCTGATCGCAGCCCTTCTTGGTGCCGGTCAGATCCAGCCGCTCACGCAGCGCGTCAAGCAGCGTCACGCGCGGATCGAGCGCCAGCCGATGCTC
>Ga0182748_1004542_pt1 | contig 10929 bp, 12 predicted proteins | sample eDN3rd37CKraftOP_FD_128877 | JGI IMG/M metagenome (GOLD analysis project Ga0182748, IMG submission 128877) | Enriched Organic Plus compost microbial communities from Emeryville, California, USA - eDNA 3rd pass 37_C Kraft OP (version 2) (version 2) ...
GATCGGCCGGAACGGTGCTTCGACCGCGAACAAAAAGGCCGCCTTGTTCGAGCGGCCTCGTGTTCGGCAGATAAAGCTGGTTGCGGGGGCAGGATTTGAACCTGCGACCTTCAGGTTATGAGCGGCGACCAAAGGCAGAACGCGAGACCAGAGAAATCAGGCGCTTAGGTTGTAATGCGTTGAACTGATTGAATCTCATTGCCGCATTCGGCCGCGTTCAACGGCATTGGACCGCATCCACCGGATGACGACTCCGTTACGGCGGCGGACGTATTGCGGAGTTGAAAATCACGATCCGTCCGCCGGGCGCTTAGCCGATCTTGTAGTCGTGCATCGCGGCTGTGCCCGTCTCTTCCCGCCCCATTCCGCCCCTTTCCGCCTCTGCGCCGCTGCTTCGAAAAGAGCATCTTGCCTGCCGCGAACGCTCACCGCTCAGTGACAGGCATGAAGCAGCATCTAACCGAGAGATCCGTAAAAGCGCTGGTGCCGGCGATCGCCCGCGACGTTCTCGTCTATGACGACGAAGTCACGGGCTTCGGCGTCTTCATCCTTCGCTCCGGCAAGCGCGGCTTCTTTCTCCGCTATCGCATCGCCGGTCGCGAACGCCGCTTCACGATCGGCGCCTGGCCCACTTGGTCGGTCACCGCCGCGCGCGAAGAGGCAAAGCGGCTCAAGCGCGAGGTAGATGCCGGCAACGATCCGCTCGGCAAGCGCATCGAGCAGCGCAATGCGCCGACGATGTCCGATCTGATCGACCGCTATCTCAAGGAGCACGCGGTCAATCTTGCGCCGCGGAGCTTCAGCGATCGGACCTCGCTTCTGCGCAAGTTGGTCGAGCCGGAATGGGGCGCCCGCAAGGTCGCCGAGATCACGCCGGAGGATGTCGATCGGCTGCTCGCCAAGATCGCCAAGGGCCGGCCGCGGCCGCGCAAGCATCCGCCGAAGGTCAACCCGCGGCGGCCGGCGATGAAGGGGCCGTTCAAGCCGACGCCGATCCGGGCAAACCGCGTCGGCGAAATCCTGCGCAAGATGTTCAACCTCGCGATCCGCTGGCAGATGCGGCCGGACAATCCCGTGGTTGGCTTCTCGCGGTATCCCGAAATCCCGCGCGATCGGTTTCTCTCTGCTGATGAGATCAAGCGTCTCGCCGATGTGCTCGCCGAGCATCCGAACCGCCGCTGCGCGAACGTCATCCGGCTAATCCTGCTCACCGGCGCGCGTCGCGGCGAAGCCATGAACGCGCGCTGGGAGCAGTTCGATCTCGAAAACGGGATCTGGACGAAGCCCGCGGCCACCACGAAGCAGCGCCGGCTTCATCGCGCGCCGCTTTCGCGGGCCGCGGTCGAACTCCTTCGCGCGATCCGCGCAAGCGTGCCTGCGGATTGCCCGTGGGTCTTCCCGGGCGAAATCAAAGGCAAGCCGTTGCGCGAAATGCAGACCTTCTGGGAAGGCGTGCGCGCGAAGGCAAAACTCGGGGACGCCCGCATCCACGATCTTCGGCATACCTTCGCATCGCTCCTCGTTTCCGGAGGCATGACACTTCCGATGATCGGCCGCCTTCTCGGCCACACGCAAGCCCAGACAACGCTTCGGTACGCCCATCTCTATGACGATCCACTTCGCACGGGCCTCGACGAACTTGGCGAAGCGCTTCGTCCGAAATTGAGGCTCATAACGATTCAGGACTCACCTGAAGGTATCGCACGGTCCGCATAGATTTCTTGGGATACGCCGTACCTACCGTGCTGCATTAACCGCGATTTGGAGTCTCCGCCCCTAATAGCGTCTCGGCATGTGAGCAAGTACCCTCAAGATTCCAAGCATCAGAAAGATAGCGAACATCCACCACAGCCATCCCCAATTTCCTCCGCTGCGCCTCGGCTCTCCGGAAGGTTGCGCTTCGGGCGACGAATTTTTCGGTGGGGCTGGCATCGGCTTTGGCGCCGGATACGGAGGAGACGGGGTTGGTTTTCTACTCCCGCCGTTTGGAATGCTTATCGGAGGAAATTCCGGCGTAGTCGGCCTCGCCTGAGGTTTGGCTGTCGGCGGCGGTGTCGGCGCGGGCTTCAGGGTCGGTCGTTGTGCGGTGTCGCCCGGAATGTTGATCGGCGGGAAATCCCCGCCCGGAGGCATCGGCTTTGGCTGCGCCTTCGGCTTCGGCTTTATGACCGGCGGCTTCTTGCATTTATGCGGCTCGTCACCCTCAAACGCGACCCATTGACCGTGCGGCATCTGCCGCAAGTTGATCCAGCGCCCGCACGTCCTGCACTTGCGGCTGTAGTTAGCCATGCAGCCCCGCTTCACGCAGGAAGACGCTTGGAGCGACCTTCGTTCTGCATGACGTCTTCAAGTAGCTGACGATCAGGTTGGACGAAGAGCGAGTGAGCGCCACGTAGAAAAGACGGCGCTCATCCTCGATCGGCGCCCGCTTGTGAGGGATGATCCCCTGATTGCAGCTTGTGAGAATAACCGTGTGCCATTGGAGCCCCTTCGCCTTGAAGTAGGTCGCGAGCACGACTCCGTTCTCGACGCGGCCGGCGTTCTCCGCCATCGCCTTCTTCAGTGCGGCATCCACGGTGTCGACGAACGCTTGGATGCTGCCGCGAAAACTTGCCGCTAGCTCGTACACCTCGCCCAGCGGGACATCCCCTTCTACAACATCTTCGAGATCCCCGATCATGCCGCGGAGACCCCTGAAATTCTTGGCGAGGGCATCGAGCGCTTTGAACAGGGAGGGCGCCTTCGCTAGCTCGATCACCGCCTCCTTGAATCGACTGTTCTCCGCTTTCGAGAGGATCGAGTAAAAGCGGCTGTGCGAAATCAGCTCGGAAAAGGGCTTCCTGCTCGAAAAATACGCTTCGAGCTTCGATTCAAGAGCTGCCGGAATGAACCTGAAATACGCCTTGATCGTCAGCACCGCATCGCGGGGGGCCACCGGCTCGCCGTCCTGCATCGCGAGCTTGGCTCGCAGTGTTCCTAGAAGCTTAATCAACTCCTCATTCATCAGAATGTTGTCTTCCTGCCGGACGAAGTATGGGATGTCGCGCAGGATGAACTGCAATTGTATCGGAAGGCTCTGCGCGTTCGTGCGGTACAGCACGGAAAAGTCGTTGAACGAGAGGCCGGGATTCTTCCGCCGAATGCGCTCTATGGTCGTTGCGATCATCTTCGCCTCGGCAGTCGCCGTAGTCGCATCTACCACCTTGATTGCCGCGTCCTCGGGTCGCACGGCGATCGGCGCCTTCTTAATCCGAACAGTATTGTGGCCGATGAGTCGGATTGCGTGGTCGACGATGTTTCGTGGGCACCGGTAATTCCGGCGAAGCTCCAGCGTTTCGACGGCCCGCCCCAGATGCTTCTCTAAGTTAATGATGTATTCGGGCGAGCAGCCCCGGAAGCCGTATATGGCCTGATCGTCGTCGCCAGTGACCAGAAGGCGCGATTGGGCGGCTAAGAGCTTTACGAATTCGAAGTCTAGCCTGTTGATGTCCTGAAACTCATCGACGATGACTTCCTCATAGCGCCTCTGAACGAGGGCAAGCGTACTCGGATGCGCTTCAAGACATTTGACGGCCCGGAGCTTCTGATCGTCGAAATCAATCCGATTCTCCCGCTGCAATACGAGCTCATATTGCTTGAACATCCAGAAGACCGCTTGGATTACCAGCTTTTTCTGCTCCGGAGCGCTGTCCGGTGAGAAGAACGCCTCAGCGCTGCGGTGCTCAAGCATAAAATTCGCAACTGCTTGAGCTTCGCAGTCGCGCGGATCGAACAAGGAGTTCTTCAAGAGACTGAAGAAATCGGCGTAAAAACGCAGTTTGAGGGATTCCGGCAACGCGTCGGCTCGCTCGCGTCCTCCGGGCCGCTTGCGAAGCTCATCCTGTATTTCGCGAATAAGCCGCCACACACGGCTGTGCTCGATGATACTTTTGTATTCAGTCGGGAAGTTCTCACGGAGAATCCTGAACCCGAAGGCGTTCAGCGTAGTGATTTGGAATTGATCGGGCGAAACGCTGGCGGAGCCGACTGTGGTTTCGACCTTGCCGCGCAAGGCGCGTGCCGCCGAATTATCGAAAGTCAAGCAGAGAATCCTCTCGGGCTTTCTACCGGCAGCCACGAGCTCGAGGATTCTGTTAATTATCGTCTGGGTCTTACCCGCTCCCGCCGGCGCCACGAGGCGAATGGTTTTCGCAAGCGTCTTGATGACGGCTCTCTGATCGTCGTCGGCTTCTTCGGCAAAGGCTTTGAGAGCGGGCCGAACGTCGTCATCGGACTCGGACAGGCGCTTCTCTAACTGGCGTTCGAGATCCTCCCTAATCTCGAAATCGGCGAATTCATCTTTCAGCGCAACAGTCGGCGCAACCCGCAATACTCCCGGCACAACATTACCCCCGATGTCAAAGGCTGCTCGCTCCCGCGGTGATTGTGCCACATTGGTTAAGCAGAGAAAATTGCCAGTTGTGCCCTACAGGCCGCGCTATCGGGCCGTCGTGGCCGTAAAACTTCGCCTCTTCGATCGCGCTCATGAATTGGCGTCGTGGCCATGCGAATCATCGCCACCTCGCTGGCCGCCATCCGGCAGCCTCGGCCTCGGCTTCGTCGCAGAACCAGCGCTGCCCCTTGGACTCGTCGATCTGCGTCCGTTCGTACCAAGGTGACCAAGGCGTGTGATATATCTTCTCACCCTCCCGGTTAATGTTGCCCTTGATAGGGCAGCCCGGCTTCGGCGAAGCGGCCGCCGCTCGCTGCCAGCGGTTCGCGCGATAATCCCAAGGTGTCTCCGCTTCGCCTTGCCAAACACCGATCCGCTCTGCTTTCGCCTCAGCTTCGACCGGCTCGTAATCGTCGCTGTAGCGAAGGAAGGCCCACGCAAGTCCTTCACGCACGAGAAGTGCGTTCACTTCTTCTCCCGCGGCGTAGCACACGGCGATGATCCGGCCGTAGGCGTCCCGGTCGCGGGCTATGCACTCAATCTCCTTCCCTTGGACCAGTCCAGCGAGCCTCGCCGTGGCACGATCGCCGCACGGCCATGATCCGCCAGCAGCCGTTCCGCAGCGTTGGCCGGCCTCCGGTGCATCGATCCCGTGCAGGCGAATGCGCACCGGCCCGACATCGAGCGTGTCACCGTCGATCACGCGAGCCTCCCCGATGATGCGAGTTTCATCGGCAGCGGCGGCAGAAGCCAGGACCAAAACCACCGCAAGTAACGCAATTCCGGGGGTCTTCAGTGTGATGGACATCGAGAGCCGCACCCCTTCAACGGAGTTGCGCCTGCGGTGGGAAGGGTCATGATACGCGCAAATGCTAATCCGATCCTGGTGGCGGGCATGTTTGCCATGATTGCGCAATGGTGGGGAAGACGGCGCAAGCTGCAACAGATGTGCCGGGAGGATGCCCGCCTCCTTCTTGAGCGCAACCCATCGACGGCCTATTACGACGCGCAACGCTTGGCCGCGCGCGCCCGATTTGCCGGCGACTCGCAAGCATTCATGCATTGGGCGCGTGTCGCGGCGGAAGTCGCTAGGATCAGCAACAATCCGATGGACATCAAGGTCGTCCAGGCGATAGCCGACGAAGAGGAGCAATTCGCTAGACACGGCTCAACTCCCTCCAAATCGGCATGATCTTACGCCGGATGGTGCTCTCGTCCGGCGCGTGCTCGACATCGCGAGCTTCGAACCAGGCCACCATATCGCGGACGAGCTCGGCCTGCGTGGCCGGCACGCCGTGCTCATGAATGCGTCGCGCAAGCGCCGCATAGAACGCGTCCCAATCGTGTCGCGGCGGAGCACCCGGGCCGCCGCGGCGGCGCGCTGCCGCGGCGCCGTCGCTTTCGGGCACGTGCAAGCCGTTGAAGAACCCGTATTGCCGCTCGAAGCGCTCGACCTCCGCCCGCCTGACCAGCACATCCGCGGCGGTGATCGCGACGCCTTCCGCCGGATCAACAATCCATCGGAACTCGTCGCCGGCCTTCACGCGGCGGATCGCAATCATAGGGCTCGGCGCTCCGTCCCTGCGGAACAACGGCAGCAGGTGCGCCGCCTCGACATCGGCGAGGCCCGATAGTGTCTCCGACGGCCCGGTCTTCACCGGCGGCAAGGCGATCGAAAGCGCAAGCAATCCGTCCGTGGACCAACCGATCACGTCGAACGGCGTGACCGACCAGCGGATCGCGATCTCGGTGAGGGAATGAAAGGATCGCGGCGGAAGCTGCATGTCCGGCGTGCCCCCGATTGCTCATTGACGGACCTGCTGGCGCAAGCGTCGATACGCTTGCACCACCTGCTTGAGGTCGCCCCGCATATCGGGCGGCAGGCGTCCCGCCTCGACGAACAGATCGTCCATGCGAACGCCCAGGATCGCCGCGGCGCGCTCGACCAGCTCGTCGCGCGGTGGCTTTTCCTGCTCGCGCTCGACACGCGACCAATAAGCGGGCGAGACGCCAAGCCGCTCGGCGAAGTCGTTGAGGCCGATGCCCTGCTCGGTCCGCTTCGCCCTGACCGTAAGCCCGAATGCCATGGCGGCCTCCTTCAGTGAATCAGGCCGTACTTGCGGAGGCGCACGCCGATGAAGGCGCTCGTTACGCCGAACTCTTCGGCAAGCGCGCCGACGATCGCGTCGATCGCCGGCCAACTCGCATCGCTTGCCGCCAAGTAGGGCGTCGGGATCTCGTCGATCACCTTCCATCGGATCGCCGCGCCGAACGCGGAAGCCTCGCGCGCAAACGCTCGCGCGAGCTGCCGCCGCGGCGCCAAGAACGCGCCCATGAACTCGTCGGCGCGCCATTCCCGCCAATCGATCGGCGCGGCGTCCCGCGCCGCAATCGCGCCGCTGCGGAAGGCGCGCGCCGCGCCCTTCGCCACCGCCGCCGGCATGTCGAAGATCGCGTGTCCGAGCTCGTGCGCTGCCGTCGAGCGCAACATCTCCGGCTGATCGCCGAGCAGCTCGCCGTTGAGGCTGATCATCACGGTTGCCGGCTCCTGCGGGTCATGTTCGCAAATGCCGAGCACGGGTTCGCCGGCCTCGTCGTGCACCGCATGCGCCGCGTCCCACACGATTCGCACCGGCCGGCCGTTCACGCGGAGAGAAGCCGCTCGGCGGAACAGGTCGGCCGGCTGGAACGGCCGCGCGGTGTAGCCGAGGAGCCGCTGCCGAAGATCGGCCCCTAGCCGCCGGATCGCATCGGCCGAAAGCCTTGTCGGCTCACCCGAGCCGAAGCACGGATATTCCACGTTGAGCGCCATGCTGATCGCCTCCTCGTTGACCGTTTCCTCAACAACAATGTTCCTTTTATGTTCTTCTTTGGGCAGGAGTCGAGTCCTTTTTTCGCCGGTCCCATGACGCTGTTCGTAAGCCGATGCGGCAATGCGGCCTAAGCGTTTGATTCTTCAAAAATCCCCATAAAGCGGCGTTTCTTTCCGCCTGTTTCCGCCCCTTTCCGCCTCCGCCGAAGCCGCCCCGCCGTGTTCGGATCGCGCCGCTGCGAACGTGACGTGGTGACGGAGGCTTTTGTGGACGATCAACAGGCAAAATCCGCGGCCGGAACGGCGCCGCTCCTTAGCGGATGGCTCACCCGGGCGGAGGTCGCGGCCGAAATCGGCTTATCGGTCGATACGCTCGCCCGCTGGGAAACCCGGCGCATCGGCCCGCCCTGCGTGCGGATCGGCCGCAAGGTGCTCTATCGCGCCGAGGCCTTCCGCGAATGGCTGATCTCGCGTGAGCGTCATCCCGTGTCGAAGGGCGCGCGCCCGGGCGGTGAGCGATGAGCGCGCCGCTTGTCGTTGCCGCCCGGCTCGAAGCGCGCGCGCTCGTCGCCAATGCCGTTCGCCTTGCTTTCTTCGAACGCTACGGCGAACCGCCGAGCCCTGACGATCGGCTCTGGGAGCTCGATCCCTTCGATCGCCTCGGCCTCGTTTGTGACGTCGAACTGAAGCTCGGCGTCGCGTTCCGCGACGAAGACATCGAATTTCTCGAAACGCCCGACGATCTGGTCGATCGCGGCGTTGCGGTCCTCATGGAGGCCGGCCGATGAACGCGCACGCCTTCGAACGGCACGGCGTCGGCCATCTCTCGGCTTCGTCCTTGAACCTTTGGGCTGCGCAGCCCGCGCTGTGGGTCATGGAACGCCTGCTCGGCCGCCGCGCGCCCATGGGCATAACGGCCGCGCGCGGCAAGGCGGTCGAACACGGCGTGCATCTCGGCCTGATCGATCCGGCAAAGCCGATCGACGATTGCGCGGCCGAGGCCGAACGCGAGTTCAACCGCTTGACCGCGCTCGCCGGCGATCCGCGCCGGGACGAGGAACGGCTGAAGATCGGCGGCTATGTGCGCGGCGCGCTCGTCGAGCTTCGCCAATACGGCGTGCCCGATGCCTATCAGCATCGCGTCGAAGTCCGGCTCGACGACGTGCCGGTGCCCGTGGTCGGCTTCATCGATTGGCGGTTCTCCGATCACGGCCTGATCGTCGATCTCAAGACGACCGAACGGTTCCCGGCCGCCATCGGCGATCCGCACGGCCGCCAAGGCGCGGTCTATGCGTCGGCGCACGGCAATTTCGGGATGCGCTTCGCCTATGCGAAGCCCGCGCCGGGCAAGAAGGAACCCGCTAACCAAGTCCGCGTCTATGAGATGTCCGGCGACGACGTGCGCCGGCATCTTTCGGCGCTGCGCCTGATCGCGCTTTCGCTCGGGCGCTTCCTCGCGCTCTCGAACGATCCGCGCGAACTCGCCGGCGTGATCGTCCCCGATTTCGAAAGCTTCTGGTGGTCCGACCCGGCCGCGCGCGCGGCCGGGCGGGAAGTGTTCGGCTTCTGAATCTCAACGCGAAAGGAGAAAGACCATGCCTCTGCAAATCGGCGGCTCCGGAACGGTGAAGCCATACGTCAAGTACAACGCCAAGGCGGATAAGTGGTTCGTGCGCTCGCCGGAAGGCGGCGACATGGAAATCGCGCGCCCGATGTTCCTGCTCGATCTCAAGAACATCCGCACCGGCTGGCTTCGCTTCCGCGAAGGCCAGGCGCCCGAACGGGTGATCGATCCCTCGCTCGATCGCGTCGCGCCGTCGCCGGGCGACGACTTCAAGCGCGGCTTCGTCGTCGCCGCCTTCTCGCAGAAGTTCTTCGGCGGCACGGTCGAGTTCTCGTCCGCTTCGATCCACCTCTCGAACGCCGTGCGCGATCTCTATGCCGCGTTCGAGGAGCAGTCGGGGCGCCCGGAGAACCGCGGCAAGGTTCCGGTGGTCGCGTGCACCGGCGCCGATCCGATGAAGGACAAGTACGGCACCAACTATCGGCCGCGGCTTGAGCTGGCGAAGTGGGTGGATCGACCGGCCGAGCTTCCCGACGCCTCTCCGGTCGATGACGTGGACGTGTGGAAGGGAAGCGCGCCCGCGCAAACCGCCGCCGCCCATGTTCCGCCGCCGCCGGCGCGAACGCCCGCGCCCGATCCGGCGCTTGAGACGGAATTCTGATTTCCGTTTGCGCCCGCCGCACCGCACGAACCCTCGATCGCCGAAATGCGCGCCGCCGTGACGCCAATCCTCGCACCCGATCCCGATGCCATGCGAATGCAGCTCGAGCATGTGTTCCATGGCGATCTCGACGGCGCGCATGACGGCCTGGTCGAGCTCGCCTGGAACGATCCCCGAACCGGCGCGCTGTCGGCGGCCGAACTCTTCGGGACCGATCGCATCGACGAGCTCGTCGATCGCGCCGTAGCGCTCAACAGGACTCCCGGCGTCAACGTCTATGTGGGCGCCGCGCTGCGCCGGCCGCAGGCGGCTCGAAACCGCCGCGCCTCGGACGCGGATTTTCTCGCCGCAAGCTGCATCTGGGCCGACGTGGACACGGATGTGGTCGCGCCGGCGATCGCCGCTTGCAAGCTGCGCGGCGCCCCGCCGACCATGACCGTCGTCACCGGGCGCCATCCGCATTTGCGGGCGCAGATGTGGTGGCGGCTCGATGCGCCCTGCCGGGACGCCGCGCAGCTGCGCCGGATTTGCGCGGCCGTGGCCGCCGCGATCGGCGGCGATCCGTCGGTGCTCAATCCGGGTCGCGTGCTTCGGCTGGGCGGATCGGTGGCCTGGCCTACGAAGGACGGTCGCGTTCTCGAACGCACCGAGGTGCACGTCCCGCGCGACGGCCGGCCGGGGGAATATCTCATCGAGCAGATCGCGCGCGCATTCGCGCCCGAACCGGCGCCGTTGCTGTCGAAGCCGGCCGAAACCTCCGAGGCTTCTTCGCCCGTTTCGGCCGCGTCGCGCGCCGACGGCGGGCTTGCCATCGGCAGCCTTTCGGTCGAGGCGGCGGTCGCGGCGGTCCGGCGCGGCGATCGTTGGCACGATCATGTCGTGCGCCTCGTCGCCCATTGGGTGGCGCGCGGATGGTCGGACGCCGAGATCCTTGCCACCGCCGAAGGCCTCACGCTTCCCGGCTGGACCTATGACGAGACGCGCCGCGATCTCGCGCGCATGATCGCCGGCGCGCGGCGCAAATGGAGCATCCCGAATCCGGTGCACGAGGTCGGCGATGACGCCGGCCCGCCGCCGATCGAAGTCGGCTGGGTGCAAAGGCTCGACGCCGCCATGATCCCGCGCCGGCGTTGGCTGCTCGGCCGCTCGCTCCTGCGCGGGCACCTCACCGTCGAAGTGGCGCCGCCGGGCGCCGGCAAATCGACGCTTGCCATTGCGCAGGCGGTGGCGATCGCGACCGGCCGCGAGATCACCGGCCAGGCGGTCCACGAGACCGCCAAGACGTGGGTCTGGAATAACGAGGACGACGGCGACGAGCTGCGGCGGCGCCTCGCGGCCGTGCTTCAGCACTGGTCGATCCCGATCGAGGAAGTCCGCGGCCGCATTGCGCTCAACTCCGGCGCCGATCGCGCGCTCATGGTGGCGCGCGCCGCGAAGGACGGCTCGGCCATGCGCACGCC
>Ga0182748_1004543_pt1 | contig 10922 bp, 8 predicted proteins | sample eDN3rd37CKraftOP_FD_128877 | JGI IMG/M metagenome (GOLD analysis project Ga0182748, IMG submission 128877) | Enriched Organic Plus compost microbial communities from Emeryville, California, USA - eDNA 3rd pass 37_C Kraft OP (version 2) (version 2) ...
GCTGGCGCAGATGTTCGTCGTCGGCGGCAGCGAGATCGATCTCGGGGTCGGCGCCTTTGCCGGACTCGTCAATGTCATCAGCGCCACGCTGCTGGTCGACACGCCATGGCTCGGCGTGCTGGGGCTGGTGGCGAGCGTTCTCGCCTATGGGTTGATCGGCGCGACCATCCAGCTCCGGCGCATCCCGGCCATCGTCGTCACGCTCGGCGCCTCCTTCATCTGGATCGGCATCGGCTACACGCTGCAGCCGACGCCGGGCGGCGTGGCGCCGGAATGGCTCTCGGCGACCTTTGCCTGGACTATCGCTGATGTGCCGGCGACGCTGGTCCTGATCGGGGCCGTGGCCCTCATCGCCCTCGCCATCGACCGCTCGCCGCTCGGCGTCGTGCTGCGCGGCTTCGGCAACAATGCGCAGGCCATGACGCTTGGCGGCTGGTCGCCACTGCGCTACGCCATCGTGCGCTACATGGTGGCGAGCCTGTTCGCGCTGGCGGCCGGCCTGTCGCTGACCGCCATCAATACGGCGAGCGACATCAATGCCGGCGGTCCGTTCACGCTGATCAGCGTCGCCGCCGTGGTCATGGGCGGCTGCGGCCTGATCGGCGGTCTGATCTCCCCGCTCGGCGTGGTCGCGGGGGCGCTCACCCTCGCCCTCGTGGGCGCGCTGCTCGGCGCGCTCGGCGTCTCCACCGACTACAATGCCGCGGTGCAGGGCTGCCTGCTGCTGGCCATGCTGGCGCTGCGCGCCTTCGCCGATCGTCGGGAGGCCCGCCAATGACCGGCCTGATCGACAAGCTGGAGCGCCATCGCTGGGTGTGGTCGGCGCTCGGCGTACTGCTGCTCTGGGCGGTGCTCTCCGTCACCACGGGACGGTTCAGCCTCCACTCGCTCTCCGGGGTCGCCATATCGGCGAGCTTTCTCACTCTCGTCGCCCTCGGCCAGATGCTGGTGGTGACGACCGGACGCGGCAATATCGACCTGTCCATCGCCAGCGTCCTCACGCTCAGCGCCTATGCCGGCATCGTCGTCGCCGCCGGCTCGGACGCCCGCCTGCCGCTGGCGCTGGCCGCCGTGGTCGGCATCGGCCTCGTCACCGGGCTGGTCAACGCGCTGCTGGTCGTGGTGCTGCGCATCCCCGCCATCATCGCCACGCTGGCGACGGGCTACATTCTCGCCACGGCGACGCTGATCGCCAATCGCTGGGCGGCCGGCTTTTCCATGAGTCCGCTCCTCAAGACGCTGGCCGCCGGCCGCATCGAGGGCGTGCCGCTCATCCTCGTCATCGCCCTGATCGCGACCGCGCTCGCGGGGCTGCTGCTGCGCCGCACCGTCTATGGCCGCCGCCTCTCGGCGGTGGGGCAGAACGAACGGGCGGCGGCACTGGCCGGCATCCGCACGGGGCGTGTCATCGCCTGCGCCTTCCTGGCTTCGGCGACGCTGGCGGCGCTGACGGGGATGCTGCTGGGCGCCTATGTCGGGGGCGCGTTCCTGGAAATGGGGCAGCCTTACCTCCTGCAGTCGCTCGGCGCCGTGGTGCTCGGCGGCTCGCTGATCTTCGGCGGGTCCTCCACCGCGCTCGGCACGCTGTGCGGCAGCTTCCTGCTGATTCTGATCGTGACCACGATGCAGATCGCCGGCCTGCCGCCCGGTACGCAGGACATCGTGCAGGGGCTCGTCGTCATCGCCGTGCTGGCGCTGGCGGGCGGGCGCGCGGTGAGACGCCGCCGGGGAGCCTCGCCCCCGACGCGGCCAAGCGGGGCCTCGACGTCATGACCGATGCCGTCCCTGCAGACGCCGATCGGCAGGCGCGTGCGTGCCGGCGCGCACTGTTCGGCATGGAGGAGCCGGAGCCCGCGCCGCGGCGGCTCGTGGCGGGGGCGCTGGACTGCGAGCTGATCGGCGGCAATCTGCGCAACATCCGTTTCAACGGCGTCGAGGTGCTGCGGGCGATTTCCTTCGTGGTGCGCGACAGGGACTGGGGCACCTACGCGCCCGTGTTTCACGACCTCGCCATCGAGGAAGAGGAAGACCGCTTCGCCGTGCGCTACCACGCGCAATGCCGGGGGGCCGGCGGGGAGCGGCTGGTCTATAGCGGCCGCATCGCCGGCAGTCCCACCCGCCTCGCCTTCGAGGCCGAAGCGGTGCCGGAGGGCGATTTCCTCACCAACCGCTGCGGCTTCACTCTCCTGCATCCCGTCGTCGGCCTCGCCGGCGAGCCGGTCGACGTTGAGCATGTCGACGGACGCCGCGAGCATGCGAGGCTGCCGGACCTGATCGCGCCGCAGCAGCCGTTCAAGGATATGCGGGCCATCACCCATCAGGTGGCGCCGGGGGTGCGGGCGACGTGCCGCATGGAAGGCGATTCTTTTGAAATGGAAGACCAGCGCAACTGGTCGGATGCGTCCTACAAGACCTATGTGCGCCCGCTCGCCCTGCCCTGGCCCTATGTGCTGCCGGCCGGCGTACCCGTCCGCCAGCAGGTGCGGCTGGACATCGAGACGAAGGGCTTGCCCGTTGCGGCAAAGCGTGACGACGAGCCGGTGACGCTCATGCTGGGCGGGGTGCAGGGACGGCTGCCGGCCTTCGGGCTGGTGATCACGCCGCAGGAGACGGCCGCCAGCTCCGACGCGCTGGACGTTCTGGCGCAGATCACGCCGCAGACGCTGCTGTTCCATTTCGATCCGACCGCCGGACACGGTACAGCCGAGCTGGCGGCGTTCGCCCGGATTGCCGCCGCGCATCCCGGCGAATGCGTGCTGGAATGCGTCGTCGCGTGCGAAGGGTCACTCGACGCGGAGCTCGGCGCGGTCGCGAGGCAGGTGCGGACGGCCGGGCTGAGGCTCGATGCCATCGCCGTCAGCCCCTCGGTCGATCGCCGCTCGACGCCGCCCGGGAGCGCCTGGCCGTCCTGCCCGCCGCTCGATGAGGTCTATGCCGCCGCGCGGCGGGCCTTTGCGGACCTGCGGCTCGGGGGTGGCATGTTCAGCTATTTCACCGAGCTGAACCGCAAGCGCCCGCCGGTGGGGCGTCTGGACTATGTCACCCATTGCACCAGCCCCATCGTCCATGATGCGGATGACCGCTCCGTCATGCAGTCGCTGGAGGCTCTGCCCTTCATCCTGCGCTCGACCCGGGCGATCATCGGCCCGGACAAGCCCTACCGCATCGGCCCCTCGACCATCGGCATGCGGCACAATCCCTATGGCTCGCGCGTGATGCCGAACCCTGAGCGGCGTCGTCTGCCGATGGCGGAGATCGACCCGCGGCAGGACGGGCTGTTCGCCGCGGCCTGGATGATCGGCTATGCGGCGCGGCTCGTCGAAGCGGGCGTGGACAGCTTTGTCGGGGCGGCGCTCACCGGCCCCTTCGGCCTGATCGCACCGCAGACTCCTCACCGGTCACTCCGACCCGTGGGGCACGCCGCGCGGTTCCTGGCGGGGATCGGTGGCGAGCGGGCGCTCGGCGTGACCTCAACCGACCCGGCGCGGGTGCTCGCGCTGGCGGGCGAACGGCACACGGGAGAACGGGTTCTGCTGGCCGCGAACCTGACCGGGAGCGACCTGGCGGTCCTCGCGCCCTTCGGCGGCAACGCGGTTCTTCTCGATGCGACCACCGTCCTCAGTGGCCAGGCTCCGCGCAGCGCGGATGTGACCCGCGGGCCGCTGACCCTGTCGCCCTACGCGATGCTGCGCCTCGTAGGCTAGGCTGCTCAGTCCTGCCGGGCGAAGAGCGCGTTGGAGCGGTCCAGATGCTTGATCATGATCGCCTCGGCGCTGTCCGGGTCATGATTGGCGATATGGTCGATGATCTGCGCGTGCTCGACCAGCGTGACGTTCTCGCGGCCCGACCAGGTCAGCATCTCCGTGTAGTACTGGCGCAGCCAGGACAGCATCGCGTCGCTCACCGCCTCGAAGATCGGGTTGCCGGAGATCGCGGCGATCTGGGTGTGGAAGCGCATGTCATAGGCGATGAACTGCTTGGGCTGTTCGACCGCCTTGGCCTGCTGGTCAAGAATGCCGCGCAGGCGCCTGATGTCCTCCGCCGTCGCGCGCTGCGCCGCCTCGCGGGCCATGCCGCGCTCGAAGAAGCGGCGCGCCTGCTTCAGGTGCTCCAGACTGTCCGGCGAGGCGGAGAGCAGGATCTGTGCGGTGAGATCCACCTGCTGGAACAGCGAGCGGGCCGAGAGCTGCTGCACCCTTGCGCGTTCGCCATGAGTGATGGTGATGAGGCCGATATTGGCGAGCGCCTGCATGGCCTCGCGGACGGCCGGCCGGCCTACCCCGAAGCGCTCCATCAGGTCGCGCTCGGAGGGCATGGCATCGCCGGGCCCGAGTTCGCCGGAGGTGATGAGCGTCTTCAGCCGGTCGAAGACCTCGTGGGACAGCTTTCGGCGCACTATGGTGTCGGAAACTTCAGCCATTTACACGCTCCTGCCGGCCTTGGTCGCCGTTCCGTCCCCGGTCGGCATATTCAGCATACCAGTGCGGAATCCTCGGAGCCAGCGCGCCGGGGCTGGCCTCCCGTTTCTTTCCGCTTACGGCATCCCCTTGGCGCTGTAGGGCAGCCAGGTGGCGATACCCGGCACCAGGATGATCAGCACCACCACCGTGATGAGCGCCACGATGAAGGGAGCTGCCGCCTTGCTGCCGCGCAGCAGGTCGGTCTTGGCGATGCCGCAGGTGACAAAGAGGCAGGCCCCGACGGGCGGTGTGACCAGGCCGATGGCTAGGCCGATGACCGTCACGACGCCGAACTGCACCGGATCGATGTCGAGCCGCTTCACTAGCGGCCACAGCACCGGCACCAGAATGATGATGTTGGCGGCGAGGTCGAGCAGCATTCCGGCGATCAGATAGACGCACAGGATCAGGAGTAGCACCAGCTGCGGGTTATTGGTCATTTCCAGAATGAAATGGGCCGCAGCCTGCGGGATCTGTTCGCGGGTGACGATCAGGCCGTACACTGACGCGGCGGCGATCATCAGCATGACGATGCCGGTGGTCACGGCGCTGTCGAGAATGATGCCCGGCAGATCGCGCCAGGCGATCGTCCGGTAGACATAGCGGCCGACGACGATGCCGTAGACGACCGCCACCACCGACGCTTCGGTCGGCGTGGCGATGCCATAGCGGATCGAGCCGATGATCACTACCGGCATCAGCAGGCCCCAGACGCTTGCGCGGGTGGCGCGTGCAATGGAACCCAGCGTCGGGCGCGGGCCGCGCTGATAGCCGTGCCGGATGGCGATCAGCCAGGCCGTGACCATCAGCGCCACCGTCATCAGAATGCCCGGCACGACGCCGGCGATGAACAGGTCGCCGACGGAGACGCCGGTAACGACGGCAAAGACGATCATCGGGATCGAGGGCGGAATGACCACGGAAATGGTCGAGGCGCTCGCCGTCACGGCGGCCGTGAAGGGCGCGCCATATCCCTTCTTCAGCATCGGCGGGATCAGCGCGCCGCCCGTGGACGAAGCCTCGGCCACGGCGGAGCCTGTCATGCCGCCCATGAACATGCCGGCGCCGATATTGGCGTGGGCCAGTCCGCCCCGCAGCCAGCCGACCAGCGCATCGGCGAAGTCGATGATGTCGCGGGCGATGCCGCTGCGGGCCATCAGATGACCGGCGAGCAGGAAGAAGGGCACCGCCAGCAGCACGAAGCTGTCCATGGCGGCCGTCATTTTCTGCACCACCAGCGCGAGCGGCAGCCCGCCATAGAGCAGCGCCAGGGCGGAGGCCACGGCAAGCGCGAAGGAGACCGGCATGTTCAGAATGAGCAGCACGGCGAAGGCGACGAAGAGGACCGTGGCCACGCATCTTACTCCTGGGGAACGGCCGGCGCCGGCTGACGGGCGCCATGGATCCAGCCGGTCAGGATGTCGCCAAGGATGAGGACGCACATGGCCGCATAGCCCGCATAGACATAGCTCATCGGTATGTCGAGCACGGCGGAGGGCTGGTTGCTGGTGAGCCCGAGAAAGCCGACGCAGGCATAAAGCGTCCAGCCGCAATAGATGAAGATCAGGGCCTCTACGATCTTGCGGCAGGCGCTCTCCAGCCCGGGAAGGCGCAGATAGGTCACCGCATCCAGCGCGATATGCGCCCGCTTCGTCCAGGCGAACCACGCCGCCAGATAACCGACCCAGACGAACAGGAACCGCGCCAGCTCCTCCGACCATGTCAGCGGATCATTGAAGATGTAGCGCCAGAGCACCTGGGCCATGCAGACAATCACCATCGCGCTCAGCAGGATGCAGAGCAGCGCGCGCGCCACCCATTCCACGCCGGTCCAGAATTTCAGAAGCATGTCGCAACTCTCCGCGGAGATGGCAGCTCGAGGCCACGGCTCCGTCCAGCTTCCGGGCCGGTCGCCCCTGGCGGGAACGACCGGCCCGCGAGGCTCAGTCGGCGGCGGCCTTGATCTTGGCCACGACCGCCGGATCGATGTTCTTGAATGCCGAGGCGGTATCCGCGGTGGCCGCCTGGAACGGCTCCATGTCGATCTGCTCGATGATCATGCCCTTGTCGGACAGCAGCGTGAGCTGCTCGGCTTCCAGCTTGGCCGAGGTCTGGCGCTGATAGGCGGTCGCCTCGACGAGCGCATCCCTGAGGATCGTCTGCTGCTCCGGGGTGAGGCGGTCCCAGACCTGCTGGCTGAACAGGACGAGGTGCGGCCCGTAGACATGGCGCGTGAGGGTCAGATACTTCTGCACTTCCCACAGCGAGTTGCTGTAGATGATCGTGACCGGGTTCTCCTGCGCGTCGATCACCCCCTGGCTCAGGCTGGTGAACACCTCGCCCCACACCATGGGGATCGGCGACGCGCCGAGCTCCTTGAAGGCGGCGATGTGCACCGGGTTCTGCATGGTGCGCAGCTTCATGCCCTTGAGATCGGCCGGCGACTTGACTTCCTTCTTGCTGGTCAGGCTGCGCCAGCCATTCTCCCACCAGGCGAGACCGACAATGCCGCGGCTCTGGAATTTGGCGAGCAGGTCTTGTCCAACCTCGCCGTCCAGCACCTTGTAGGCATGCTCCGAATTCTTGAACAGGAAGGGCAGGTCCACCGCCCCGAGGGCGGGAACGAAGGCGACGAGAGGGCCGGTGGAGACCACCGCCATGTCGACCGTGCCCAGCTGCAGGCCTTCCACCATCTCGCGCTCCTCGCCGAGCTGGCGGTCGGGATAGATCTCGATCTTCAGATCGCCATTGCTCTTGGCCTCGACGATTTCGGCGAGCTTCACCAGGGCAATATGCGTGGGATGTGCTGTCTGCGTTCCGTGGCCGGCCTTGATGATGGTCGTGGCGGCGGCCGGTGTGGCGAGGCTGAGCGCGGCTGCGGCCGCGAAGGCGATGATCCGATTCATGGCGTTCCTATTCCCTGTTGGAATTCATGCGTCCGGGACCGTCGAGGGCCCCGGACCGGACGGGCGCCAGGGGCTGCCCGTCAGGGGAGGTCGAGCCGCCCCGAGCCCGGCCGCGTTCAGGCGGCCTGCGGCGGATTGCAGATTTCCTCGACGGAGCGCTGGACCGCCTCGGGGTCGAAAATCCGCTTGAGCCAACCTTCCTTGAAGATCTGCGGCCGAGCCTGATCGATGGCATAGAGCGCGCCATCGGAGAACTTGCCCTCGGGGAAGATTTCGAAGGCGATGGCAAGCTCGATGGTGAGATGGCCGAGCAGGAAGTCGGTCGCCGCCTGGCGCGGCACGCCGCGGCGCACCGCCTCGTCGGTCGCCTCGCGCAGGGCGAGGCAGAGCGTGGCGCCGATCGTCTCGGCAAGCGCCGGCTCCATGATGGCGATCTGCTCGACCGTGCAGCGATGGGCGCGCATCACCGGCTTGTAGATGGTGCGGGCGATCTGCTCGCACTGGGCATAGTGTTCCTCCGGCCCCTGCATCAGCGCGCAGACGATGTGCTGCTTGGCATGCACGCCGCCGAAGAAATCGTTCTTGGCCTCCTCCGTCACCTCGTCGTTGAAGATCGGCGGATGGCAAGGATGGGTGACGAAATAGGTGACGTCGTCGCGCTTGGGCAGCTCGCCGGCATGCGGGGCGGCCGCGTCGAGCATGATGATCGCGGTGCCCGGCTTCACCTTCTCGATGAAGGTGTGGGCGATCTTGCCGATGAGGCGGTCCGGCACCGCCATGAGCACGGCATCGGCATCGGCAAGCGCGTTGTCGCCGTCGACGCAGTCGAGGCCGGTCCTCTCCTTCAGGCGGGCGCGGCCGGCCTCGGTCGGCTCGACATGCATCACCTCATAGGCGGAGCCCTGGAGATTGGTGGCGAGCCGGACGCCCATCTTTCCGCCGGCGCCCAGCAAGGCGATCTTCTTCATGTGAGGTCCTCTCTTATTGATCAGTGATCGGTGGCGCCGCCCCTAGCGGCGCAGAAGAAGTCCGGGCGGCCCATCTGGCCGCCCTTGAACGCGATTTCGAGCCCGTCATGGGCGTCGTCGGCATAGGCGCGGCAGAGCGGCGAGCCCGGCGCGAGCGGCGCCAGCGCGGTCACGGCATAGATGCCGAGCGCCATCCCGGCGTGACCCGACGTGTCGCCGCCGGAAATGATGGCGCGCTTCAGCCCCGCCCGGCGCACCACCTCGTCCAGCACGCGTCCGAGCCCGTCGCCGATGCGCGCATTGACCTCGGCCGGAGAGGCGCCGGCGGCATCGAGCGCATGGGCCAGCGCCGGCACGGCCGGATCGTCGGGCCCGCTCGCGGTGAAGACCAGCGGATCGCGCCCCTTCCCCAGCGCCGTGAGGGCGGCGCTCGCTCCGCGTGCGAGTTCGGCCTCCCACGCCGCGGCATCGACCGCCCGGGTCGCGTCGAGCCGGATGCCGTCGAAGCCATGGCCGAGCGCATGGGAAATCTGCCCGGCGGTGATGGGTGAACAGGAACCGGACACGACGGCGAGGTGCTCGGTGCGCGGGGGTGCAACCGCTGGCGCCTCCGGTGCCAGCAGGCCGGCGCGGCGCCAATGGGCCACGAGAGCATATTCCAGCCCCTGCGAGCCGAGGGCAAACAGATGCTCGCCGCGATGCTGCCAAACGAGGCGGCCAGCCTCCGCCAAGCTCTCCTCGTCGAGCACGTCGAGCGCGATGATGCGGGCACCGCCGCCCTGCTCGGTCGCCAGCCGTTCGTCGCCCCGACCCGCCTTCATGGCCACGACATCCACGAGGCCGAGCGGCAGGTCGGTCTGCCGCGCGAGATGCACCCGCACATCCGCCTCGTCCATCGGCGTCACCGGATGGCGCGCCATGACGGGGTGGCGGTCGAGCCGGTATCCGACGCCGTCGATGGCCGCGAACAGGTTGCCGAAGGCCTGGTAGCGCGCAATGGCCGGCGCGCCGACGACGAGCGGGTGCCAATCGCCGCCGAAGACCGCGGCGCCGATCTCCGCGGCACGGCCGATGGAGCCGACATGCGGCGCGGAATCGAAGGTCGAGCAGATCTTGTAGTGGCTGATGGGCGCCTTCAGCGTCGCCAGCCGCTCGAAGATCGGCGGCAGGTGCGCATCCATCCAGGCCGGCGACTGCGAGCGGGCGACGCCGGCAATGCCGACGGCGCGCATATCCTCGAAGCGGGCGAGCTGCGCGGGCGTCGGCAGCCCGAGGAACAGCACCGTGGGCAGGCCGGCAAAGCTCAGCACCTCCATCACCGCCGACGAGCCGGTGTAGTCATCGCCATAGAAGGCGATGAGCGGGCCGTCCGGCAGCCGCGAGGCGGGGGGATGCGGAGACGGGCTCATGCCGCATAGGTCTCCAGCGCCCGCGCGAGCGCGGTATGATCGCGCGCATAGTCGGCAAGCGGCACGCGAGCCATCGCCGCTTCCCAGCCCTCGCGCAGGGAGGCGACGCCGGCGGCCGGGCCGTCGGGATGGGCCATGATGCCGCCGCCGGCCGCGAAGATGAGGTCCGCCGTGCCGAGCGCCGCATAGGTGCCGGGCGCCTGCCTGGCCGACTGGCCGGAGGAGAAGACCGGCATGGCGATGCAGGGCTTGTCGTCGAACAACGGCGTCAGGCATTCGCGGGCCGAGGCGATCACGCTGTCGTCGGCCTCCGAGAACTTGTTGGCGAGGCCGTTGACGTGCATGTGGTCGGCGCCCGCCAGGCGCCAGATCTTCTGCCAGGCGACATAGGACCAGCCGAGCAGCGGCGCGCGGGAGAGGTAGCCCCAGCCATTGCGATGGGCATGAAGCGGCAGTTCGGTGAAGCGGCCGAGCTCGATCATGCCGACGAGGCCGACCGAGTTGAGGCTCGCCATCACGCAGGTGCCGCCTTGCTCCAGCACGAGGTCGTGGCGCCGACGCATCTGGTCGAGCTCGCCGGTGAGGTTGAAGGCGAACATCACCTTCTTGCCGGTGCGGTCGGCATGGTCGTTGATGACGCGCATCACGGCGCGGACGCGGTCCTCGAAGCGGCAATGCGGGCCGTCGGACTGCAGTTCGTCGTCCTTGATGAAGTCGATCCCGGCCTGCGCCAGCAATTGCACGAGGTCGGCCGTCTCCTGTGGGGCGAAGCCGACGCTCGGCTTGACGATGGTGCCGATGATCGGCCGCCCCTCGACGCCGGCGAGGCGGCGTGTGCCGGAGATGCCGAATTTCGGCCCGCCATAGGCGTCGGCAAAGGCCTGCGGCAGGCGGATATCGAGCAGGCGCAGACCGGAGAACTGCTTCAGTTCGAACAGATTGCCGGCAACGGTCGCCATCAGGTTCGGCAGCGACGGACCGAGATTGTCCAGGGGCCATGAGAGGGTGACGCGCGCCCGGCGGATCACGCCGCCGCCGGGATGGCCGGCGCCGGGCAGCGAAGGTTCGCCGGCGGTCTCCAGAAGCTCCAGCGCCTCGATGCGGGCGGCGGAACGCTCCTTCAGCTCCGGCGTCTCGCCGGGCACGGCCACGAATGTGCCGCTCGACTGCTCGCCGGCC
>Ga0182748_1004548_pt1 | contig 10918 bp, 13 predicted proteins | sample eDN3rd37CKraftOP_FD_128877 | JGI IMG/M metagenome (GOLD analysis project Ga0182748, IMG submission 128877) | Enriched Organic Plus compost microbial communities from Emeryville, California, USA - eDNA 3rd pass 37_C Kraft OP (version 2) (version 2) ...
AACCAGGCGAACCGCTTCGCGCTTGAATTCATCAGTGAATGTTCTTCTGCTGCGTGTCATCGTCCTTCTCTCCAGGCATCATCATGCCATCTGATGTGTCCGGCGAGATAGGGCAAGGCCACTAACCGAGTCAGGCCGACAGTTTCGCCTGGCAATTGAGCCTGCCGCACGAGCAATTCAAGAGGGACTTAATGATATTGCGCAGTCTGTCGGCAAACCTGCTGGGACGTTGAAGCTCATGGTAGAGCGTCTTGCGTTGCCTCATGTCATCGAGCCGGTACTGCCGGAGTTCGTCAGGCAGTTCCCCTCGGTCAATGTCGATATCACCGTCTGCAATCGTCAGAATGACTTTGTGTCTGAGGGGTTCGATGCTGGGATATCCATTGGCTCTTATATAGAGCAAGATATGGTGGCAGTTCGCCTTTGCAGGCCATTCAAGTGGGCGATTTTTGGCTCTCCGGATTACTTCAAGAAGAACGGCCGCCCACTAACCACGAGTGATCTGATAAACCATCAGTGCATTCGCTTTCGTCGCCCGGAAAAGGGGGATATATATCGCTGGGAGTTTGTGGAGAACAACCAGACAGTTCGTATCGAGCCTGCCGGCCCGTTGACAGTCAATGATGGGGAGTTAATGCGCGCCCTTGCCGTTCGAGGTGTAGGCCTTATCTATTCATCCACATTCCATTCTTCGCGTGAGATCGAGGATGGCCGGCTTGAGCCTGCGCTTCTGGAGCAATCTCCGGGTAGCGATGGGCTTTTCCTATATTTCTCGAAGGCAGTTAAAAATCAGCCGAAATTGCGGGCGTTTATTGATGTTTGCGTTAAAACCCTTAGGCCGTGATCCGTTAAGGGCTCAAGTGAAGTTTGCGTCGACATCATGCACACCACTCGAGAGAGAGAGGCCGTGACACTTCGGCGTAGGGGAGCCACTCTCTCTGCCGGAGGCATCCCGTCAGCGCCACACGCTGCGCGCCGCGTCGTCGATCGTGTCGGCGACAGCCTTTGGTTGCGATAGGAAGGGCACGTGGCTGGCCTGAACTTCGGTAATTTGCGCCCCGATTCGTTGGGCGAGGTGTCTCAACAGCGCCGGGTCAATCGCCTTGTCCTCCGTCGCAATCACAGCCCAACTCGGCTTTGTCCTCCACGCTGCCTGGCTCACCTTGGTCTCAAAGATCGACATATTGATCGGCACCTGCGAATCACGCAGGAACGCCGCATCGGCGTCACTGATGTCACCCGCAAAGCCTATTTTGAATTTCTCGAGGTTGACGAAACCGAAGCCGTCTGTCTGTTGTTCGATGACGAATTCAGGGGGGGGGGGTATGTCCTTGAACTGGGAGCCGGTCGATTCGCCAACATCGGGCGCCAGCGCTGAAACGTAGACCAGCCCCGCAACTTTATGATCCATGCCGGCCTCAGTAATGACCGTGCCGCCGTATGAATGGCCGACGAGGATGACAGGGCCGCTTTGGCGATCGAGCACCCGCTGCGTAGCGGCGACGTCGTCGGCCAGCGACGTAAGGGGGTTTTGCACTATCGTTACGCGGTAGCCGCGTTGGGTCAGATCATCATAGACACTGCGCCAACCGGAGCCATCTGCGAAGGCGCCATGCACTAGTACCACGTTGCGGACAGGCTGATTTTCTGGGATGCGTTCACTGGAGTAGGCCGTCGAGGCGGCGGTTAAACCCAGGGTGGTAGCGATGGCGGCGAGAAAGAGCTTCATGTTCATGATGAATCCATTAGTTATCGCAATAACATTTATCGCGTTGTGTGGATAGTAAAAGAGGCCAGTTTCGTTGTCAACGAAAACTATTATCACGATATAAGTTGTTGCGCCATGCTACGATTTGGCTAGATTAGGAGTCCATGCATGCGAGCGAACAAGTCGCTTACCCTTCCACCACTGGATGACCAGCTTTGCTACGCGGTTTATTCCACCGGCATCGCCATACAGCGGATCTACAAACCGGTGCTGGATCAGATGGGGCTGACGTACCCACAGTATCTGGTGTTGAATGTGTTGTGGCGCGAAGACAAGCAGACGGTGAGCGGGATCGCGCAACAGTTGGCGTTAGAGCCAAGCACGCTTACCCCGCTCTTGAAGCGACTTGAAGCGGCGGGCTTTCTGATGCGCGCGCGCAACCCTGGGAACGAACGGCAAGTTGTCGTATCGCTGTCCGAACGGGGCCATGACTTGCGCGGTAAGGTGGGCTGCCTGGGACAGTCGTTGTTGGAGGCTTCGGGGCAGTCGCCCGCGGATCTCGGCAAACTGAATCGGGAGTTAAGACGGCTCCGTGACACGCTTTACGCGCAACTACAGGACTGGGAGCCGCCTACCTAGGCAGCTTCGCGCAAAGCGTCACGCTTTTCGGCCCATTTCAGCATGGCATCCAGGGCCGGGCATAAGGCTTGGCCCCACGGCGTGAGTCGATATTCGACCTTCGGGGGGACCTGCGGATAGACTTTGCGCGCGACGATGCCATCGGCTTCCAACTGGCGCAGTTGCTGGGCCAGCATCTTCTGGGAAATGCCCGGAATCAGTTTTTCGAAGTCGGAGAAGCGCTGCACTTTTCCATCGAATAAATGAAAAAGAATAATGAGTTTCCAGCGGCCTTCGAGCAGTTGGATGACGGCTTCTACGCCTAGCGCCGCTGTTGCCGGCGTGTAAATCTTTGCCATGATTCTCTAACTTACTTTTTAGTGCGTACTTGATGATTGGATAGTCTATGGTGAAAATTCCGGTATCGCAAACTCGATACTCGTTCTCCACCATGACACTTTCACTTCCTCCCTCCATTGCCGCGTATTTTGATTTCTCCAACGGCGGGGATGCCGCGGACATCGCTGACCTTTTCACGCGGGATGCAGTCGTTCTTGACGAGCGTCAGACTCACCAAGGATACGACGCTATCCAGTCATGGCGGCGCGATGCGCGCACGAAGTTCGATTACACCGTGACGCCCGCCAGCGTCTCGCGAAAGGGGGATCGGGTCGAGGTCGTGGCGACGGTGGCGGGCAACTTCGATGGCAGCCCGGTCCAGCTCAATCACACCTTCGAACTCGTCGACGGGAAAATTCGGTCGCTGGAGATACGCTGATGTCGATGGATCTGGAGCTGCGTGGCAAGCGAGTCCTGGTGACCGCTGGCACCAAGGGACTGGGAAAAGCCGTGGTCGGACTCTTGGGCGAACTGGGCGCGAAAGTCCTCACCACGGCCAGAGAGGCGCCTGCAGAGACCGCAGCGGAGTATTTCGTGGCGGCCGACTTAACCACGGCCGACGGCTGCGATCGGATTGCTGGCGCGGTTAGGACTCGTCTGGGCGGGGTGGACATCATCGTTCACGCGCTGGGCGGATCGTCAGCGCCCGGCGGGGGCTATGCCGCCCTGGGCGAGCGCGAATGGCAGCAGGAGTTGAATCTGAATTTGTTGCCGGCGGTGCGACTGGATCGCGCGTTACTTCCCGGCATGATAGAACAAGGCGCCGGAGTCATTATCCATGTCAGCTCGATCCAGCGCGAGCTTCCCTTGCCGGAGTCGACCACGGCTTATGCGGCAGCCAAGGCCGCGCTGTCGACCTACAGCAAGAGTTTGTCCAAGGAAGTGTCGCCCAAGGGCGTTCGCGTCATTCGCGTTGCGCCAGGGTGGATAGAGACGGAGTCGGCAGTCGCGTTGGCGCAGCGCCTTGCCGAGCAGGCAGGTACGGACTTGGAGGGAGGCAAGCAGATCATCATGAGGTCTCTAGGGGGCATTCCGTTAGGTCGCCCGTCGACCCCCCTTGAGGTGGCTAACCTCATCGCATTCTTGGCCTCCGCCCGCGCGGCGTCCATCACAGGTGTCGAATATGTGATTGACGGCGGCACCGTTCCTACCGCGTAAGGGAAGGCGGCATGCCGACAAAGTGCGAGCCGCGCACAGCGCTGCCCACCTTATCCGACCGTCACATCCCCGGATGGTGGCTTGGTCAACAGTTCGCGAAGCTTGACCTGATCGGAAGCAATGGCTGCCAACTCGGACAGTGTTCGTCGTTGGTGCGGATTTAAATGCCGCGGTCGAAAGTCCATGACACAGAGCGAGCCCAGGGCGAATCCATCCGGGTCATAAATGGGCGCTCCGGCATAAAAGCGCAAATGGGGCGCATTGGCGACGGCGGGATTGCTCGAAAAGGAGGCGTGCTGCGTAAGGTCAGGGACTTCGAAGACCTCTTTCTGCAATACGGTGTAATTACAGAACGCCCAGCTGCGGGGCGTCTCTACCATGTCGAGGCCCTGGCGGGATTTAAACCACTGCAGTTCAGCCGTCAGGATCGTCATCAACGCGATAGGGGCCTTCAACCCAGCCGCCGCCAGCCAGGTCAGCCGGTCAAACTGCGCTTCGGCTGTCGAGCGCAACAGCCCGGAGCGTCGCACCGCCTGAAGGCGGCTGGCCTCATTCGGGGCGATGGGGAAATCACCTTGCACGACCTGATCCAACTGAGCTCGCGAATCGCTGGTCAACTCCGCAACGATGCGCGCGAGCGTCGCGGTGGTAGCTCTTCGAACCTCCGAGGGCAGACCCTCAAACTCGCTTTGGGCGTCCTCGGTGACGCCCACGAGCGCCGTGCGCTTTAAACGGCTATCTGTCGCGATGATTTGCATCAAGGACGTACCACACGTTTTCCAGCTGTCCAGGTCAATCACTGTCACGGCCGGTGCACGAAAGCCCACGGACACGGCAGCGGACCAGGTGTCGGTAAGAAACTGGGGGGTGACGTGCGGGATCGACTCGAATAAACCTTCGAACAGGGGCAGGCGCGCTTCGGTCGTCACCACCAGCACAGTTGCCGATGCGGCGGGCACACCCGGGTTGGCGTTCTCTATCAGCGCTTCGACATCGGCCCGATAGACCCGCCGGTGGCCCCCAGGCGTCTTCCATGACGGTAACCCACCGCTCTCGATCAGCAGTTGCGCGGTGCGAACCGAGATCCCGAGCAGCTTTGCGGTTTGGGTGGTGGTGAGAACACTTTCTTTCATCAGGCTGGTTGTCTTCGCGATTGACGTGTAACGACACGTCAGTGCGCCTAGTGTAAAGCGCTCTCTGGTGCAGGGGGAAAAGTCACGTCCTCACGTTTCAAATAGAATCATATAAAATTGATAAAAATGATCAATTTGATTATTATCCTGTCGCTCTGCGCGCGACGATAAGCGCAGTTTCCCCCTCCACTTACTGAGTCTTCATGAATAAAACGAATACCGACTCTTCTCTCCCCTCGGCGCGCTCAATTGCCGCAGCCGGCCGTCATTTTGATTTCATCGTCTGTGGGGCTGGTGCCGCGGGTTCCGTGGTCGCAGGCCGCTTGGCGGAAAACCCCGACGCGCGGGTGCTCTTGATCGAGGCTGGTAGTGACGATGAGCATCCGCATGTTATGGAGCCGGGGAACTGGCCCTTGAATTTGGATAGCGAGCGTGATTGGAAATTTGTCGCCGCGGCAAATCCGCATGTCAATAATCGGCAAATCCCGCTGAATATGGGTAAGACATTGGGAGGTGGTTCCAGTGTCAATGTCATGCTTTGGGCGCGTGGTCATAAGAATGACTGGGAAGACTTCGCGGCGGCTAGCGGTGAGAGCGCCTGGAGTTACGCGTCTGTCCTGAAGATCTATCAGCGCGTGGAGGACTACCAGGGTTTGCCCGATGCCGCGCGTCGCGGTGTCGGAGGACCCGTGCACGTCGCGCCCGCGCGGGACGCGCAACCCGTTGCCAATGCCATGGTTAGCGCCGCGAGCAAGATGGGTATTCCCTGCTTCGATAATCCAAATGGCGCGATGATGGAGGGCCGCGGCGGCGCGGCCCTGAATGACCTGATTGTCAAGAATGGACGACGTAACTCCATTTACCGCGCGTACGTCCACCCTCGGCGCGGTCAGCCGAATCTAACGGTCTTAACAGATACGCTTGTCAGTCGATTGGTTTTTGACGGCAAGCGTGTCGTGGGGGTCCAGGCCGTGTGCGACGGCACGGAGCAGACGTTTTTCGCTGCGCACGAAGTCGTGCTCGCATTGGGAGCCGTCAATACCCCCAAAGTCTTGATGCAGTCGGGCGTGGGGCCGGAAGATGAACTGAAGCGCCACGGGATTCCGATCATTCAACACCTGCCGGGCGTGGGAGAAAACCACCAGGACCACGTATCGTTCGCGGTGATTTTCGAATACGAGACGCCGCAGCCCGTAGGTTATGGTGGATCGGAAGCCACGCTTTATTGGAGCAGTCAGAACTCACTGCGTCTTCCGGACATGTTCCATTGCCAGGTCGAGTTTCCTGTCCCCAGTGCGGAAAACGCGTCTTTGCCCGTGCCGCTCCACGGGTGGACGATGTTCGCGGGTCTCGCGCATCCGAAGAGCAGGGGGCGCATCACGCTGTCCGGACCCAATGCGACCGATGCACCCATCATCCAGCCTAATACGCTGGCACATCCTGATGATATGCGCCTGGCGTTGGAGAACATTCAGTTCGTGCAGGAGCTAGGTGCTCAGCCTGAGTTCAAAGGTCTGGTCAAGCGTGAGAGTTTGCCCGGAAAGCTGGATGCGAACGGTCTGAAGGTCTATGCGCGCAACGCAGCGGTGACCTATTGGCATCAATCATGTACCGCCAAGATGGGTCGGGATGCGATGTCGGTCGTCGATGGCCAACTGCGCGTCTATGGTTTACAGGGCTTGCGCATCGCCGACGCGTCCATCATGCCGCACGTCACCAGTGGCAACACGATGGCGCCATGTGTGGTGATTGGCGAGCGTGCGGTTGAAGAAATTCGAGCCGCTTATGGCGTCTGAGCGGATGCGCGACACGGCTGCGACCTACCGTCTGCGCCAAGGTGAACGAGGCAATCCCTATCGCGTTCGCGTGGAGCCCGCCTCGCAGCGTTTATTTCTCTCATTGTGATAACAAGGAGTCATCGATTGTCCTGCACCACCTCCTTGCGCGGCTTTGTCGAGCGCTTTGATCTTACCGATGGTTGGCACCTGTTGCGCATCGCCACAGGGCTCTTTTTCTTCCCGCACGTCGCGGGAAAGTTCGTCGGCTTCAGCGGTGTCAACCCCATGGTTCTGAGGTTCTTCGAGACGGCGGGATTTTCTCCGGCGGCGCCCTTCGTCGTGCTAACGGCCGTGCTCGAGGTCGCGGTTGGTATCGCGTTGGTACTGGGGATTTACACACGTTATGCGGCACTGCTCGGCATGTTGATCCTGCTGACGGCCGCCTATTGCCTGCACCTCGTCACGGGATTTCAAAAGTGGGTATGGAACAGCGGCGGCTACGAATATCCGGTTTTCTGGGCAATTGCTTGCCTGGCCGTCGCGTTAGAAGGATTTCGCCGGCGACGCCAGGCGGCCTCTACCACGGCAGCCACGGCATGAGTGACTGCACTGGTTGCACACCACGGGCCATTGTTCAACTTCGTGCCGCACCACGGAATCTGAAAAGTGTTTAAGGAAGCTCTAGCATGCACATAGAATTTGAAGCGCAAAGAAAATTTGGCGACATCGCCGGCTCAACGATGTCCTACCTTGATGTCGGATCGGGCCCAGTCATCGTTTTGGGCCACAGCTATCTCTGGGCCGCTGATATGTGGGCGCCGCAGATCCGCGAGCTGTCTCGCCGTTACCGTGTGATCGTTCCGGAACTGTGGGGGCATGGCCAGAGCGGCGCGTTGCCTGCCGGAACGCTGACGCTCAGCGACATCGCTCGGCACCATCTTGAGCTACTCGATACGCTGGGCATTGAAAAGTTTGTCCTCGTCGGCCTGTCAGTGGGAGGAATGTGGGCAGTCGAGCTGGCGTTGTTACGTCCGAGTCGCGTGGTCGGCCTGGTATTGATGGGAACGTTCGTGGGCAGCGAACCGGCGCCGTCTCAAGCGCGATATTTGTCGATGCTTGACACCGTGGCATTCGAGCAAGCCGTCTCGGATACCCTGATCTCGGCCATGTTGCCGCTGTTTTTCAGCAACGCCACGCTCGGGCATCGACCCGAACTGATCGAGGGCTTTCGGTCGCGGTTGCGCGATGCTGATCGGGAGAACCTATTGGTCAGCATCGTGCCGTTAGGTCGGATGATTTTTCAGCGTCGAGACGCGCTCGCTGATCTGAGCCAGCTCAGTATGCCTGCGCTGGTCATCACCGGCCAAGAGGATCGCTCGCGGCCGCCGGCCGAGGCCAGAGAGATGGCCATATTATTGCGTTGCCCTTGCGTCGAGATGATGGGTGTGGGCCACATATCGTCGTTGGAAGCGCCTGACGAAGTCATTGAACACCTGCGCGCATTTTTCGCGGTTGTCTGCTAAAGGTCGACGATGCGTATCCTCCCTAAATCCTATCGTGTCGACACCTCGCATGGCGCGATTGCCGTGGACGAGGTCGGACGGGGCAGGACAACGGTGGTGTTCATTCACGGTAATTCGTCCTGCCGCAAGATATTCCGCCATCAAATGATGGGGGCGCTTCTCTACCGATGTCGCCTCATTGCGTTTGATCTGCCAGGGCATGGCGATTCCGATGATGCTCTCGTGCCTGAACGCACCTATAGTCGGCCTGGCTTGGCCGATGCGGCCATCGAGCTTTTGAAAGCGCTAGCAATCGACAAAGCCATTTTAGTTGGCTGGTCATTGGGTGGGCACATCGCCATTGATATGGCCGCCCGTTACCCAGGATTGGGTGGGCTGATGATTAGTGGTACTCCGCCGACTGGCCACGATGAAATCGGGCGTGGATTTAAGCCGTCCAGTCACTTGGCCCTCGCGAGAAAGCGGGAGCTGTCCGAGGCCGAGGTGCTGAAATTTGCAATAGGGATGGCGGGCGAGCCAGTCGCTCCGGCCCTATGGGAGGCGATCGTACGTGCCGATGGCCGGGGCCGGGAGAATCTGTTTCGAGGCAGAGAGGCGGGGCTGGGTGTAGATCAACGGCAAGTGGTCGAAAACCTGCCAGTGCCGCTGGCTGTCGTCAACGGCGCGGAGGACCCCTTTATCGACCTCGACTTTTTGGACGAGGTGGCCTACGCCAACTTGTGGAGCGGACGCTGTCATCGGTTGCCGGGGCAGGGGCACGCCGCTTTCTGGACCGCACCGCATTTATTCAACCCCCTCTTGGAACGGTTTGTACGGGATCTGGAGGAACTGGGGCCTAGGCTGTGCGAGGCTCAGCCGGTGTCGCGCATTCCTCGGTGAACCCACGCTCCGAATTTCTATCGGCCTTGTCTGCTTGGCAGGGGGGTGACGCGTCTAGGCCGAACGACTGCGCAAGGGACTTCAGACCCAGAGCCCGCATCAAGCTTTGCAGCGTTCTGTGGTTGACCATTGCGCCAGCCTGGCGCAGTGCTAAGCTAATAACCCGGCGCTGGCCATATCGCCCTTCGTGCCGTGCGTAGATGGCACCGATCTTCACCTTCAGGCCAGCGTACTTGTCCGCTGGCCCGCCCCCTTCAAATCGTGATAGAACATCCTGCGCGACAGTCCGGCTATGTGCAGCAACAAGGCCAGCGGGTGGTCGCGGCTCTGATGGAGTTTCCCCGGAATTGCCGCTAGTGCCCCTGACGACGCCGGCGCAGTCCTGATTACCAACAGCGTGGAACGAATTATGAAGCGCTTGCGCGCCGTGACCGGCCGAATATGGTCGGAGGAGGTACACGCCACCATGCCTGATGGTTGCGCCACATCTACGCCACCTACTCCCTCCTTGCATAACGGCGTTTCCTTCAAGAGCTTACGTGAGAGTCTGGGCGCGCGCCGCCCGAGGACCACAAGCATCTAAGTCCTCCACCGCGATTGCGAATCCGCACTGGGCAACGGAACGCGTTGTTGGGACGGTATGAGCGACAGCAGTCCTACACGACGTACCACCCCTGGTAACCCTCGACTTCCTCGAATATATCGGCAACGTAAGATACTATCATCGCCCGATCAGTCGAGAAGGCTAGTTGTCGCACGCCTCCTAAATCAGGAAGCAGCGACGCGGCGGTTGCTCCGCCCGACAGCTGGCGAACCACCCGCAGGTAGTTCACAAAGCGGTTCTGCGACTGTTGATAGATGGAAGAGCTGGAAACTGGTCCAGGTACATAGGTCCATTCATGAGAGCGGAGGCGACGCCCACGATGGTGGGTCGGCAGACACGGCAAGTAGGCATGGTTTCCACTGTATTTATATAAAGTATATGCCAGACCTCGCCGCAGGTGCTCCAGCCGACATAGCGGTAGCGCCTGAAACGTTACCTGTAGCGCTACAGTCGCGTTACCGGTAACGCTATGGGCATTACAGGTGCCGTTACCGGTGATCGATTCTGCCGCCTTTTCGGGGTCGCCTGAAACGTTACGGGTGTGGCTAAGGTCAGGGGACTGGGGCGCCATGCGCACGTTTTTGATAGACCAGTGCTGATCATCTTCAACAAAGTTGGAGAAGCAGCGAACCGACGCTCGCGGAGTCTCAAGCGGAAGCGCGATCAAGACCCCGACCGGAAGGTTTGTGGCATCAAAAGTTCGGCTCACGCTCTTCTGTTGGAAGGCGAATTGAGCGGAGGCGGGATGGGTTTCCGCAGCACCAAGGAGGCGGGCAGAACAGGGGGCTAAATAGGCTCGCCAGTTACATTGAAACCAAATGAAAATCCAAAATCCAGAGAAATTCAGCGGATTTTTTAGTGATTTTTGGCTGCTCGAAATCCGCCGATTTTTGCCCCTAAAAAGGCCTCATTTTGGGGTGTTTTTTGACTTTTTGCGGAACAACCGCCTTTTTGCGGAACTCCGAAAAACTACCAATCGGCTGGAAACCCGCATAAATACTGGAGGCGCAAGCCGGAATCGAACCGACGTACACGGATTTGCAATCCGCTGCATAACCACTCTGCCATTGCGCCAGGGGCGTTGTGCCAAGCCCGCCATTGTACAGGAATCCGTACCG
>Ga0182748_1004553_pt1 | contig 10911 bp, 24 predicted proteins | sample eDN3rd37CKraftOP_FD_128877 | JGI IMG/M metagenome (GOLD analysis project Ga0182748, IMG submission 128877) | Enriched Organic Plus compost microbial communities from Emeryville, California, USA - eDNA 3rd pass 37_C Kraft OP (version 2) (version 2) ...
AACTCGGTCAGCGTCTCCTCCTCCACGTCGACGACGGTGCGGGTCTCGATGACCTCCCAGCCGTCACCCTCGGGCGGGGCAGTGAGCCACGTGGACTCCTCCTCGGTCGTCGAGCCCTCCGAGGGGACGCACGTGTCGAGTGCGCCGGGAGTGGCCATCGCCGTACCCGCCAGGCCGAAGCCGAAGATCAGCGGTGCGGCAACACCGATGGCAAGCAATCGCTTCTTCATGTGTTTCTCCTTGTTATCTCCCGCCGTGTTGCGGGGAGTCTATACCTCTCGCTTACGAGTCTTCATCTCGCGCTTGATCTTTCGGATCGCGGGCGTGTCCCACTCACTGCCGAAGTCCCAGTTGCTGCAGTGCTCGACGCGGGCGAAGACATCGTCCCAGTCGATCTTGGTATCCGAGTACCACCCTTGGACGATCTCCCAGAAGACGTCAAGCATCTCCTCAGTGACGTCATCAGCTGCGGTGATCTTCTCCATCATGCACCCCGCTTCTGGCAGTTCTGGCAGAGCAGTACCTCAAGTCGCTCTGAGTAGACTCGAGACCATTCGCCGATGTACTGACCGCACAGTGTGTATGAGACGCCCTGACCTGCCAGCACGGCGTGCTGCAACGTCGGTCGCCGCTGCGAGTTCCGAGCGATGATGTAGATCAGCGAGGTGGTCATGGCATCACTTTACCAACGTGGAATAGCGGTGTCAAGGCCGGTGTCGAACTTCGCACCTGCCTCATCGCCCGTCTCCATCCAGCGCGGCGCGGATAGCGGGCAGGATGCGCTCGACGGCATCCCACTCGTCGCGCTCAGGTTCGTTCGCCAGCGCCCGCACCCGCTCGATTACCTCGTCCCGCTGGCGCACCTGCTCACGGGCGGCGTCGCGCTCGGCCTCCAACTCGTCTCGCTCCTTGAAGACGGCCTCGTAGTCGCGCATGAGTCGCCGCCAGTGCTCGCGGTAGGTGTCCCGCACAGCCTGCAACTCGCGCACCGAGCGCTGCAACTCGCGAACCCGCCCGGCGTCGTGAGCGGCGAGCCAGCGGTGGAAGGAGTCGTATCCGTCAACGAGGTCAAGCGCCGTGGGCTGATCGTGTGCCTGGTGGGCCACCCACGCCTCCAGCACGTCCCCCGTAGTCGGCGTCCAGTTGTCACTCATAGCTTCTCCTCGATAGCAGGGGTGGTGAAGTTATACCCAGGGTGGAAGTAGTAATAGTTCCTCTCTGTCCCCGGCACAGGAGTCAGGTGTGGGGTGAGGTGCCAGTGGGTGGTCAGCCGCTCGGAGTGGATGTCCTCCCACACCAGGGGCGTGTCGGGGCACACGGACTTCGAGCAGAAGACTCGCTGGGTGGCGAGGCTCGGCTGTATGAGTAACCGGCGGAGTCGCTCGAGCTCGTCTCGTGAGACGGGGAGAGTGGTGTGAGTGGTGTGAGTGGTGTGAGTGGTGTGAGTGGTGTGAGTGGTGTGAGTGGGATGGTAACCGAAGGTGCGGTCGATGACGTGTGGAGGTAGCCGCTCGAGGTCGTGCTTGATGGCTTGGATCATCACGTCCGTAGAGGGCAGTCCTCGCTGAATCAGCTCAGGCGAGCACTTGGCGGGGATGTAGTGAAAGCTCGGCGGCGCGGTGAGGCAGGCGGATAGGGGCGAGAATCGTGCAGGGAGCTTCCAGTCATTGCGAAGCGGTTGCGCCTGATATGACGGCTGCGGAGCGCTTGAAGAGGGGCTCAGAGATCGTGAGGGATGACGGGATGGGCTCGTCACGATCGGCACCTGCATGGTGAGCTTGCCCTCGGTGATACTGGCGAGGGGGTCGTAGAAGTAGGGCGACTCGGGGCGTTGAGAGCGTGGAGTCTGCTGGAGGCGGGGTGGCTGGGTGATCGGCATGCGACTATGGTATAAGCCCGGAACGTGGATGTCAAGGCTGGAGGTTACGTGGTAGGGGGTTTTTTGGGAGAAGCCGTAGCAATCGCGTAGGATGGTCCGAATCGCGGGGCGAGATAAGGCGCGGTCATAATCGGGGGGGTTGGGGAGGGGTGGTAGAAGACAGCAGTCACCACCACTCTACCACATCGTGGACATCTCTCCCAAGGTCGACTTGAACATCGATGAATCGAGGATGGAGAGAGGAGGATAAGGATGATCATCGATGAAGAAGGAAGAAGCAAGAAGAAGCAGAACATAGAAGAGCAGGGGGGAGGCACTGAGATCAAGCTGCGCGGGCAAGATGAAGCGAGATGAAGTGAGAGCAGGATGGATCAAGATCGGCAAGGCGGGAGGAAGCAGGATCAAGATGGATCGGGATCAGAGGATCAGGATCGAGAAGGATAGTGCCCGGCGCTACTGCCCCACCTCTCTACTCATGCCCCTGCCCTTGCTCAGGCCATGCCTCCAGAGGCGGCTGGCGCCGATCTGAGGCCCTGGCCCAGGCCCAGCCTATGCTGGCATACCGCCCCAGGTCATGCCCCCATACACACCCCAAGACCCCCTCCTAAAGAGGGGGCCTCAGGCCCGGCGTCAGTCCTCGAGCTCGATCTCGGCGAGGTCCTCGGCGGTCGGCTCGACCTCGACCTCAGCCCCCACCGGCTCGAGCAGCTCCTCGATCTCCTTGATCTCGGCCTCCTTCGTGGAGGGCTCGGCCTTGGCGGTGCGCGCCTCGTCCCACTTGGCGAACTTCGACTTGAGCGAGCGGACCTCGCGCTTCTCGATCAGCCAGCGGGAGCCCTTGCCCGGCTGGTCCTCCTTGGGGGTGATCGCCCGCAGGAACTTCCGCGTGGTGCGGCCGTCGGTGTTGAGAGCCTCAGCCAGGTCGGTGACGGTGATGGTAGCCATTTGAATCACTCCTTGTGTGGTTTGTGAATCGCCTTGTGCGGTTCATCGATGGGTATACCATACCATGCCCCGAGGCGCTGGCCTAAGGTCACAACCGCTCTGGAGGGTGTGATGTGGGTCACATTTGGCCGAGGCCGTAGGATCGCTCCTGGGCGCGGCATGTGTGGGGCAGATAGCTAGCATACCGCTGTCATCTTGCCCCGCTCAGGGACGCTCCAGCCGCCTCGCTCCAGCACACACCAAAGCGCCCCTCCGGAGAGGGGCACCTGGCGGGATGATCAGAGGTAGATGATCAGGTCCTCGGTGATCGAGACGAACGAGCGGCCCTGACCGTTGCCTCGCTCCTCAGCGTCCCAGTAGCACATCGTCGAGTCCTCGTACTCGCACGGGGGGAAGACCGCGTCGAACTGGGCGGGGCAGAGAAGCATGAAGAGGGCGATGAGGAAAGCCATGTGGATCACTCCTTCGGTTGGGTTGGTATACCCATCCTACCACCCTCAGTGCCTCGGTGTCAAGTCACCGATTCCGCCAGGTGAGTACTGCAGAGCGTCCGGGCATGTCCGAGCCGTTCCACTGGTTCCGCTGGGACGACTCGAGCTCCCATCCCATACGAAGCAGGTCCTGTGCCTCGGTCCATGTGGAGGTCGTGGTGGTCAGGACGGGCAGGTTCCCCTGTCGCCGAAGAGCCTTGCGGAGGTGCTTGGCGTGCACCTTCTCAGCATGTCGCTGGTCGATGTCGGCTCGGGCTGCGGCGTATCGCTCTCGGAAGGTTGGGCGGTGAAGTGGTGTAGTAGTCATGCCCAGACCTTACCATTCCACACCAGCAGGTGTCAAGGCTTCGGCGGGCGGGGCGGCTGACGGCCGTATGTGAGGCCGTGGAATGCTAGCATACCGCTTGGCTCCTGCTCGCGCCAGGGACGCTCCTACGCCCTCACACACAAGGATCAACCCCCTCCCGGAGCGTGTTTCAGAACCGTGGAGGGGGGACCCTCTGTCCCTCAGTGCTGAACGAAGAGCGAGATGAAGTAGGACCAGCGACCCGTCCCGTCGCACTGGGAGCAGTCGGTGGTGTCGCCGTTCTCGTCGTCGAAGAGGATGTAGCCCTTGCCCCAGCAGATGGGGCAGATGCCCTCGGCGCGGGCGGAGGCCTGGCGGACGGTGAGGTGGCGCTCGGCGCGGGCGATGCGCGCGTCGAGGGTGGCGGTGGAGATCAGGTTCGTTGTCATGCCTAGATCATACCACCCTCAGCCTCGTGGCGTCAAGGTGTGTCTTCCGAGCGCCACCGAGGTGAGTTGGACCGGCTTCCGGCCGTTGGTGTGGTTGAGGGCGACGTACTCCGTGATGGTCAGCCCTGCTCGGGTGATGGTGGGCACCCCGTCGACGAGTTCCAGCAAGATGGTGTCGTTTCGTCGGGACTGGGGTCGGTCCTCGCCGCGCTCGCGGTCGAGGATGAGCGAGTAGCCGGGGAAGGTGCCCATGATCTTCCGTCGCCACCACCCCCAGGGGATGAGCTGGGACTGGGAGACCCCTTGGTACTCGATGTGGCTCATGTGTGACTCCTTTGGTAAAGTGAAGAGGCCCCCCGGAGGGGGCCCCTGGCGGTCAGCGGAGGGTGCGGCGCTTGCGGCCCCCATAGGTGCGGCGGTGGCGGCGAACCGTCGTGCGGGGGGTCGGCATCTCGAAGGTCATGGCCTTCTGCTCGGCGATCAGCTTGGCGCGGTAGGCCTGCATCTCGGCGATGGCCTTGTCGGTGGAAGCGATGAGGCGGTCGGTGTTGTTCGTCATGCCTAGATCATACCACCTCGTGCTGCGAGCGCGCAAGGCATCTCAGAGCTCAATGTCGAGCAACTTGGCGAGCAGGGCGACGCATCCAGCGATCTCCTGAAGCGAGTCCGTCATCGCTGCGCGATCATCGCGAGCAATCGCGGTGGGGAGTCGACGCAGGGCGGCCCGGATGCGTCCGGTCAGCTGTCTCGTCTCACTCATCATCGCCCTCATAGGGCAGCTCGCTCAGCAAGACGATGAAGAGCACTGCGAACGCGAGGGCGAACGTCCAGCCCATGTTTACCATCCCCTCAGTGTGGTGGTCATGCTTCAACCTTACCACGTCGGTCGGCCGGTGTCAAGGCCCCCACACCCTGCTGATCGGTGCGCTGCCCGCGAGCGCCGCGCCTGAGCGGCTAGGACGCTCCGTGGCGCCCTTGGCGTTGCCCCCGGAATGCTAGCATACCGCTGTTCCGGTGACCGCCTCAGATCGCCGCCTACACGCTCCAGCGCCCCCCTCACGGGGGGCACCGGGATCAGTCGTCGTCGCGGCAGTCGTCGCAGAGCGGGTCGACTTCGAACTCCCTGGTGGTGGTCGGGTCGCCGCAGCGCGTGCAGTGGACTCGTCGTGCCATTTTCAGCTCCCTTCGTGGTGTGTGATTCCATCCTACCATGACCTGCCCCCTCAGCGCAAGGAGGCGGAGAGGATCGCCTGGATGAGGTTCGCGAGCGCGGTCGCGTTCCGGCCGAGGTCGCCCCCCGTCCATGCCCTTAAGTCGGCAAGGCAGTCGTCGGCGAAGGACTCGGTGAAGCGCCCCTCGTTGAGCGCGTCGGTCATGTCGTTGATGATGTCGTCGATCATGCTTCAATTCTACCACGCCCCGGCGACCGATCAAGGTGTGGACGCTGTGACGAGGGTCACACTTTGGCGCCTTCGTCTCGCCCCCGTCATGCGATAGCATGGCGATATGCCAAGAAAACGCCGCGCCGCAATTCGCCTGCTCGGTCATCGAGCACAGGCGACGAGAGCCCTTTACCACGACTCGGATAACCAAACCGTTCTCGTGATATTCGAGACTTCGGACGAGGAATACGAATTCGAGCTTACGGTTCGCGAAGCGCGGATTCTTCTCCACAATCTGAAGGCGTCTCTATCCGCCATCGATTCCATCAACGGGAGGTAAACAATGCTCTACGAGTACAAGTGCACTCGATGCGGAGAATCATTCGTCGGCGATGGAGAGAACACGGAAGATCACGCCATTCGTGAGAATGGATTGCCCTGCTACGGAAAGGGCATTCTCGTCGCGGAATACCGATAGCGGTATTTCCACACCTTGCCCTCGCCCTCGAGCGGGGGCTTGGTGGCGTGTTGCGCGCGAGCGCTGGATCGGCGGTATGCTAGCATACCACCTAGCCCCCCTGCCCCCCTCAGAATCGATCCTACGCCCTCTGACGGGTGGTTCGCCGCAGGGGTCGAGGCGCCAGCGCCCCTTCCGGCACACACAATCCAGCGCACACACGGCAATTCCCCCGGAGGGGAATGCCTTTCCTTATGCGTAATTCGCGGATTGATCTCCGAGAGCGCGAAGGAGGTTCTTGAAAGCGGTTCGGAATTCCTCGGAATCGCCCTGAATGAATTCCTCGGCCGACTGGTCCTCGATATCATCGAGGAATTCCTCGATGACCTCCGAGTCCAGGAATCCATCCTCATCAAGAATGGCGGATAGATTCCAGAGCATGCGAGTGGCGTTCATGGTCATTCTCCAATCTTTCGCGTGGGATTGCATCCAGAACAGTAATCGCAGTCCGCCCACTTCTCGCATCCGGCGCAACCGCAGGGGCCGACCTCGTCGCGGTCGGGGGCGTCGTCGATGTTCATACCTCAATACTACCACGCATGGCGATGCGATCAAGGCCTGGACGCTGTGATCCATGTCACACTTTACAACCTTCGTTTCCACCACGAGGTGTGGTAGGATCGCGAGCGCCCGCGAGCGCCGGATTCTACCACTCCTGTGAGCTTCCGTCAAGGCCCAAAGGTGTGATCCACATCACACTCGGGAAGCGCTTCCCCGCCTTGATCGATGCCCCCCGCAACCCCTATAGTAGTCATATCGATCAACGAGGGGGCACCCCGCCCCCCGCGATACCATCAAGGAGATGACACCATGGCTCAGTTCACCGCCGCGCAGGTCGCCGAGAAGTTCGACACGACCCCCCGCGAGGTTCGCAAGTTCCTGCGCTCGGTCGCCGACCCCGACACCTTCCCCGCCCCCGGGCGCGGGGGCAAGTGGCTCATCGAGGGCCGCCAGATCGCCCCGCTGAAGGCGAAGTTCCGCGCCTGGGCGAAGGCGAACGAGGCGCCCGCCGACGAGGACGCCTGATCTCGCATCCCTCGCCCCCTCATCTCGAGGGGGTGCAGGGGCGTGTGTGAGCGCCTGAGGCGAGGGCGGGCAGGGCGGATAGCTAGCATTCTGCCCCCGCCTGTGCTCGCGCCTATGAGCCGCCTACGCCCTCTGGCGCCCGGGTCACGATCGCGGAGGGGAGCGCTTTTCGCCCCGTGAGCGCCTGAGGCGGTCGCTGAGGGGGCGGATAGCTAGCATACCAGGTCACCCCCTGCTCGCGCCTACGGCGATCCTGACGCTTCTGAGGGGTGGTTCACGGGCGGGGCAGGGCGCTCCGCGCTTCGGACATGTGTCCACGGAAAGCGCTTACCGAGTCCGGACTCATTCCGGAAGTTTCGGTCCCGTTCCGCGAAAGTTCCGGAAGGGTAAAGGAATGGTAAAGGACGGGTAAAGGATCGGTCAAGGGAAAGCGGTTCCAGTAAAGGCTTGGTAAAGGAGGTGTGTACGGGATTAAATTCGACTCTCCACCCTAGCCCAAGATTGAGGTCACACACAACAAATGGAACGACGCCAGAAATTTCGACGTACGTTCCACAAAATTTTGAGCGGGGCTGGCAACCCGGCCCGTTGGTTCTAACTTAAACGAAACTTCTCACGGATTACTCCGTTCCCAGCGACTGGTAGATCTTTGATCATCCACGGATTCCTAACCTCCGTTACCACGGATTCTCGTTTCACCCGGCCCGTTGTATCCGGCCACTCTGTCGATTCCCCCAAAGCAATCCCGGCCCACGTCCCCCTCATCCAGAAACCCACCCCTTCGATCACCGTCTGGCAAAAGTCCGGGCCGTCTCCCGGCCCCTCACCTATCGATCACCCATCGATCGTCACCCATCGATCATCACGAGACAGCTCGATCTCGATCTCTGAATCAACCTTCAAGATTCCACCAACTAATCACTGCCCGATTTCTCGACCGCAATACGAGCAAAACTTCCAGCCGCTTCCTGCAATTCGACCGCAACCCCCACACCTCGCAGTGCTCCTTGCAGCCCTCCCTGTAGCCCCAGTTCCAGCCCCGGTCGACCCCCCAGCCCTACTTTGAGCCCCGGTCTTCTCCCCGGCCTTATCTTCAGCCCCAGCCTTACCACCAGCTGCTTCTTCGGCCTCTCTCCTCCGAGCCTCGAGCACCCAGTGCAGTTCCTCTCGTGCGTCCCTGGCTACTGCCCTCAGCCTCTTGTCGACCTTGTCCTTGATTCTCAGAATGTCCTCGTCAAGAACTACCCAGTGCTCCTTGTAGCTCTTCCGCTTGGCCCCACCGGACGAGACATGTATCCGCTGCTTCCGACCATCGCCCAGCGATCCTCCACTAGAGACTCTCGCCTTGCCCAGCTTCCCGTTCTCCTCAGCGGATCGCCCTCGCCCCGATGACCCGCCGTCATCCTTTCCGCCGATCCCCTTATACCAGAGCTCGCGATAGATATTAACAAAGTCCGGCGGCAAGAAGAACAAAACTTCCAACGCCATTCTCTGATGGTCCACACCAGCCGAGGCCATCATATCCGTAAACCTCTTCGTGGCCAGTTCCTCAGCCATCCTCATATTCATTCCCTTTCCTCCAGTCATTTCTACTCTCCCTGCTCTTCCATCGTCACTACCTGTACTTCTACTCCTACCAGCCTGAGCGGATGATCGTCTTTGTTTTTGGGAGCGGCCGCCGTAGCGACAGCGAAGGCGGGCGGGCCGCTAACGGAAACGAACACTGGATCAATCCGCGGGGTAGTACAGATACCGACCGTTGACCCGCTCCACTCTGAGCTTAAACCTCAGTTTATGTGCAGCCCTACTGATAGCCGATGGACTCATCCCCAACGCCTCCCCTATCTCACTAGTAGAGCATCCCGGATTCCCTCTGATATACCCCATCATCCGTTGGGCATTCGTTCCGCGCTCAAGATCGGCAAGCATAGAGACTTCCAAAACTTCCCCGGCTTGCTGTCCGCATCTCGTTAAGTACTCCGTGACCTTATCCGGATTACGATCTGTGTCGATCTTTAGTGTCACTCGTATGATTCCCATGCCAGGGATATTAGCATCTTGTCACACAATCAGTCAAACTGCAAGGCCGCGTTCACTCCATTAGCTTTTCGTGCATTTCGTCCTGGTATATTGAGATTCGTTGCATCATCCCCTATGGGGATATGCACGAATGGGGGCGCGGACGCGCGCGTGCGCGAGTAGGTGCTGATGTCGAGGGGTAATCACTCATCGAGGGGAACAATGGTGTATTCCAGACTATATCCCAGCGCTTCGGCGTAGGCTTCTACGGTGGATAGCCTGGCGTCATGAGCGCCTCGCTCGAGTTGATTAACTCTGGATTGGCTAACTCCCATACGCTGGGCGAGCTCGCGCTGGTATATATTCTGCTCGAGTCGCTCATCTCTGAGAAGCTGGATCAGTGGGTGACTCTCACTCTGATCCCTAGCGAAAGCCATTCGCCTTACAGCTTCACCCATCGGTTCGTACCTCCCGGCAGCTGGATTCTTTCTAGGTGTCCTTGATCGCTGAGCCGCTGCACTCGCTTGTGGGCGGTGCTTGGCGTGATCTTGAGACCTTCGGCGATCTGCTTAGTCGTGAGTCCTGTGCTGCCGGCTTCGTCCAGCAACTTCAGCAACTGGTTCTGCTTCGTCGGCTTCCGCGTGCGAGGCCGGTTGGTGTGGGGCATATCCTCTGGCGGCTCCTCGTCCTCGCGCCAGGGCTTGATCCATGGCTCCCAGTGGCGGTTATTAACGTTGGTCATGCGATAGATACCACCGGGACTAGACTTACTCTCGAGGTCGATGCGTACATCATCGCGCCCTGAGCGGCTGAGATAGATGCTATCTTCGGACCATGCATGGTTCGCTACTGCTCCTAGCATCCGCTGGCCCGGTCGTGACTTCTCCGCCTTGCCCATGTGGTGAACTACCTGGAGCGCGACATTGTGCTTGCGGCTCAGCACCTTGAGCGGCTTGAACACCTTGGTCGTCATCTCCTGAGAACGATTCTCCTCGACATCCCCGGCGGTCATCATCAGCGTGTCGATAATCACGAGGCGGTACGGCTCCCCGTCCATGCCCTTAGCCAATACCTCATCCAGCCACTCCTGCCACACTGGGTCGCTGATGACCACACCCTCCTGGATGTAAGCATTGATCTCGGGATCGAACTCCTCATCGCTTTCCGGCGGTAACCAGTCGATCTCGGGGAAACCCTCGCTGGGCACCAGCTCCATCTTGTCGGTAGCCTTCCCGACCCAGATCTTGCCTGACCTGACCTTCAGCGTTGCGGGCGGATCCTCTTCCTGAATGTATAGGACGGGCCCAGGATTGACCACCCTAAAGTGCCCCAGGAAATCTGCGCCCGTCGCGACGGAGAGCGCGAGATCGAGTCCCACCCACGACTTGTAACACTTCGGCTCGCCGGCGATGAATCCGCACGCACCCTCGGTGAGAATCCCGTCGACCAGGTACTTTGGTCGGCGTACATTCTTGAGCAGGGCGCCGAGTCGCTGAGGGTCAGCCTTCGGTCCCCCCTCGGCTTCAGCCTCGAGCTGTTGTGTGGTCTCTTCGGATCGCTGTGCGATAGCCTTGGAGGCCTCGATCACTAGTCGACGAACCTCGTCGCTTCTATCGCGGAACTTGTTCCAGACTGTCTCTCTAACAACGGCGACGATCTCGGCAACTGAGCAGCCCACATCGGCGAGACACCTGATGAGATACCAGAGCTGACTGCTTCGGTCGCCGCTGATCTCTCGAGCCGAAAGCATATCCCGGGCTCGTTGGTTGAGCTTGAGCCGAATCCGTGCGATCACGGCGAGTCGGTCCACACCCTCGATGTCGGACTCGAGCGCGTTCGTCAGTGTCGCATCTGCGCCGCCTTGTACCTCCGGCAGGTCAGCGAAGTCTCCCGGTAGATATCGAGGACCATTGTGCC
>Ga0182748_1004560_pt1 | contig 10900 bp, 10 predicted proteins | sample eDN3rd37CKraftOP_FD_128877 | JGI IMG/M metagenome (GOLD analysis project Ga0182748, IMG submission 128877) | Enriched Organic Plus compost microbial communities from Emeryville, California, USA - eDNA 3rd pass 37_C Kraft OP (version 2) (version 2) ...
CTTCCCATCCGGCTCGGCCGTTGCTACATACGCCACCGAAACGCGCGGGCAAGGCCCCGCGCTTCGCATTTTGGCGCGGGGTGGAGCAGCCCGGTAGCTCGTCAGGCTCATAACCTGAAGGTCACAGGTTCAAATCCTGTCCCCGCAACCAAATTTCCCCTTCGCCGGCAAGGGGATACGAAAAGGCCCCGGATCACCGTCCGGGGCCTTCGTTTTTCGTGTCGCCCGTGTGTCGGGGAAAAGCCGCATCCGGGGGTGCGCTTGCTCCAGTTCCCGAGTAATAACCGGATATGGGGGAATTGGACGGCATTGAGTCGCTTTCAGCCGCATTAGGCGGCTTAACCGCGTCCCAGTTGGGATGGGTTAAGGGCGTCATCCTGCAATTCAAGCTGCCCCATAACTTCCATCGCGACCCCGCTTCCGATTTCGTCACGGACGGCGTTCTAGAGCGGGTCGGCGACGCCCTTCGAATCCATCACGCATTTAGCCGCCAGGCGTTGAGCAAGGATCGGTTTGAATTCGCGCTCGAACGCGCGTTGAATCTGTCGGGGATCAGGGCCGCGCTCGTTAAGAGCCGGACGAACCGCGGGCACGACATAACCGTCGCCGATGTGCCGATCAGCCTAAAGACCGAGGCGGCCGCAAACATCCGGGCCGACCAAATCCATGTCAGCAAGTGGATGGAGCTTGGCCGGGGCGAATGGCACCTGCCGACGCTGCGCGATCTATTCCTCGAACACATGCGATCCTATGACCGCATCTTCACGCTGCGATGCCTTGAGCCGGGGCCGACCGCCTACCGTTACGAGCTCGTCGAAATTCCGAAGGCGCTAATGCTCGAAGCGCAGAATTGCCAGTTCGCCGTGATGGAAGATAGCCGCCAAAACCCCAAGCCAGGCTATGGGTACGTTCGGGATGCCAACGGCGGGCTGAAATACAGCCTCTATTTCGACGGCGGGACGGAGCGGAAACTCCAAATCCGGGCACTGCAAAAGAGCCTCTGCCGGGTTCACGCCACATGGGCGTTCCAATCAGCGCCCCTTGAGTAGCCGCGCGCGCGCTTGGTCGGCATATTCCTCTTTGAGTTCGATCCCGACGCAATCGCGGCCTAGCTCGTTGCAGACCACGCCCGTCGTCCCCGAACCAAAGAAGGGATCGAGCACCCGGCTATCGGGTTTCGATCCCGCCAAGATGCAGAGCCGGACCAGTGCCCGCGGATAAACGGCGAAGTGGGAGCCGGGATAGGGTTCGGTGTTGATGTTCCAGACCGTGCGCCTGTTCTTCCCGCGCTTATCGCCGTTTTGAGCAGGCTCCAATACCGCTTCCCAATCGTAGAAATAGCGTTCGGATTTGGAGAACAGGAAGACATACTCATGGGACCGCGTTGGCCGATCCTTGACACTTTCGGGCTGGCAATTCGGCTTGTTCCAGATGATGTCCGTCCGTAAGTACCAGCCGTCCTCTTGGAGGGCGAAGGCAAGCCGCCACGGCACGCCGATCAGGTCTTTAGGCTTCAATCCTTCGGGCGTGGGCGCCCGATAGCTCATGGCGCGGCCTTTATTCTTGTCGTCGGAATCGCGCCATGTCCGACCGCCGGAGGTGTAGCTATCGCCAATGTTGAGCCAGAGGGTTCCATCGTCGGCGAGCGCCCGGCGGGCTTCGCGAAAGAGTGCCACAAGATCGGCGATGTAATCCTGAACGCGCGTCTCCGCTCCGATCTGGCCCGCGATGCCGTAGTCCCGGAGGCCCCAATAGGGTGGCGACGTTACGATTGTTTGGAAGTGGCCGTCGGGGAAGTCGACGAGCACCCGGCGCGCATCGCCGACGATGATCTCGCAACGGTTGGAGATACGAGCAGGACGGCGCTGCTCCGACAGTGGTTCTTCGAAAAGGCTCATGTGCCGCATATTGATTCCAGAAGGTTTCACCCTATCAGTGAGCGCGGAAAGCGGGAAAGGGCAAGGGACCACGGGCTGCCCCTCTAAAATAGGTCGGGGAAGCTACCGTTGGCCTGGCTTCTTCGGCCTCAACCCTGACTTGTCCACAGCGACAATGATCTTCGCCAAGACTTTGGCGAGCGATTCGGGTCTTGTGCCGGGCGCATTCAGCGAGTCGAAATCCTTTCGGTCGATCCCTGTTGGTATCGCGCCCTTGGCGTCAAGTCGCTTCCATATCTCGGCCGCGGCACCGCCTGTGGCACCGATGGGGACAGCAACCCGTCCGAGCCGCTGGGCGGTTTCAAATTCCTCGATGACACCGTCAGCAATCACGAGCGCGCCGCCGCCATCCTCCTTCACGCCCCCAATGAACACGGCGATTCCTGCCTGCTGGATCATTCCTTCGCGGTAGCGAGCTCGGAATGCCGCCATGTCGATGCCGGCGGGTGCTTCTTGTGGAAACGGTCGAAGCAAGAGGCTCTTTTCGAGGTTCGGGGTCGGTTCCTTGAGGATGACGCTGAGCGCGCCGGCGACGGCGGCGCTCCCAACCGTCAGCCCGAATCCGGAAATCAATCGTTTCTGCTGCTCGGCGACCACACGTCCGACTTCGCGGGCGACATCTTCGACCCGCCGCCGCTGATCGTCCGGCGCGCTGGGCGGCAGACTGCCGGATACGAACACGCTGCGGCCGGCGAGGCGGAGTTCGACGGCATGAAGGATTTCATCGATCTCGTCGTATTCATCGACCTCGACGCATTCGATCCCGTACCGCTTCAGGTCTTGGACCCACAGGGCGTGCCGAATCTTGTCGGTCTCGAACCGCTTTTTCGCCCCTGCGCCCGATCCCTTTTTCGGCCGCCGCACGATGGCGTAATGCTCGGGTCCATTCTCCGTGAAGGCTTCGCGGATGCTCGCAAACAGGTGGCCGATGTTCGGATCGGTGAAGCTGAAGCCGAGAAAGAGAATCTGCTTCGTTACGAGCTGCCCGGTCAGCACTTGCAGGAAGCCAGGGCGTTCGCGTCGATATAACTCGTAGTCGTCTTTTGCGATCACCACCTCGGCCGGGTGATCGACCGAGCCGTGCATCTTGTAAAGGACGGCGTGCGCCCAAGGCTTGTCGATGCCGAGATCGGCGTTCCGCGACTTCACATCGAGAAGCCGGCCCGCCTGCTCCCAAGCCGTCTCGGCCAGCTTGTCGTAGTTGGTCGTCCAGACGTGCCGGATCGGGAGACGCGCCAAAATGCGAAACGGCTCCGGCGGATCGGCTTTCGGAGGAAAGTGATCGACTATCAGTTTGGAGAGGGCGTGGCGTTTGCCGGTGGCCTTGTTCAGGGCATATTGCGCCACGGCCGCGAGATCGTGCTCGACCTCGATGTCCAGACCGAGCTCGGTGGCAATGTCGGCCAGAAGCGACCGCCAGGTCGGATAGCCGGCACGGACGCTGAGCCCGGCCCCAATGAAGACGCCGGCCGAGCCGAGTTCAAGGCTCTTTGTCCACTGTTCGATGAATGTTTCGGCCTTCATTCGCCCCCGAATCCCTGCCCCAATGATGACAAAATAGCACAACCGGGCGTATTCTGCTGAAGGGTATGCACGGGGAATCACTATGGCGCGCAGGACTTTTTTCAGCTTCCACTATGAACGCGATGCTTGGCGCGCCGGGCAGGTGCGGAATTCCTGGGTGACACAGGATCGCGAGAGCGCCGGCTTTTGGGATGCGGCAGCCTGGGAGGAAGTGAAAAGGAGGGGCGACGACGCGATCCACAAGTGGATCGACGATCAGCTCAAGGGAACCTCGGTGACAGTCGTCCTGATCGGGGCGGAAACGTCACAGCGCAAATATGTCGGTTACGAGATTACGGCGAGCCACAACAAGGGGAATGGCATGTTGGGGATTTACATCCACAACATGAAAGACTCCAAGGGCAACACGGACACGAAAGGCGCGAACCCTTTCGCCAATTGGAGCATCCAACAGAACGGCCAGAAGGTGCCGCTTTCGAGCATCTATCCGACCTACGACTGGGTGAGCGACAACGGTCGCGCGAACATCGGCACGTGGATTGAAGCGGCCGCTAAGAAGGCGGGCAAATAGCGTCTATTTCCCGCCTCTGCACGCCCGCACCGCGTCCCGGAGCGCGACATAGTCGGAGACGGCCGTCGGCCACGCCGCGCCGGCGGGCGCCGCCGCCACCTCGTCCGCGAGGCGATTCCGATAGGTCTGGCTGTAGGTCTTCAGCGGGAGAAGATCACAACTCCCGCCCGCCGTCGCGCAGCCGCTCAACAAGAGCGTCGCGATCGGAAGGAGCATTAGCCTGCGCATCGGCGATCCTCTTTGCGGCTTCGAGATTGTCCTCGGCGGCGGATTCCCGCGTGGTGGTGACGCCCTGCCGCCTTCCGGCGACCCAGATCGCCCCGACCGCGGTTGCGATCAGGGCGACCAGGGCGACAATCGGCCAGCCGTTCATTTCTTGGGCGTGCCGGATTCCGGCCACAGCACGTGGATCAGACCGGCCGCAGCGATGCCGAAGGCGATCAGCGCGTCGGTAAGACCGGGTTCGAGCGTGACGCCGAAGGCCGTTGCGATGGCGACGAGCCCCTGCCACGTCGAACGCTCCTGCAAGCGTGCGATGATGTAGTCCATGACGTTTCTCCTATGAAAAAGCCCGCCGGGATGGCGGGCGGGTGAAGGCGGGTAGCGGCGTGCCGATCAGGCTTCGTTCAGCGACAGGACGCCGGTCGCTTCGAGATGGATCGGGCGCACGTTGGCAGGCCGGACGCGATAGAGCGGCCGGCGCGCGGCATAGAGACGGGCCTTCGCGACCCGCGCGATGCAGACGCGATCCGACTGGTTGCCGCCGAGGCAATGGAAGGCGTCGCGGTCCTCGCCGACGTAGAGCGTCACATGACCGCCGCCGCTGCGCGTGAAGACGAGCACGTCGCCCAACGCCGGCGCGTCGGCCTTCGCGCCGAACGCGGACCACGAAAGCGCCCACAACGGATGCGCGGGAAGCTCCTTGCCGGCGCGCTTAGCAATCACAGCCATGAACAGGCCGCACCACGGTATGCTGTCGGCCTTGTAGATGTCCTCTACCTCGCCGCCGACTTCCTTCGCCCAGGCGACGATGGTGGGGTTGTTCTTCGCGCCGGGCGCCTCGAGCGTTCCAAAGAGCTTGAGCGCTTCGACAAGCATCTTCGGGCCGGGCTCGCGCGCGAGCCAGCCGTAGCGGGATGGCAGCATGTGAGGTCTCCTGAAACGACGAAGCCCGCCGGGATGGCGGGCTTTCGTAGGAAGGCGGGACGTGGAGCGGCGCTATCCGGCCGGCGGATGGCGCTGTTCGATCACGCGGTCGATCTTCTGGTCGATCTTTTCGAGATGGGCCATGATGCGCGTCTCGACATCCTTGAGGTGCGAGATCGAAGCGAAGCCGGTCGCCACCGTCAGCTTATAGTTCGCGAGATCGGTCGTGAGGCCACGAAGGGCCTTATCCGTCGCGTCGCGATCGTGAAACCGCAGCCAGAACAGCGCGCCGACCAGCGGAATGCCGATCGTCGCGATCCACCATTGAAGGTCCATCGATTGCCCACCTCCCTCAACGCGCGGCTTCGAGGGCCGCGATCCGCGCCTCTAGTGCCGCGACACGATTCGACAGTGCTTCGGCCAGCGAATAAATGTCCTTCACCCCCCACAGCGCCAGATAGCCCACCGGCTCGGCCGCGGCGGTCCATGCCCCGTCGTCCTGGGCCGGCTTGTTGACAATGATGTCGCGCAACCCGTCCGGCAGCGCGTCATACGCTTGCTGCGCCAGCACGCCGAAGCCGAACGATCCGTCCTTCTTCCAGTCAAAATCGCCGACCCACAAGGCCTGAATCGCAGACCGATAATCGGTCTGGACGGAGCGCACATGCTTGAAGTGTGCGTCGGAGATGGCCGACCAGCTTGCGGAGCCGCTGGTGAGCTGCACGCCGCCAGAGCCGCCTGCCTGCACCAATACGCTTCCGCCACCGGATGGTGTTGCGAGAGCAATCTGGCCGGCGGTCCCCAGGTTGTAGTTTCGCCCGAGTGAGAGATAGGCAATTTCCGTCCCGCTACTGTTAACAGCTGAGATAGCCTGCCCATTGGATGAGTCAGGCCCCGTCATCTGAAACCTGCCATCGGTGCCGAAACGAGCGACCTCGTTCCCACCGTTGGCCGCAAAACGAATCGGCCCGGAATCGGCGGTCAGCGACAGACCAGTCGATGCGAACACCATGCCGGTTCCGGCCTGATACACGCCGAACGATCCGAAGCTCTGGCCCAGCACACCGACCCAAGCCACGCCGGTACCGTTCGACGCAGCCCAGCGCGCCGACGCGGCGCTGCCGTCCGAATCGTTGAGGATCGAGCCCATGCTGGCGCCGTTGGCTGTCTGGACCGCATCCAGCACATTGACCGGCGTTGTCCCGATGCCGAGCTTCGGTATGACAATCCCGCCGTTAGTCCTGTTTATCTTTATTGCGTCAGTCCAACTGCTGCCGTCGGGAGAAACCTTGAAGTGGAAATCGTCATCGCCGGTCAGCCCGACCTCGGCCCGGCCGGAATAGTCGGTCTGAAAAAGCAAAGAAGCGGTATCCGAGGATGCCTTCTTGTTGACCTTGAACTGAACGCCATTCCCCTCATTGTCGAACAGAATGGCTGATGACTTCACGGCGAGCTTGTTCGTCGTGTCGGCGGTGGTGTTGACGCCAAGGAGGGAAAGATTTTGCAGCGAGAGAATGGCGGCCAAGCCAGCCCATTCCGACCCGGTATAAACTAGGATCGTCTGCTCATCGGCCACATAGGCGATCAAGCCCTTCGCCGGTGCGAAAAAGCGCCATCCGCCATCGAGGCAAAAGGCGATCTTGCCGTCTTGGCCTGCCCAATCGTCAGTGCCGGTAGCCTTCACGAGATAGGTGTCGCCATCAGCCGGCGATCCGGGCGGTGCGGAAAGATCACGGTCGAGGACATAGAGGTTGACGAGGGCGTCGAGCGTGTTCAGCGCATCGTTATGCGTGACTTCCTTTTGCGCCTGCCCCTGCGCGATATAGGGCAGGCTCAACCGTGGCGTATTTCCCATTGAATACCTCAGAGAGTGGCCGCCGCCGGCCACCCGCGGCCGACGGTTGCGGAGATTTGGTAAACTTTGATCGCGATCGAGGATTGAGCCGATCCGAAGTCGGCGGCCTGCTGCGCGGCCGTGTAGGTTGCGGCCGGCGAGTTCGTGGAGATCGTGCGAATGACATCCTCGCCGTCGAGGACATCGATCTCGTATCGCTCGCTTTCCTCGTTCAGCGGCACGTCCGTTCCATCAGTCCACACGCCGCCGAAGCGTGTCCGGCGAACCCACGCGATCGATAGATCACCGTCGCCGTTCCGGGCGCCGGTGACATGCACCGGCGACCACGGCATCAGCCCGACGCACCGGGCGGTGAACGTTTCCTGCTGCCAAGCGACATCGGACGGGTCGAGGCTGCTCGGCCCCCATTTGTAGAAACGCGCCACGCCGCGCTCGGAAAGCGCCGCTTGGATTTGCGCGATGGAGCCGTCGAGGACAACGACGCGGGCGCCCGCGGCCACGGGCGAGCGCATCGCGTGCTCGGTGCCGAGCCGGCCGCGCAGGAGCCCGGTCAGGTCGTAAACGCCGGCGCTGACCAGCGTGGCGTCCCGGAATTGGAGGATTTCCCAATCGCCGTCGCCGTTCTTGATCGCCAATGCGTTCGCGCGCCCGGAAAGCAGCGTGTCTTCCGAAATGCTTACGAGCTCGCCCGAATAGAGCTTCACGCGCAGCGTGTTGACGAGATCGAAGTAGTCCGTTGGCCCGGACCAGAAGTCGAAGACCGTTTCGCCGACCGCGGCCCGGACGGGCAAAACAGTATCGACCACGAAGTCCGATCCCGTTGCGCTGTCCATCACTGTCACGCCGGCGAAGGGAGTGGCCGACGCCGCGGCGTATGGCGCGAAGCCGATGTCACTGTCGCGCAGCATAGGAATGTCGAGCAGTTCGAGGATCGCCGCGCCATAGACCGGCGGCGGCTTGAATTCCGGCACGGTGTTTCCCGGCAGAGGCGGGGCGTAAACCGCGCCCTCCGACCGCTGCGCCTCTATCGCGCGTGACCATGAGTCGGTGATGCGCGTAAGGTGGAATTCGCGGTGGCCCCCATCGATCAGGAGGGTGATCGTGTCCCCGGCATCCAGCGCGACCCTATCGGGGGGGAGCGTACATTTCGCGCTCTCCCGGCCGATCCACGCTTCGGCCAGCAACCGGTCGGCGATCGACTGCGCCTGAATTTCGTCCATGACGAGCGGCACGGTCACGTCCGTCTTCCGCTCCGAGTAACCGGCGATCCGGCTCGCGGCGACCGTGCCCGATTGATAGCTCCCGCCGTCGTCGATGAAAGTCACCGACACGATGTCGGGAAGATCGGTTTCCTGCGACCGCGTGAGGGTTATGAGATCGCCTTGGTCCGACAGAACGCAGTCTTCCGGCGCAAAGCTGGCGACGGCAGCGCGCCCGCGCGGGACGAAGCGCACGGCGCCCTCGCTTTCCACGGCATCGAACGCAAAGGCGTTCATCAGCAATTCGATCTCGGCGCGCGGGCTCATAGGCCGGTCGCGCACGTAGCCGACCACGACCCCGGCAAGCGCGGTCACGTCGTAGGCGGTGAATCCGACCCGCTCGCAGCGTTCGGCGACGAGCGCCGCGAGGTCGGCCAGCCCGATCTTTCCATTGAGCCAATGACCGAAGGGCCAGAGATCGCCATCGCCCCAGGCGTCGGTGCGGGACGGCCAGGCGGGATAGGGCCGCGCGTCCCACGTCCAGACCGCGATCAGCCCGACCATCGGGCCGCCGTATTCCGAGGATGTCGGATTGTGGTCGGCCCAATAAGAGAGCATCGCCTCGATGCCACGGCGCTGGATCAGGTCGTCGCGCGTTCCGCGGGAGTAGTAGGGGAAGAAGCTCTCCGAGGATTTCGGATCGTAGAAGACGTTCGGCTGGTTCGTGCCCTTATCCACCGAGGGGATACCGAATTCGGTAAACCAGATCGGTTTCGACTGCGGCACCCATGCGGTGGCCGAATCGCTTTCGACACCGCCCGGCCGGTCGAAGTGCTGATTGAGCCACCAGTTGCGGACATCCTTTGCTCGGAAGACCCACGGCTTGTCATAGGTGCCGTCCGCGATCGTCGTCCGCGTCTGCGTGTCGCGCGCGTCGGCGTCGGCATAGAACCAGTCGTAATCCTCGCCGCCTTCGATGTTCCCGCGCAGATAGTCGAGATCGTAGATCGATGGCGCGCCGGCGAGCGCGTCGAGATGCGCGTTCCCGTCGCGCCAATCGGAAAGCGGCACGTAGAGATCGACGCCGACGAAATCGATGTGCGAATCCGACCAAAGCGGGTCGAGGTGGAAGAGCAGATCGCCGGTGCCGTCGCCGGGATTGTAATTGTTGTATTCCGACCAGTCGGCGGCATAGCCGACCTTCACGCTGGTGCCGACGATCCCCTTCACGTCGCCGGCAAGGGCCGCCAGCTTCGCGACCGCCGGAAAGTTCGTATCGCTATCCCGGACGGTCGTCAGGCCGCGAAGCTCGGAGCCAATCAGGAAGCCATCGACGGCGTCCGCGTCCACCGTGTTGATGGCTGCGCAGAGCTTCGCATAGTGAAGGATGAAGCGCCGGAAGCTCCACTCGTCGGGGCCGGAATAGGAAACTGTGACCGCGTTCGTGCTTCCGTTTACGGAAACGGAAATATCGGAAGCGGCGGCGGACCCGAAGAAGCCAGCGATTTGCGTTGTGGCTCCCGAGGTCTTGTCCACCGTCTCCGACTGACCGGGCGCAGGGTCGCAGGTGATGCGCCCCCGCCAGGGATAGACGGGCTGGCCGGTGTTCCCGGTCCAAGGATCGGGCAACGTGTTGCCGTCCGCCACGTCCATGAAGATGAACGGATAGAAGACGACCGAGAAACCGCGCGCCTTGAGATCGCGAATGGCGCGAACGATGGAGTCGTCGGAAGGCGTGCCGCCATAGGCGGGCCGGCCGTCAACTGTGCTTACCACCATCGCGGTATCGCGGGTCAGCGTGTGGACCTTCCAATCGCCCGGCGAGGTATCCTTGTTCGAGACTTCGACCTTAGGCCGGATGGTGCAGCTTCCCGCGCGCAGATCGTCGCCAAACCAGCCGACGACGAGCAGGACGGTGCCGGTGTTCGGCAGCGACGCCTCCAGGTCGTCGAGCGCGACATTCCAGTCGGCCGTATCCTGGCCGGCAAATTCGTTCTCGGGCGCGGTCGAGCCGCCGCCGAGATCGCGCGTAAAGACTTCCGTATCGTAGACACGCTCGCCCGCGCCGGGGATCAGCGTAACCGCCTGAACGATGTCCTCGAGCCCGGAACCGTCGGAAGGGGAGACGCGCCGGAAGACCTCGAAATTGAGTTGCGGAATGCGGTTGCCGAATTGCGTGATCTGAAGGTTGTCGAAGACCACATAGGCGGTGCCGCGATACGCCGGCGCGTTGCCGGCGCCTTCCACGCCCTCGATCAGCGAGTCCGGCGTCTGGTCGGCGGTGCCCTTGTAGACCCGCATCGTTACGCCGCTCATGTCCAGTTGCTTGCCGTCGGCCCACACCCGGCCGACCCGATCGATCACGCCTTCGCAAAGACCGACCGCGAAGTTGGCGAAATAGGTGTAGGTCGTCGTTTGAACCGACGGGCCGCCCCCTAGTCCCTTTCCGCCGCCGCTGGATTCCGTCTTCGCCACTTCCTTGAATTTGCTCGCCCAAATGATCTGCCCGGCAAGGCGTGCGCGGCCGGCGATCTCCGGGATCGCGGCGCCCTCGGTTGACGCCTGGACTTGCAGATTGTCGAGGCGCGGCCCTTCCTGTTTCTGCGGGCCGGGACCGAAGAGCCGGGCGTCTATCACGCTGCCGACCATCGCGGCGGCGGCCTGCGCC
>Ga0182748_1004570_pt1 | contig 10887 bp, 8 predicted proteins | sample eDN3rd37CKraftOP_FD_128877 | JGI IMG/M metagenome (GOLD analysis project Ga0182748, IMG submission 128877) | Enriched Organic Plus compost microbial communities from Emeryville, California, USA - eDNA 3rd pass 37_C Kraft OP (version 2) (version 2) ...
ATCCCTAAAACTAGAGCGGCTCTTTACACGCTATTGTCCGATAATCCAAGCCCCGAGACCAAGATAGACAGACGTGAAACGCCAGTTACAAATTACGATAGGTTTCGCATATGGCGAGAAAATCATTCGCCTTCAAGCTCGCACCGCCGACAAGCGCGCCATCCACATCCGCGACGCCGAGCAACTCCAACGCGTTTGAAGGCTTCACCGAACCGCCATAGAGCAGCCGAAGATGCGCACCTTTCGTGCCGAAACGTTCTATCAGTTGTTCACGCATGAACGCATGCGCAGCGCGCACGTCCTGCACCGTCGGCGTCAAACCCGTACCGATCGCCCAAACCGGCTCATAAGCGATGATCGTATTCTCGGCATTGACGCCGCCTGGCAAAGACCCAGCGAGCTGCGCGCCGATAACATCCAGCGTACGCTCCGACTTGCGCTCGTCCGCTGTCTCGCCAACACACACGATTGCGATCAATCCTGCAGCCCAGGCCGCTTCGGTCTTGGCGCGAACGATCTCATTGCTTTCATGATGATCGGTCCGGCGCTCGGAATGTCCAATAATGACATGTGTGGCGCCTGCTTCCTTGAGCATCTCGGCAGAGATATCGCCTGTATGCGCGCCCGATACTTTATGATGGGCATCCTGACCGCCAAGACCAACGGTCTCACCTTCGAGCGTTTCCGCCGCACGAGAAAGAAGCGTCGCCGGCACACAGATGACTGCATCGAGCTTGCGGCCGAGATCGGAGCTGAGACCGGCAGCAATCGCGCGCAGTTCGGTCAGGGCTTCTCCCGTGCCATTCATCTTCCAGTTGCCAGCAACCAGCGGACGGATTCCCGGAGTCATTTCATTCTCCTCGCCTGTTCAAAACAGCTGACGTGACCACAACCCAAAAGCGGACCAGCGCCAAAATTTGCCACTGACTAAGCGTATTCGTTCTGCAATGCAAATGTTCTTAGCCTTGTTCATGCAATGAGACCTTGCATATAGGGCTGGCTTGAGGTTATCCCCTGACTGGCTCTATCTATAAAAGCCGAGCTTCGATTTGTTCTTGAAGGGTTTCCAATGCTCGACAGCCTGCGTTCCGCCGCTCAATCCTGGGTCGCCAAACTTCTGCTTGGCCTGCTTGTGCTGAGCTTTGCGATCTGGGGCATCTCAGATGTCTTTCGCGGTGGCCTGTCTGGCAATGCCGCTTTGACTGCTGGCGGGTCCGAAGTCAGCGCCACTGATTATCGCTTTGCCTATGAGCAGCAGATGATGCGCCTGTCTCAGCAGTTTCGCCAGCGCCTGACGCGCGAGCAGGCAAAAACGCTCGGCGTCGAAAATCAGGTACTCGCCCAGCTCGCAGCCGGAGTGGTTCTGGACGAAGGCGCGCGCAACATGCAGCTTGGTCTTTCCAAGGACGGAATTGCCCGGCTGACTGGCGAAGATCCGGCTTTCCATGATGCAAGCGGGAACTTCAGTCGCGCACAGTTCGATGCCGTTCTTCGTCAGTCCGGCATTCGTGCGCAGGATTATCTCGACAATCGCGCGAAAGTGGCTCGCCGCCAGCAGATCGTGGAAGCGGCAACGGACGGCATCAAGCTTCCGAACGCAGCATTGAAGGCATTGGCCCTTTATCAGGGTGAAACCCGTAGCGTCGACTATGTAACCATTCAGGCTGAAAAGGCCGATGCCGTGCCTGCCCCCTCCGATGAGGCGCTCAAGACCTACTTTGACGCGCGTAAGGACGAATACAAGGCGCCGGAATACCGGAAGATAACCTATGTAAAGCTGGAGCCGGCTGATATAGCCGATCCATCCGCTGTCACGCAGGATGAAATCAACGAATATTATGAAAAGAACAAGGACCGCTTCAGCACGATCGAAAAGCGCACTGTCGAGCAGTTGAACTTTGCCGATGATGCAGCGGCTGAAGCTGCCCAACAGAAAATCGCCGCTGGAACGAGCTTCGTTGACATAGGCAAGGAACAGGGCAAAACCGAGGACGACCTGAAGCTCGGTACGTTTGAGAAATCCGCCATTCCCGACCAAGCCGTGGCCGATGCAGCATTTGCGCTGACGGAGAATGGTGTTAGCCCTGTCGTAAAGGGAAGCTTTGGTCCGGTCATCCTGCGGGTGACACAGATCGAGCCAGCTCATGTGAAGCCGCTATCCGAAGTTGAAAGCGAAATTCGCACCACGCTTGCTAACAATATCGCAGCAAGCAGCATAAGCGGCATCCATGACGCCTATGAACAGGAACGCTCCGACGGCGCGTCCATGGCAGATGTGGCAAAGAAACTGAGCCTGAAGACTGTCACCGTGGAAGCCATTGACGCCGAAGGCAACGACCCTTCCGGCAATCCTGTCCAGCTTCCGAACTCGGAGGCGCTCCTTTCCGCTGCGTTCCAGGCAGATCAAGGTTTTGACAACGACGCCCTGACAATGGGCAATGTCGGCTATCTCTGGTATCAGGTTGATGGTATCACCCCGGCACGTGACTGTACGCTTGATGAAGTCAAAGATAAGGTTGTGGCTGCGTGGAAGGGCGAAGAGGCTGCCAAACGGCTCAACCAGAGCGTGGAAGAACTGAAGAAGCGTCTGGACGGCGGCGCAACACTCGACACGATTGCTTCCGAACTGGGCATTGAAAAGCAGACCAAGCGCGGTGTTGTTCGCACGACCAACGATGCCGATATCGGAACTGCTGCCGCAGCGCAGATTTTCCGTGGCGCTAACGGCTTCACTGGCAGCGCTGCCGCGCCTTCGGATGATGCCCAGATCCTGTTCAAGGTTACGGAAGTAACCGAACCTGCCGCCGCTGGCCCGGAAGCCATCACGGAACAGCAGCAGAAATATCTGTCGACGTCGCTGTCGGACGACGTTCTCGAACAGTTGGTCGGTGAATTGCAGAAGCAGTATCCTGTTAAGATAAACCAGACCGTCATCAACAACGCTCTGGCGTTTTAAGGACGGTAGGTATCCAAAATGGCTGATCTAAAACCCTATATTGCGAAAGCTGCTGCTGGAGAGCCGCTTTCGCTCGAGGATTCCAGGGCTGCTTTCGACATCATGATGTCTGGCCAGGCAACGCCGTCGCAGATCGGCGGACTGCTGATGGCATTGCGCGTTCGCGGTGAAACAGTACCGGAAATTGCCGGTGCCGTTGCCTCCATGCGCTCGCGCATGCTGGGAGTTTCCGCTCCCGACAATGCAATCGATATAGTTGGAACCGGCGGTGACCAGTCCGGCTCCTACAATGTTTCCAGCTGCTCGGCATTTGTCGTTGCGGGTGCCGGCGTTCCTGTCGCCAAGCATGGCAACCGCGCCCTCTCCTCCCGCTCTGGTGCAGCCGATGCATTGGCCGCGCTCGGCATCAATATTGAAGCCGATGCTAACACGATCGGCCGCAGCATTACCGAAGCCGGTCTTGGTTTCATGTTCGCGCCGATGCATCATTCCGCCATGCGTCATGTCGGCCCCTCCCGGGTCGAACTGGGCACACGCACCATCTTCAACCTGCTTGGCCCCCTTTCCAATCCAGCCAGCGTCAAGCGCCAGCTTGTAGGGGTATTTGCGCCGCAATGGCTCGTGCCGCTGGCAGAAGTGCTTAAGGAACTGGGTTCCGAAGCGGCTTGGGTTGTCTATGGCGATGGGCTTGACGAAATGACCACCGCTGGCACGACACAGGTGGCGGCCCTCGAAAACGGCCAAATCCGTACGTTTGAAATCACTCCCGAAGAAGTCGGACTTCGTCGTTGTGACCCGGCGGAACTGAAGGGTGGCGAGGCTACGGCAAACGCAAACGCCCTGCTGAGCGTACTTGAAGGGGCCCAGAACGCCTATCGGGAGATAGTGCTGCTTAATTCGAGTGCGGCGCTCGTCATAGCTGACAAGGCGAAAGACCTGAAAGAAGGCATCGCACTCGCAGCGCAATCCATCGATAGCGGTGCAGCACTTGGTGTTTTGCAGAAGGTGATTGCCGTGTCGAACGACAAGACCGCCTGACGGAAGGATCTAACTATGTCCACCGATATCCTACGCAAGATCGAGGCTTACAAACGCGAAGAAATCGCCGCTGCCAAGGCCGAGCGTAGCGTGGCCGATCTAAAAGCACGCGCTTTTGATCAGGAAGCACCGCGCGGCTTTCTCAAAGCACTTGAGGCGAAACGCGCCGCTGGCGAATTCGCGCTGATAGCGGAGATCAAGAAGGCAAGCCCCTCAAAGGGCCTTATTCGCCCTGATTTCGATCCCCCTGCACTTGCAAAAGCCTATGAGGCTGGTGGCGCGGCATGTCTCTCCGTGCTGACCGACGCGCCATCTTTTCAGGGAGCGCCAGAATTTCTGAGTGCAGCCCGCAACGCATGTGGCCTCCCGGCCCTGCGCAAAGATTTTCTGTTCGATACCTATCAGGTGCATGAAGCCCGGAGCTGGGGCGCAGACTGTATTCTGATCATTCTTGCAAGCGTCGATGACGATCTGGCGAGAGCGTTGGAAGAAACCGCTTTCGAACTGGGTATGGACGCACTCATTGAGGTGCACGATGAGGCAGAGATGGAACGCGCGTTGAAGCTGTCATCGCGTCTTCTCGGCGTTAACAATCGCAATCTACGTACATTTGACGTTGATCTCGCCGTTTCAGAACGTTTGTCGAAGATGGCTCCGTCCGACCGTTTGCTCATTGGCGAAAGCGGCATATTCACGCACGACGATTGCTTGCGTCTGGAACAATCGGGCATTGGAACGTTCCTCATCGGGGAGAGCCTGATGCGTAAGGCAGACGTTACGGCGGCGACCCGTGAGCTCCTGACCGGCAAGGCCTGATCTATGGCGTCCAAACTCACCCATATCGACCAGACCGGCGCTGCCAACATGGTGGATGTTGGCGCCAAGGACGAGACTGAACGTCTGGCTACGGCCGAGGGGTCGGTCAAAATGAAGCCGGAAACGCTGGCGCTCATTCTGGAAGGCAACGCCGCGAAGGGTGACGTCATCGGCGCTGCGCGTCTGGCCGGCATCATGGCGGCGAAAAAGACCGCCGACCTGATCCCCCTTTGCCATCCGCTCATGCTAACCAAAGTCGCCGTAGAAATCGAACCGGACCAGACACTGCCCGGCTTGCACGTTCGTGCACTTGCCAAGCTCAAAGGTCGCACTGGTGTGGAAATGGAAGCGCTCACCGCCGTTTCAGTTACCTGCCTCACGATCTATGATATGGCCAAAGCGGTCGACAAGCATATGGAGATCGGCGGCATCCGCGTTATCGAAAAGAGTGGCGGCAAATCAGGTGACTGGAAAGCGTAGAGCGCACTTTGCTTTGGATCAATTTTTCAAGACAGGCTTTATGCTCTAAGCGGGTCAACAATTCACTTCGAGAGGAAACACCATGTCCCTTCTCCCTGTCGATGAAGCACTGGCCCATATTCTGAAATCCACAGAGCCGCATGGGACTGAGCAGGTCGCTTTGTCAGATGCGGGTGGACGTGTCGTTGCAACGCCCGTGCTGGCCCATTTTCTACAGCCTCCGTTTGACGGTTCAGCGATGGACGGCTACGCCCTGATCGCACCAGACAGCATCGCTTATCCCATCGAGTTCGATATCATCGGCGAATCGGCAGCGGGCAATCGTTTCGACGGCGAATTAGGGATCGGACAGGCAGTCCGTATTTTCACAGGCGCGCCATTACCCAAAGGCGCCGACACAATCGTCATTCAGGAGCACACCGAGCGCTCGGGCAACCGGTTGACTGTCCGCGAAGGCATAGAGCAGGGACGGCATATACGCCGCGCGGGCCTCGATTTTTCGCCCGGCAACATCGTCATTCCAACAGGGCGCGAACTGGATGCCGCCGCCCTTTCGCTAGCAGCTGCCAGCGGCAATGCGAAAATCGACGTATTCAAAAAGCCCAAGGTAGCAATTATTGCCACCGGTGATGAACTTGTGCCTCCAGGGGAAATACCCGGGAAGGACCAGATCGTTGCATCGAACAGTGTTGGAATTGCCGAGATCGCGAGGCGGGCCGGCGGAACTTCGCAAGATAAAGGGATCATTCCGGATGATCCCGCGAAAATCGAACAGGCAATAGAAGATAGCCTGCAAAGCGGCATCGACATTCTGGTTACGATTGGCGGCGCTTCAGTCGGTGACCGGGATTTCGTGCATGGCGCGCTGCAAAAACTTGGAGTCGATCTCGATTTCTGGAAGATCGCCATGCGGCCCGGAAAGCCATTGATGTACGGACGCATCAAAGTGAACGGCAAGCTCGTTCACGTCATCGGCCTGCCGGGCAACCCTGTTTCGAGCTTGGTCTGCAGTTTGGTTTTTCTTCGGCCGCTCGTCGCCAAGCTTGCTGGAACTAACCTCGATGCCGATATTCGGCCTGCGAAGCTGGGTACTTCCCTGCCTGCAAATGATCATCGCCGCGACTATATCCGCGCCACAATCGAATCACACCCCGATGGAACGCTGATCGCATCGCCTTTTCCCGTGCAGGATTCGTCCATGTTGTCCGCTCTGGTTCGCTCCAAAGCCCTTCTCATCAGAGATGAGAACGCTCCTGAATCCGCTATCGGCGATGACTGCCGCATCCTCATGCTATAAGCGCCACAGCGCCTTATGGGCTCACCTAAACGTTAAGAACCCATCCTAAGATAACGTATAATATAGATTATTCAGAATATCGTCTGACCTGCGGTTTATTGGAAATCGGGCGTCGGAGCATCCTGTCTTTCCTTCCCTGAAGCATTAACGGTTTTAAAACCATTGCAGAACAAGACTGGAACATATAGTGTTCGTTCTGGTTTTGTTTTTCTCGATTCTTGGCCGGGAGGGTGTCGCGCATGTTAACCCGTAAACAGCACGAGCTTCTGCTTTTCATTCATGAACGTTTGAAAGAAACGGGCATTCCGCCCTCCTTCGACGAAATGAAGGAAGCGCTCGATCTGGCTTCAAAATCGGGTATCCATCGCCTGATCACCGCTCTCGAGGAGCGTGGTTTTATCCGCCGCCTGCCGAACCGGGCGCGTGCGCTTGAGGTTCTGCGTTTACCGGATTCAATCGCTCCTGGACTCAATGCGCAGAAGAAGTTTGCGCCTAGCGTTATCGAAGGCAGTCTGGGCAAAGCACCGCCTTCGCCGGCGCGCCCTGCCCCTATAGCCATCAATGACGACACATCTGCCACCGTGTCCGTACCGGTCATGGGGCGGATTGCTGCGGGTGTACCCATTTCGGCTATCCAGAATCAGACCCACTCCCTCAGCCTTCCGCCCGAAATGATTGGCGCGGGCGAGCATTACGCGCTTGAGGTCAAGGGAGATTCAATGATCGACGCTGGAATCTTCGACGGAGACACGGTGATCATCAAACGCGGAGATTCTGCAAATCCCGGTGAAATCGTAGTAGCTCTGGTTGATGATGAAGAAGCAACTTTGAAGCGCTTTCGCCGCAAGGGTGCCTCCATCGCTCTCGAAGCGGCTAACCCTGCTTATGAAACGCGGATATTCGGTCCCGATCGGGTGCGGGTACAAGGCAAGCTTGTCGGTCTGATCCGCCGTTACTAGCCCTACAGTTGCAAATTCGTCAGACAGTGGCGAAAGAGTGATTTTCGAGTACCGGAGCGGAGCATACTTGAAGGTAGGTGAGCACCGGAAAGGAGACAAATTGCTCTTTGCAGCCCGGCATCATGAAGAATGCGACTGCAGTGCTAGAATAGTGATAGCCGGTTTAAGACATAGGCCGCGCGTAAGATAATAGATGGAGCGGTTGGGTCGAAACGGAATCGAGATGCCGCTCTAGATCAATCGCAGTGCGTTGATTCATCGCCTACGTGTGATGAACAGTCCGCCACCTTTTGAACAACTGCGGATTTTGGTTTGTACTCGCGTTCGGCCAAGCCGCGCGATGCACGCGAATGGATGCGATGCAAATGCCAAGGGCGGCTTGGTACATCAACAGCATATGTAATTCGGTCGGCCGGCTGCAAATCGGACGTCAGCTGGCTCATTTTGGACTTCGAAGATTCACGCGACTTTCCCATTGCAACCGCGATAGAGGTGCTTTCATCCCGTCGTTGTCCAAGTCTGATTTCCACGGCTCCCTTCAACGCCAGATCGCGTTTGCTGATGCTGACAATAACTGAGCGATGGCACGCGACATCCAGGCCCGGAACAGCGAGAATGACCACATCCCCAATGTTGCAGGCTATCTCCTGCATTGAGGGTTCTCCGGTATAGGCAAGCGTGCGGCCGTCACGCAAAGTAATCGTGCACACGCCCTCGTCACACTCGAAACCATCGAAACCGGCTTGTTTTTTGTTTTTAACCGAAGAAGCCGGGGGGACGAATTCCTCGACCAGATAAGCGGTTTTCCAATTGTCGCTTGTGAACTGTGAGGGTCGATTTCGATTAACCGCGAACCGTCCATCCGCTAGCCGAACGCCTACCAGTTTGGCATCTTCAGATATTACGATGTCAGGAAAAGGCTCCCGGATGAAAACTGTCAGCCCGAGAACGATAAACGGCAGCGCGAGAGCTTTCAGTCTGGTGGAAAGCACGACCGCGAGAACCAGCGCAATGGTCCACAAAACAAGCGCAAGCGCGGGCATGGTTCCCGGATTGCCATCCGGCGACCACGCCGCGACGAAGGCAGCAATGTGCCTTACGGCGAAAATACCCCACCCCATTATCTGCAAGGGGACCCAATCGAGCTGCAAAGGCATCAGCACAAGACCGAAGACGGCAAAGGGCATCACAAGAAGAGCTATTACGGGTTCAGCCAGAACGTTTCCGACCAGCCCCAACGGTGCAGTGTTATTGAAATGATAAGCGGCAAAAATTCCGCTCGACAGCCCGGCAATGAGCGAGGTGGCCGCCGCTGCCGCGACCGGTTTCAATATCCGTGGAACGAAGCCATAGGCGGCCTTCTCACGCTTCTCTGCAACGACATGCCTGCGCGCATTGCGTTCGCTCCACCAGCCATATCCGGCGATCAACGCAGCGGTGGCGGAGAACGACATCTGAAAACTCGGTCCCAATATCTCATGCGGCGAAAGGGCGATCATGGCGAGCGCCGCAATGGCCAGATTGCGCATACTGATGGCAGCGCGATCCACCAGCAAGGCTCCAAGCATAACCGCGATCATCACATAGCTTCGCTGCGCAGCGACGTCCGCGCCTGACATGGCAAGGTAGAAGGTACAGCTTAGCAGGGAGAGAAATGCCGCGTATTTCTTCACCGGATGCCTAACGCTGAAAGCAGGAAACAGCGCGAAAGCGGATCGTAGCGTCAACATGACAACGCCAGCGGCGAGCGCCATATGCAAGCCCGAGATCGACAGAATATGTGCAAGGCCTGCCTTGCGCAGTTCTTCATTGGTTTGCTCGCTGATCCCTGCACGGGTGCCTGCCACGAGCGCCGAAGCGACACTACCGTCCTCCCCTCCGATCACTTCCTCGATTCGTTCAGAAACTCGGACCCGTAGCATGGCAATCCACTGGGACATTTCCGCTGTCAGTTCAGCTGGTGGGGGAACCATCGCCACTTTGGGGGTTCCAAGAAAGAACCCGTTGGCACCGATGCCATTGAAATAAGCGTGAAAAGAGAAATCATAATTGCCGGGACGAACTGGACCTGAAGGGATGCGCAACCGCGCAAAACCGGTCAACCCGCTGCCAATTGCAGTTGTCGCCGGTATGTCTCTGGCATTGATGCGAACGCGCTTCGGCGGAAATCGGAGTTTCGGGCGCTCCGTTTGGAGCACCTCCAACGTTATTCGCCAACTGCCATTATCCTGATAATCAAGAGCAACAACCCGGCCAGTTAGACGCGTCGCCACATCGGAGCCCAACATTGGCGTGGCGCGACGTTCCGTTTCCCATTTTCCAGCCACAAGCCCTGCTAACAGAGCGACTGCCAAGGTCATGGCTTGGGCGGCCGCGAAATGCCTGCGCGTTGCAGTGCGCACGATGAGAGCAATCGCGAACATGGATAGAAGCGGAGTCCATGCAGGTTCGAACGAGAGTGTGAAATAGATAATCGCGCCAATGCCGGCAAAAACCGGAAGCAAAACAAAGAATACGCCACGTCCGGCTTCCGTTTCGACTGCAGTCTTGATCTGCCTGCCTGTGACTGACGCTATGGACAAAAGCCGTTCACGCAGGCTCATCACCGGAGGCTTGCCCGGTAATGAGGTTATTGAGATTTCGGCTTCACTTAGAGGCCAAGCCTCTGGAAACAGAGCGCGCAACGAACCGTCAGGCATGCTTTTGACAAGCGCCCGTTCGTTAGCATCGCTCACTTCCCTGATGCCTGTCATGCCCCCGCCTGACCGCAAAAGTTGGCCTACACCGTCGAAGTACCCCGAAAGAACGACAGCACATCAGTGCGAAAGGGGTGCGAAGCCCTTGCGCACATTGCTGCCTATGCTACATGAACCGCAGCTGAAATCGAGTGAGTTCGTATAAAGAACCGCGATTACCTGCCGGATTGTCTCGCGCAGGCATCGGAATTCAAGTTGCGCCTATGTCTCCGGCATTCGCCGCTGCTTTAGAATGGCGCACGACATAGTGGAGCTATCATGTCGAAACCGGTCGTTACCCGTTTTGCCCCTTCGCCCACGGGGTATCTGCACATTGGCGGTGCGCGCACTGCTTTGTTCAACTGGCTTTATGCCAAGCACAACGGCGGCAAGATGCTGCTGCGTATCGAAGACACCGACAGGGAACGTTCCACCGACGCCGCGACGGCTGCCATTCTCGATGGGCTGACCTGGCTGGGTCTGGATTGGGATGGTGAAGCCATCTCGCAGTTCGAGCGCGCGCCTCGCCACCGAGAAGTTGCGGAAGAGCTCGTCGCTCTTGGCAAGGCCTATTATTGCTACGCCACACCAGAAGAACTGGAAGAA
>Ga0182748_1004571_pt1 | contig 10885 bp, 8 predicted proteins | sample eDN3rd37CKraftOP_FD_128877 | JGI IMG/M metagenome (GOLD analysis project Ga0182748, IMG submission 128877) | Enriched Organic Plus compost microbial communities from Emeryville, California, USA - eDNA 3rd pass 37_C Kraft OP (version 2) (version 2) ...
GAGCGCTTCACCGGCCGGCCGGCGAGCCGCCAGGACAACATCACCACCGGCCGCATCTATCAGAACATCATCGAGAAGGAGCGGCGCGGAGACTATCTCGGCGCCACCGTCCAGGTGATCCCGCACGTCACCGACGCAATCAAGGAGTTCGCCCGCGCCGAGACGGACGATCTCGATTTCGTGCTGTGCGAGATCGGCGGCACCGTCGGCGATATCGAATCGCTGCCCTTCATCGAGGCGATCCGGCAGCTGCGCAATGATGTCGGCCGCGCGAACGCAGTGTTCGTCCATGTCACGCTCGTGCCGTTCATCGCCGCGGCCGGCGAGCTCAAGACCAAGCCCACCCAGCACAGCGTGCGCGAGCTGACCTCGCTCGGCATCCAGCCGGACGTGCTCGTCTGCCGTGCCGATCGCCCCCTGCCGGAAGGCGAGCGCGCCAAGATCGCGCTCTTCTGCAACGTGCCCAAGGAGGCGGTGATCCCGGCGCTGGATGCCGCGACCATCTATGGCGTCCCCCTTCAATATCATGCCGAGGGGCTCGACGATGCGGTGCTCGCCGCATTCGGCATCGAGGGCGCGCCCCGGCCCGATCTTCGCCGCTGGCACGACATCATCGATCGGCTGGAGAATTTCGAGGGCGAGGTCACGATCGGCGTCGTCGGCAAATATGTCGGCCTGCCCGACGCCTACAAGTCGCTCCACGAGGCGCTGGTCCATGGCGGGATCGCCAACCGCGTGAAGGTCAATATCCGTTGGCTCGACGCCGAGCTGTTCGAGGAGCCGGACTCGGACATCGCCGCCCAGCTCGAGCCGCTGCACGGCATCCTCGTGCCGGGCGGCTTCGGCGAGCGGGGCTCGGAAGGCAAGATCAGCTCGGTCCGCTTCGCACGCGAGCGCGGCGTGCCTTTCTTCGGCATCTGCCTCGGCATGCAGATGGCGTGCATCGAGGGCGCCCGGAACACGGCCGGGATCGAAAAGGCGGCGACCACGGAATTCGGACCAACCGACGAGCCCGTCGTCGGCATGATCACCGAATGGATGACTGCGGACGGCCTCCAGAAGCGCGAGGCCGGCGGCGATCTGGGCGGCACGATGCGCCTCGGCGCTTATGACGCGAAATTGGCCGGCAACAGCCATGTCGCCTCCATCTATGGCAGCACCCACATTTCCGAACGGCACCGCCATCGCTATGAGGTGAACGTCCATTATCGCGAGCCGCTGGAAAAGGGTGGGCTCGTCTTCTCCGGCATGTCGCCCGACGGCGAATTGCCCGAGATCGTCGAGCGGCCGGACCATCCCTGGTTCATCGGCGTGCAGTTCCACCCCGAGCTGAAAAGCAAGCCGTTCGATCCGCATCCGCTCTTCGCCAGCTTCATCGAGGCAGCGATCAAGCAGAGCCGCCTCGTCTGATCGCACACCGGCCCGCACGATGCGCACGGCATCGTGCGGGCCGGCGTCGGTGCTCGAGATGCCTTCGAACGTGGTGCCCCCCTGCTTTGGCGCTGGATGCTCCGCGGCGATGCACCCCAGCCATATCTTGCAATTTCAGGCGCTTCTCTCCAGACCCTGACCGGGGACAGAGGGACGACGATGGGGCAAGCAGGCTTCCGTTCGGCGCCGCCTGAGCTTGCACTGCTTGCCGCGTGCGCGCTTTGGCCGCGAGGGAGTGCGCGCAATGAGGCGATAGGCGATGCGGCGCCCGATATCGACTGGCCCGCCTTCCTGCGGGTGGTGCGTCGCCATCGCATGGCCTGCCTCGCGCAGGACGGCCTCAAGGCAGCGGGCGTCGTTCTTCCGAAAGCGGAAGGAGAGGCCCTGGCCGCACTCGCGCGGCAGGATTGTCGTCGGGCGCTCCTGCTCGTCGGCGAGGCCAGCCGGATCGTTGCCTGGCTCGCAGCGGCGCATATCGATGCGGCGATCATCAAGGGGCCGCCGCTCGCCGTCCTGGCCTATGGCGATCTGGCGATGCGCCATTGCGGTGATGTCGACATATTGGTGGCCGCTGTGGATATGCCCGCCGCCGTCGCCCTGTTGATCGGCCGGGACTATCGCCTGGAACAGGCTCTGGACGTCTCGACGCCCGAACGGTTGGACGCGTGGCTGCGCGTCAAGAAGGACGTCGCGCTCCGCAACCCGGCGACCGGCGCGCTGATCGAGCTGCATTGTCGGCTCACCGACAATCGCCATCTGATCGGCGAGGCCGACGTCGCCTCGGCCATCCGGCCCGTGATCGTCGGCGGCGTTTCGTTGCCCAGCCTGGCCGGCGATGCCCTGCTGAGCTATCTTTGCGTTCACGGCAGTTTCCATGCCTGGGCGCGGCTGAAATGGCTGGCGGACATCCAGGCCCTGCTGTCGGGCGAGGATTGCGGACGGTTGGACGCTCTCTATGGGCAAGCCCGCGCCTCCGGCCTGCACGTGCCGATAGGCGTGGCGTTCCTGCTTTGCGCCCATCTCTTCGGGACGGAGCTGTCGCCGGCGCTGCGGGCAACGCTGCAAGGCAGCCGGCGCGTAACGCTGCTCGCCCGGATCGCGCTCGATATCCTGTGCGATCCGCGGGACGGGGCGGATCGCTGGCGTTTCGCACAGATGCACGCATCGCGCCTGCTTCTCCGGACCGGGCCGCGCTACCAGATGCAGGAGATCGTGCGAAGGCTGGTGGACTGGCCGACCGCGGACCGATTGGGCGGCGGACGGTTGTCGGTCGGCCTGTCGACGATCGCACGGCCGTTCACCTGGGCCAGGCGGCGCCTTTGGGCGAAGCGGGGGGATCCGGGCTAGATGCCGATACGCTCCCTCCTGGGTTCCGCTGCCGCGATGGTGGAGGATCTCTGGCGGCTCGGCCGCGCGCCGCTCGCCCGCACCCTCCTGCTCGTCGTGCTGGGCAGCGTGCTGGAAGGGGTCGGCGTGCTGCTCCTCATTCCGCTGCTCGCCTTCATCATGGATGGCGACAAGGCTCCCGTCGGGCCTCTGCACGGCTGGCTCGAGCGGATCTTCGTCGCGCTGGATCTGGATACGCCCGGCGCCCGGCTATGGGCTCTGCTGGCCGGCGCCAGCGCGCTCATGCTCGTCCGGACGGTGGTCATCTGGCGGCGCGACAGCTCGCTGGCGAGCCTGCAGTTCGGCTTCATCTCGGTCCTGCGCTCCCGCATCGCCGAAAAGCTGGCGCGGGCACCGTGGGAGGCGATCGCAAGGCTACGTCACGCCCGCGTGATCCATCTGTTCGGCGAGGATATGCAGCGTATCGGCGGGGCCACGCAGCAGCTTCTCACCGCGATCATCGCCGTCGTCACGCTGGCCGTGCAGGCCGCGATCGCACTGGTCGTCGCGCCGATCCCCGCCTGCTTCGCGCTGCTCGGGCTGGCGATCGGCGGCTGGAGCCTGCGCCGGCTGATGCGTCGCGCGCGCGACGAGGGGGGAGCGGTGATGCGCGGCAATCTCGCTCTCATCGACTCGACCGCCCAGTTTCTCGGTGGGCTGAAGCTGGCGGCGAGCCAGAATCTCCAGCCGGCCTTCCTTCGGACGTTCGAGGAGATGCAGGACGAGGTGAGCGCCCGCCAGATCGGCTACGCGCGCGATCAGTCGCGCGCGCGCCTGTCGGCATCGCTGCTGTCGTTCGGCGTCGGCGGAGGCGCGTTGCTGATCGGCCAGGCGCTCGCCATTCCCGGCGCCACGCTGATCGGTGCCCTGCTGCTGATCGCGCGCATGGGCGGGCCTGCGGCGCGCCTCCAGCAGGCCGCCCAGTTGCTGGCCTACAGCCTGCCCGCCTATGACCGCATCGGTCATCTCGAGCACGACATCGGCGCCCCGCCTGCTCCGGCAGGAGCCACGCCGGCGACGATGCGCTTCGCGGGAGACATCGTCTATGATGATGTCGGCTTCGCCTATGCCGAGGCCAGCGGGCTACGCAACGTCCGGTTGCGTCTCGAACCCGGCCTGCAGGCGCTCATCGGCGAGTCGGGCACGGGCAAGACGAGCATCGCCGATCTTGCCACCGGCCTGATCGTTCCCCGTTCGGGCACGATCCGCGTCGGCGACATCGTGCTGACGCCCGAGACCGCGGCGGCATGGCGCGATCATGTCGGCTATGCCGGTCAGGATCCGTTCCTGCAGCATGCCTCGCTGCGCGACAATCTGCGGTGGGGCTGCCCGCACGCCGACGAGGCCGCGATGTGGCAGGCGCTGGAGGTCGTCGGCGCGGCCGAGCGGGTGCGGCGGTTCGCGGCGGGGCTCGACACGCTGGTCGGCGAGCGGGGCGGGCTCCTGTCCGGCGGCGAGCGCCAGCGCATCGCGATCGCGCGGGCGCTGCTGCGCGAGCCGCATCTGCTGATCCTCGACGAAGCGACCAGCGGACTGGATGCCGATGGGGAAAGGAAGATGTTCGAGCGGCTGAAATCACTGCCGACCCGGCCCATCATCCTCCTGATCACGCATCGCCTCGACAATTTGGACCTTTGCGAGCGCATCTATCGTCTCGCCGACGGTGGGATCGTCGCTTCCCCACGAATGACGATGGCCGACGGAATGAGCCTGTGATCGCCTCCTTGCGCCGGAAATTCGGGAGGCTGAGGCAGCTTCCCGTCTTCGTGCTCGTCTGGCTGCCGCCGACCTGGATCCTGATGGGGCTGGCCGCGCTCGCCCTGCGCCTGGTGCCGATCCGCCGATTGGCTCCCCTGTTCGGGCGCGGCATCGGCGCAGTCGGCTTCGTGCCGCTGCTGCCGCGCACCCGCCGGCGCCGGGCGGACGAGGTGCGGCGAACGATCGCGCTTGCCGCGCGCTATGCGCCGTTCCGCTCCAACTGTTTCCCGCAAGCGCTCGTCGCCCAGGCCTTCTGCCGGCTGTACCGGCTGCCGTTCGCGATGCATTTCGGCGTGCGGGCCGCAGGGGCCGGGGAAGCCGGCGAGGCCGCGAATCCCGGGCTCGCCGCACATGCCTGGGTGGTGAGCGGGCCAGTGGCGATCAGCGGCGGAAATGCGAGCTTCGCCCGCTTCAGCACGGTCGGCTGTTTCGTGTCGCCTGCGCTTTGGGAGGCGCTGTCGACCGGTTCCCCCCGGCTGCAACCGTGATGCGGGAGGCGGAGCGGCAATGGGCGCGATAGCCGGCATCATCCACGGCGACGGACGCGATGTCGAGCCCTCGCTCTTACGCGGGATGGCCGACGCCTTGCCCGGCGATGGCGGTTCTCTCTGCTGGCAGGCCGGCCCGGCGGGACTCGCCGGCACGTCGCAAGACGGCCTACATCGCCCATCCAAAGGGCAGGGGGCACCGTTCACGATCTGCCTCGATGGCCGCTTCGACAATCGCGATCAACTCCTGGACCTTCTCGGAGACGATGGAAGGGCGCTCCGCTCGGCGCCTGACGCACAGCTTGCGCTCGCCCTGTTCATCCGCCTCGGCATGCGCTTCCTTCGGGAGCTCGTCGGCGATTTCGCATTGGCGATCTGGCAACAGCGCGAGCGGCGCCTGCTGTGCGCACGATCCGCGACCGGATGGAGGCCGCTGCTATGGACGCTGGACGGCTCCAGTCTCGCCTTCGCCACTGAGCCGCGGGCTCTTCTGACGGGAATTCGCAACGTTCCCACGCTCAATCAGGGATTACTGGGCGAGATTTTGTCCGCCCGGTTCGTCAGCCGGTCCGAGACTCCCTGGCAGGAGCTGTTCCGGCTCGAGCCAGGTGGGGCCCTGTCCTTCGAGAACGGCCGTGCGCGGACATGGCGCTGGTACGATGAAAGCTATGAGGACCTGTCCCGTCTTTCCGACGGCGAGCATGTCGAGCGCTTCAATACCCTGTTCGATCAGGCGCTCATTTCATGCCTGCGCAGCGATCGGCCGGTCGCTGCGCATTTGTCCGGAGGCCTCGATTCCTCGTCCGTCATATGCCGGGCGATCGAGCTGCATCGGGCAGGGCTGGTCGATCGGGCGGTCGGCGCAATCAGCGCGCGTTATCCGGGCGAGCCGCACGACGAAAGCCGGTGGAGCAGGATGGTCGAGCAGCATCTCGGCATCTCGGCACGGATTGTCGGGGACTTGCCCTATGATGTGGACGCCAACCGCGCATGGTGCGCCGATACGCTGCAGCTGCCGGTGCGACCGAATTCGCTGGGGCCTACTCAGTCGGCATGCCGCCTCATGCAGCAATCGGGCGAGCGCGTCCTGCTGACGGGCGAGGGTGGCGACGACTGGATGGGTGCTTCCCGCGCCCATTGGCCCGACCTCCTGTTGTCCGGACGGATCGGCACGCTGTTGAGAGAGGGTTTTTCCGGGGGCGCGGGCCGGTCCTTCGGCTCCAACCTCCGGCATGTCCTCGGCGCGGGCATCGGTCCGATCGTCAGCGAACGCCGGCGGCGCGATATGATCAGGCCTTTCGACAATTTCGCCGCCCCGCCGCCGCCCTGGATACGGCCCGAATGGAGCGGGCGGATCGCCTTGGCGGAGCGTTGGCAGGCGGCCTCGCGGGAGGAAACCGGCCTGCCGGGCTATGCGCAGAAACGGCGCCACGCGGCGCTGGCTCCCGCTCAACGCTATCTCATCTTCGATCCGATCCTGGCCTGCGTCGCCCGCTATGGCGTGGAGCTTCGGCATCCCTTCCACGATCTTCGGCTCGTCCGCTTCTTCATGGGTGCTTCTGGCGGCATGCTCTTCCGGGATGGCCAGCGGAAATATCTGTTGCGCGAGGCAATGCGGAACACCTTGCCCGAGCCGGTCAGGACGCGGCCCGATAAGGCGGGCTTCGACGCGCCCGTGATCGACGCGACCCAGGCCTATTTCGACCAGCGGCCGCCGACGGAATTGCTGGCGGCCCGGATGGGGTGGATCGACGGAGCCCTCATCGCCCGTCTTTTCGAGCCGCATCGCACATGGCGGAGCGCCGGTCTCTCCGGCACGGCGCCCAATCCGTTTCTGAACGGCATCTGGTTCTGCGTCGCGGTGGACATGTGGCTCGAAAATGCCTTTAAGCTCCAGCCGTGATGGCACTGCGAGAGCGAAGATGAATGATCTGGATCATCACAGGACCCGCATTCGCCGCGCACCGGATCTGATCACGGCACCATTGGACGAAGGCGCCGTGATCATGGACATGGCGAGCGGCAATTTCCTCGAGCTCAACCGGACCGCGGCCCGGATCTGGGAACTGCTCGACACGCCGAACACGCTGTCCGGCCTCTGCGCGCTCGTGCTGGATCGCTACGATGTGGCGCCGGAGCTATGCGCCGCGCAGATCGAGGAGTGGATGGGGGAGATGCAGGAACGCAGGCTCATCCTCATCGAGCGGGATTGACCGTTCGATCGCCTGACACGCGGGCTATGAGCCCAGCAGCCGGCTCAGCTCGTCCGCAACGCGGGGAAGAAAGGAATAGCCTTCCGGGTAGCTGAGGCGGAAGGTCGGCAGCTTCGATAGGATGCCGTTGAGCCGGATCACCTCGGCGACCTGGTCCTCATGCGCCGCGACGGGATTGAACACCACCAGCTGGCGAATGGCGGACATCAGCGCCTGAGCTTGACCGATGCGCTCGATGCGTATGGCCGTAACGTCCGCAGATCGTTGCAACATCACGCAGGCGCCGAACCGTGCCGGAGAGACCCTGTGCTCGGTCTCCGGATCATAACGCAGCTTGCCGCCATAACCCGGCAAGCTGACGCAGGCGCGATCGTCCAGCTGCAGCGCCGCGAAGGAATCGGGCCAGACGCACACGCCCGTCGTGCAAGGCTCGATCAGCGGATCGCCCTCGTCCCGTACGATCGAGATGTCGTCGCTGAGAATGGACCAGCCGGCCGCCGCCAGCGCTGCGGTCGCCGTCGATTTGCCGGCACCGGAGGGGCCGAGCAGCAGAAGCCCCGCATCGCCCTTGCACAGCGACGCACCATGAAGCGCCGTCACCCCGAAGAGCGTGGCGACGCGAGGGAGCACCCGGCGCGAGACGATATCCGCCAGTCCCGCCGACGGCGGACGCGTGCCGGGCGCCAGGGTGATGGAGCGTCCGTTCGGAGCCACCAATATCCTGCCATCGAAACAGGAGCCGAACGACCAATAGTCTCCGACCCTCCCGAGCCGGAGCGCATAACCGCCGCCCCACTGGTAGATGATCTCTTCAGGCTGAGGCGGCTGCCATTCGCGGGTTCCGATCCGGACATCGGCGATGGAAGCGCTTCCGACGCTTCTCAAGCCTGTCAGCGGAGCCTCCGCCGACAGGTGGAGGCCACCGAACCGGTATCGGAACACGTCAGAAGAAAATCAGGGGGCCGATATCTCGGACCCGAAATCGAATCCGGCAGCGCCTCCGCCGCGCGTGTCGCTGATCGGCGTGACCGACACGATCTCCGGCTTCTGCCATTGATCCTTGTGAGCCCCAGCCGGCATTTCGGCCTCTGCGTCTTCTCTCTTCTGCACGGGTCACCTCACATCCAAGCTAATCTCTCATAATCGAGATCATGAAATCCGTCCATCACTCTATAGGCCTCGTCACATAAGATACCTTATGCGAAATTCACCTCGCGCCAGCCATTTGGAGGCTATAAAATAGGAGGGAGATAGCTGAACTCTCCGTGGAGCAGTTCCCTTGTCGAACTTCCACGTGCCGGATAGCCGGCATCGATCCTGGCTCGGAAATCCGCTCCGAAGTTGATCGGATCGATCCGTCCAGCCATCCCGACAAATTCTTTGTTGCCATGATCCAGATGCTTGACGTCCGCTCGGCGAGCGCCGCATCGGGGAGATGTGTTTTCAGAGGGCAAGGCGGATCCCCCTTGGTCAACGCCCTCCTTCGAGGCCGATCTCCTTCGGTCGTTCGATGAAGGATCGATCGTCTTGTCCCTGAAGTTCAAAAAACCCTCTCCCGCGTGCGGGAGAGGGCGCATCCCATTGCCGACGACCGTCTCAGTATTTGAAACCGAGCGTTACGCCGTAAGTCCTGGGATCGAGATAATTCGCGTCAACCAAGCCGCCGAAGTTCGGACCAAAATCAATCTTGTTGATTACTTTACGATCATTGGTGAAGTTCTTCACCCACAGCATCGCATAGCCCTTCAGCCCGCTATGCCCCAGCGCGATCTCGTCCCAGCGCAGACGGGCATTCGCGATTGTAGTCGACGGTATGAAATAGCTCGCCGCCGTCGCCACCAGGGGGAAATTCGGATCATAGGTGATCTGGCCGGGCAATGCGAAGGTGTGGCTCTGATACTGGACGTCGCCGGACAGCGTCAGCTTGCCGTCGCGGTCGCCATCCCAAAGGCGGAAGTCGACACCGCCCTGCAACGTGGTTCGCGGCGCCTTCGGGAAGTAGCGGTTCTTTGCGACGTTCACCGTTTCACCCGCGGTGTTCGTGTCGAGGTACTTCAGGAACTTGGTACGCAGCAAGCCTACCGAGCCGTAGAGATGCAGGCTATCGATCGGCCGTGCATCGAACTCGATCTCGATACCCTTCACGCGCGCCTTGCCGGCATTGCGGTTGATCGTCGTCGACGCTCCATTCTGCGGCAGGAAGGAAGCGACCTGCTTGTTGATCTCGGTATTATAGAAGCCGGCAATGTTCAGCGTCAGGCGGCGATCAAAGAAACGGCTCTTGATGCCGAGCTCGATCGATCGGTTCTCCTCCGGCTTGTAGGGGATTCGCACGTCCGCATCGGTGCCTGCGTCGGAGTTGAAGTTCCCGGAGCGGAAGCCTACCGAATATTTGGCATAGACGTTGAGATCGTCGGTGAACTGATAGGCAACAATGCCGGTCGGGCTGACATTCGAGAAAGTCTTGTGAACATTGTCGGCCTTGGTGATGTCGACGACCACGGCTCCCGACAGCAGATCCTGAAAGAAGCGATTGACCTGCTTGCGTTCGCTCGTCCATCGCAAGCCGCCCGTCACGGTCAGCTTATCGGTCACCTTGAAGTCGACCTGGCCGTAAGCGGCCCAAGCCTTGGAGCGGATGCCGAGGACGGTCTCGAGCTGCGATCCGCCCAGGAAATAATATTGCGGGTCGTCGCCCTGAGCATTGTCGCGATAATAGTAGCCGCCAATCACGTAGCTGAGCCGGTCATCGAGCAGGCTGCCGGTCAGCTGAAGTTCCTGGCTGAATTGCGTGTAGCGATTATCGAAACCGCCGAGCGCCATGGAGAAAGGCGTGCCGTCGATATCATTGCCGAGCGGCGCCTGATCGACCTTCACCTTTCGGTAGCCGGTAATCGATTTCAGCGTTGCCGGCCCCAGATCGAATGTGCCGGTCAGCGAATGGCCATAAACCGTGGAGAAGTCACGCGAGCGCAAGTTGTTCGATGTGGTCTTCGGCCGATTGTCCGTCGGCACTACATAGAGGTAAACCGGTATGCCGATGTAGAAGGGTGACTCCGGATCAAGGAAATTGCCCTTGCCGATCGCGTAAAGGCTCGTGAACGGATGCTCGCGGGTCTCCGAACGGTCGTAGGTATAATCGAAAGTGATCCGGTCTGTCGGTTGCCAGCGCACCTGTGCAAGGAGGCTGTAACGGTCGCGATCGTCGAGATCGCCGACCGCAGTCTTCTCGCCGAACAGCGGTGCGATATGATAGGGATCCGGCACCAGCTTGGTGAAGCCATCGCGCTGCTGGATGATGCCGGCGACCTTCACGAACAAATTGTTCGTGACGGGCACGTTCACGAGGCCGCGGAAAGACATGTAGTTATAATTGCCGTAGCTCGCCTCGCCTTCGATGCGCAGCTTGTCGGAAGGCTTGCGGGTGACGAAGCTCACCGCGCCGGCCAGCGTGTTACGGCCGAACAGCGTGCCCTGCGGGCCGCGCAGTGTCCGCCGTCAGCACCAATGGCACAGATTTGAGGTTGTGATTTAAGGAGGGTTGGGGCTTCGTCGTAGTGACGAAGGAACGAAGATGAAGGCCCAACCCTCCTTGAAAAAATCGCCGAC
>Ga0182748_1004574_pt1 | contig 10883 bp, 9 predicted proteins | sample eDN3rd37CKraftOP_FD_128877 | JGI IMG/M metagenome (GOLD analysis project Ga0182748, IMG submission 128877) | Enriched Organic Plus compost microbial communities from Emeryville, California, USA - eDNA 3rd pass 37_C Kraft OP (version 2) (version 2) ...
CCGGCAAACCCGGCAAGCCCGCGTCCGGCGCCCCGGCCGAGCGCGGCGGGAAACATGCCGCGCGCGGCGGGAAAAAGGGGCGCGTGATCCAGGCCGATGCGGAAGTGACCATTCTCGGGCCCGACCGCATGATCATCCGCCTGTTCCGCAAGGATAGCCGCAGCATCGCCAGCAGCGCGGGCGCCCGTTAGGCGCGCGGGGCCGGAGCAACAGTTAGCGGGAGCGGGCGGCGGGCTGGGGGGCCCGCCGTTCGTGTTTTTCAGGACCCGGCAAGCCGGAGGCGGGTGGCATAGAGCGCGAGCGCGGCGGCGTTCGACACGTTCAGGCTCTTGATCGCGCCCGGCAGGTCGATGCGCGCGACATGGTCGCAGGTGTCGCGCGTCAGTTGACGCAGCCCCTTGCCCTCGGCGCCGAGCACGAGCGCAATTGGCGCGCGCAGGGGCAGGGCGGCAAGGTCGGCCTCGCCGCTCGAGTCGAGACCGACCACGAGAAAGCCGCGCGCCTTGAGGGCGGCGAGCCCGCGCGCGAGATTCTGCACGTTGACGAGCGGAACATGCTCGAGCGCGCCCGAGGCGGCCTTGGCCAGCGCCCCGGTCGCCTCCGGGGCGTGGCGCTGCGTTGTGACGATGGCGGTGACCGCAAACGCCGCCGCCGACCTCACAATCGCGCCGACATTGTGCGGATCGGTGATCTGATCGAGAACCAGGACGATGCCTTTGGCCGGGAGGTTCTCGATTTGAGGGGCGGATAGGGGATCGGCTTCGAGATAGAGGCCCTGATGCACAGCGTCCGGCAGCAATCGCTCGGCGATCGCGCTCGGCCGCACGATTTCGGGCGTGATCGGGCACGCGATGCCTTCCTCCGCGAGCCGCCGGGCCGCATTCTCGGTGGCGAGCAATCGGCGGATGTGCCGGGCCGGATTTTGCAGCGCTGCCGTTACCGTATGCCAGCCATACATCACCGCCGGTCCTTCGGGGCCCGGGCGCAGACTCTCGCGACGGGCGCGCTCAAAACGCTCGCGCCGTTCGATCTGCTCGCGGGTGGCACCCGGTTTCGCGCCGGGCCGGGCCCGGCCGGCGGGAGGACGTGTCGGCATGTTGCTGGTTCCGCTGTTTCCCCAGGGGACTTAACCGATCTATAGGCCGTGCAACAGCCTCCATTGACTTCGCCCGGTTCGGTGCCCATAAACCCCGCGCAACCGATTGGCCGGCGACGCCGTTTGTCCATTCAAGACAACGGGGTGGGCGAGCCCTTCGGGGGAGTGTCCCGAGCGGCAAAGGGGGCGGACTGTAAATCCGCTGGCTATGCCTTCGTAGGTTCGAGTCCTACCTCCCCCACCAACCTTCGCGAACAAGGTGTTTCGGCGCGGCGGGCCGGTTTATGCGGAGACCGCAAAGCCGGAACTGCGAAGCCACGCCGGTTGGTCCTTCCGCCCCTTGCCAAGACCGGGCGGAATCCTGCTAAACGGAGGCCGGTGCCCGCGGGTGTAGCTCAATGGTAGAGCAACAGCCTTCCAAGCTGATGACGAGGGTTCGATTCCCTTCACCCGCTCCAGCCTTCTCTTGTGTCCGGCCCGGTGACTTGGGTGACAGAACGTACCTAAGACATGGGTGACGATCCCGTGCCGAACGGGTTGTCGCTAGCCTTCCAGCTCCTCGCGTAGGATTTCCAGCTCCAGCCACTGTTCCTCGGCCGCGGCGATCTTCTGTTGCAGGTCGCCGAGTGCGGCGGTTGTTTTCTCGAAGCCCAGGCGGTCGCGTTCGTAGAAGTGGGGATCCGAGAGCTTCTCCTGGATTTCCTCAGCCTGGGCTTTCAACGCGGCGATGGTCTTCGGCAGCGTTTCGAGCGCATGTTTCTCCTTGAAGCTCAGGCGCCGCTTGGCCGGCTGCGGTGCCGCCGCGGGCGCAGCTTCCTTTGCCGGTTTCTCGGGCGGCGCCTTGCGCGGCTCGCGCGTGAGGTCGGCGCCGCGCTGCGCCAGCATATCGGAATAGCCGCCGGCATATTCGACCCAGCGGCCGTTACCCTCGGGGACGATCACGCCGCTCACGATGCGGTCGAGGAAATCGCGGTCGTGGCTGATGAGCAGCACGGTTCCCTCATAGTCGCCCAGCATGTCCTCCAGAACGTCCAAGGTTTCCATGTCGAGGTCGTTGGTCGGCTCGTCGAGCACCAGGAGGTTGGAGGGCTTGGCCAGCGCCTGCGCCAGCATCAGCCGGCCGCGCTCGCCGCCGGAGAGCTTGGCGAGCGGCGTGCGCGCCTGTTCGGCCGAGAACAGGAAGTCTTTCATGTAGCTGACGACGTGTTTGGGCTTGCCGCCGACCATGACGGTGTCGCCGCCGCCGCCGGTGAGGGCGTCGGCGACGGTGGTCTCGGCGCCGAGGCTGTCGCGATGCTGGGTGAGGGTGGCGAGTGCGAGATTGGCGCCGAGCTTGAGCGTGCCCGAGTCGGGCGCGAGCGCGCCGGTCAACAGGCCGATGAGCGTGGTCTTGCCCGCCCCGTTCGGCCCCACGATGCCGATGCGGTCGCCGCGCTGAATGCGGATCGTGAAGTCGGACACGATCGCTCGCCCGCCATAGCTTTTATTGAGGCCGGTCGCCTCGATCACGAGCGCGCCGGACGCCGCCGCCGCGCTCGCGCTGATGCTGGCCTGGCCCTGGACGGCACGGTGGCTGCGGCGTTGTTCGCGCAGCGCCTGCAATTCGCCGACCCGGCGCATATTGCGCTTGCGCCGCGCGGTGACGCCGTAGCGCATCCAGTGCTCTTCGGCGGCGATCTTGCGCGCGAGCTTGTGCTGCTCGCGCTCTTCCTCCGCCAGCAGAGTGTCGCGCCATTCCTCGAAATGCGCGAAGCCGCGCTCGAGCCGGCGCGTCGCCCCGCGGTCGAGCCAGACCGTGGTGCGCGTCAGGTTCGCCAGAAAACGCCGGTCGTGGCTGATGATGACGAGGGCGGTGCGGCGGGCCTCGAGATCGCGCTCCAGCCACTCGATGGTGGTGAGATCGAGATGGTTGGTCGGCTCGTCGAGCAGGAGGATGTCGGGCGCCGGCGCGAGCACGCGGGCGAGCGCCGCCCGGCGCGCTTCGCCGCCGGAAAGATGGGCGGGATCTTCCTCTCCGGTCAGCCCGAGTTCGTCCAGGAGATAGCGCGCGACATGCGGATCGTCGCTCGGTTTGAGGCCGGCCTCGACATAGGCCAGCGTGCTGGCAAAACCGGCGAAATCCGGCTCCTGCGGCAGATAGCGCACCACCGCCCCCGGCTGGACGAACACGGAGCCGCTGTCGGGCTCGACGAGACCGGCCGCGATCCTCAGCAGCGTCGATTTGCCCGAGCCGTTGCGGCCGACCAGCGACACCCGCTCCGCGGTGGAGACCGACAGCTCGGCCCCGGTCAGGAGCGGGGTGCCGCCGAAGGTGAGGGCGATGTCTTTGAGTTGCAGAAGAGGGGGAGCCATATCGCCCTTTGCCGGGCCGGCGGCCGGCCATTGAGATGTCGTGGCGATCCGCTACAGGCGGATCGCTCCGGCGTCAAAGGCTTGGCGGCGGAAATCGGGCGATAAACGGGGCGATCGGCCGCGGCCGGGGGCGACCAGCGGCGAAAGGCGCCCAAACAGGGTTCGAGAACCCTTGCATTGGGCGCCCGTATAATGCATGACAACCCGGCGGCGGACCTTTATGGTCCGCCGCATCCGCTTCCGGAGGAGTGTAGCTCAATGGCTAGAGCACCGGTCTCCAAAACCGGGGGTTGGGGGTTCGAGTCCCTCCACTCCTGCCAGGCGGAGTTCCGGGACTGATTCCGGCCGGCGGCGGGACCTCGCGCGAGGGGCTCCGGCCGCCCATATCTATGGACTCGTGGTAACAAGCCTTGGAATTGGGATTTAACTGAATGGCAACGTCTCCGTTCAAGTTTTTGCAGGAAGTGCGCGAGGAGACGCGCAAGGTGACGTGGCCGTCCCGCAAGGAGACGATGATCACGACCGCCATGGTTTTCGTGATGGTGGCGATCGCGTCGGTGTTTTTCCTGGTCGCGGATCAGATCATCCGGATCGCCGTTACCTTCGTGCTCGGCATCGGAACCTGAGCGCGCGCCCGAGCGACGGGATGACCGGCACGATCCGTGCGCAACGAGAGAATTGAGCGATGAACGATACCGCTGCTGCAACGACGACACGGCCCAAGCGCTGGTACATCGTGCACGCCTATTCGAATTTCGAGAACAAGGTCGCCGAATCGATTCGCGAGCAGGCGAAGCAGCGCGGCCTCGAGGATCATTTCGAGCAGGTCATGGTGCCCAAGGAAAAGGTCACCGAGGTGCGCCGCGGCCGCAAGGTGGAAGCCGAGCGCAAGTTCTTTCCCGGCTACGTGCTGGTGAAGATGGACCTGACCGACGAGGTCTACCACCTGATCAAGAACACGCCGAAGGTCACCGGCTTCCTCGGCACCGACAAGAAGCCGATGCCGATTTCGGAGGCGGAGGCCAACCGCATCCTGCAGCAGGTGCAGGAAGGCATCGAGCGCCCGAAGCCGTCGGTCTCCTTCGAGGTCGGCGAGCAGGTGCGCGTGTCGGACGGCCCCTTCGCCTCCTTCAACGGCGTGGTGGAGGAAGTCGACGAAGCGCGTTCGCGCGTGAAGGTCGCGGTGTCGATCTTCGGCCGCGCCACCCCGGTCGAGCTCGAATTCGGGCAGGTTGAGAAGATTTAATCGGTCATCACCGGGCCGGCGCGGAACGCGCTGAGAACCGGCGGGCCGATGAGGATGGCAGGGCCTTGCCATCCTGAGCGAGGTGGCCGGGACGAGCCCGGCCACGACAGTGTGAGAGGCGTGGGAGGTGAGGCGGCCGCCAACCGTCGATATCCGCACCACTAACGGAGCAAGAGATGGCGAAGAAAATCACAGGCTATTTGAAATTGCAGGTGCCGGCCGGCGCCGCCAACCCGTCGCCCCCGATCGGGCCGGCGCTCGGTCAGCGTGGTCTCAACATCATGGAGTTCTGCAAGGCGTTCAACGCGCAGACCCAGAAGATCGAGAAGAACACGCCGATCCCGGTGATCATCACCACCTATCAGGATCGTTCCTTCACTTTTGAACTGAAGACGCCCCCGGTGTCGTACTTCCTCAAGAAGGCGGCCGGGCTCGAGTCGGGCTCGAAGACGCCCGGCCGTGAGCCGGTCGGCCAGGTGAGCAAGGCGCAGGTGCGCGAGATCGCCGAGCAGAAGATGAAGGATTTGAACTGCGACAGCATTGAATCGGCCATGAAAATGATCGAGGGCTCCGCCCGTTCGATGGGCCTGGCGGTGACGGAGTAACGACCATGGCAATTGCAAAGCGTATGAAAGCGATCCGCGAAGGCATCGATCGCAACAAGACCTATCCGATCGCGGAAGCGGTCAAGATGGTGAAGGCGCGCGCCAAGTCGAAGTTCGACGAGACCATCGAGATCGCCATGAATCTGGGCGTCGATCCCAAGCATGCCGACCAGATGGTGCGCGGCGTCTGCAACCTGCCGAACGGCTCGGGCCGCACCGTGCGCGTCGGCGTGTTCGCGCGCGGCGCCAAGGCCGAGGAGGCGAAAGCGGCCGGTGCCGACGTGGTCGGCGCGGAAGACCTTTTCGAGCAGGTCAATGGCGGCAACATCAACTTCGACCGCTGCATCGCCACCCCGGACATGATGGGTCTGGTCGGACGCCTCGGTAAGGTGCTCGGCCCGCGCGGCATGATGCCGAACCCGCGCGTCGGGACGGTCACCATGGACGTCGCCGGCGCGGTGAAGGCGGCCAAGGGCGGTGCGGTCGAGTTCCGCGTCGAGAAGGCCGGCATCGTGCAGGCCGGCGTCGGCAAGGCCTCGTTCTCCGAGGACAAGCTGGTGGAGAACATCAAGGCGTTCGCCGATGCCGTGCAGAAGGCGAAGCCGCCGGGGGCGAAGGGCCACTATATCAACCGGGTTGCGATCTCCTCGACCATGGGGCCCGGCGTGAAGGTGGAAATTCCGAGCCTGTTCGGCACGGGTGGCCCGGCGCACTGACGCCGCCGCATCGGCTGCATTTGAAATCGATTGATACCCGCCGGGTGCCGTCCGGCGGGTATTATTTTATGCGCGCAAGCATTTCTGTGAGTGTGGCCTTCGTGCACTGGTTGCGATTCCGCGAGTTGCGGTAAGAATCGGCGGGGCTGCGACTGTCATGGGGGCTCGAAGCGTCGTGAGATTCTCGATCGCTTTTGCGTGGGTCGCGCTGGCCGCTTTGTCGCTTGGCGGCTGTGTCACGTCGGACGATTCTGCCGGTTTGCAGAGCGGTGCCGCGGCACCGAAAATGGCGAGCGATGCCGGCCTGCAGGCGCAGGCAAGCGCCGCGCCCGCGCCGTGGGTCATGCGCACGCCCTTCGGCATCCTCTACAGCATTACGCCGCGCCAGACGATCGATTACCCGAGCAAGCAGAAGCCGGGGACCATCATCGTCGATACGCGCGATCGCTATCTTTATTTCATTCTCGGGCACGGCCAGGCCATCCGCTACACCATTGCGGTCGGGGCCGAGGGCTATGCTTGGTCGGGGACGAGCACGGTTTCCGACAAGCGCGAATGGCCGGACTGGACGCCGACCCCGAGCATCCTCAAGCGGTTTCCGAATTTGCCGCACCACATCCCGGGCGGCTACGACAATCCGCTTGGTGCCCGCGCGCTTTACCTCGGACATACGCTCTACCGTATCCACGGCACCAACGAGCCCTGGCGCATTGGAACCGAGGCCTCGTCCGGCTGCATCCGCCTGTCGAACGAGGACGCGATCGATCTGTATAATCGTACCAAGATCGGCGCGACGGTGATCGTGCGCCGCTAGCAGGCGGCCGGGCACGCGCGTCCACCGGTCGGGAGAGGGTAAAATCGTAAGGTTTTTTGGTGCCGGGGCCTCGGTAGAACGATTTCGGTACGGCGGTCTTGGCGCAAAAGTCTTGGCGCAAAGGTCCTGGCACAAAGGTCTTGGCACAAAGGTCTTGGCAAGACCGCCGGAAAAGGCTAATCAAGGGCAACGGGCGTGCCGGCCTTGGTCTGTCGGCACGCCTTTGCGCGTCTCTGCAAAGCAATGGTGAACGGAAAGCATTCCTTTTAGGCATCCCGGCGGGACATCTGAAAGGAAGCGATCAGGTCGTTGCGATGTGAAGGCGCGCAAGGCCGCATCCGGCCTTTCGTCCCGCGAGGGGCGGATTTCGGGCGCGGCCAACCTGTCCGAGACTGCCGGCGCCGAGGCGAGAGCCGAGGCTTAATCCCGGCCCGCCTGCGTCAGCAGGTCGGGCAAACGAAAGTGGGGCCAGCATAGACGGGGCGAGGACCTTAGTTTGCGCGGCCGATGAGGCTGCGTCGGTTTGGTTCGAACCTCGGAAGACCCGGTTGCGGCCGACAAGCCGTATCGGGGGGCAGGCTTGAAGCGTCGTCCTGCCAGGTTCGCGTGAACGGACAAGGTGGGACGGCTGGTAGCAACCCGGCGGCTCCCGCAACCAGACACGCGGGCAAGCCGTCAATACCGGAAAGAGCTTGCAGTGGATCGAGCGGCTAAGCAGGAGTCCATCAACGAGCTGAGCGGGGTCTTTAAGGCCTCTCAAGTCGTTGTCGTGGCTCACTATTCCGGCCTCACCGTTGCCCAAATGCAGAGCCTGCGCAAGCAGATGAAGCAGGCGGGCGCCGAGGTGAAGGTCGCGAAAAACCGTCTCGCCAAGATCGCACTCAAGGACACCGACGCTGCCGCGATTGCGCCCCTGCTGAAGGGGCCGACCGTGCTCGCCTATTCAGGCGACCCGGTTGCGGCACCGAAGGTTGCCATCGAATTCGCCAAGGCGAACGAGCAGTTCGTCATTCTGGGCGGATCGATGGGCAAGACGGCTCTGGATCCGAACGGCGTGAAGGCGCTCGCCTCGCTGCCGTCTCTGGACGAACTGCGCGGCAAGATCGTCGGCCTCATCCAGGCCCCGGCGACCAAGCTTGCCCAGCTCGCCAACGCTCCCGCGGCCAAGGTCGCGCGCGTGGTTCAGGCCTATGCCTCCAAGGGCGCTGCGGCCTGACGGCTCACAAGCAATCAAACTGGTTCGAACCTATAGGAATTGAACAATGGCTGACCTGCAGAAGATCGTCGACGAATTGTCGAGCCTGACCGTCCTGGAAGCGGCGGATCTGGCGAAGATGCTGGAAGAGAAGTGGGGCGTTTCGGCTGCCGCCGCGGTTGCGGTTGCTGCTGCTCCGGGCGCCGGCGGCGGCGCCGCCGCTGCGGCCGAAGAGAAGACCGAGTTCAACGTGATCCTGGCCTCGGCCGGCGACAAGAAGATCGAGGTCATCAAGGAAGTGCGCGCGCTCACCGGTCTCGGCCTCAAGGAGGCCAAGGACCTGGTCGAGGGTGCGCCCAAGCCGGTCAAGGAAGGCGTCGGCAAGGAAGAGGCCGAGAAGATCAAGGCCACCCTCGAGAAGGTCGGCGCCAAGGTCGAGCTCAAGTAAGCGCGGCTTGCTCGAGCGAAATCCCGGGCGAGACCCGGAGATCGCAAAATGGTCTGAGCCCTGCCGCCGCGACGCCTTGCGGGGCGGGGCTCGGCCAAATTCGGGGGCGGTTTCGCCCCCGAGGGACTTCAGGAAGCCCCGATGGCACCTTATATGCGGGGTTTCGGACAGCGCGAGGATGCCGGTGGCACGGTTCCGCCATCCGGAGAGACGACCGCGGCGGGCCCGAGGGCCCGGCCGTGAGGGAAGTAAAAGAGTGCGGCGGTTCGGGCGAACGCCCCGAATCACATAGAACCGGACGGCCCCGACGCCTGTCCTGATGGTCGCGATGGATTGCGGCTGTTGGGAGAGGCGCCCACGGCCCGCCGGCCGAAATCGAATCGAGAGAGAACAAGATGGCGCAGACGTTTACCGGTCGCAAGCGCGTTAGGAAGTTTTTCGGATCAATCAAGGAAGTGGCGGAGATGCCGAACCTCATCGAGGTTCAGAAGGCGTCTTACGACCAGTTTCTTCTGGTGCAGGAACCGCCGGGCGGCCGTCCGGACGAGGGCCTGCAGGCGGTGTTCAAGTCGGTATTTCCGATCAAGGATTTCTCCAACACCTCGCAGCTCGATTTCGTCGCCTACGAATTCGACCCGCCGAAATACGACGTCGACGAGTGCCGCCAGCGCGGCATGACTTTCGCCGCGCCGCTCAAGGTGAAGCTGCGCCTGATCGTGTTCGACGTGGACGAGGAGACGGGCGCGCGTTCGGTCAAGGACATCAAGGAGCAGGATGTCTACATGGGCGACATCCCGCTCATGACCAACAACGGCACCTTCATCGTCAACGGCACCGAGCGCGTCATCGTCTCGCAGATGCACCGTTCGCCGGGCGTGTTCTTCGATCACGACAAGGGCAAGACGCATTCCTCGGGCAAGCTGCTGTTCGCCGCCCGCATCATTCCCTATCGCGGCTCCTGGCTCGACATCGAGTTCGACGCCAAGGACATCGTCTATGCGCGCATCGACCGCCGCCGCAAGATTCCGGTGACCTCGCTGCTGTTCGCCCTCGGCCTCGACGGCGAAGAGATCCTGCGCACCTTCTACAAGCACATCCCCTACAAGCGCGCCAAGGAAGGCTGGCGCGTGCCCTTCGACGCCAACCGCATGAAGGGCTACAAGGCGGTCAACGATCTGGTCGACGCCGACACCGGCAAGGTGGTGGTCGAGGCGGGCAAGAAGCTCACCGTGCGGCAGGCGCGTCAGCTCGCCGAGAAGGGCCTGAAAGCCCTGCGCATGACCGACGAAGAGCTGATCGGCCACTACGTCGCCGAGGATCTCGTCAACCCGAAGACCGGCGAAATCTACATGGAGGCCGGCGACGAGATCACCGAGAAGAACCTCAAGGTTCTGATCGAGACCGGCTACAAGGAACTGCCGCTGCTCGACATCGACCACGTCAATGTCGGCGCCTATATCCGCAACACGCTCGCCGTCGACAAGAACATGACGCGCGAGGACGCGCTGTTCGACATCTACCGCGTCATGCGCCCGGGCGAGCCGCCGACGGTGGACACCGCGGAAGCGATGTTCCGTTCGCTGTTCTTCGATTCCGAGCGCTACGACCTGTCCGCGGTCGGCCGCGTGAAGATGAACATGCGCCTCGAGCTCGACGCGCCGGATACCCTGCGCGTGCTGCGCAAGGAAGACATCATCGCGGTCATCAAGACGCTGGTCGACCTGCGCGACGGCAAGGGCGAGATCGACGACATCGACAATCTCGGCAATCGCCGGGTGCGCTCGGTCGGCGAATTGATGGAGAACCAGTACCGCATCGGCCTGTTGCGCATGGAGCGCGCGATCAAGGAGCGCATGTCGTCGGTCGATATCGACACCGTCATGCCGCAGGACCTGATCAACGCGAAGCCGGCGGCGGCCGCGGTGCGCGAGTTCTTCGGCTCCTCGCAGCTCTCGCAGTTCATGGACCAGACCAACCCGCTGTCGGAGATCACGCACAAGCGTCGTCTCTCCGCGCTCGGGCCCGGCGGCCTCACGCGCGAGCGCGCCGGCTTCGAGGTGCGCGACGTGCACCCGACGCATTACGGCCGCATCTGCCCGATCGAAACGCCGGAAGGTCCGAACATCGGCCTGATCAACTCGCTCGCGACCTATGCGCGGGTGAACAAATACGGCTTCGTGGAAACGCCCTATCGCAAGGTGAAAGACGGCCGCGTCACCGACGAGGTAGTCTATCTCTCGGCGATGGAGGAGAGCCGCCACGCGGTCGCGCAGGCCAACGCCGCCGTCGACTCCAAGGGCCGCTTCACCGAGGACCTGATCGTCTGCCGCCAGGCCGGCGACGTGCACCTCGTGCCGCGCGACAAGGTCGACTACATGGACGTGTCGCCCAAGCAGCTCGTGTCGGTGGCC
>Ga0182748_1004577_pt1 | contig 10880 bp, 10 predicted proteins | sample eDN3rd37CKraftOP_FD_128877 | JGI IMG/M metagenome (GOLD analysis project Ga0182748, IMG submission 128877) | Enriched Organic Plus compost microbial communities from Emeryville, California, USA - eDNA 3rd pass 37_C Kraft OP (version 2) (version 2) ...
CGGATCATCCGCTTTCGCGGATGATGACGGCAGAGAGCGCGGGGCCGCCTCACTTCTCGAACTTCGCCACCATCTCGATGTGATGCGAATAGCGGAACTGGTCGACCGGCGTGACGGTGCAGAGCTTGTAGCCGCCGCCGACCAGAATCTTGGCATCGCGCGCGAAGGTATTGGCATCGCACGACACGGCTACGACGGTTTTCACCGGCGACTTGGCCAGTTCGCGTGCCTGCGCTTCGGCGCCCTGACGCGGCGGATCGAACACCACGGCATCGAACGCCTTCAATTCGCCCGGCACCAGCGGCCGCCGGAACAGATCGCGCGCGGCCGCCTCGACCGGTTTCAGTCCGCTCGCCGTCTGCGCGGCGCGTTGCAGCGCCTTGATCGCGCCCGCCTCGTTGTCGAAGGCGGCGACGCGGGCGCGCTCGGCGAGGCGAAGCGCGAAGGTGCCGACCCCGGCGAACAGGTCGGCGACGCGCTTGGCGCCGCCGACATGATTTTCGACCAGCCGCGCGAGCGTCGCTTCGCCTTCGACGGTTGCCTGCAGGAAGGCGCCCGGCGGCAGCGGAACATGGGCGCGCCCGACCGTAATGGTCGGCTGCGCGCGCTGCGCCACCAGTTCGCCGTGACGGGTCAGCCGCGCGAGCTTGCAGTCCTCGACCAGGCGGGCGAGGCGCGCCATGCGCTCGGGCGCAAGCGGGCCGGAGCCGCGCACATCGACATCCATGCCGGTGTCGCTTGCGGTGATCTGGATGTCGAGCGGCTTCTGCGTGAGCTTGAGCGTGTCGGCGATGGCCCAGGCCACCTTGATCGCGCCGGAAAGCGCGGGGGCGAGGATCGGGCATTCGTCGATGGCGACGATATGGTGCGCGCGCGGCGCCGTGAAGCCCACTTCCAGCACGTCGTGGGTGCCGCGCCGCGCATGCAGCACCGCGCGGCGGCGGCCTTCGCCATGTGCGTCGATGATGTCGTCGACGGGCGCGACGAGGTCGGCATGGGCGAGTGCTTCCACCAGCAGCGAGCGCTTCCACAGATGGTATTCGGCAAGCGACCAGTGCTGCAGCGCGCAGCCGCCGCAGGTGCCGAAATGCTTGCAGATCGGCACCGCGCGCTCAGGGACGGCCTTGTCGACATGCACGAGGCGGCGGCGGTCGGGATGGCCGACGACGGGCTCGACCGTCACGGTCTCGCCCGGCAGCGCATAGGGCACGTAGACGGTGCCCGAAGGCGTCGCGGTCGCGCCGTCGCCCCGGTGGCCGAGATGGGTGATGGTGAGCTGTTCGATCATCCGTCCGCCTTAGCCGACAAGCTTGGGCCCGGCAAACATTCAGTGGGGCAAGGCGTGGCCGGGAAGCGCGGGCATATACCCGCGCCGTGTGAGCAGGTTGAAGCGCCACACCAGCAAGGCGGCATAAATGCCGAGCCCGATGGTAAAGCCGATCCAGATACCGGGCGCTTCCAATCCGGCCTGGAACGCCAAGCCATAGGACGTGCCGAAGCCGATGACCCAGAAGCTCACCGCCGCAAACAGCATGGGCACGCGCGTGTCGTCGAGCCCGCGCAGGGCGCCGGCGGCGATGGTCTGGATGCCGTCCATCACGAAGAAGGTCGAGCCGAGCGCGAGCAAGGTGGCGGCCAGCGCGACCGTGGCGTCGGCCTCCGCCGCGCGCGCCGGCAGATACAGGAGCGGGATAAGATGGCGCAGCGCCATGATGACCAGCGCCATCGCCGCCATGAAGCCGGCGCCGAGTCCGATCGCGGCAAAGCCCGCGCGGCGCGACGCCGTGCTGTCGCAGCGACCGACCGCTTGCCCGACGCGCACGGTCGCCGCCATGGATATGCCGAACGGGACCATGAACAGGATGGCCGCCGTCTGCAGTGCGATCTGGTGCGCGGCGAGCGCGGTGGTGCCGATCCAGCCCATCATGATCGCCGCGCTGGCGAAGAAGCCGAACTCGAGCAGGAAGGCGCCGGCGATCGGCGCGCCGATGGCGACCAGGCGGCCGAGCAGCACCCAATCGGCGCGCCAGAAGCGGCTGAGAACGCGGTATTTCTTGAACGGGCGCTGCGTATAGGCGATCCAGAATCCGGCCACGCACATGCCGATATTGACGAGCGTCGTGGCAATGCCGGCGCCGAGCATTTCCAGGCGCGCCAGGCCGAATGCGCCGTAGATCAGTGCGTAAGCGAGCAACGCATTGACCGGAATCGCGGCGAGCGTGATCCACAAAGCCGGCTCCGGACGGTTGACGGCGCTCATGAAGCCGCGCAACGCGATGAACCACCAAGCCGGAACCAGGCTCCAACTCAAGCCGACGAGATATTGTCCCGCCAGATGCGCGCTCACGGCGTTCTGGCCAAGCGCGAGCAGGATGCTTTCGCCGAAGCTCTGTAAGGCGGTGAGCGGAACGCCGAGCATGAGGGCGGCCCACAGGCCGACCCGCAGCGAGCGGCGCACCATGCGCGGCTCGCGCGCGCCGAAGGCCTGCGCCGCCAGCGGCGCCACAGCGGACACGACACCCATGCCGAGCACGAAAGCGGCGAACAACACCGTCTGCGCCAGCGCCGAGCCGGCAATAGCGTCGTCGCCAAGATGGCCGATGAGCGCCAGGTCGCTCGTCATCATCGCGACTTGGCCGAGTTGCGTCAGTGCGATCGGCAAAGCGAGCCGTATCGTGCCGATGAATTCAGCGCGCCAAAGATTTGTATGGTCCGGAGCGGCTGCGCCGGCGGGGTGACATGCATCATCGGTGGTCATGCGCGGCAAGATAGGACGACTTGTGGCGGGAGGAAGGCCCGCCTTTGTCGCGGGCCGAATTGGGGCGTGCCGGGTGGCCAGGTGATCACACTCATGTCGCGGTGTCATGTGGCTGATCGGGTTTATTGATGACGCTTCAGCCGCGCTCGGCGCCGAGCAGGAATTCGACATTGCCGTCGCCGCCTTCGATCGGCGAGGGGATGATGCCGAGAACGCGCCAGCCGAGCGCGCCGACGAAGGCGGCAATATCGTCGCAGACCGCGGCCCGCACGGCGGCATCGCGCACCACGCCCTTCTTCACGCGCGCGCGGCCGGCCTCGAACTGCGGCTTGATGAGCGCCACCAGTGCGGCCGGCGCCTTCGTCAGCGCGAGCGCGCTGGGCAGGACCAGCTTGAGCGAAATGAAGCTCACGTCGACGGTCACCAGTTGTGGCGGCGCGTCGATCAGGGTGGGGGAGAGCGAGCGGATATCGGTTGCCTCCAGCGAGACCACTTCGGGCCGTGCGCGGATGGATGGGTGCAGTTGCCCGCGTCCGACATCGACGGCTGAGACGCGGCGTGCGCCCCGTTCCAGCAGGACCTGCGTGAAGCCGCCGGTGGAGGCGCCGACGTCGAGGCAGACCTTGCCCGCTGGATCGAAGCGGAAATGGTCGAGCGCTGCCTTGAGCTTCAGGCCCCCGCGCGAAACATAAGGATGCGCGGGACTCGCGCGCAAGTCGGCATCGGCCGGGATTTCCTCCGAGGCTTTGCGCACGGGCGCATCATTGGCGGTCACCAGGCCCGCTTCGATGGCGGCCTGCGCCTTGGCGCGGCTTTCGAACAGGCCGCGCTCGACGAGCAGGCGGTCGGCGCGCAGGCGGGAATGTCTTGTCATTGCGCTATTCGTGATCCGTCACCCTGAGGAGCGAGCGCGACATTGCCGCGCGAGCCTCGAAGGGCGACGGCCGCTGCTTAACCGGCGCCAGTCGGCCAATTCCGACTTGCGGTGGCCGTTCATCCTTCGAGGGCGGCCTGCGGCCGCCACCTCAGGATGACGGGGAAAGGTTGCGTAGCGCGGCAATGTTACGCCAGCTTCACCGTCTCGGCGGCGGCGTCCTTGCCGAGCGCCTCGAACACCTTGGCGACGATGCCCTTGGCGTCGAGACCGGCCGTGGCATACATCGCGGCCGGCGTGTCCTGATCGATGAAGACGTCCGGCAAGACCATCGCGCGCACGCGCAAGCCGCTTTCCAGCGCGCCGTGCTCGGCCAGCGCCTGCAGCACGAAGGAGCCGAAGCCGCCGATCGAGCCTTCCTCGATGGTGACCAGCACCTCGTGCTCGCGCGCAAGCCGCAGCAAGAGATCGACGTCGAGCGGCTTGGCAAAGCGCGCATCGGCCACCGTGGTCGACAGGCCGAGCGCGGCCAGTTCGTCAGCCGCCTTCAGGCATTCGCCGAGCCGCGCGCCGTAGGAGAACAGCGCGACCTTGTGCCCCTCGCGCAGGATGCGGCCCTTGCCGATCTCGAGCGGCACGCCTTCCGCCGGCATCGGTACGCCGAGCCCTTCGCCGCGCGGATAGCGCAGGGCGGACGGACGGTCGTCGATCGCGACTTGCGTCGCCACCATATGCACGAGTTCGGCCTCGTCCGCCGCCGCCATCAGCACGAAGCCGGGCAGGCAGCCGAGATAGGCGACGTCGTAGGCGCCGGCATGGGTCGGACCGTCGGCGCCGACCAGGCCGGCGCGGTCGATTGCGAAGCGTACCGGCAGGCGCTGGATGGCGATGTCGTGCACGACCTGGTCATAGGCGCGCTGCAGGAAGGTCGAATAGATCGCCGCGAAGGGCTTGAAGCCTTCGGCCGCCAACCCGGCCGCGAAGGTCACCGCGTGCTGCTCGGCGATGCCGACATCGAAACAGCGCGTGGGGAATTCCTGCTGAAACAGGTCGAGCCCGGTGCCGGACGGCATCGCGGCCGTGATGGCGACGATTCGGTCGTCCTTGCGCGCTTCCTTGATCAGGCTATCGGCGAACACCTTGGTGTATTGCGGCGCGCTCGATTTCGACTTCGCCTGCGCGCCGGTGGCGACGTCGAACTTCACCACGCCGTGGTATTTGTCGGCGGAGGTTTCGGCCGGGGCGTAGCCTTTGCCCTTCTGCGTGACCACGTGCACCAGGATCGGGCCGATCTGGGCGTCGCGCACATTGCGCAGCACGGGCAGCAGGTGGTCGAGATTGTGTCCGTCGATCGGCCCGACATAGTAGAAGCCGAGTTCCTCGAACAGCGTGCCGCCAGTGACATAACCGCGCGCGTGCTCGACCGCGCGGGTGATGGCGCGGTCCCAGGCTTTCGGCAAATGCTTGGTGAGTTGCTTGCCGACGTCGCGCAGCTTGAGATAGGTGCGCCCGGAAGCGAGCCGCGCGAGATAGGCCGACATGGCGCCCACCGGCGGGGCGATCGACATGTCGTTGTCGTTGAGGATGACGATCAGGCGCTCGTTGCGCGCGCCGGCATTGTTCATCGCTTCGTAGGCCATGCCCGCGGACATGGCGCCGTCGCCGATGACGGCGATGACGTTGTTGTTGCCGCCGGCGAGGTCGCGCGCGACCGCCATGCCGAGCGCGGCCGAGATCGAGGTCGAGGAATGGCCGGCGCCGAACGGGTCGTATTCGCTTTCGGCGCGCTTGGTGAAGCCCGACAGCCCGCCGCCCTGCCGCAAGGTGCGAATCCGGTCGCGCCGGCCGGTCAGGATCTTGTGCGGGTAGGCCTGATGGCCGACGTCCCAGATCAGCCGGTCGGCGGGCGTATCGAATACCGCATGCAGCGCCACGGTGAGCTCGACCACGCCGAGGCCCGCGCCGAGATGGCCGCCGGTCTTGGCGACGGCGTCGATGGTCTCGCTGCGCAGTTCGTCGGCGAGCTGCCGGAGCTGTTCGGCCGACAGATTCTTCAGGTCGGCGGGCAGGTGCACGCGGTCAAGCAGCGGCGTCTTGGATGTCTCGGGCAACAGTCACTCCGAACCGGTCTTTCGGCCGCAGGTTGTCCCGACTTCCGGTTCCCCGTCCGGCCAAGATTCAGACTTACACCAGATGGGCCATTACCGGCAATTAAGCCAGAGCGGCGGGTCCTTTTCCGGGACCATTTGCGTCCGCGGCGGCTGTCAGCCGGAGGCCAAAGCCGGCGCCGGTCAGTCCACGTCGAGCGGCTCGCTGCCGGTCGGCTTGCCGGAGGCGTCCAGGGTGATCTTTTCCACCCGCGCTTCCGCCTGGCGCAGCAGTTCCTCGCAGCGGGCCTTGAGCGCCTCGCCGCGCTCGTAGATCGCCACCGATTCCTCGAGCGGCACCTTGCCTTCCTCCAGCCGCTTGACGATCGATTCCAGCTCCTCGATCGCCCGCTCGAAGGGCATTTTGCTCACGTCGCTGTTGTTCTGGGCCATTTCCGCATTCCGGCAAGGATTCGTGGAGGGCATCTTATGCCCGCAACCGGGCGAGGACGATAGGCGCTTATCCACCGCCCCGCGTCCGGTACCAGCGTAGTGACATGTAGGCCAGCACCAGGGCCCGCGGCACCAGCCGCGGCAGCAGGGTCAGCACGCGGTTGGGCGCGCCCGGCACCACCAGGCGGCGGCCGCGCATCAATCCGGCATAGCCCTCCCGCGCCACGCGCTCGGCCGAGCGGCCGAGCAGGCCCGGGAAATAGTCGTCCGGCACGCCGGCGCGGGCGTTGAAGCCGGTCGGAACCGGGCCGGGGCAGAGCGCGCAGATGCGCACCCCGTCCGCCTTGAGTTCGGCGTGCAGGGCCTCGCTGAGCGAGACCACGTAGGCCTTGGTGGCGTGGTAGACCGCCATACCCGGGCCGGGCAGGAAACCCGCGATCGAGGCGACATTGAGAATGCCGCCGCGATGCCGCCTGACGCTCGGCAGCCAGCGCAGCGTGAGGTCGGTGAGCGCGCGCATGTTGAGGTCGATCATGGCAAGCTGGTTGTCGCGTTTGAGCCGCGCGGCGGGACCAAGCAGGCCGAAACCGGCATTGTTGACGACATAGGCGGGTTCCAGCCCGCGTTCGCGCAAGTCGGCGGCCAGCCGCTCGGTGCCGTGAGGGGCCGCGAGATCGGCGGCAACCACATGCGGACGCTCGTGGCCCGCAGCGGCGATCTCATCGGCGAGCGCGGCCAGCTCGGCCTCGCGCCGCGCGGTGAGCACAAGCGCATGGCCGTGGCGCGCGAATTCGCGCGCAAGCGCGGCGCCGAGGCCGGCGGAAGCGCCGGTGATCAGGCTGACAGGGCGGCCGGATGACATGCCTGCATGAATGCTCGACAATGAGCGCGAATGCAACGCGGGGGGGAAGCGCGGGTGGCCGGGCTCAAGGACAAGATCGTGTTGGTGACCGGCGCCGCCGGCGCCATCGGCGCGGCGGCGGTGGCCGCGATCCGCCGCGCCGGGGGCTCGGCGATCGCTTCCGATCTTCCCGGCCGCGCGGGCAACGATGCCGACCTCGACGTCACATCGGAAGCCGACTGGCAGCTCGTCGCCGCCGAAATCGACAAGACGCATGGTCGCCTCGACGGGCTGGTGAATGCCGCCGGCATCGTGGCGGTCGGCAGCGTGGAAAAGCTCGACTTCGCCACCTGGCGGCGCGTGCTGGCGGTCAATCTCGACGGCACCTTTCTCGGCTGCAAATACGCCATGCCGCTGTTGCGCAAGCGCGGCGGTTCCATCGTCAACCTGTCGTCGGTGTCGGGCCTGGTCGGCGGGCACAATCTCGCCGCCTACAATGCTTCCAAGGGCGGCGTGTCGCTGCTGTCGAAATCGGTCGCGCTGCACGGCGCCCGGCTCGATCCGCCGGTGCGCTGCAACGCGGTGTGTCCGGCCTTCGTGGAAGGGCCGATGATCGACGGAATCGTGGCGGGCGCGCGCGATCCCGCCTCGGCGCATGCCAAGCTGGCGCAGGAAATTCCACTGCGCCGCCTCGGCCGTCCTGACGAGGTCGCAGCGCTCTGCGTCTACCTGCTGTCGGACGACTCGTCCTTCATCACCGGCGCCGATCTGCCGATCGACGGCGGATTGACCGCGCGATAGCGCATACGCCGTCGGAACTCCGTCGCCAAAGTTCCCGTGCGCGGCTGTTCGTGAGTTCCGCGCATGCGCGGTTGATTGTTGCCATTATTTTGGATTTTAAGAAAATGCTTGGGGGAAGCCGGGGAGGGGTTCGTGTTCGAGTTCTTTCGTAAGTGGTGGGAGCGATGGACATTGCTCGACACCGTGATGGCATCGCTCGCCGCAGCCATGTTCGTGGCCGATCTCGAGATGACCATCCTGAAGATCATTCTGGAAATGAGAAAGATGTATTAGCGCGGATTACGATCGCGCCGACCCGGCCTGCGCGCGTCCCCGCGCAAACGCGGACCCGGCCATGAGTCGGCGCTGGATTCCCGCTTGCGCGGGAACGAGCGGGGGGCAGGCGATTGCACCCGCGAACAAGCGGTTCCAGCAAACGGAAACGAAATTGGATGATCCGCGTCCGGGACGCCCGTTCGACGCATTGATTTGCGCGCGTGGGCGCTAACCCCGCATCAGCGCGGTGACATGCGCGGCGACCGAGCGCGACAGGCCCTGCAGGTCGTAGCCGCCTTCGAGCATCGACACGATGCGGCCGTTCGCGCTTTCGTCGGCGATTTCCATCAGCTTCTGCGTGACCCAGGTATAATCGGCTTCCACCAGATTGAGGTTGGCGAGCGGGTCGCGCGTATGCGCGTCGAAGCCGGCCGAGATCACCAGAATGTCGGGCTTGAAGTCGCGCAGCCGCGGCAGGATGGCGGTTTCGAAGGCCTCGCGGAATTCGTTGCCGCCGTCGCCGGCGCGCAGAGGGGCATTGACGATATTGTTGAACTCGCCGCGCTCGGTGATCGCGCCGGTGCCGGGATAAAGCGGCATTTCGTGCGTCGAGCAATACAGCACGCTCTTGTCCGACCAGAAAATGTCCTGCGAGCCATTGCCGTGGTGCACGTCGAAATCGACGATGGCCGCGCGCTCGACGCCGTGTTTCTTCTGCGCATAGCGTGCCGCGATGGCCGCGCTGTTGAACAGGCAGAAGCCCATCGGCCGCGCCGTTTCGGCATGATGGCCGGGCGGGCGCACGGCGACGAACGCATTCGGCGCCTTGCCCTCCATGACCTCGTCGACGGCCAGCGTGCCGCCGCCGACGGCGCGCAGCGCGGCCTCGAAACTGCCGGGCGACATCGAGGTGTCGGCGTCGATCCGCACCATGCCCTGCTCGGGCGAGGCTTGCCGGATGGCATCGATGAAATCCATCGGATGGCAGAGCGATACGGTCTCGGCATCGGCCATCGGCGCCTGCTCGCGCGCCAGCGTCTGGAAGCGTTCGGCCTCGAGCGCCTGCTCGATCGCGCGCAGGCGGTCGGGCCGCTCGGGGTGGCCCGAGGGCGTCAGGTGGTCGAGGCAGGCGGGGTGCGTGATCAGGAGTGTGGACATGGGTGTGTTCTAACGCCGTTATCCAAGCCTGTCATCGCCCGTTTCACACGGTGTTATCGCCGATTCTCCTTCGGTCATCGCCCGCGAAGGCGGGCGATCCAGGACGCCGGGTCTTGCTTCGCTCGCCCGGGATGACCGCGACTACTTCTTCGCTCCCAAATTCACGCCCGCGGGCGGCGGCATGTCGTCCGGCACGAAGAAATCGACCTGCAAGGGCTGGCTGGGGTCGACGCGATAGCGGTCGAAGTCGGTCACGCCCTCGGCGGCGAGGAATGTGTCGTCGATCAGGAAATTGCCGGTGAAGCTCTTGGGCTTGCCGAAGATTCGGCAGGCCGCGTCGGCCAGAATGTCCGGCTTGCGCGACATCCGCATCACCACGTCGCCGCCGAGCAGGTTCTTGATCGCGGCGGTGGCGATGGTGGTGCGCGGCCACAGCGCATTGACCGCGACGCGCCCGCGCATTTCGCCGGCCAGGCCCAGCACCACGAGACTCATGCCGAATTTCGCCATCGAGTAGGCGGTGTGCGGCGCGAACCATTTTTCTTTCATGTCGAGCGGCGGCGACAGCATCAGGATATGCGGGTTCGCCGCCTTCTCCAGATGGGGTAGGGCGTATTTCGACACCATGAAGGTGCCGCGCGCATTGATCTGATGCATCAGATCGAAGCGGCGCATGTCGGTCTGCTTGACCGGCGTGAGCTGGATCGCGCTCGCATTGTTCACCACGATATCGAGGCCGCCGAAGGTTCCCGCCGTCCGGTCGATCGCTTCCTTCACTTGCGCCTCGTCGCGCACGTCGACCGCGAGCGGCAGCGCCCGCCCGCCTGCCCGCTCGATCGCCTCCGCCGCCGAGTGGATGGTGCCTTCGAGCTTGGGATGCGGCTCCACCGTCTTGGCGGCGATGGCGATATTGGCGCCGTCGGCGGCCGCTTTCAGCGCGATGGCGAGCCCGATGCCGCGCGAGGCGCCGGTGATGAAGAGAGTCTTGTTTTTGAGGTACATGGTGAACTCTCGTCAGTATCAGTCGTCATCCCGGGTGGCCGAGCGAAGCGAGGGAGACCCGGGATCCGGTACTCCGCAGCATTTCCAACGACCGCGGCGTACCGGGTCCCCGCTTCCGCGGGGACGACGGCCCGTTTACCCCGCCAGCGCCGCCTCTGCATTGGTCACGCTGTCGGCGCCTTCCGTCACCGCGCGCTCGAGCCCTGTTGCCTGCACCGCGATGTTCTCCGCGAAGAAGCGCGTCAGCGCGATACGGGCGGGGGCGTCGCCGCTCTCGCGCAAGGCGGCGAGCGCTTGCTCCGCCAGCATGCAGCCGCCGGCGGCATTGCCGAACAGCCGCAGATAGGGCGTGGCGCCGGCGAGCGCGGCGGCCGAGCCTTTCTGCGTCAGCAACCACTGCGTCGCCCGTTCGAGGCTGTCCACCGCTTCGCTCAAACGCGCGGCGGTCGCGCCGAAGGCGGGCGCATTGCTTTCGCGCACCGCCTTCACCGTCTTGCGCAATTCGTCGAAGTAGAGCGCAACGGTCTGGCCGCCTTCGAGCGGCACCTTGCGCGTCACCAGATCGAGTGCCTGGATGCCGTTGGTGCCTTCATAGATCGCGGCGATGCGAGCGTCGCGGAAATGCTGGGCGGCGCCGGTTTCCTCGATGAA
>Ga0182748_1004587_pt1 | contig 10865 bp, 10 predicted proteins | sample eDN3rd37CKraftOP_FD_128877 | JGI IMG/M metagenome (GOLD analysis project Ga0182748, IMG submission 128877) | Enriched Organic Plus compost microbial communities from Emeryville, California, USA - eDNA 3rd pass 37_C Kraft OP (version 2) (version 2) ...
CGATTCGATGCAACGCGCCTACCGGCACGGCGGAGGCAGCCATGGCCAAGAGCTTGCCGCGGCCATGCTGGCGGCGGCGCTGCCGCGCCTGGCTCCAGGCGGCACGATGCTGCTCTATACCGGCACGGCCTTCGTCGAAGGCCGCGACACCTTCCTGGAAGCAGCCAAGCGCGTGCTGGACGACGGCTCGCACAAATGGCGATGGAGCTATCGGGAAATAGACCCCGACGTGTTCGGCGAAGAGCTGGACGGCCCGGCCTACCAGGACGCGGAAAGGATAGCGGCCGTGGTGCTGCAGGTGAGCAGCCGCTAGGTTCCGACTTCGAGCCCGTGAATCGATGCCGGCGGGTTTGCGTGGCGCCGCCGGCTCAGTCCCGGGCCGCCGCCACGCGGTTGCGGCCGCTTTGCTTGGCCCTGTACAAAGCGCGGTCGGCGCGCCGCATGACATGCTGGTAATCGGGGTGGCCGTCGTACATTGCCACGCCTATGCTCAGCGTAAGCGACAGCTTGTGCTCGCCCGGCAGATCGAACTGCTCGTTCTCCACCACCTGGCGCATGTTTTCAGCCACGCGCAGCGCCGCCTCTTCGTCCAGGTCGACCAGCAGCAACATGAACTCTTCGCCGCCCAGCCTGAATATGTAATCGCCCGCGCGGCTGTTATTGCTGAGCAGGACGGCCAACTGCTGCAGCACCAGGTCGCCGGCTTCGTGGCCATAGGTATCGTTGATGTTCTTGAAATGGTCGACGTCCAGCGCCAGGACGGCAAAGCTGGTGTCGTGCTGGCGGGCGTAGGCCAGCTCTTTGGACAACACTACAGGAAGGAACTTGCGGTTCAGCAAGCGGGTAAGCGCATCGCGTCCCGCCTCGAGCTCATTGGTCTGGCGAAACATCGCTTCCAGCCCCAGGCCTATGGCCTGCGCCAGGCTGCGCAGCTCGCGCAAACGCGTCGAACGCTCGAGCGGGGTGGCGTCTTCGCGGCTGAAGCCGGGTATCAGCCCTTCGTCGATCGCCTGCATGGCCTTGAGGATCTCCGCTACCTCGTCCATGCCTCCGAACGCATGCGCGCCCTTGTGCCGGAACCACAGGCCGAATTCGCTCGCGCCTATGCGCGGCAACAGCGCGGCCGTCTGGCCCACGGCCAGGTCGAACATCAGCTTGTTCTCCCAGTCGAGCAAAGCGGCGCGCTGGCGCTGCCTTTCGGTCGCGACGTTCTGCACCACCGCGAACAGCCTGTAGGCTTCCTGGGTTCGGCTGTAGCGATCATGTGAGCTGGAATAGGTCTGGCCCATGATTTCCATGGTCAGGTCCACCACCAGCTGGATCAGCCTGGCGGCCTCCAGTTGTTCGGCTTCGCTGAAGGCGCCGTCGTCGCGGACGAATTGCACGAACCGTTCCTTCAGGTGCCGGGCGCCGCGCAACACGAGATGGATCGGCACATCGATGCGCGCATGCACCTGGCCGACGTGTTTCTGCTGCGCCACGAGCGGCTTGAGATCGTCGCCGTGGCGCGCGGCGAACACCTTGGCGATCCAGCCGCACAGCGAGCTGTGCAGCTGGGTCTTGACCTGCTCATGCGAGATCAGCTTGGACGCCGCCGCGTCGCTCAGCAGACAGGCGTAAAAATGGTCGGCCAGCGCAACCTGGTGGCGGATAGCCAGCCCTCCCACCCGCTCGACGAGGCCAAGCGGAAAGCGCTGAAGCAGCCCCTGCCATTCAAGGGCAAGCTGCTCGGTGGAAAAGCTGAACATAGATCGATTCCTGGTTGATAGGCCAGACCGGCATCCGCGACGCACGGCCGGTGCCGGCTGCGGGACGCTACCGGTTTTCTGATAAAGTCATGAGCGGCGGGACCGGACGACGTCCAGCCCGGCGCTCGCAAAATAAAAGCATGGAATGTACAACAGGACAGAATGAATCATAGCCGGATTGCGCTGATGATCTTGACTGTGGGGATGGGATTGGCCGCCTGCACGAGCCCCGCGCCTGTCACCCATGGCGAAGGCCCGGCCTCGGAGGACATGTCGTTCGACCAATTGGCCCAGACCGACTTCAACCGGACGGTCACCATCGCCATGCGCGACAACCTGGACAGCCTGGCGCGTCTGCTGGAAAAACTATATCGCCGCAACCCGCGGGAATGGCGCAAGACGGGCGCGCCCGACCTGGATGCCGCGGTGCGGCAGGGGCGCAAGGCCATCGAGTCGGGCCACACCCCCGCCGACCTGCAGGGCCTGCGCGATATCCAGATACTGTCGGTGTCGCTCGACCCGCAATATCAAGGCGACCGGGTCGCCGCCTTCGTGCTGGGCCTGGCCGACATGGTCATCCAGTCGCACGGCGGCAAGACGCGTTTCTACGTGTCGGACGTGCTCGACGCCCGGCATGTCTATAACGCCGCCCGCAACGTGGAAATCGCCGCTTGGCTGCTGGCCAGCCGCCGCGACGAACACGGCAGCCCCCTGCTGCTGGCCAACGAGATGTCCGATGAAGCCACCAACCTGAGCTTCGAGCGTGAATTCGGCCAACTGGTCGGCAGGCTCGACCTGGTGGCCAACCTGCTGGACGAGAACGTGCGCCGCGTGGGCATCAACTACATGCAGGGCCTGCTGTTCTTCAACTTCCTGCCGGTTCGCTGAGCCGGCGCACCACGGAAGGCAAAGCCCCCGCCGGCCGCCCGGCCCGCCGCGGCCTTCATGTCAACAAGTGTCAATTTCAGGGTCGGCAAGACGGGTCCGCCCCCCTCGCGTGGATAGAATCGCTTCGACCGAGCCGCAGGAAGCCCTGCAGGCCGCGGCCTTTCATCATACCAACCATCACACGCGAGACAATCATGAGCTTGACGAAACGCACGCTGGCCGAACTCATCGGCACTTTCTGGCTGGTACTGGGCGGCTGCGGCAGCGCCGTACTGGCCGCCGGATTTCCCGAGCTGGGCATCGGCTTTGCGGGAGTAGCCCTGGCATTCGGCCTGACCGTACTCACCATGGCCTACGCAATTGGCCATATATCGGGCTGCCACCTGAACCCCGCCGTATCCATCGGCCTGGCGGCCGGAGGGCGCTTCGACGCCAGGGAACTGCCCGCCTACATCATCGCGCAGGTAATCGGAGCCACCATCGCCGCCGCCGTGCTCTATGTGGTTGCCAGCGGCCAGGAAGGCTTCAGCCTTGCCGGCGGCCTGGCCTCGAACGGCTACGGCGAACACTCGCCCGGGCAATATTCCTTGTGGGCGGGCCTGGTCATCGAGATCGTGCTGACCGCGGCCTTTCTGTTCGTCATCATGGGAGCGACCGACAGGCGCGCCCCGGCCGGGTTCGCGCCCATCGCCATCGGCCTGTGCCTGACCCTGATCCACCTGATCTCCATTCCCGTCACCAACACCTCGGTCAACCCGGCGCGAAGCACGGGACCGGCCCTGATCGTCGGCGACTGGGCGCTGGACCAACTGTGGCTGTTCTGGCTTGCCCCCATCGTGGGCGGCATCCTGGGCGGCGTCTTGTATCGCTGCCTGTGCGAACCCCGAAGCGGCGCCGCACCCGCGGGCCTGCACAACGAAAGCCCCGCGACGGCGTAAGCCGGCCGCCGGGCTTTCTTCGGGGCCGTCCGGGCTACTGCTGCTGAACGGCCTCGATCTGTATCAGCAGCCGCACGTCGTCGGGCACGCCCATGTCGATGCCCCAGTTCATGCCCCATTGGCTGCGCTTGATGGTGGTTTCGAAGTCTCCGCCGCACACGGGCGCCTTCAGGACCGGCTGGTCATAGCAGTTGAAGCGCTTGCCCTCGAGCGTGACCGGATGAGTCTGGCCCAGCAGCGTCAATTCGCCCTCGATCGACTTGAGCGCATCGCCCTCGAATTTGAACGCCTTGCTGACGAAAGTGGCTTCGGGATGCTTGGCCACGTCGAAGAAGTCCGCGCTTTTCAGGTGCTTGTCGAAGTCGGGCACCCCTGAACTGATGGAGGACGCATCGATGGCCATCTCGGCGCGGCCCTGGCCGGCCTGCCTGTCGAGTTCCACGAACCCTTTGACTGTGTCGAAGCGCGCGCGCACGGTCGACGTGTTGAAGTGCGTCACCTCGAACGTGACGAAGGTATGGTCGGGATCGACCTCGTAGCGCAAGGGCGCCGCTTGGGCGCTGCCGGCCGCGGCAATGGCCGCCGCGGCAAGGACGCTGGCAACAATCTTCATGATGGCTCCTGTTCAGTATGCGGAAAAACTACGTCCGATACAGACAATGTCCGCAGCGGAACGTTCAAGCTATTGTCAGCATAAACGATGGCTGCCCGCCTTGATGCACGTCAAAACGCCCAGTCGTAGTCGATCGTCAGGGGAGCGTGGTCGCTGAACCATTGCTCTTTGTAGATGGAGGCCCGCCTTGCTGCCGACGCGATGTCGCGCGTGGCGATCTGGTAGTCGATGCGCCACCCGACGTTCTTGGCCCTGGCCTGGCCGCGATTGCTCCACCACGTATAGGCGTCGCCCGTCGCCTCGGGATACAGCGACCGATACACGTCCACCCAACCCAGCTCGTCGAAGACCCGCGTCAGCCAGGCGCGTTCCTCGGGCAGGAAACCGCTGTTCTTGAGGTTGCCTTTCCAGTTCTTCAGGTCGATTTCCTTATGGGCGATGTTCCAGTCGCCGCACAAGATCACCTGGCAGCCGCGCCGGGCCAGATCGTGCAGATGGCCGAAGAAATGCTCCATGAAGGCGAATTTAGCGGTCTGGCGGTGTTCGCCGCTGGAACCCGACGGCAGGTAGACGGAAATCAGCGCCAGCTTATCGTAGACCAGCTCCAGATAGCGGCCCTCGGCGTCGATTTCCGGCACGCCCAGCCCTTCGATCACGTCGTTGGGCTCGTGACGGGCATAGACGCCGACTCCGCTGTAGCCCTTCTTCTCGGCGTAATGAAAATAGCCCTTGCGATCCGGCAGCGCCAGCATTTCGGGAGTCATGTTGGCCGCCTGGGCCTTGAGTTCTTGAAGGCAGATGAAATCGGCGTCCTGCTCGGCCGCCCAGGGTAGAAAACCCTTGCTGGTCGCAGAACGGATTCCATTCAGATTGGCGGAAATTACACGCAGCATGACATCACCCAAACTTTAAAAACAGACAAAATAACGCGGGACTTCCCCGATGTATCGCAACGGCCACCCTGAGCCACGCGCTTGGAGCCACTTCCGGCGCAACCACCTTCAGGCGGACGGCTCTTCCGTGCTATCGAGGTTGCGGATATCGCGGCGCTTCCACCATAACAGCACCAGGCCGGGCACGGCGATCAGCACCGTCAGAATGAAGAACGTGGGCCATCCCAGGTTTTCGACCAGGGGAGGGGTCAGCGGGCCGGCCAGATACGTGCGGCCCACCGCCGACAGGGCGGACAGCAAGGCGAACTGGGTGGCGGAAAAACGCTGGTTGCACAGGGCCATCAGCAGCGCCACGAAAGCGGCCGTGCCCAGCCCCCCGCAGATGTTCTCGACCCCCACCACCAAGGCCATGGAATACAGGTGGGGGGGTGTGACCGCCAGCACCCAATAGCCGAAATTGGACACCGCCTGCAGCAGGCCGAAGCACATCAGTGAGCGGTAGAGCCCCATGCGCGACATCAGCGCGCCTCCGGCCAGCGCGCCCACTATCGTTGCCGCCAGGCCGAATATCTTGTTGACCATGCCGACCTCCTCCGTGCTGAAGCCGGCGCCCCGCAGCAGGAAGGTGGTGGAGAGGGCTCCGGCGAAGGCGTCGCCCAGTTTGTACAGCACGATCAGCAGCAGAATCATGAGCGCGCTGCGGCGGCTGAAGAACTCGGCCAGGGGCTGGACCACGGCCTGGCCGAGCGTGCGCGGCGGCTGCGCCACCACTTCGGGCTCCGGAGCCAGCAGAGTCGCCACGGCGCAGATCAGCATGAAAGCGCCCATGAGCATATAGGTGTGCTCCCATCCCAGCCAGGTCCCGGCCAGCACCAGGGCCAGCCCGCCCGAGACGATCATGGCCAGCCTGTAGCCCAGCACCTTCAGCGCGGCCCCCGCCGCCCGTTCGCTGTCGCGCAGCACGTCGGTGCTGTAGGCGTCGAAGGCGATGTCCTGGGTGGCCGACAGAAAAGCCACCAGCACCGCCAGCAGCGCCAGCCAGCCCAGGTTGTTCGCGGGCGACAACAGGCCCATGCAGGCAATGGAAAGCGCCAGCAGCACCTGGCAGCAGAACATCCAGCTGCGCCGGCGTCCAAGAAAGGGCGGCGCATAGCGGTCCACCAGCGGCGCCCAAAGAAACTTCAGCGTATAAGCGGTGCCCACCAGAGTGAGAAAACCGATGTTCTGCAGCGACACGCCCGCAACGGTGGCCCAGGCCTGCAAGGTACCGCTGGTGAGCGCCAGCGGCAGGCCGCTGGCAAAGCCCAGCACCAGCAGCGGCATGACGCGCGGGCTGGCATAGACGTTGGTCAATGAAGCGATGGTCGCCCCCGGATTGAATTTAGTTTGTTCTTACTTCGCCGCCATGGGCGATTCGAAACGGTAAACAGCCAGCGTGCTGCGCCAGCCCGCCAGGAACTTTACCTCTTTTCCGCCGTTGAAAGTGGCCAGGTGGGTGATGCGCAGCTTGAGCTTGGCGGCCAGCGCCTCGAAGTCCTTCAAGGTGCACAGATGGATATTGGGCGTGTCGTACCATTGGTAGGGCATCTCGCCGGTGACCGGCATGCGTCCGCGCAGAATGGAGAAGCCGTGCGGCCAATAGCCGAAATTGGGAAACGACACGATGCCGTAGCGGGCCACCCGCGCCATCTCGCCGAGAATGTGCTCGGTGTGATGCATGGCTTGCAGCGTCTGGGACAACACCACCGAGTCGAACTGCTGGTCGTCGAACAGCGCCAGGCCTTCTTCGAGGTTCTGCTGTATGACCCTGACCCCGCGCCGCACGGCGCTGATGACTCGCGCGTCGTCGAACTCGACCCCCGCGCCGTCCACCTGCTTCTGGTCGCGCAGATACGCCAGCAGCGTGCCGTCGCCGCAGCCCAGGTCCAGGACACGGCTGCCGGGGTCGATCCAGCTCGCGATGCGGGCCAGGTCGGGGCGTATGGCTCGCGTGGCGGCTGCCTGATTCGACGCTTCGTCGGCGCGCCGCAGCGCGTCCCGCGCGGCAAGGCTGCGCGTTTCGCTCATGCCAGCACCCCGCTCACCGATTTCCGCTCGGGCAGGCCCAGCTGGGCCGCGATACGGTCATAGTAGCCTTGCACCACCGCATGGTAGCGCGGGTCTCCCTGCAGGAAGGCATCGTGCCCGTGGGGCGCGTCGATCTCGGCATAGGTGACCGGCGTCTGGTTTTTCAGCAGCGCCTTCACGATCTCGCGCGACCGCGCGGGGGGAAAGCGCCAGTCGGTGCTGAACGACACCAGCAGGAATTCGGCGCTGGCAACGGCGAGCGCCTTGGCCAGATCGCCGCCATGGGTGCGCGCAGGATCGAAATAATCCAGGGCGCGCGTGATCAGCAGGTAAGTGTTGGCGTCGAAATAAGTGGAGAACTTCTCGCCCTGATAGCGCAGATAGGACTCGACCTCGAACTCGACGTCGTAGCCGTAATGGTATTCGCCGTTCTGGGCCGGCGAACGCTGCGTGCGTCCGAATTTGGCCGCCATGTCGTCGTCGGAAAGATAAGTGATGTGGCCTATCATGCGGGCCACGGACAAGCCCTTTCTGGGCACCGTGCCGTGAGCGTAGTAATCGCCCCCATGGAAGTCGGGGTCAGAAATAATGGCCCGCCGCGCCACTTCGTTGAAGCCGATGTTCTGGGCCGAGAGCCGCGGCGTGCTGGCGATGACGATGCAATGGGCAATGCGGTCGGGGCAGGTGATGGCCCATCCCAGCGCCTGCATCCCGCCCAGCGACCCGCCCATCACGGCGGCGAACTTCTCGATGCCGAAGTGATCGGCCAGGCGGACCTGGGCCAGCACCCAGTCTTTGACCGTAAGCATGGGAAACGCCGCCCCCCAGGGCTTGCCGGTGTCCGGATTGATGCTGGCGGGCCCGGTGGACCCGAAGCATGAGCCGATGTTGTTGACGCCGATCACGAAAAAACGGTCGGTGTCCACGGCCTTGCCCGGACCGACCATATTGTCCCACCAGCCTATGTCCTTGGGATTGTCGGCGCACATGCCCGCCACGTGATGCGAGGCGTTGAGCGCGTGGCAGATCAGCACCGCGTTGTTGCGCTCGGCATTGAGCGTGCCATAGGTTTCGACGGCGAGTTCGTAGCGCGGCAGCACTTGGCCGCTGCTTAGCCGCAGCGGTTCGTCGAAGGCGATGAAGCGGGGAGAAACCAGACCGACCGACCCCGGAGGGATGGCCACGGACTGTGCGGCCTCGGGCGGAACAGCTTCGGACCGGCTAGCCCCGGGTGGCGGCGTTCCGTGCTGAACGGCCTGGGACGGCGTCGGATCGGAACATGTGGATGCGTCGGTTTCGGTAGAAGTATGCAACGGGACCATGCGGACCTCTTTAGCTGGATTTATCAGGCGCCCGCAAGCGGATCAGGCAAATCGGCGCCACAAACATCGCCCTATTCTAGCACCAAGCGTCCCGCCTCCGGCCGATGCGCCCGCTTGTCGATGCCGACCGAGCCTCGGATGTGTCCCATCCACTTTGGCGCGACGTGCTTTTGTCCGCGCCGGATTTACCCGTCCGCATAAAATTGATACATTTAAATATCTATAGCAATAAAAAGTTGGACGGCGCAGCTAGCCGCAGAACGGAGGACACTGAATGAAGCCGCTGACGGCTCGCGAGCTCGAATGTCTTCACTGGGCCGCGATGGGAAAAACCAGTTGGGAAATCGGCATGATCCTCGGCGTGACCGAACGCACCGTCAACTTCCATATCCAGATTGCCAGCCACAAGCTGCAGGTGCGCGGCCGCCAGGCGGCCATCACCGCAGCGTATCGAACCGGCCAGCTGCCCGCCCGGCAGCAGCCGATCACCGCCCCTTCGCGACCGAATCGAGAAACTCCCGAGCGGCGGAGCCCGGAAAGCCGTCGGCCGGTCCCATGACGATGCCCTCGACCAGCCCGCCTTCGGCGAGCCAGACCCGCGCCTGAAGCCGCATGCCGGACGACACTGGGCCGGCCACCTCGAAAAGCTGTCCGAATTCGGGCAGCTCGGCGGGCGCATCGCGGCCCAGATTCCGGTACAGCGAGGCCATCACCTCTTTGCCCATGCCCTGGCGCAAGGCTTCGTCCGACCGCATGGGTTCGGGCCAGGGGGCGTGCCCCACGGCGAAAATGGTGCCGCCGATATCGGCGGTGGTAAGGGTGAAGCGCACTTCATGGCCCGAAAAGCTCAGGCTGCGCTCCTGGCTGCGGGGCTTGTCGGGAAACATCACCATGCCGACCCCGTCGTCCACCGCAACCTCGCGCCAGTTGTATTCGGGCGAACAGGCCGCGATCAGCGCCATGGACAGCGCCGCCGCAAAAATCCGTACCGACCTCTTTCTGTTTTTCCACATGCCTGACACCCCGCAGCGGCGAATTCCCGCCTTGCGCCTGAAAATCGCCGACAATAAACCCATCCGGGCATTTTAAGGGAAGCCCCGAACACGCCGCCGCGCCGCATGCACCGTGCGCAATTGCTTATTCAATGCTTCTCAAGCGCTCGGGTAAAATCGCCCAAAACATCCGTATAGAGCGAAAGAATCCTCCATGACTGACAGCCCTCCACGCCACAGCCTGCTGCGGCCCCACATTCCGATGCTCGCGGGCATACTTCGCGGCGTCGAAAAAGAAGGCCTGCGCGTGGACGCGAGCGGCGCCCTGGCCCTGACGCCCCACCCTGCGGATCTGGGCAGCGCGCTGACCAACCCTCATATCACCACCGATTACTCCGAGGCCCTGCTCGAACTCATCACAGGCACCCACGACACCGTGGCGGGCTTGCTGGCCGAACTCGAGGACATTCATAAATTCGTGGCGGCGCGCATCGGCGACGAACTGATCTGGAACCAGTCCATGCCCGGCCGCCTGCCGGCCGAGGCCGACATTCCCATCGCCTGGTACGGCACATCCAACACCGGCATGCTCAAGCACGTCTACCGGCGCGGCCTGGCCGAACGCTATGGCAAGGCCATGCAATGCATCGCCGGCGTCCACTACAACTTCTCGCTGCCCGACGGCATCTGGGACGTCCTGAATACCGAAGGCGCCAGCCTGGCCGAGCGCCGTTCAAAGGGATACTTGGCGCTCATACGCAATTTCACCCGCTATTCATGGCTGCTGATGTATCTGTTCGGCGCCTCGCCGGCCGTATCGCGCGCCTTTCTGGGCGATGCGCCGCACGGCCTGCATATTCTGGACGCCGATACGCTTTACCTTCCGCATGCCACCAGCCTGCGCATGAGCGACCTGGGCTACAACAACAAGGACAAGGCGCAATCCGAGCTGCAGCTTTGCTATAACGATATCGAGACCTTCCTGAAGCGCATCTACGACGCGGTCACCACGCCCTGGCCGGCCTACCAGGCCATCGGCACGCATCGCGACGGTCAATGGATACAGCTCAATACCAATGTGCTGCAGATCGAGAACGAGTTCTACTCCAGCATCCGGCCCAAGCGCAGCGTCGAGCGCTGCGAGCGCCCGTCCACCGCGCTGGCGGCCCGCGGCGTCCAGTACATCGAAGTGCGCTGCCTGGACATCGACCCCTGCCAGCCCCTGGGCATCAGCGCCGAAACCAGCCGTTTCATGGACACCTTCCTGTTGTTCTGCGCGGTAGAAGACAGCCCCTTCTTTCCCCAGAACGGTTTTTGCCGCGACAGCCACGACAACTTCGCCGTGGTCTCGACCGAGGGACGCCGGCCCGGCCTCATGCTTGCACGGCGCGACGGGCCCATCAG
>Ga0182748_1004597_pt1 | contig 10858 bp, 7 predicted proteins | sample eDN3rd37CKraftOP_FD_128877 | JGI IMG/M metagenome (GOLD analysis project Ga0182748, IMG submission 128877) | Enriched Organic Plus compost microbial communities from Emeryville, California, USA - eDNA 3rd pass 37_C Kraft OP (version 2) (version 2) ...
ATCCTTATGGCTGTATGCGTTTGCGAGCCACAATATAGGGACGATTATCATTGCCCCTCGCGGCATGGCGTTCGACCGCAAGAATATCGAAGCCTGCGGCAGATATTTGCCGGCTCAGTTCCGTTGCCCCGAAGGCGCCCGCATAGGGCGCCATGCCGATCACGCGCATCGCGGGCAACAGGGCCAGCCGGATCAGCGGGTTCATGTCGCCCACGCAAGGAGTCTTGGAAATGAACAAGCCTCCCGGCTCAAGCAGAGTATGGATCGAGCGCAGCGTGCCCGACAGGTCGCGAACCAGATGGAGATAATTGAATCCAAGAACCGCGTTGAATCGTACTGCCTCGGACGCAAGCATTTCCGCGGTGGCAGTCCGGAAGCTGAGAGCCGGGATTGGGCCAGCGGCAAGCTTTTCGTCGGCAATCGCGATCATTCCGGCCGAGAAGTCTGTCGCGAGGTAACCCTGCACAGCGCCTGCGAGCTTGAGCGCTGTTGTTCCTGTTCCGCAGCCCAGTTCCAGCACCTTGTCGCTTGCACCAAGCAAAGCTCGGGTCCGGTCCAGCGTGCGCTCGTAGCCGGCCTGATCCGCGATCTTGCCCAAAGCATATTTCCGCGACGTCCGATCCCAGAAACGCGCATCGCTTGCTGTGCTCATGACGGGCCGTCTCCCAACCACCTTTGCACGCATGAATAGTGCAGAAATGTGATTGCGTGAAGTGGTCGCCTTCACGAGGCTTAATCTGTTGAAAGATTTTCCGTGTGCGAATAACTGCTTTATCTCACGGCACCGCTGCAACTCCATGGCGGACGTGCTCGGGAAAAGGGTTCCCGTTAAAACGCAATCCGGCCGCGGCTGCCTTCGAGGCCCACGTTTCCCGACAGCGGGCTTTTGCCTTGCGAGGTTGTCAAAACACAAAAGCCCCGCGTTTTGTTGCGGGGCTTTGTATGTGATTTTGGTTGCGGGGGCAGGATTTGAACCTGCGGCCTTCAGGTTATGAGCCTATTGTTAGGCTATAGCTGTCAATAAGTGCCAATATCTTTTTCCTTGTTTTTCCGTTACTTATGATATGCCACTCGACGCCTCCCTATTGACGATTATTGGCGTTTCGTGATTTTTACTGCCCCTATAGTGCCCCTGAAAGGCATTTTTCCCGCCTTCAGGTCCTGTCTTCCTGATGTCAAAGGGCACCATCTACGAGGGTCACATGGCAACCATTGAAAAGCGAGAACGTAAAGGCGGCACCGTCTATATGGTCGATATCCGTATCGCCGGAATGCCGCGCCAGAAGAAAACCTTCCAGCGCCTCACCGATGCAAAACTATGGGCAACCAGAACCGAAGCCGCCATTCGTAACGGCGAAATCAAGAACGTGGTGCGCACGGCGAAACGTAAGACGCTTTCAGACGTTATCGAACGCTATGAGAGGGAAGTGCTTCCGGCGCTCGCAAAAACCACACAGCGGGCCGCTCAGACTTATCTGGGCTATTGGCAAAGAGAACTTGGCAAACATGCCCTGACATTCATCACCCCGGAACTGATTGCGGATCGCATGGACAAGTTGGCGCTCACACCTGATGCCCGTGCCAAGCCGAAGATCGAAGACGGCAAGATCGTCTCCCCTGCCCCACGGCCAAAATCGCGCAAGACCTTGAAGCATTACCGTGACACGCTGGCCGTGCTTTTTAATAATGCACAGATATGGGGCTGGATCGGCAGCAATCCGCTTGATGGCGTCAACAAGATCACCGGCATTCGCGATCAGCGTGATCGCTATCTTGATAATGACGAACGCAAGGCCCTGCTGGAAGCCTGCCGCTTCAGCGACAATCACCAGCTTTACCCTATCGTGATATTTGCGATTTCGACGGGAGCACGGAAAAGTGAAATCCTTGGTCTGACCATGCGCGATGTCGATATGGTACGGGGCCTTGCGATCTTACGCGACACCAAGAACGGCGAAACCCGTTCCGTGCCGATTGTGGGACACCTCCATGATCTGCTCAAGGAACATATTGAGTGGGTCAATGAGAGCTATGACGAGATCATGCCTGACGCGAAAACCCGCTGGCTGTTTCCACGCCGTGATCTGCTGGCTGCAATCGATATTCGCGCCGCATGGGAAAACGCCATCAAAGTCTCTGGCGTGAAGGACTTTCGGTTCCATGATCTGCGCCACAGCACGGCGAGCTATCTTGCCATGCAGGGCGCAGGGCTTCTGGAAATTGCCGACATGCTCGGCCACAAAACGCTGCAAATGGTCAAGCGCTATGCGCATCTGTCCGGCGATCACAAACGCAGTTTGGCGGAAAAACTGGACGCAAACATTTTTTGATTGATTTATTAAGCAACTATTCTCACCTTTATCGGGCTACCTAGTCACAGCAATGTGAGGGATTGGCGTGAGACTTCCGAAGGATAGCAAATGACACGATGCACTTCGGCTAGGTAGCCTCGCTTTCATCACGCAAAATCACCTTTGACGTTCCTCTTTTCTACGGAGTCAATAGTGACTAACTTTCGCTATCCGAAGAATTGGACACCCAATTGGGTGAAATCTAAGAGCCGAGGCACCAAGCTGGATGTCTTTTATGGCAGAGGCGGTAAAGGCAACAACCATGGCCACACCGTAATAAAAGAGTCAAAAATGGAATATGCGCGGTCAATAGAAGGAAGAATCCTCTTTGACAGAAAAAAATCCAAGTGATTTTTCTATATAATCTGACCGTTAAAAAATCGATATATCGCTTTTCCAAGCAAACGGCGCGTCCATACGGACGCGCCAAAAAATGCAAGCGCACCTGCAAAAAAATCCTTGAATTTGGAGCGAACAAAAACACATTGAGGGCAACTCACTCACCATACCAACGCCACCACGAATTGATGGATCAGACCGTTGGCAAATTACGAGGACTTGCGCACCGTAAAGCAGCTTGTAGCCGAAGCACCATTCCTGACCGAGCAAATGCTTCGCTGGTATATATTCCACGCACACACGAACGGGCTTGCATCGGCCATCATCAAGATTTCAAACAGGGTCTATATCGACCGCAAGGCATTTCAGGCTTGGATTGAAAGCCACAGGCTTGCACCAGCCGCTTGACAGCAATGGTTCAGAAAACCAGACAAAGCCTCGCATTGCGGGGCTTTTTTCTCCTCCGACACCGTGATATCGGACTACCACTCACAAGCCGCAACAAAGTGAAACATTCTTGCTTGCGCACAATTTTTGCCATACCTTTTTACTGGCTCGCGGCATGATCATCGATTCTGGTATTTGCGAGTTAATGCCATGGGATTTCAATGATTTAATGTTGGTTGAGTATGGCGCTATCATAATGAAAAATTGATCGCTGGATCATAAAACAAAAACAAAAAGACGAAGAGGAATGACAATGACTAGCGCTCAACAACGTGCCGCCTTGCAGCGTCAAATCTGGGCTATAGCCAATGATGTACGCGGTGCGGTCGATGGCTGGGATTTCAAGCAATATGTTCTCGGCACACTGTTTTACCGCTTTATCAGCGAAAACTTTGCCAGTTACATTGAGGCTGACGACGACAGCATCAATTACGCGGCAATGCCCGACAGCGTCATCACGCCAGAAATCAAGGATGACGCTATTAAAACCAAGGGGTATTTCATCTACCCCAGCCAGCTTTTCGTCAATGTCGCGAACACTGCCAACACGAATGAAAGCCTGAACACCGATCTGGCCAATATCTTCAAAGAGATTGAAAGTTCGGCCAATGGCTACCAGTCAGAAGGTGATATTAAAGGGCTGTTCGCTGATTTTGATACAACCAGCAACCGCCTCGGCAATACGGTGAAAGACAAGAATGCACGTTTGGCTTCCGTGCTTAAAGGTGTTGCTGGCCTGGATTTTGGTGATTTCCACGGCAGTCAGATTGACCTTTTCGGTGACGCCTACGAATTTCTGATTTCAAATTATGCTGCCAATGCCGGCAAATCCGGCGGCGAATTTTTTACACCGCAACATGTATCCAAGCTGATTGCGCAGATAGCCATGCACAAGCAAGCCAAGGTCAATAAAATCTATGACCCGGCCTGTGGTTCTGGTTCCCTGCTGCTGCAAGCTAAAAAGCATTTTGATGCGCATGTGATTGAGGAAGGTTTCTTCGGGCAGGAGATCAACCACACCACCTATAACCTTGCGCGTATGAACATGTTTTTGCACAACATCAATTACGACAAATTCAACATCAAACTGGGTGATACGCTCAGAAACCCGCATTTTCAAAACGATAAGCCGTTTGATGCCATCGTTTCCAATCCGCCCTATTCCGTCAAATGGATTGGCTCGGACGACCCGACTTTGATCAACGATGAACGTTTTGCTCCGGCTGGCGTGCTGGCTCCCAAGTCAAAAGCCGACCTTGCCTTTGTGCTTCATGCGTTGAGCTACCTTTCCAGCAAAGGCCGCGCAGCGATTGTCTGCTTCCCTGGCATTTTTCTATCGCGGCGGTGCAGAGCAAAAAATCCGGCAATATCTGGTCGATAACAACTATGTTGAGACGGTGATTTCGCTGGCTCCCAACCTATTTTACGGCACGACCATTGCCGTCAACATTCTGGTGCTGGCTAAAAACAAGACAGACACAAAGGTTCAGTTCATTGACGCCAGCGGTCTCTTCAAAAAGGAAACCAATAACAACATCCTGACCGACCAACATATCGAAACGATCATGCAGGCGTTTGACGGTAGAGAGGATGAAGAGCATTTCGCTATATCCATCGATAGCGATGCCATAGCCGCAAATGATTATAATCTATCGGTCAGCAGCTATGTGGAAGCCAAAGACAATCGCGAGGTGATCAACATCACCGAGTTGAATGCTGAAATCAAAACAACCGTTGCCAAGATTAACCAGCTACGCGCCGATATCGATGCCATCATTGCGGAGATTGAAGCATGAGCAACCAGAGTTTCTTGGAAATTCTGCTTGATGGCGCTGAAGTGGAATGGAAGCCGTTGGGGGATGAAGAGTTCTTTGAAATTGCCAACAACAAGAGGGAGCCAATAAAGGCATCCCTACGCATCTCTGGCAAAACCCCATACTATGGGGCGAATAATATTCAAGACTATGTTGAGGGCCATACTCACGATGGCGAATATGTTCTAATCGCAGAAGATGGATCAGCAAGCCTCGAAAATTATTCCATCCAATACACCACAGGAAAGTTTTGGGCAAATAATCATGTCCATGTTGTCTGCGGTAATGACAGTGTGAATACGCGATTTCTATATCATTTTTTGCGTACTGTTGATTTTCTTCCTTACTTACCAAACAAAGACAGGTCAAAATTAACAAAAGGAGAGATGGTAAAAATACCAATCCCCATCCCCTGCCCTGACAATCCCGAAAGGTCTCTTGCCATTCAGGCCGAGATAGTGCGGATTTTAGACGCTTTTACGGAGCTTACCGCGGAGCTTACCGCGGAGCTTACCGCGGAGCTTACCGCCCGCAAAAAGCAATACAACTATTATCGCGATAAACTCCTCACTTTTGATGAGGGAGAAGTCGAGTGGAAGACGTTGGGGGATATTTTCCATATGCGTGCCGGGCAACACATTGCTGCTAGCAATATTGCACAAAATATAGATGAAACTCATCTTTATCCATGTTTTGGTGGAAACGGTATTCGCGGGTTCGTTACAAAAATGAGCCATAACGGACAGCATTTAATAATTGGGAGGCAAGGGGCTCTTTGTGGCAATGTTCAGAGAGCAAACGGTAAGTTTTACGCCACAGAGCATGCAGTCGTAGTAACAACGGACAAGCATGTTGATATGAATTGGGCATATCACATGCTCACAATAATGAACCTCAATCAGTATGCGTCACAGTCAGCGCAACCGGGGCTAGCTGTTGGGAAAATTCAAAGTTTGAAAGTTCCTGTTCCTTCTCTTGAAAAGCAAAGATATATAGCCGCTATCCTCGATAAATTCGATACGTTGACTAGCTCACTACAAGAGGGCTTGCCGCGTGAGATTGAGCTGCGTCAAAAACAATACGAATACTACCGCGATTTGCTTTTAAGTTTTCCAAAGCCGGAAGCTGTGGCGGCATAGGGGGAGTACATGGCCGAAGTTACCAAGCCGATTGCGGAAACGAACCGCTTTATCGTTCTGGATAAATACACAAGGCAATGGGAGGCCGCAGAGGGCTACCAGAGCGAAAGTGATCTGGAACGCGAGCTTATTCAGGATTTGCAAAATCAGGGGTATGAATTTCGGCAAGACATAACCACGCAAAAGGCCATGCTGGCCAATGTGCGTGTGCAGCTGCAAACCCTCAACAATGTACAGTTTTCCGAAAGCGAATGGCTGCGCTTTGTGGAAACCTATCTGGATAGCCCCAGCGAGGGCATCATCGATAAAACCCGCAAACTTCATGATGATTATATCCATGATTTTACTTTTGACGACGGACACCTCCAGAACGTCTATCTGGTCGATAAAAAGCACATTGCCCGCAACAAAGTGCAGGTTATCGCGCAATTTGAACAGGCTGGCAGTTTTGCCAACCGTTACGATGTAACGATTTTGGTGAACGGCCTGCCGCTGGTGCAGATTGAACTTAAAAAACGTGGCGTGGCCATCCGTGAAGCTTTCAACCAGATACACCGCTACAGCAAAGAGAGCTTCAACAGCAATAATTCGCTTTATAAATATTTGCAGTTATTTGTTATCTCCAATGGCACGGATACCCGCTATTTTGCCAATACGACAAAGCGCGATAAGCACAGCTTTGATTTCACGATGAATTGGGCGAAGGCCGATAACAGTCTGATCAAGGACTTGAAGGACTTCACCGCAACATTCTTCCAGAAACACACGCTGTTGAGCGTTTTGCTGCATTATTCGGTGTTTGACGTTAGCGACACCTTACTGATCATGCGCCCGTACCAGATTGCTGCTACGGAACGCATTTTCTGGAAAATCAAAAGCTCTTATGAAGCCAAAAGCTGGAGCAAGCCTGAAGGTGGCGGCTATATCTGGCATACGACTGGTTCAGGCAAAACCCTGACCAGCTTTAAGGCTGCCCGTTTGGCGACAGGGCTTGATTTCATCGACAAGGTCTTTTTCGTGGTCGATAGAAAAGACCTCGATTACCAGACGATGAAGGAATATCAGCGATTTTCGCCCGATAGCGTGAACGGCTCAGACAGCACCGCAGGATTGAAGCGGAATATCGAAAAGGACGATAACAAGATTATCGTCACGACGATTCAAAAGCTCAACAATCTGATGAAAAGCGAAGGCGATCTGGTGGTTTATAACAAGCAAGTGGTCTTCATCTTCGATGAATGCCACCGCAGCCAGTTCGGTGAAGCGCAAAAGAACCTGAAAAAGAAGTTCAAATACTTTTATCAGTTTGGCTTTACCGGCACGCCGATTTTCCCGCAAAACGCACTGGGGGCAGAAACCACCGCGAGCGTGTTTGGCCAGCAGCTGCACACTTATGTTATTACGGACGCCATCCGTGATGAAAAGGTGCTGAAGTTCAAGGTAGACTATAATGATGTGCGTCCACAATTCAGGAGCATTGAAACCGAGCAGGATTTAGAGAAGCTAAGCGCTGCGGAAAACAGAAAAGCCCTGTTGCACCCCGAACGCATCAAGGAAGTCTCGCAATATATTCTGAATAATTTTCACCAGAAGACGCATCGCCTACAAGGCAATAATAAAGGCTTTAATGCCATGTTTGCCGTAAGCAGCGTGGATGCCGCCAAGCTCTATTATGAACAGTTAAACAAACTACAGGCAGGCAGTGAAAAGCCGCTCAAAATCGCTACCATTTTTTCTTTCGCGGCGAATGAGGCACAGGATGCCGAAGGCGACATCCCGGACGAAACCTTTGATACGTCGGCGATGAACACGAGCGCCAAAGAATTTTTGACGGCGGCAATTAACGACTACAATGGATTTTTCAAGACAAGTTTCAGTGTAGATAGCAACGGCTTCCAAAACTATTACCGCGATCTGGCCAAACGAGTGAAGGCGCGGGATATTGATTTGCTGATTGTGGTGGGAATGTTCCTCACCGGCTTCGACGCGCCTGTACTCAACACGTTGTTCGTGGATAAAAACCTGCGTTATCATGGCCTCATTCAAGCCTATTCGCGCACTAACCGCATTTACGATGCGACAAAAACCTTCGGCAATATCGTCACGTTCCGCGATTTGGAGCAGGCGACCATCGACGCAATCACATTGTTTGGTGATACGAACACCAAGAATGTGGTATTGGAAAAGAGCTATAAGGAATATATGGAAGGCTTTACCGATGCAGCCACCGGTGAAGCACGGCGCGGTTTTGTCGATGTTCTGACGGAATTGGAACAACGCTTCCCTGACCCGACTGCTATCGAAAGGGAAGCCGATAAGAAAGCCTTTGCCAAGCTCTTTGGCGAATATCTGCGCCTTGAAAACATCCTGCAAAACTACGATGAGTTTGCCTGCCTGAACGAGCTGCAAAGCATCCATATGGATGATGTCGAGACATTGGAGGCCTTCAAGGCGCAACATGCCTTGAGCGACGAGGACGTGAATATCCTGAAGGACATCAAGCTACCCGCAGAGCGGAAGATTCAGGATTACAAATCCACATATAATGATATTCGCGATTGGCTCCGCCAGCAGAAAGCTGCCGATCAGCAGGATAAGTCAACGATTAACTGGGACGATATTGTCTTTGAGGTTGACCTTCTGAAATCGCAGGAAATCAACCTTGATTATATCTTGGAGCAGATTTTCGAGAAGAATAAGAAAATCAAAAGCAAGGCCGAGCTGGTTGAAGATGTACGGCGCATCATCCGTTCCAGCTTGGGCAATCGTGCCAAGGAAAGCCTGTTGGTGGACTTTATCAATGGTACCGATCTTGATCAGATAACTGATAAGGCCAGCATCATAGATGCCTTCTTCACCTATGCCCAAGCCGAACAAAAACGTGAGGCAGAGGAATTGATTGAGGCCGAAGGGCTGAATGAAGAAGCAACCAAGCGCTATATCATGACTTCCATCAAGCGCGAATTTGCCAGCGAAAACGGCACCGAGCTGAATAGTATTCTACCAAAAATGAGTCCGCTTAACCCGCAATATTTGACCAAAAAACAAACGGTGTTCAGGAAAATTGCGGCATTCGTGGAAAAGTTCAAAGGCATCGGTGGAAGCATTTAGTCGGTATCGCAATGAGGGACCATATTGGCCTCGATGCGCGTGTGGCGCTCTACGGGGCTACGATTGTAGCCCCTTGAGGAAATCGACCGCCTTGGTGGCGAGGCTGGAAGCCTGAAAGATAGCCTTGCTATCGGCCTTCAGGATTTTCAGCCAGTGGTCGATGTAGGCCGCATGGTCGGGGCGCGGTTCCAGCGTCACGCCAAGGTGGCTGCACAGGAAGGCAGCGCCCAGTTCGGCAACGAGTTCTTCGCGGGCGTACTCATCCTTCTTGACGGTGCCGGAAGTGAAGCGGTCGCAACGGCTTTTGTGGCCGCTCCAATGGGTCAGCTCATGCAGCAGAGTGCTGTAATACGCCTCGGTGGCTGTGCAGGTATCGGAACCGTGGAAGACTTCACGAGGCGGCATCTGGATCACATCCGTTGCCGGGGCGTAATAGGCGCTCTCGCCGCCGTGGCGGATTTCGGCCTTCGTCGCCGTGATGAAGCGGTCAGCGGCTTCGATGGGTGAAACCTGATTGACGATTGGCGTGCTGGTTTCAGGAGCGTATCCGTCAACCTGATCGGCGTTGAAGACACGGGATGCACGGGCCATGAGGCGCTTGCGTGGCTGGTCGTCGGATGCATCTTCATCGTCGTGCTCAAATTCCTTGTAAAAGATGACGACAGCGGATTTTTCACCCTTGCGGACTTGGCAACCGGCGTTCTGCCATTGACGGTAGGTGCCCCATACCCCGGTCTTGAAGTCCCGGACGTGCGCCGCCGCCCAAAGGGACACGATGTTGATGCCGCGATAGGCGTTGCCGGTGTCGATATTGACCGGCGACATGGTGTCGGTGCCGGTACGGTGCCAGGGCATCTGGAACGTGTCTGCGCCTTTCTCGATTGCGGCGATGATCTGGTTGGTGATTTCGGTGTAAACGTCGAATTTCTGCGTTACCTTTGCCATCGTATGCACTCCTTTCTTGCTTGTGCGTTGTTCGATGGCTGACGGTGAAGCGGGCAGGCCCCGACCTCACCCTTGGGCAAACCCGCAGGGTGAGAGGCAGAGGCAGGGATTTTTCTGGAACGAAGTGGCCGCGAGGAGCCGAAGGCGGGGAGAAAAATACCTGCCGCCGCCTTGAGGTCTTAGGGGAATGCTCGCCAGGAATGCCAATATGAGAACAACCCCACTAAGCAAGGAAGTTCGTCCGTGCATTGGCAAAGGTGCAGGCAGGACGCCGTTTGGACGAACCAACCTGCAATATTCAATGCCGAGAAAGTGCCTGACTGCTCCCCTGCCCGCACCGGGAACGGAAGCAAACTGTTTCAGCGTGATAATCTGACAGGCGGAATTTACCGCCGCCCGCATCAATGCCCGCTTGGGCGCTGCTTATGAACCGGCGTCTTTCCGTTTGAGGGCGCGGGCCAGCGTCCGTGCATGAACGCCGTATTGCTTGGCAATGTCGTCAATGGTGGTTTCGCCATCGGTCAAGGACTTGCGCGCCACCTCGACCTGATCGGCAGTCAGCGACCGCCGCCGCCCAAGGGTTTTTCCAGCATCCTTGGCGACTTTCATGCCAGCACGGGTGCGTTCGCTGATAAGACAGCGTTCAAATTCGGCAAGCGCGCCCATCATGTGGAAGACCAGCCGCCCGCCCGATGAGCTGGTGTCGATGGCC
>Ga0182748_1004602_pt1 | contig 10849 bp, 8 predicted proteins | sample eDN3rd37CKraftOP_FD_128877 | JGI IMG/M metagenome (GOLD analysis project Ga0182748, IMG submission 128877) | Enriched Organic Plus compost microbial communities from Emeryville, California, USA - eDNA 3rd pass 37_C Kraft OP (version 2) (version 2) ...
CTCGACCATCGAGTGGACGATCGACTGCGGATGCACGACGACCTCGATGTCGTCGTAGGTCACGTCGAACAGCAGGTGCGCCTCGATCACCTCGAGGCCCTTGTTGACGAGGGTCGCGGAGTTCGTCGTCACGACGCGACCCATGTCCCAGGTGGGATGGGCGAGCGCCTCGGCCGGAGTCACATCGGCGAGCTCGTCCTTCGTGCGCCCGCGGAACGGTCCGCCGGACGCGGTGAGCACGAGACGGCGCACCTCCGCGCGGTCGCCGGAGCGCAGCGCCTGCGCGATCGCGGAGTGCTCGGAGTCGACCGGCACGATCTGCCCCGGCTGTGCGATCGCGGTGACGAGATCGCCGCCCACGATGAGCGACTCCTTGTTCGCCAGCGCGAGGGTGCGGCCGGTCTCCAGGGCCGCCAGGGTGGGGCCGAGGCCGACGGAGCCGGTGATGCCGTTGAGGACGACATCCGCCTCGACGTCCCGCACGAGCTGCTCCGCCTCTTCGGCGCCGAGCGCGACGTGCTCGACGTCGAACTCGGCGGCCTGCTTCTCGACGAGCTCGCGCTGGACCCCCGCCGAGAGGCCGACGACCTCGAACCGGCGGGGGTTCGCGCGGATGACGTCGAGCGCCTGGGTTCCGATGGAGCCGGTGGAGCCGAGGACGATGACGCGACGCATCCTGTCAGCCTACCGACGGGCGCGGCTGCCGACGGGGCGTGGAATCACTCGGCGGCCGGGACGTGCTGGGTGGCGAGGATGTCGACGACGAACACCAGGGTCTCCTTCTGGAGCTTGTTGCCCTCATCTGCACCGTAGCCGAACTCCGGCGGGATCACCACGAGCACCTGCGAGCCCACCGTCTGGCCTTCGAGGGCCTGCTGGAAGCCGGCGACGACGCCCGTGGTCTGGAACGACGCCGGCGCGCCGCGGTCCCAGCTGGAGTCGAAGACCGAGCCGTCGGACCACTTGACGCCGGTGTACTGGACGAGGACGGAGTCGCCCTGGGCCACCGTCGGACCGTCGCCCTTCTTGAGCGTCGCGATCTCCACCTTCGTGGGCGCGTCGCCGTCCGGGATCGTGATGGTCGGGGCACCGTTCTCGGCGAGCTCGACGGACGGCAAGCCGGCCGGCGCGTCCTGCGGGGTGCCCCACGCGGCGGTGGGGGTGATGCCGAGGACGTCGATCACCGTAACTCGGCTCGACGATCCCTCACTGGCCGGAAGTGCCAGAACGATGCGCGACCCGACGGTCGCACAGCCGAACATCCTTCCGTAGCCGTCAGCGCTGACTTGGAGAGGGAGCATGCTGCCCTCCTCGAAACCTTGCGACGCAACCTCCTTGCCAGTTTCACCGTCGTAAGCCTTCGCTGCGAACTGAACGAAATCGCCGTTGGCTATCCTCTCGCCGTCGCCCTCAATCGCGACACTGCGCTGCACGTCAGTCACCTCGAGAGGTGAGGTGAAGGTCACGGTGGGCTCGGTGCCCAGCTCGCCGTCGGTCGTGACCGCATCCGACGCGTCGCCGGAGGGCGCGGCCGCGCCGCACAGGTCCGCGGCGACGCCGCTCGGGCTGCCGGACGGCGACCCGCCGTCGGTGGAGCCGGAGCAGCCGGCCAGGAGCACGCCGGTCAGTGCGACGGCGGAGAGGGCGATGAGCGGGCGGATGCGCACGAAGAATCCTCGGATCAGTGGGTGGGGACCTCTCCATCCTGCCGCACGGAGTCTTTGTCCCGGCTGGGAGAGCGCGCAGAGGTGCCCCGGGCCTGCTCGTGCCCGCGCGCGGAGGCCATGCGCGTGGAGGCATGAGATCGGCGGTAGCCTCTTCTGGTGACTTCCGCGGAGACCCCCGACCCCGTCGAAGGCGAACCGGTCGACGTGCATCGCATGGGCGGCCTGTATGCGTTCGGCCGTCTGTTCGTCGCGCCGCTGGCCCGCATGGTCTACCGTCCGCGCGTCGAGGGCCGCGAGAACGTGCCCAAGACCGGCCGCGTGATCTTCGCCAGCAACCACCTGTCGTTCATCGACTCCGTCGCGATCCCCGTGGCCGCGCCCCGCCCCGTGCACTTCCTCGCGAAGGCCAGCTACTTCGAGAAGCCGCTGTCGGCCGCGTTCTTCACGGCGATCGGCGCGGTCCCCGTCCAGCGCGGGGCCGGGCAGGCGGCACTGGACGCCCTCGACCAGCAGCGGCAGCTCCTCGAGGAGGGCAACGCCGTGGCGCTGTACCCCGAGGGCACCCGCTCGCTGGACGGACGGCTCTACAAGGGCCGCACCGGCGTCGCGTTCCTCGCGCTCCAGACCGGTGCGCCGGTCGTTCCCGTGGGCCTCATCGGGACGGACAGGGTGATGCCGGTCGGCGCCAAGTTCCCGTCGCTGCGGCAGCGCGTCACCGTGAAGTTCGGCGAGCCGCTCGATCTGTCCCACCACGGCCCCGCGACCTCGGGTCGTGCGCGCCGTCAGGCGACGGACGACATCATGGCCGCCATCCACCGCCTGTCCGGTCAGGAGCTGGCGAACGCCTACAACGAGGTGCCCGCCGCGTCGCCCATCGACCGGATCAAGCAGGTGCTTCCGCACGAGCGTCGCTGACGAGGATCGTCGGCTCGTGGCGGACCGGGAAGTTGACCGAGTTCGCGATGAAGCACCACTCGTGCGCCTGCGTGTGGGCGGCGCGCGCGGCCTCGACCATCGACGCGTCGGCGACCGTCACACGCGGACGCAGCATCACCTCGGTGAATGCCCCTCCCCCGCGCCCGTCCTCCTTCATGACGCCCGTCGCCTCGTCCTCGTAGGCGGTGACGACGACCCCCACGGTCACGCACGCGTGCAGGTAGGACAGCAGGTGGCACTGCGAGAGCGCGGCCAGGAGCATGTCCTCGGGGTTCCACCGGGACGGATCGCCGCGGAACGGCTTGTCCGACGAGGCCTGGAGATCGGGCTTGCCGGCCAGGGAGATCGTCGTGTCGCGGGCGTAGTCGCGGTATCCGCTCGTCCCGGTCCCCCGGTTTCCGGTCCACTCCGTGCGGACCGTGTAGTGGTGCTCTCCCAACATCCGGACAGTCTCGCACAGGGCGTCCGACGGGAGACGGGTCCGCCCGGCGGTAGGCTCTGAGCGTGCCCGAGACCGTCGCCCTCGCCGACGCCGTTGAGCTCGCCGTGACCGAGCGCAGCGGCTTCATCGAATCCCGTCACGCCGGCATCGCGATCGTGCTCGCCCCGGACGGGACCGAGCTCGCCCGACACGGTGACGCCGGGGCCCTGATCCTGCCCCGCTCGAGCCTCAAGCCGCTGCAGGCGCTGGGGGCGGTCACCGCGGGCGCCCGCCTGGACGGCGAGCGCCTCGGGCTCGCGACCGCCAGCCACGTCGGGACGGATCGGCATGTCGCCGTCGTCCGCGACATCCTCGATGCGGCGGGCCTGACGGAGGACGCGCTGGGATGCCCGCCCGCATGGCCGAGCGACCAGGCCACGCGCGACGCGCTCGTGCGCGCGGACGCCGAGCCCGCCCGGGTGCGGATGAACTGCTCCGGCAAGCACGCCGCGATGCTCCTCGCCTGCCGCACGAGCGGCTGGGACGTGGGCGGCTACCTCGACCCGCAGCATCCGCTCCAGGTGCACATCCGCGACGTCATCGAGCGGATGACCGGCGAGAAGCCCGCCGCCACCGCGATCGACGGCTGCGGCGCCCCCGTCTACGCCCTGACCCTCGCCGGGCTCGCCCGCGGCATCCATCGCCTCGGGACCGCCTCTGAGCGCTCCCCGTTCGCCCTGCACCGGGCGGCCGGCACGATCAAGCGCGCCGTCCTGGACAACCCGTGGACCGTCGAGGGCCCCGGGCGCCCCGACACGGTCGTGGCGGAGCGCCTCGGCGTGTTCGCGAAGGGCGGTGCCGAGGGCGTCATGGTGATGGTCGCCCCGGACGGCACGACGGTCGCCCTCAAGACGCTGGACGGCTCGGGACGCGCGGCGACGATCGTCGCGCTGCAGCTCCTCGCCGATGCCGGTGCCCTCTCCGCAGGCCAGGTGGCCGACGCGGCATCCGCTCTCCCGCTCGTCATCCACGGCGGCGGACGCGACGTCGGGGTGATCCGCCCCACGATCGGAACGCGATAACGCGGCGCCCGGATCGGGCGCGGAAAGGAACCGCGATGAAGATCTCCGTACCCACCGAGATCAAGAACAACGAGTATCGCGTCGCGCTGACGCCCGCCGGAGTGCACGACCTGGTGGCCCAGGGGCACGAGGTGTTCGTCCAGCACGGCGCCGGAGACGGATCGTCGATGCCCGACGCCGAGTACGAGGCGGCCGGCGCGACGATCCTCGACGATGCCGACGAGGTGTGGGGCGCCGCCGAGCTCGTGCTCAAGGTCAAGGAGCCGATCGCGAGCGAGTACCGCCACTTCCGCGACGACCTCGTGCTGTTCACGTACCTCCATCTCGCCGCCGACCGCCCGCTCACCGACGAGCTCGTGCGCAGCGGCATCACGGCGATCGCGTACGAGACCGTGCAGCTCCCCGGCGGCGGTCTGCCGCTTCTGGCCCCGATGAGCGAGGTGGCGGGACGCCTCGCCCCCATGGTGGGCGCGTCGACGCTGATGCGCTCGGCCGGCGGCATCGGTCTGCTCATGTCGGGTGTCCCTGGCACCCGTCCCGCACGCGTCACGGTCATCGGCGGCGGCGTCGCCGGCGCGAACTCCGCCGTCATCGCCGCCGGCATGGGCGCCGACGTGACCATCTTCGACACGAACATCCAGCGCCTGCGGTTCCTGGACGACCACTTCCAGGGGCGCGTCAAGACCGCGGCGTCCAATCCGCTGGACCTGGATGCCGCGGTGACCGCCTCCGATCTCGTCATCGGCTCGGTGCTCATCCCCGGCGCGAAGGCGCCCAAGCTCGTCACCAACGACATGGTGTCGCGGATGCGTCCGGGCTCGGTGCTCGTGGACATCGCCGTCGACCAGGGTGGGTGCTTCGAGGACACGCACCCGACCACGCACGACGACCCGACCTTCACGGTGCACGGCTCGGTGTTCTACTGCGTCGCCAACATGCCCGGTGCCGTGCCCAACACGTCGACCTCGGCGCTGACGAACGCGACGCTGCCCTACGTGCGCCAGATCGCCCGTCGCGGCTGGCAGGAGGCGCTGCGGGCCGATCCGGCCCTCGCCGCCGGGCTCAACGTCGCCGGAGGCGCGGTCGTCAACGAGGGCGTGGCCACGGCGCACGGGCTCACCGCGACTCCGCTCTCATCCGTCCTGGGCTGATGCCCTGAGCGGCGGCGCGCGTCAGCCGCCGCCGCTCAGACCGGGCTCGCCGCTCAGGCGACCCCGCTCAGACAAGACCGGTCAGACGAGGCCGCCGTCGATGGAGCGCGCGTAGTCGGCCGGTTCCTCCGGCACGAGGACGGGCGTGTCGCGGTTGAGGCTCTCGCCGCGGAAGAACGGCTTGGAGCGCGGGAACAGGAACCACAGGAACATCAGGAGCACGCCGAACGCGAGCGCGCCGATGCCCATGACGAACGATCCGCCCACGCCGAGGAGCGTCGAGTAGCCGTAGTCGACGTCCCACATGTCGATCGCGGACTGGATGAACGCGTAGGTGAGCATGACCGCGCCGAGGAAGGGCAGCAGTCCGCGGTAGAGGAAGTTCCGCCACGAGTCGAACAGCGTGCGCCGGTAGTACCAGACGCAGGCGAAGCCCGTGAGAGCGTAGTAGAACGCGATGGCCAGCCCCAGCGACAGGATCGAGTCCTGCAGGATGTTGTCGTTCACGAGCGTGAAGCCGACGTAGTACGCGATCGCGACGGCGCCCATCACGAGCGTCGAGAACGACGGGGTCTTGTACTCCGGGTGCACGCGCGCGAACCGGCGCGGGAGGGCCTTGTACGCGGCCATCGAGAGGGTGCCGCGCGCGGTCGGGAGGATGGTGGTCTGGGTCGACGAGATCGCCGAGATCATGACCGCCACGACGAGCACCCAGCCCACAGGGCCGAGCAGTCCGTCCTTGATCGCGAGGAAGAAGTCGTCGGCGTTGTCGGGGTTGCCCAGGCCCGTGCCGGTCTCGCCGAGTCCCGCGTACATCATGGCCGCGACCGTGACGCTCACGTAGGTGAGCAGGAGGATGATCGTGGTCAGCAGCGCCGCGCGCCCGGGGATCCGCTTGGGGTCCTTCGTCTCCTCGTTGAGGGCGAGGCAGGTGTCCCATCCCCAGTAGATGAACAGGGCGAGCAGGACCGCCTCGACGAACCCGCCCCACTCCGTGAAGGCGAGCGGATTGAACCACGACCAGTCGAAGGGCGTCGGGTTGGGCGCGGTTCCGGCGAAGAACTGCCACAGCGAGGCCACGACGAAGATCGCGAGCGCGAGGTACTGGACGGCCAGGAGGATGTTCTGGATCCGCTCGCCGATCTCGACGCCGCGCCACGACACCAGCGTCATGGCGACGATGAAGATCACGCCGACGAGGATCACGCGCCAGTCGTTGTTCACCTCGAAGCTCACGCCGAGCAGGTTCCAGAAGTAGATGGACGCGACCTGCGCGAGGTTGGCGAGGACCACCATGCCGGCGACGGCCACGCCCCATCCGCCCATCCATCCCACCCACGGCCCGAAGGCCTTGGTGCCCCACGTGAAGGTGGTGCCGCAGTCGGGGATCTCGTTGTTGAGCTCCCGATACGCGAACGCGATGAAGAGCATCGGGATGAACGCGATGACGAACGCGATGGGCGCCTGCGCGCCGACGGCCAGCACCACGAAGCCGAGGGTCGCGACGAGCGAATAGACGGGTGCCGTCGACGCGAGGCCGATGACCGTCGAGCCGAACAGCCCCAGCGTCCCTGCGGCCAGTCCCTTCCCGTCGGGGCGGTGCAGGTCGATCGGCGTCGTTGCGGTCATGCCTGCACCGTAGAACCGGGCCGGATGCCACGTCAACCTGAGCGCGGGTGCGGCGTTTGCGCAGAGGGCAGTCGCACCCGGCGCACCTCGCCCGAGGCCGGGACGAGCCAGGCCCTGTCCGGGCGGGAGACGCAGAACGGCGGCAGCTCGCGGCGCCCGGTGAGCGCCCGGAAGTCGGCGGCGCAGTCCGCCGACACGACGAGATCGTGTTCGCCGCGCAGGCGGGTCAGGCCGCTCCAGTGGCGCTGCCAGCCGTCCGGGTCGCCGACGATCACGGCGGGCCGGACCGGGTCGAACGCCGTCGGCACTCCCCCGGCGTCGTCGAGCGGCATGACCGAGACGCCCGGCCACGCCGCCGCGAGCGCGCCGGCGGCCGCCCGCGCGCCGCGCACGACGAGCGCGCTCACCGTCGATCGCGGGCGCCACAGCGGCGGTCCGCCGGCGCCGCGCGGACCGCTCCGGCGCGCATCCGGCCCTGTGCTCCATTCATGCTCACCCGGCCGCGCCGCCGGCGGGGGTGCGGTCGGCGGCAGCGCGAACTGGACGACGCGGCCGTTGAGGCGCGCGCGCCCCGGCGGCGCGGTGGGATCGAACGCGCCCGGATCCCCGCCCGCAGACACATGCTCGATGCGCGACGGCAGGGGCAGGAGGGCACGCAGCGGCAGGAGGTCCGCGACGCGGGCGAGGCTGCCCGACAGCCGCTGCGCCGTCAGGAAGACCGTCGCGCCGGTCGCTCCCGCTGAGCGGACGACCCGCTCGAGCGCCTCGATCGCGGCGGATGCGTAGTCGGGGGGATACGACGCGACCAGCGTGTCGACGTCGTCCGCCAGCACCACTCGCCCCGGCATCTGCGTCCGGGCGAGGGCGTCGAGGGCGTCCCACGCGTCTTCGGGATCCGGCCCGATCCGGACGAGACGGTCCGCCGTCACCTGGCCCTCCACGAGCGCCAGGAGCGTCGACTTGCCGCTGCGGGCGGAGCCGACGGTCACCAGCCCCCGATCCCGGCCCGGCACGATCTCGACGGGCGGCTGACGCTGCTGCTGCGGCTCATCGGCGAGTCCGAGGACGATGCCGTCCGCCGGCCGGGACAGTCGCTCGAGCGGCAGGCGGGCGGGAAGGGACGGCAGCCACGGCGCACGCGGCGTCTGCGCACCCGCCGAGAGCGCGGCGATGCGTGCGATGTCGTCGGGGCCGGTGAGCGCGATGCGCGTGAGCCGCGGCGCGGTGTCGCCGGCACGGCGCACGAAGGCGAGACCACGCGCCCCCGCCTCGCCCGGGAGAAGCGCCGCATCCTCCGTCCCGACGACGGCGCGACTGTCGGCGGCATCCGTCACACGGAGGCTGATCCGCAGCGGACAGTTCGCCAGCAGACCGTCGCGCACCACGCCGGTCACGCGCTGGGTGCCCAGCACGAGGTGCATGCCGAGCGCCCGGCCGCGCGCCGCGACGTCGGTGAACACCGCATGCAGCTCGGGATGGTCGGCGAGCACCGCCGCGAACTCGTCGACGACGACCACCAGCCGCGGAAGCCGCACGCCGGGTGCGCCGATGTCGCGGGCTCCGCTGCGCGCGAGCTCGGCCTCGCGATGGCGCAGCTCTGCGCGCAGGCTCTCCATGGCGCGGCGCGCACCTGCCCCGTCGAGGTCGGTGAGCACTCCGGTGACGTGCGGGAGGCCTCGCAGGGCGTCGAAGGCCGTTCCGCCCTTGAAGTCGGCGAGGAGGAAGCAGACCTCCCCGGGAGGCCGCGTGGCGCACAGGCCGACGATCCAGGTGGTGAGCAGCTCGCTCTTGCCGCTGCCGGTGACGCCGGCCACGACGGCGTGCGGGCCGTCGGCCACGAGATCGACCACGGCGTCGCCCTCGCGCTCGCGTCCCACGGGGATCGCGAGCGAATCCCGTCCGGCACCCGCCACGAGAGTCAGCTCCGCGAACGCGATGGGGCCAGGCCCGTCGTCTCCGCTGTCGGGAGCCTGCGCGGCGAGATCGACGGCGACCCGCGCCGCCTGGCGGTGGGACAGCCCCTCGACCGCCAGGGGTCGGCGTTCCGCGCCGTGCTCGGACACCGCGGCATCGGGGCGCGTGACGGTCAGCACGACCCCGCATCGCGGCGGCACCGGTGCCCCGACGGCGGCGACGGCGATCGCGCCGTCCACGTCGTCGGGCACGCTCTGGCCCGGCCCGACGTACGCGAGGCACCGCGCGGAGCGCCCGGCGCGCCGATGCGGGAGCGCCGTCGGCCAGTCCTCGCCGGGCGGCGCGCCGACGATCCGGACGGCACCGGGTGGATGCGTGAGACAGACCTGCAGCACGAGGGCGCGCGCGACCGCTGCGGCGAGGGCCGCCGGGCCGACGACGCACACCCCGACAGCGAGCGGCACCGCCACCGGCACCCCGGTGAGCGCGACGGCGCTGCGCCGCAGGTCGACCGTCCTCGCATCGTCGCCCCCGCCCACCACCCGCACGGCGCTGATCCCGTCGCCGGCGCCGAGGACGAGCGCGTCCGCGCGGGCGGCGGCGGGGCGCCAGACGTCGCCCGGTCGCTGCAGGAGCGCGCCGGCATCCGGGAGCACGCTCCACTGGGCGCGGCGCTCGTCGTCGTGGCGACGCCGGATCTCGGCCTCGGCCTCCTCCCGCGCACGGGCGGCGTCGACGGCGGCTGCGCGCTTCGCCCGGCGGGTCGAGCGTGCGGCGTCGAGCATCGTCGCGACGGCGATGAGCGGACCCAGCGCGGCGAACAGGAGCATGAGGGGCGAACCGGTGACGAGCCACAGCACCCCGGCTGCGGCGATGGGCACGACGGTCGCGACGATGGGCAGCGGCGGGTGCCGGGCCGGCGGGACGGGCGTGGGCAGCACGATCGGCTCGACCGGCGCAGCGGTCGCGGAGGGCGAGAAGGTCACCTCGCCAGTCAACGCGCGGGGCACGACGCGCAGTGGCCGCGCGGACGCGGCCTGTGGATCACTCCTCGGCGGGGTCCTCTGTGGAGGGCGCCGGCCCGCGGGACACGTTGAGCACGATGATCGTGATGTTGTCGCGGCCGCCGTTCTCGAGCGCCGCGTCGAGCATCGCGCGCACGGCGTCCGCCGCACCGACGTGCTCGCTCAGGAAGTGCTGGATCCCGTAGTCGGTGAGCTCCTTCGTGAGCCCGTCCGAGCAGATGACGAAGCGGTCGCCGTCGACGATCTCCAGATGCACGTAGTCGGGGGCGGCGTTCTCGCTGGGCCCGACGGCACGCGTGATGACGTTCCCGTACGGGTGGTTCTCCGCCTCCTCGGGGCTGAGTCGCCCCGCGGCGACGAGCTCCTGCACCACCGAGTGATCGGTCGTGACCTGCACAAGGTCGCCGTCGCGCAGCAGATAGACGCGCGAGTCGCCGATGTTGAGGGTGACCCAGGTCTCGCTCTCGCCGGATGTGTCGAGGTAGACGCCGGTGAGCGTGGTCCCCGTCCCCTCGTCGGTCGTCTCCGGGTGCGACTCGATGTCCTTGACGGCGCGGCTGAGCGCCTTCTCGATGGCCGGGGGGGTCACCGCTCCGGTGTGGGCGACGGCGCGCAGGCGGTCGATCGTGCTCGCGCTGGCGATCTCCCCGCCGACGTGTCCGCCCATCCCGTCGGCGACGACGAAGAGCGGGAACTCGGTGAGGACGGCGTCCTGATTCGCGTCCCGTCGCCGTCCGCGATGGGTCACCTCGGCCCACTCGAGCCGCAGTCGGTCCCCGTCGCGAAGGGTCACGGAGCGGGTGCGTGTGGAGATCTCTTCCATTGGCCGCCTCCCTCCCCCGGTCACATCAGCGCAGGGAGCGGTCCCGCGCGCGTTCACTCATCCTAGTGCGGTGTCGCGCGGGCCACCCGCCGACATCCGCCTTTCCGGCGTCCGGCTCGTCTACGCGGCAGGGTCCACCGGCAGCGGGAAGAGGGCGTCGATCGCCTCCAGATCGTCTTCCGAGGGCGTCCACGCCGTCGC
>Ga0182748_1004604_pt1 | contig 10846 bp, 8 predicted proteins | sample eDN3rd37CKraftOP_FD_128877 | JGI IMG/M metagenome (GOLD analysis project Ga0182748, IMG submission 128877) | Enriched Organic Plus compost microbial communities from Emeryville, California, USA - eDNA 3rd pass 37_C Kraft OP (version 2) (version 2) ...
CGTCGTTGTCGTGCCAGTCGAGCATGAACGACTCCTCGCCGCTGACGACCGAGTCGCCGACCGTGCCCAGCGCGAACCCGACGCGACGCGGCTCCTCCACGGCGAAGATCACGCGCAGCTCACCGCCCGCGCGCATGCCGCGCACACGGCCCTCGAGCTGAATCGTCATGCCGCCGCTCACGAACGGCGTGCCGTCCGAGTCGAAACGCTGCTCGACCTCCATGCGGCTCGGCGCGATCGGGTTGCCCTCGCTGTCGAAGCTGACGCCCGAATACATGGGCCCGGATGCCGGGCGCACATCCGCGAGCGTCAGACCCGCCCCGCGCTGCGCGGTCCACGACATGAGCGCCTCGCTCGCAGTGTGGAAGCGGGACTCGCCGCTGCCGATGCGCCACGACGACTCCGCCGGGATGCTGCGCTCCGGCGGGTACTGCATCAGATCCGGCGCCTGCGTCGCCCCGACGGCGGCGTAGTCGACGGTCTCGTCCTTGAACGTGCCCCGGCGCATGGATTCCAGCCTACTTCGCCTACTTCTGGCCCTTGCCCTCGACGTCGCCGGAGAGAGCGGCGATGAACGCCTCCTGCGGCACCTCGACGCGACCCACCATCTTCATGCGCTTCTTGCCTTCCTTCTGCTTCTCGAGCAGCTTGCGCTTGCGGGTGATGTCGCCGCCGTAGCACTTGGCGAGCACGTCCTTGCGCATCGCGCGGATGTTCTCGCGGGCGATGATGCGCGCACCGATCGCGGCCTGGATGGGCACCTCGAACTGCTGGCGCGGGATGAGCTCCTTCAGGCGCTCGGTCATCATCACCCCGTAGGCGTAGGCCTTGTCGCGGTGCACGATCGCGCTGAAGGCGTCCACAGGCTCGCCCTGCAGGAGGATGTCGACCTTCACGAGGTCCGCCTCCTGCTCGCCCATCGGCTCGTAGTCCAGGCTCGCGTAGCCTTGCGTGCGGCTCTTGAGATGGTCGAAGAAGTCGAAGACGATCTCGCCGAGCGGCATCGCGTACCGCATCTCCACCCGGTCCTCCCCCAGGTAGTCCATGCCCAGCAGGGAGCCGCGACGGGACTGGCAGAGCTCCATGATCGCGCCGACGTAGTCCTTGGGGGCGAGGATCGCCGCCTTGACGACTGGCTCGCGCACGCTCGCGACACGCCCGGAGGGGTACTCGCTGGGGTTGGTGACGACGACGGTCTGCCCGTCGTCGGTGGCCACCTGGTAGACCACGGAGGGCGCGGTGGTGATGATGTCCAGTCCGAACTCGCGGCGCAGCCGCTCGGTCACGATCTCCAGGTGCAGCAGGCCGAGGAAGCCCACGCGGAAGCCGAAGCCCAGCGCGACAGAGGTCTCCGGCTCGTAGTTCAGGGCGGCGTCGGAGAGCTTGAGCTTGTCCAGCGCCTCGCGCAGCTCCGGGTAGTCGCTGCCGTCGATGGGGTACAGGCCCGAGAAGACCATCGGCTTCGGGTCGGTGTAGCCGGGCAGCGGCTCGGTTGCGGGGCGGATGGCGGTGCTCACCGTGTCGCCGACCTTCGACTGGCGCACGTCCTTGACGCCGGTGATGAGGTAGCCGACCTCCCCGACGCCCAGCCCCCGGGTGGGAGTGGGCTCGGGGGCGGACACGCCGATCTCCAGCAGCTCGTGAGTCGCTCCGGTGGAGAGCATCGTGATGCGCTCGCGCGCCTTGAGCGCACCGTCGACCATGCGCACGTAGGTCACGACACCGCGGTAAGGGTCGTACACGGAGTCGAAGATCATCGCGCGGGCGGGGCCGGCGGCATCGCCGACGGGGGCGGGGATCCTGCTCACGACGAGGTCGAGCAGCTCCGGCACTCCCGCGCCGGTCTTCCCGGACACGCGCAGCACGTCCTCAGGCGCACCGCCGACGAGGTTCGCCAGCTCCGCCGCGTACTTGTCCGGGTCGGCGGCGGGCAGGTCGATCTTGTTGAGCACGGGGATGATCTCGAGCTCGTTCTCCATCGCGAGATAGAGGTTCGCCAGGGTCTGCGCCTCGATGCCCTGCGCGGCGTCCACGAGCAGGATCGCCCCTTCGCAGGCCGCGAGCGAGCGGGAGACCTCGTAGGTGAAGTCCACATGGCCGGGCGTGTCGATCATGTTCAGCGCGTAGCTCTGCCCGCCGTGCTCCCAGGGCATGCGGACGGCCTGGCTCTTGATCGTGATGCCGCGCTCGCGCTCGATGTCCATGCGGTCCAGGTACTGGGCACGCATGTCCCGCTCGGCGACCACGCCGGTGATCTGCAGCATGCGGTCGGCCAGCGTCGACTTCCCGTGGTCGATGTGGGCGATGATGCAGAAGTTCCGGATCCGCGCGGGGTCGGTCGCGGCCGGCGTCAGGGGTGTCGTGGCACGAGGCATGGCCCGACAATTGTCCCAGATACCCCGGCTCGTTGAGCTCGCGCGCCGTGCTCTGGTAGAGTTGCTGTTTGGCTTGCGTGTGGTGCGAACCGCACGAATCCCGCGCTTCCCCTCCTCTCTCTGCGCGGGCACCCGAACAGGCACATCGAACGAAAGACGAACGTGGCAAACATCAAGTCGCAGATCAAGCGCATCCGTACGAACGAGAAGGCGCGCGAGCGCAACAAGGCGGTCAAGAGCGAGCTCAAGACCGCCGTCCGCCACACCCGTGAGGCGGTGGCTGCGGGCGACAAGGAGAAGGCCCAGGCGGCCCTCGTGCAGGCGTCGCGCAAGCTCGACAAGGCTGTGAGCAAGGGCGTCATCCACAAGAACCAGGCGGCGAACCGCAAGTCCTCGATCGCGGCGCAGGTCGCCTCGCTCTGAGCTGCGACCGCGGAGCGTCTGAGCCCGCAAGAGCCCCGCTTCGGCGGGGCTCTTCGCGTCTGAGCCTCCGAGTGCTCGGGCGCTCTAGCGTTCCTCGCCGCGCGACGCGACGACGCGCACGAGCCTCTCCAGGGCGTAGAACGGGTCGCGCGAGGCACCCTTGACCGCCGCCTCGGCCTGCGCGGTCGCCTCGATGCAGGAGGCGATGCCCGCAGCGGTCCAGCCCGCGCTGTCGCGGCGCGCCCGGTCCACCTGCCAGGGCGCAAGCCCGAGACGCCCGGCGAGCTCCGCGGCGGAGCCGCGCACCCCCGCGACGCGCGCCATCGCCCGGATCTTTGCGGCGAAGGCCGCGACGAGCGGCACGGGCTCCGCCCCCGTGGCCACCGCCTGCCGCAGCAGCACGAGCGCCTGGGCGGTGCGCCCGGCCACCGCCGCGTCGACGACGGCGAACGCGCTCGTCTCCGCCCTGCCGCCGAGGTAGCGCTGGACCGCCTCCTCGGAGATCTCACGACCGACATCGGAGATGAGCTGCTGCACGGTCGCAGCCAGCTCGGCGAGGTTCTCGCCGTGCGCGGCGACCACGGCGCGCAGCGCGGCCGGTGCGATGCGCGCCCCGCTCGCGCGGAACTCGGCCACGGCGAAGTCCATCCGCTCGGCGTCCTTCTTCAGCGGCGCGCAGACGACCTCGATCGCACGACCCTCTGCCGCCCGGATCGCGTCGAGCACCGGCTTGCCTCGGTTGCCGCCGGAATGCCGAAGCACCACGGTCGCGTCGGCGGCGGGCGCGGCGAGGTAGCCGGTGAGATCGGCGAGGAAGGCATCCGCCGCCTTGTCGACCGAGGCGACCCGGATCAGCCTCGGCTCGGCGAACAGTGAGGGGCTGGCGAGGGTCAGCAGCTCACCGGGCGCGTAGTCGTCAGCCGCGAGATCGGAGACCTCCAGCGCGGGATCCTGCTCTTTGAGCCGGTCGCGCAGCAGCGTCGTCGCCCGCTGGGCGAGGAACTCCTCCGCCCCGCTGACGAGCACGACGGGCGCGGCGCGCACTTGATCCCAGGACAGCTGCGGGATGGCGGCCTTCGAGGAGCGCGAGCCTGAACTGCGGGCTCTGGCGGGGGCTGCCATGCGACCACCCTAACCGGCACCGCGGACGCCCGAGCGCCATACGCGCAGCGGCTCGCCCTCCGCCGCGGGCAGCACCGCGAGGGTGCCGTCCCGGTCGGTGCGCAGCACCGCCGCGCCGTGCGCGGCGAGCAGCTCGAGGGTGCGCCGCGTCGGGTGCCCGTAGCCGTTGCCCTGGCCGACGGAGACGAGCGCCAGCTCGGCGCCGAGCTCGGCGTACAGGCGCGGGTCCTGGTCGGCCGAGCCGTGATGGGCGACTTTCACGATTCGGGCGCCGATGCCCGCGGTGGCCTGCGCGCGCATGGCTCGCTGCGCGTCCTCGTCGGTGTCGCCGAGCAGCAGCACTGCCCCGGCGGGGCTGTGCACGAGGGCGACGATGCTGCCCTCGTTGCCCGTCGGCGTGGCCTCTGCGCGGTCCGGCGGCCAGAGCACGGCACCCTCGAGCCCGCCGAGGCGGATCCGGTCTCCGGCGTGCGCCGTGCTCAGCTGCGCGCCGGCCTGCTGCAGGCGCCTCCGAACGCGCTCCGCCGCCGCGTCGCCCTGCGCCGCAGCCGGCAGGACCGCGGCGTCGACCCGCGCCGCGACGGCCTCCAGCCCGCCGACATGGTCGAGGTCGTAATGGGTGAGCACGAGCAGGCCCACGCGAGCAACGCCCATGAGGCTCAGGCAGTCCGCGAGCGCGGCCGGGTCGGGCCCCGTGTCGACCAGCATGACGGCTCCGCGTCCGTCGGACAGCAGCAGGGCGTCGCCCTGACCGACGTCGCACGCCGTGAGCGCCCAGTCCGCGGGCACGCCGGCGCGGCGCAGGACCGGACCGCCGGCGGACCATCCGATCCAGGCGAGAAGGCAGATCGCGAGCAGCAGGCCGAGTGCTCCCCCCTGCCGTCCTGCCGCGAGCCGCAGCACCAGCCAGGCCAGCAGGACCGTCGCCGCGGCAGCGACCGCGACACCCCAGGCGCCGCCGGGCCAGGCGACTCGCCAGGCCTCCAGGGAGGACGCGGTCCGGGCGAGCCCGGCGATGAACGCCGCGGGGAGCCAGCCGAGCCACAGCACGGGCAGCGCGAGCGGCGGCGCGAGACTGCACAGCAGGCAGGCGACCAGACCGAGCACTGTGCCGGCCGCGGCCGCCGGCTCCGCGAGGACGTTCGCCGGCACCGACAGCAGCGAGAACGACGGGTCCAGCAGCGCGAGCACGGGCGCGCAGCCCAGCTGCGCGGCCAGCGGCACGGACAGCACCGCGGCCAGACGTGCCGGCAGCGCCCGCGACAGGACCCGGGCGATCGGCCGTGCCAGCAGCAGCAGCCCGGCGGTGGCCAGGGCTGACAGTGCGAAGCCCGCGTCGAGCGAGAGCCAGGGGTCGACGACGAGGAGCCCGCTCACCGCGCAGGCGAGCACTCCCATGCCGGAGGCGCGCCGGCCTGCCGCGCGCGCCAGCAGTGCGAGGGCCGCCATCGCGGAGGCCCGCTGAACGCTGGGCTCGGGCGTGACGAGCAGGACGAAGAGCCCGAGTGCGAGCAGCGCGAGCACGAGGCGCAGAGCACGCGCTGCTCTGCCCCAGCTCGCCGTCCTCAGCACGAGCGCGACGACGATCGCGCAGTTGGCCCCGGATACGGCCGTCAGATGCCCGAGCCCGGCGTCGCGCATCGCGGCGGTCAGCTCCGGCGACACGACGGAGGTGTCCCCGATGGACAGGCCGGGCAGCAGCAGCCCACCGTCCCCGGGCAAGGACTGTGCCTGCGCTGCGAAGGCCGAGCGCAGGGACGAGACCCAGCCGATCCAGGCAGGCGGCGGTTCGGACAGCCTGAGGTCGCCGCTGGGCTCGAGCCAGTAGCTGCCCGCGAGCGCACCGGGCCGGAACGTGAGACGCGCCTCGGCGCTCGCGCCGATGGCGAGCGCGCGCAGCTGCTCCACCCCGGCCAGCAGGCGGCCGTGCAGCTCGGTGTGCCGTGGCTGCGGCTCTCCCGGCACACGCAGCTCGTGCACGGTGACGTCCACCATGCCCCGTGCCGGCGCGCCCTGCTCCCCGATGCGGCCGCCGTGGGCGACGAGACTGAGACCGGAGTCGACGGTGAAGCGCGCCGGCATGGGGCCGCTGGACGGCAGGGCGGGCTGCCGCAGCGAGGCGGTGCTCCCGACGACGAGCGCGACCGCGGCGACGGCCAGCGCTGCCAGCGCCACGAGCGCCGATGCCGGCAGCATGGCGGGCGGCAGCCGTCGCAGCCGGGACCCCCGGCTGATCGGGCGGCCGCCTCGCCCTACGCGTCGGGCAGCCGGCCGCATCAGGAGCGCGACCGCCACGGCGATCGCGGACGCGCCGAGCGCTCCGCCGAGCGCCCCGACGCAGAGCTCGGGGCGAGCCACCAGCAGCGCGCCGGACGCCCAGGTCGTCAGCGCCAGCGGCACGAGGCGCAGATCCAGTGCCGCCGCCGCGAGGCTCACAGGACCACGAGCCCGCGCAGCGCTGCGAGGGTCGCGCCCCCGATGCCCGGGACCTCACCGAGCTGCTCGATGCTCGTGAAGCCGCCGTTGGCCTCCCGCCAGTCGATGATCCGCTGCGCGAGGGCAGGACCGATCCGCGGGAGGGTGTCCAGCTGATCCAGGGTCGCCGAGTTCAGCGACACCGGACCGGCCGCCGCGCCGCCGGCGCCGCTGGCCGCCCGCCCCGCCGAGCCGCTTGCGCCGCCGGTCCCGGCACCCGCTGCGGCCGCGGGCGGAGCCTCGCCGGTGCGCGGCACACGCAGCTGCTCGCCGTCCGACACACGGCGCGCGAGGTTGACCGCGGCGAGCTCGGCATCCGGTGCCGCACCACCCGCGGCGGCGACCGCGTCGAACACGCGCGCACCCGCGGGGAGCGCGTACACACCGGGCCGCAGCACGGCCCCGGCGACGTCCACATAGAGCTGCGCTCCCCCGGCGGCGCCTGCGCCCGCACCGGCCCCGCCGCCCGAGGAGACGACGCCTCGGCCCTCGGCCGCTCCCTGCGGCGACTGCACCGCGGACGGCCCCAGCGGGAGGACGCCGCCCCCGGAGGACAGCATCGACGCGATCGCGGCCAGGACGAGGACGCCGAGGCCGAGCACCACCGCGCCGCCAAGCCCGACCCGCCAGCGCGGCTGCAGGCGGAACGCCGCCAGAGGCGGCTCCTGGCTGGCCTGCTGCCCGAGCTGCGCCCCAGCGCCGCGCTCCGAGCCCGACTCCGCCCCGGCGCCGCGCTCCGAGCCCGACTCTTCCCCGCTGCCGCGCCCCGGGCGCGACTCTGCCCCGACGCCCTGCTCCGGCTCGGCCTCCCCCGCACCCGCGGGCTCACCCTCGCCCGCCGGGACCCGCCCGGCGCCTCGCCCCCGCACACGCGCGGCCACGCGCCTGTGACCCTGCTTCTCCTCGCCGACCATGGCACGACGGTAGAGGTGCGCTCCGGGACCGGAGCGACGGCCAGCCGGAACGGGGGACGTCCGCGGGCTGGCGCGCCCTGTGCAGGGACGGCAGAGCGGGGCGTCCCCACGAAGCCGAGCGGCAGCAGGCCGGCACGCGCTCCGGCCGAGCACCCACGCAGCCCGTACACGCACCCCGGCCGGCACGTACCCCGGCCGAGCACGCACCCAGCGAATGGGGGGGCCAGCGCGAGCGGTCCTACTTCAGACCGGAACGGATGAACGCGTCCACGACGTAGCGCTGCAGGAAGATGTAGATGAGGAAGATCGGCACGGACGCCATCCCGGCGGCGGCCATCACCGCGCCCCAGTTGTCCCCCTCGGCGCCGAGGAAGGCGCGCACGCCGAGCTGCACGACCGCGTTGGACTGCCGCAGGATGAGCGTGGGCCACAGGTACTCGTTCCAGGCCTGGATGAACAGCATGATCCCCAGCGCCGCGAGCGCCGGTCGCATGTTCGGCACCACGACCCGCCACAGCGCTCCCCAGTGCGAGCGCCCGTCGATCTGCGCGGCGTCCAGCAGCTCACGCGGGAAGGCCTGCATGTGCTGGCGCAGCAGGATGACGGCGAAGGCGGAGCACAGCTGCGGCAGGATCACGCCCCCCACCGTGCCCAGCAGGCCGAGCTGCGACACGAGCAGGTAGTTCGGGATCATCGTCACCTGGAACGGCACCAGCCACGAGCCGATGAACAGGAAGTAGAGGATCTTCCTCCCCGGGAAGCTCCACATCGCGAAGCCGTAGGAGGCGAGCGTGGCGATCAGCAGCTGGCCCACCGCGATCGCCAGCGCCATGACGAAGGTGTTGAGCAGCATGCTCGCCATGGGGATCGTGTTCCACACATAGCTCCAGCTCTCCACGCTGAAGGGCCATGGGAGGGGGTTGGACGAGTAGACGTCGGCCGGCTCCCGGAAGGACGTGGCGAACAGCCAGTAGACGGGGAAGATGCTGAACAGCGCGATCAGGCCGAGCACGACGTGCCCCGCTGTCAGCCTGATCCGGCTGCGCGCGCCGACATGCAGCTCGTCCTTGGCTGCACCCGCCGCGCGGCGTGCCCGCCGTGCAGCCGCGCCGTCCTCGCCGGCGGGCAGAGCGCCGCCGGCAGTGGGGATCGCGACGAAGGCCATGATCGTCTCCTGTTCGTGCTCAGTTGTCGTAGAAGCTCAGCCGCTCGGAGATCTCCACGAAGACGAACGCGATGATCCCGAAGGCGAGGAAGAACAGCACGCCGAGCGCGGCGGACATGCCGACGTTGAAGTTCTGGAAGCCGAAGGTGTAGAGGATGTAGTAGATGTTCGTCGTCGCGCCGGCAGGGCCGCCCTGCGTGATGATGTCGATGAACGAGAAGGTCCACGGCGCGGCGAGCAGGATGGTCATCAGCCCCAGGAACACGAGCGTGGGCGACAGCAGCGGCAGGGTGATCCGCCACAGGATGCGCAGCGTGCCCGCGCCGTCCAGCGAGGCGGCCGAGCGGTAGTCGGGACTGATGCCCGCCAGCCCCGCGGAGATCACGAGTACGCCGAAGCCGAGCATCTGCCAGCCCACGGCGACGATCACGGCGATGATCGCCGTGGAGGGGTCGCGGAAGATGTTGCCCATGTCCACGCCCATCGCGCCCATGACGGTGGGGATCGCCCCGCCCTCCGCGTTGAACAGCCAGCGCCAGACCGCGCTCGTCGCCACCGGCGTGAGCAGGAAGGGGACGAAGATGAGCGCCTGGTAGAACGTCTTCCACCGGCCGCGCACCTGCTGGGACACCAGCGCGATGACCAGCGGCAGCAGGAGGGAGAACACCGCCAGCGCGAGGATGTAGACCACGGTGTTCCCCAGCGCCTGGTGCACCTCGGGCATCGCGAGCGCCTGGGCGAAGTTGCCCAGGCCGACGAACTTCTTCGGGCTCGTCGGCAGCAGGTTCCACTGGTAGACCGACAGGCCGAAGGCCTGCACCAGCGGCGAGTACGCGAAGGCGATCAGGAAGGCGACCGCGGGGAGGATGTAGAGGTAGGGGGCGATCAGACGCCCCCAGCGCCGCCGCGCCCGCGGCGTGCGGCTGCTCGGCCCGGCCGCGACGGGGACGCCGGTCACGGACCGCGCCCCCGCCTCGAGCTCGCTGACGGTGACGAACATGCCGCTACTGCTCCGCGGACGGAGCGAGCACCACGTCCTCGCTGGTCGCCGCCGCGTTGACCGCGGCGATCTGCTGCTCCGGAGACATCGCCTGGAACACGGACATCATCTCCTCGGTCATCTCGTACACCGTGGGGAAGGAGCCGAGCGGGACGACCGAGTGCAGCACCCGGTCCTCGTACACGTGCACGAGGTTGTAGGACTGGCCGCCGTTCTGCCCGCGGATGCCGGGGTAGGCGACCCTCAGGTCCTGCGTGTAGCAGGTCGCCGAGGCGACGGACACCGGGACGCCGGCGAAGGTGGAGGTCGTGGAGTAGTGCAGGTGACCGCCGAGGATGCCGATCACGTCGCTGCCCCGCACCACCTCGGCGAGCCGGTGCTGCTCGCGCAGCTCGACGAAGGCGATGAGCCCGAGCGGGCTGGGCAGCGGCGGGTGGTGCAGCGCGAGCAGCGTGCCGTGCGGCGCGGGCTCGGCGAGGACGTCACGCAGCCAGTCGAGCTGCTCGTCGGTGATCTCGCCCCAGTGCTGCCCGGGCACGGTGGAGTCGATCGCCACGATCCGCAGCCCGTTCACGTCGTGCACGCTGTCCACGGAGTCGAGCGTGGGCTCGCCGTCCAGGAGGCCCTGGCGGAACGCGCGGCGCTCGTCGTGGTTGCCCATCACCCAGATCACCTGGGCTCCCAGCCGGGCGGCGGCGGGCTCGACCATCGCACGCAGCCGCGCATAGGCGTCCGCGCGCCCGGTGTCGGCGAGGTCGCCGGTGATGACGATCGCCTCGGGGGCGATCGAGGAGCCGCTGAGGCCCTCGAACAGGCCGGCGAGATTGGCGTCGCTGTCGACGGTCTCGTGCAGCAGCTCGCCGTCGGCGACGAAGTGGGTGTCGCTCAGGTGGAGGATGGTGTGACGGGGAGCCGGGAACTGGCTCGGGATCTGGGCCATGGCTTGTCCTTTCGAGATCGGGCGCTCCGGTCGGGGCACCCGCGGGGTGAGTGAGTCGGGGGCCTGCGCTCGCCGGCGGCGGTCGCTAGAGGGATTCGGTCAGGGCCTCGGCGAGCGCGTCCAGCTCGGCCTCGCTCATGCCGTGCGAGGCGAGGTAGGCGCGGGCGCCGCCATGCTCGCGGTCGAGGCGAGCAAGCAGCTGCTCCATCGGCGGTGCCGGACTGGTCGTGACGATGCCGACGAGGTCGACGCCGTCGGGAGCGGACCGGGCGCCGATGCGCAGGAGCATCGCCTCCGCCCACTCGCCGGCGAGGTTCGCCTCGCTGGCCGCGTAGTCCGCGACCACGGCCTCGCGATCCACGCCCACGGCCTCGAGGGTGAGCGCCACGACGACGCCCGTCCGGTCCTTGCCCGCCGTGCAATGCACGAGCA
>Ga0182748_1004609_pt1 | contig 10838 bp, 9 predicted proteins | sample eDN3rd37CKraftOP_FD_128877 | JGI IMG/M metagenome (GOLD analysis project Ga0182748, IMG submission 128877) | Enriched Organic Plus compost microbial communities from Emeryville, California, USA - eDNA 3rd pass 37_C Kraft OP (version 2) (version 2) ...
GACGCCAAGATGATCCAGCGGCATGTACTTGCTCGCTTCCTCAACCCGCGCCCGCAGCACTTCGGGATCTTCAAGCGCCGGACTCTTGGTCGTTATCAGCCCAAGCATGGCAGCCTTGCCTTCTGGCATCAGCGCCAGCGCGTCGAGAGTTCCCGCGCGCGGACTGTCGAACTCGAGCAGATAGACGCCGGCGTTGAGCTTGCGAAAGATGGCGTCTGCCATGAACTGGTAGCCGGCATCGGCCTGCCAGTGGCCTAGGCGATTGCCACGACAGACGTGAATTGCCACTCGCATATCGGCCGGTGCCGCCGCCAGCACCGCATTCAGCACTTCGACGTAGGCGTCTGCCAGCGCGCGCCAGTCGTCGCCCCGCTGATCGAGAACGCTCCTGATCTCCGGATCACCGAATTTCACCAGCGACGTCTCGTCGATCTGGAGATAGCGGCATCCGGCGCGATGCAGCGCTCCGATCTCCTGGCGATAGAGATCGACGATATCGTTCCAGTAGGCGTCGCGCGATGTGTAGGCACCGCGCAGGATCGCCTCATCGCCGCCGAGGAAGTGCAGGATGACCGGCGATGGAATGGTGATTTTCGGGGTCCGCCGAGTGATCGAGCGCAAAAACTCAAAATGATCAACGAAGATCGGCGACCACGGCTGTACTTTCGCCAGCACCACCATCCGTTCGAGCGGCAGCTTATCGCCCTTGTCGTTGCGGTGATAGAAAAGTCCCGGCTCGAAGCCGATGCCGCCTTTGCCGAATGCCTTGAAATAGAAATCGACGATGTAGCTCTGGCGCCGGAATTCGCCGTCGGTGACGACCGACAGTCCCACCTCCTCCTGCATCGCCACGACGTCGCGGATGGCGGCGTCTTCGGCTCGCTTGAGGTCGTCCTTGCCGATCTCCCGGTTTCGATACTTGTTGCGCGCCTCGATGAGGTCCTTCGGTCGCAGCAGGCTGCCGCAATGGTCGGCATGAAAGATCGGTGGCAGTTCCGGCACGCGCTCACTCCGATGGCTGTGCTCCGCCCGGACGACGGCGATCGAAACATTAGCCGCTCCGCCGGTTCGCCAGCTAATGCATCGTATGCGTCCTCTGATGCATTTCGTGCATCGCGCCCCGCTGCCCGGATGCGCCCCAACCGCCTTAGCGAAACGCCGAGCTCTGTCCCAGCGTCACGAACACCGACGCATCTTTCCCGCGCCGGCCGGCGGCGCTCTGCGTCAGCTTCCGGCGCAGCACGCCGGCGATCTCCCGCCGCAGCGCCGCGGCGCTCGGCGCCAGGCGTTCGCCGGCGCGGTGCAGGATGCCGATGCGCCGGGCGATCCGAGGGGATGTGATCTCGACGCGCCGCAGATGGCTCGGAAGGCGGTCGCCGAGCGTCAAGCGCGGCGTGATCGTGTGCGCGATTCCGGCGCCCGCCCACTCGATCGCGGTGGGGATGTGCTGCACCTCGTGCCGCCAATCAAGGTCGACGTCGATGTGGGCCTTGACGCTTTCCATCAGGGTGCGATTGCCGGAGGGCCCTCCGCCCGCAATCAGCGGCTGGCCCACCAGTTCGCGCCAGCTCACGGACCTGCGGGCTCCGAGCGGGTGATCGCGGTGGACCAGCAGGACCAAGGGGTCGTTGCCCAGTGTCTCCTGGCTGAGTTCGCCGGGCACCATACCCAACAGGCTCACCCCGAAATCCGCTGTTCGGTCGAGCACGTGGCTGATGACCTGATTGGCGGAAGAATCGAATATCCGCAGTCGCGTATCGGGCTGCAGGCGCAGGAACCGGGCGACAACCTGCGGAACCAAAAGGCGCGATATCGAGGGCAGACAGCCGAAGGTGACCGTGGCATTGCCCGATCGTCCCTCCTCCTTCGCATCCAGAAGCGCGGCCGCAAGACCATTCAGATGCCCCTGGGCTCTGGTCAGGAGGCGCGCACCCGGCGCGCTAAGTTCGAGGCGGCGACCGGCGCGCACGAACAGCGGCGTGCCGAGATCCAGTTCGAGCCGTTGAATCCGCCGCGAAAGTGCGGCCTGGGACACGTTCAGCCGGCGCGCAGCCGCATGCACACTGCCGGTTTCCGCAACTGCGACGAAGCCGAGAAGCGCTGGGCCATTGATCATGGTCGGACCGAAAGAAATCGTACAGGGACCTGCAAACGGGATGCTCTGTATATCCCATTTGCAGCACGGGCGATCCAAGGGGCCGACGCGAAATCTGGCCAGGAGGCAGCCGACCCCAACTCAGATCGTGGGCTTTCTCTGCGCCAGCCGGAGTGCGGCAAGGTGCTCCTCGAGGACCTTGGTCATATCCTCCGGCGGTGTCCGTCCAAATCCGCAATAGGCGGCGAGGCCGAAGTCCGGCAGGAATTTCCGCGCAACGGCCAGTCGCTCCTGGAAACTGTCCATGCTGTGAATCAGCCCGAGGTAGACGCGCGCACCCTTCACCCTGAGTTCGGCGAGCGGGGTGTAAAAGGCTTCATCCGTACGATCGAGTGCGGGGATGTGGACCCAGTCCACCCGACGTCCGGTCGCCTCCACCGCTGCATTGACCAAGTCGACGACCCGGCCGAGGTCGGCCGGCGCAAATCTCGGCCAGCCGCCGAAGGTGCCGAAGCAGAAATGAAATCCGAGGGAGACCTCCTCGGGCAGGCGCCGCGAGAGACGCCCGATCGGGGCGACATGCGTTTCGATCTCGCGCTCCGCCGGATAGCCCTCCAGCCCCTCATAGACAGCCGCCACTTCCCACGCGCAGTCCCACTGGATCGCCAGATCCCGATGCGGGATCGTATCGAGGATCGCGTCGAGCTCTGCGGCGATCGCCTCCTCGTAACCCGGCCGGATGCGCTCCAGATCCTCCGGATCCGGAAACGTCAGCGGCCGGATCACGCTGTTGACCATGGGCATCGAGATCTGAAAACGGACGCCCCGCGGGATGACGCCCTTCTCGCGCAGCGTCTTGAACACGAAATAGGAATTCACCGCGTCCTTGGCGTAGCCCAGACGAAAGCCGGGATTACCGAAGCGAACGATATCGACGCCGGGCTTCACCTTGAACTGCCAGACATCATCGCGGCTGCGCGGCATGAGCTGCTCGATACCATTGACGCGCTGCGGCCGCTTGATGGTCTCGAGATCAATGTGGCCGTTGAAGACCTGGTACGACAGCCGCAGCACCCACGAGCGCCGCTCTCCGACTTCACCGTCCGGGATAGCAGGAAGATAGGCTCCCAACGCGCCGCCGAACGTGCGCATCACGTCTTCGACTGACTTGAGGGGAACGCTGCCGACCAGAAGAAGATCCTGACCCATTTCCATTCTCTGCCGTTGTCGAATGTGACACGCGGGCGCGGCCTGGCATGCCGATGCCTGGATCAGCAGCGGCTCACGCCGGAAGCGGCTGCCCGACGCGCCAGTACGTCGGGATCTGCCTGTTCGCATTCTTTGACCACGCCCGCCAGGCGGCCTGCACCTTGGCGAGGTCTTCCTCGATGTTCTTCACGAAGAACTCGCCCCTGAACTCGAGGCGGCCGTTGTCGTCGTACCATTCGAGAGCGTCGACCTCGCCCGGCTGGCGAAAGCGCTCGATGACGAGGCCGACGCAACCCTCCGGCCGCTGCGGCGAGTGACGCACGTGCGCCGGCAACAGAAAGATCTCGCCTTCGCGCACGACGACTTCGCTGCGCTCGCCCGCGGGCGTGATCAGGCGCAGCGTGACGTCGCCGTGGACCTGGTAGAACAGCTCCTCGCCCGGATCGTCGTGGTAGTCGGGACGATCGTTGGGACCGCCGACGACCATGACGATGAAGTTTTCCCATTGCTCGCGGAAGAGCTGGCGATTGCCGATCGGCGGCTTGAGCTTGTCCCGGTTGGCCTCGATCCAGCCTTTCAAATTGAACGGCGATTGCATGGCGTCCTTCCTCAATTCACGATCCGCATGACCGCCTCGATCTCGACGCTCATGCCGTTGGGCAGCGAGCTCATGCCGACGGCGGAGCGCGCGTGGCGGCCGCGCTCGCCGAGCACCTCGACGAGGAGGTCCGAGCATCCGTTGATGACCTTGGGATGCTCGCCGAACTCCGGCACGGCGTTGACCATGCCGAAGACCTTGAGCACATCGACCCGGGCGAGGTCGCCGGCCGCCATCTTGGCGACCGACAACAGCCCGAGCGCCACCAGCCTGGCGTGCTCGAAGGCTTCGTCGGTCGTGAACTCGCGGCCGACTTTGCCGATGATGTAGGAGCCGTCGGGCCGGCGCGGCCCCTGCCCGGAGAGATAGATGACGCCGTCGTGCAGCTTGAACGGCAGGTAATTCGCCGCCGGTCCGCGATAGACCGGAAGCGAGAGGCCGAGCTGCGCCAATTTGCGTTCGGGCATGAGGGCTCCTTTCGAGGGATGGAGAGTTGCAGACCGGCGAGCGTCTGCCAACGAGAGAAATTTTTTCGTCTCCGCGCCGGGATGAGAGGTTTTGGAGGGAGCATGAGATACTGCGCCCGGCGGCGCAGGCTCTTCTCCGAGAAAATATTCTCCGCACTCACCCCCGCCGGCCGCAAGGCATGGCTCCGCCGCGCCGGGTGCGGCGGCCCCGCTTCCGTCCTCCGTCCAGTGCTGGTGATCCGCATCCCTGATAGCGCACGCCGGGTGCAAGCGCGCGGCGGCCGCGCGCGCCTGTGAACTGCAGGGACAACGCGCGCACCTTGACCTCGCCGGCTCCGCGTTCATCAATGCCCCGCCAACAGAGACCCCGCCGCGCCCCGACATGCCCGACTGTCCGCCGCCCGACCCGAACCCACGCGCGCCCTCCTTTGCCATGCCGCCGCGCGCCTGCGACTGCCACGCGCACGTGATCGGCCCGGCGCGGCTGCATCCGTTCGTTGCCGACCGGGCCTACACGCCGCCCGACGCCCTGCTGCCGGACTATCTCCACGTCGTCCGCACGCTGGGCTTCGAGCGCATCGTGCTGGTGCAGCCGAGCATGCACGGCATCGACAACAGCGTGATGCTCGCCGCGCTGCGCACGGCGCGCGCGCAGGGCATCGAGGGCGTCGCCATCGCCAACGTCGCCGAAAACTGTTCCGACGCGGACCTCGCATTCCTTGACGCGGAGGGCACGCGCGGCGTGCGCCTGAACATGATCTATCGCGGCGGCGCCGCCGCCAACGTCGATGCCGCGCGCACGCTCGCCCCGCGCCTCAAGGCGCTGGGCTGGTGCCTCGAACTGCTGATCGACGTGTCGCAGTTCGGCCGCGACCTCATCGCCTTCGGCGATCTCGACGTGCCGCTCGTCATCGACCACCTCGGGCACATGCCGGCGCGCAAGGGGCCGGACGATCCGGGGTTTCGCGCCTTGCTCGAGCTGGTGCGCGATCGCGGAGCATGGGTGAAGCTCTCCGGCGCCTACCGTCTCGCGGACGGGCCGCATTTCCCACAAGACGACGTCGCAACGCTCGCGCGCGCGCTCGTGCAGGCGGGACCCTCGCGCATGCTGTGGGCCACCGACTGGCCGCACACGCTGTGCCGGGTGCCGATGCCGAACGACGGCGCGCTGCTCGATCTCCTCGCCGACTGGGTGCCGGACACGGCAACGCGCAACAAGATCCTGGTGGACAATCCCGCAAGCCTCTATGGCTCCGAAACGGGATAAGCGCGCGCAAGAGGGAGGACACGCCGTGAAGCTGTTCTGGACGCCGGCCTCGCCGTTCGTGCGCAAGGTGATGGTTTCAGCCATTGAAATCGGCGTCGTCGACCGCATCGAGATCCATCCGACCTACTGGCCGCACGAGTGGGCGACGCACACCGTCGACTTCGATCCGGCCTTCGTCGCCGCCAATCCGGTGGGCCGCATTCCCGCGCTGATCACCGACGACGGCGTCGCGCTCGCGGAATCGAACTGGATCTGCACCTATCTCGACTCGCTGCTCGACAGGCCGCGGCTGTTTCCGTTCACCGGCAAGGCGCATTGGGAGATGCTGCGCCTGCTCGCGATCGCCGACGGCGCGCTCGAGGCGATGATTCTGCGGCGCGCGGAGACACTACGGCATCCGCCCGAACGCTCGAACGATTTCATCGGCAAGCAGCGCGACCGCATCGCACGCTGTTTCGACCAGATCGAGCAGGCCGTCCCCGCGTTCGAGACCTCGCCCGTCAATCTCGTGCACATCGCCGCGGGCATCGCGTGCAGCTACATGGATTTCCGCTACGCCGACGATGGCTGGCGCAACGGACGCCCGCAGCTTGCCCGCTGGTCCGAGAGCTTCGCGCAACGCCCGTCGATGATGAAGACCGCACCGGGCGAAACGCCGCAGCGCGATCCGACCGCGCCGCGCTGACGCGCTCCCGTTTCATTCCATTGTGCAGCGCGTCTTGACTCCGCGCACAGGCGCGGCAACGCTCGTGTCGTTGAATGAAACAGCGTTTTGATAGCTGAAACGCATGAGCGCACCTCGCCCGCTGCACACCGTCGAGCCTGCAAGCATGTCGCGCGGCACCAGCACGCTCGATCTCGGGCTGCGCATCGTCGAGTTCCTTGCGCATCAGGAGGGCGCGGCACCCCTCTCCATGATTGCCGCGAACCTGTCGGCGTCGAAGGCGACGGTGCACCGGCATCTGCAGACGCTGGTGCGGCACGGCTTCGTGCGGCGCGCGGGCGAGAAAGGCAGCTACCAGGCCGGCATGAAGCTGCTCGTGCTGGGCGAGGCGTCGCGGCGCACCTTCGGCGTGGTGCCGACCGCGCGCGACGAGCTCACGGAACTCGGACGCGTCACCGGCCAGGCGGCGAGCGTCGCGGCCATCGTCGACGGCGAGCTGGTCGTGCTCGACATGGTCCAGGGCCATTCGGTCGTGGAGTTCGGCACGCGACCGGGCACGCGCCTGGGCATCCACGCCAGCGCGCTCGGCAAGATCTGGCTCGCCTTCGGCGCGCAGGCGGTGCCGGAACGGCTGTGGAGCGAGCCGCTCAAGCCGTGGACGTCCTCGACCATCACCGACCACGCGACGCTCAAGCGCGCGGTCAATCTCACCAAGACGAACGGCTGGGCCATCGCGCCCAACGAGACGATCATCGGAATCAACACGATCGCGGCGCCGATCTTCAATCACCGCTCCGAGCTGGTGGCGGCGCTCGGCATCACCGGCTCGATCCAGTTCATCGAACCCACTCCCAAGCCGGATCTCGTCTCCGCGGTCGTCGCCGCGGCCGACCGGATCACGCGGCGTCTCAAAACCGGAAACTGACGTGGCTTATTCCATTGCGGTCGACATCGGCGGAACCTTCACGGACATCGTGCTGCGCGCGCCCGACGGCGCGCTGGTCATCGACAAGACGCTGACCACGCCGCAGGACCTGATCGAAGGCTTCATGCGCGGCGTCTCGCAGGTACTCGCCAAGGCCGAGCTGACGCCCGCCGACGTCAACGGTTTCGTCATCCACGCCACGACGGTGGTGACCAACGCCCTGATCGAGCGCAAGGGCCGCCCCACCGCCCTGCTGGTCACGCAGGGCTTCACCGACCTGCTCGTGATCCGCAACGAGAACCGCTACGACGTCTACGACACGCAGATCGAATTCCCCGAACCGCTGGTGATGCCGGAACTGACCTTCGGGGTCACGGAGCGCACGCTCGCCAACGGCCAGGTGCTGACCCCGCCCGGCGAGGACGAGATCGAGCGCATCGCCGCCGACCTCAAGGCGCGGGACGTGTCCGCCGTCGGCGTCTGCTTCCTCAACAGCTTCTCCAATCCCGCAAACGAGCGGCGGGTCGCCGAGCTGCTCGCGCGCGAGCTGCCGGATGCGTTCATCTGCACGTCGTTCGACGTCGCCCCGGTGATCCGCGAGTATCCGCGCGCCTCGACCACTGCGGTCAACGCCTACGCCATGCCGATCGCGCAGCCCTATCTCGCCCGGCTCGACGGCCGGCTGCGCGCCGGCGGGTTCGCCCAGTCGCCGCTGATCATGCTCAGTTCCGGCGGGGTCGTCGGCGCCGACGTCGCCGGACGCAATCCGGTGCGCATGATCGAGAGCGGCCCGGCGGCGGGGGCGCTGGCGGCGTCCTACTACAGCGAGAAGCTCGGCATCGAGCGCCTGATCTCGTTCGACATGGGTGGCACCACCGCCAAGGCCTGCCTGATCGAGAACCACATTCCCCTGATCACCGGCGAATTCGAGGTCGATCGCCGCTATCGCTTCAAGCAGGGCAGCGGCCTGCCGGTCACCGTGCCCTCGATCGACCTGATCGAGATCGGCGCCGGCGGCGGCAGCATCGCGCGCCTCGACAAGCTCGGCCTTCTCAAGGTCGGACCGGACAGCGCCGGGTCGCTGCCCGGCCCGGCATGCTACGGGCGCGGCGGCACGCAGCCGACCGTGACCGACGCCAACCTCGTCCTCGGCCTGCTCGACCCCGATCACTTCCTCGGCGGCGAGATGAAGCTCGACCACGCGGCGGCCGAGCGCGCCATCGCCGACCTCGCGAAGCGGCTCGATCACACGGTGGCGGAGACGGCGCGCGGCATCTTCCGCATCGTGACCGAGACCATGGCCTCGTCCGTGCGCACGCACAGCGCGGATCGCGGCGTCGACTATCGCAACCTGCCGCTGTTCGCGTTCGGCGGCGCCGGCGCGATCCACGCCTGCGCCGTGGCCGAACTTCTGAACTCGACCATGGTGATCGTGCCGCCCAAGTCGAGCGTGCTCTCGGCGGTCGGCACGCTCGTGACCCCTGCCCGGCTCGACCTGATGCGCAGCTACATCGCGCGCGTCGACGAGCTCGACTGGGACAGGGTGCGCACCGTATTCCGCGAGATGCGCGCGGAAGCCGTCGCCGCCCTCTCCGAGGCCAGCGGCGGGACGGCCGAGATCGACGTGCTGTGCCAGGCCGACCTGCGCTACCAGGGCCAGCAATACGAAGTCACGGTGACGCTCGACTTCGATCCCGACCAGACCGCCAATCCGGCGCGGCTCAAGACGCTGTTCGAGGACGCCTATCGCGTCCTCTACGGGCTCAACCCCTCGAACGTCGCGGTCGAGGCGGTGACCTGGCGGCTGTCGGCGAGCACGCGCCTCGACAAGACCGCCATGGGCGAGACCCTGCCGGCCAAGCCGGGCAAGGCGCGCACGCGCCGCACCCTGCGCGCCTGGGGCGACCGCGTAGAGGGCGAGGTCTACGACCGCGCCGCGCTCGCGCGCTCGCAGACCGTCGCGGGTCCGGCGATCATCGAGGAACGCGAAACGACGACCGTGGTGCCGCCCGGCTGGAGCGCGACCATCGACGCGCTCGGCTGCATCGTGCTGCGGAAGGACTAAAGCATGCGCAACATCGACCCGATCGAACTTGAAATCCTCTGGACCAACCTGATCGGCATCGTGTCCGAGCGCGCCAAGGCGATGCAGCGCACCGCCTTCAGCCCGATCGTGCGCGAGGCCGGCGACCTCGCCTGCGCCCTGTTCGACCGCCGCGCGCGCATGGTGGCGCAGGCCGACACCGGCACCCCGGGCCACATCAACGCGCTGGCGAACGCGGGCAAGACCCTCACCGACATGTTCGAGGGCGACCTGCATCCGGGCGACGTGATCATCACCAACGATCCGTGGCTCTCCGCCGGACACCTGTTCGACATCACCCTGCTCACGCCGGTGTTCTTCGGCGAAACGCTCAAGGGATATTTCGGCTCGACCATCCATTACACCGACATCGGCGGCACCGGGCTCGGCACCGAGGCGCGCGACGCCCACGAGGAAGGCTTGTGGATCCCCCCGCTCAAGCTCTACGAGCGCGGAAAACGCAACGAGACGCTGATCCGCATGATCGAGGCCAACGTGCGCACGCCCAAGGCGGTGCTCGGCGATCTCTCCGCCCAGCTCGCCGCCGGCCACTCCGTCGCCGAACGGCTGCAGCGCCTGTGCGAGCGCCACGGGCTCGACGACATCGAGCTGGTCTCCGACGAGATCCTGCGGCGCTCGGAGAATGCCACGCGCGAGACGATTCGCGCCCTCAAGCCGGGGACGTATCGCGGCTCATCGCAGTTCGACACGCCGAACGGCGACGTGGTGCACCTCAACGTCGCCGTCACCATCGACACCAAGGCGGGCGACATCATCGTCGATTTCGAAGGGTCGTCGCCGCAGACGCGGCAGGGCATCAACGTGGTGCTGAACTTCGCGCACGCCTACACGACCTTCGCAATCCGCTCCTGCCTCAACCCGGACCTGCCCAACAACGCCGGCAGCCTCGCGCCGATCAAGATCAAGGCGCCGGAAGGCTCGATCGTCAACTGCACCTACCCCGCGCCGGTCACCGGCCGCCACCTCGTCGGCATGTACGTGCCGATGCCGATCCTCAAGGCGCTGCAGCCTGTGTTTCCCGAGCGCGTGCTGGCGGAGGGATCGGGCGCGATCTGGACCGTGCAGATCCAGGGCAAGCACGACACCGGCGAGAGCTTCACCTCCTCGATGTTCTTCTTCTCCGGCGGCATGGGCGGACGCGCGGGCAAACCGGGTCCGAGCGCAACCTGCTACCCGACCGGCATCGGCGCGATTCCCATCGAGACGCTGGAAGCGTCCATGCCGATCCTGTTCGACTACAAGCGGCTGCGGCCGAACTCCGGCGGACACGGCCGCTCCCCCGGCGGCGACGGCCAGTCGGTGCAGTTCCGCCTGCTGACCGAACATCCGTGGACCATGAGCGTCATGACGACGCGGCTCGACCGCGGCGCCGAGGGCATCGACGGAGGAGAGCCCGGCGCGCCCGGGCAGTTCCTGATCAACGGCGCCTCGACCAAGAGCGCCGGCAAGCGCCTGATGAACGCCGGCGACGTGGTGCAGTTCGAAACGCCGGGGGGCGGCGGCTACGGC
>Ga0182748_1004615_pt1 | contig 10829 bp, 8 predicted proteins | sample eDN3rd37CKraftOP_FD_128877 | JGI IMG/M metagenome (GOLD analysis project Ga0182748, IMG submission 128877) | Enriched Organic Plus compost microbial communities from Emeryville, California, USA - eDNA 3rd pass 37_C Kraft OP (version 2) (version 2) ...
ACCAGCGCGGCGAGCTCGTTGAGGCCGATCTCCTGTTCCATATGCTCGCGCATATAGGCGGTGACGCGCTTGACCTGCCAGTCGGCGAGCCCGCGGCGCGGCGCCGGCACCTCGAGCGCACCGAAGCTCGAATGGCCGCGCACCAGCTGGATGCACAGGAGGTCGATCGCCTGTTCGAGGAACAGCCGCGCGGAAGGGTCGTCGGCGGTGGCCTCGTCGCTGAGAATGGCGAGGAGGCGCGCCGTGGTCGGATCCTCGAAGCACACCCGGTCGAGGAGCTCGACGGGGCGGCCTTCGGTCAGCGCATCGGCGCTCGATTGCAGCCGTTCGCGCGTCAGATAGACATGCGAGACCTCGACCGTGCCGCCAATGTCCCAGCGTCCCTCGCGCCCTTCGGGAATGATGACGATCGTTCCGGGGCGGGTGCGCGCGGCGAGGCGCAGGCCATCGGCACGCAAGGCGATGTCGTGCTCGCCGCCGTAATGCGCCATGATCACATGGCCGGGCAGGCTCGGCAGGCTGTCGTGCAGCGCGCCATGTGTCCAGCGCCGGGTGAGGCGCGTCTCGCCGCGCAGCGAATCCGCCGCCAGCATCGGTGGGCGGTCGAGGATCCGCGCCATCTGGTCGAGCGCGTCGGCGCCGGAAGGCGGGGGCGCCTCAGTGCGTGGCTGGACAAGCATCGGCGGCTCCGATGGTTGAGGGCGGCAGGGAGGTGCGAAGCGGCCACCAAGGGTTCCGCATCTGAGGCTCCGCCGCAAGGCCATGGTCGGCAGTGCGCGATCGGTCCGGCAGGCGAAGCAGGGCGGAACGGTTCGTATCGGACAAATCCGGTCGAAACCGCAACGCTCTATCGGGCCGCGCTCTCGCGGCGCATGGCGATGCCGAGTTCATGCGTCGCTTCGAGCAGATGCCCGCTGACGGTCCGCAGCAGGAGCAGGGCTACGCCCATGTCGCCTTCCATGATGTCGCGGAATTCCTGCTCGCCGATCTTGAGGCAGGTGAGGTCGGTGACGGCGACCAGGCTCGCCATGCGCTCGCGGTCGAGGATCACCGAGAGGTCGCCGATCATCCGGCCCGGCACGACATCGTCGATCACCTCGTCGTGGCGGTAATCGCTTTCCGGCCAGCGCAGCTCGCCGCGTCCGTCCGTCACCACATAGACGCCATCCGTCGGCTCGCCGGAATGGAAGACATGATCGCCGGGGCTGTAATGGTGCCATTCCGAGGCATAGGCGAGCAACTCCAGCTGGCCCCGGCGCAGGCCGCGGAATTCGACGACCCTGGCGAGCGCGGCCGCCTTGTCCTGCAGGTCGTTGAGCAGCGAGGGGGCGAGCGGCACCGCCTCGGGCCGCGCGGCGATCAGTCCGACATCGCCCTCGAGCCGGCCTTCGCGGATACGCAGCACCTCGTCGAAGCCCTCGCGCGTCGGGAGCTCGGATTCGATGACGAGCAGCGTGCTCTCGGGCAGTAACTCGCGGATGCGGCGCCACATGCGCTCCCTGTCGGCAAGGGACGCGCTCGCCATCGCCCGGTCGAGGATGAGTATGTCCGGCCGGCGGATCAGCGCGCGTGCCACGGCGAGGCGCTCGCGCGACACGATGCTGAGATTTTCGCCGCCCGGCCCGGCATCGACATCGCCGATCAGCAGGCGCAGCGGGCCGTCGAGCCCGCTCTCGCCGATGAGATCGATGACGGTGCGCCGCAGCTTGCGCTGGCGGGCCGGGGCGCGCGAGCGCGGCGTGCCGGCGAGCAGATTTTCGAGGATCGTCAGGCTGTAATTGTAGACGCCCGGCACGATCGGCTCGAACGCCTCGGCGGGGAGCGCGCCGAGCTCCGCGCGGGTGCGCTCGCGTGCGTCGACGATCATGCCGGCGAGATCGCCCGGCAGGGTCGAGCCGAGGTCGCGGGGGCTGATCTTGAACAGGAGCTCGAAGAGGTGGAGCCGGTCTTCCTCGGTGAGGTCGAGCGGCTTGCCGGGGTCCATGCGGTCGGCGAGGGCGGTGAGCTTGCGGAAATAGGCCGGACGGATCGCGGTCAGCCGGCGCAGCAGCGGGTGGTCGGCGCCGACCTCGCCGAAGGCGCGGGCAAGCACGGCGGCAAGGTCGGCGGCGAAGGCGAGGAGCGAGGCCGCGACGTCGAGCGTCGACAGCCGGCGCAGCAGCTCGGCAAGCTGGGCATCGTCGCCATCGCGCCGACGCACGGCGAAGAGCAGGTTCTCGCCGATGGAGAGTGCGCTGTGGAAGCGCCCGATGTCGAAGGGCTCGATGTCCTCGCCGAGGCCCTGCCCGGCGAGGCGGCGCGCGAAGTCCGGCTGCCGGGCGATGAGCGCGCCGGCGAGGCCGGCATGGCGCTCCTGCGTCAGCCAGACGTCGAGGCCGCGCTCCAGCAGGATGTCGCTGACGCCCATGGCGTCGATGATCTCGAGCCACCACGCCTCGATCGCCGGCTCGTCGGCGAAGCGCGCCAGGCCGCCATCGTGCCAGGGCGCATCGATCGGGTCCGTGCTGTTGCCGGTGCGCGCGGCCTCCGATTGCCCGGCGCTCGGCGCGTCCGTTCCCGCCACCGGCAGGCGGCGCAGCGGCATGCGGATGTTCTCGGCGATGGTGGCGCGGAAGATGAAAGGCGTGCTGTTGGCGCAGCCGATGCGGGCGGCGCGGGCCTCGCTGCCGAGGCTGCCCAGCACGCGCCCCCCGATCGTCACCGTGCCGAAATCCGGTTCGCGCTCGCCGGTCAGCAGGTCGACCAGGGCCTGGCGGGCGAGATCGTCGCGGATCTCGAAGCCGATGAGCGCGCCGCCCGGCAGGACGACGTCGATCTGGTCAAGGAGCGGCCGGCCATCGCGCGAGAGCACGCCGACATTGCCGAACTGGATATCCTCCCCGAGTCGCGGCACGGGCTCGGCTTCGGCCGACGCGGCCCGGCCCTTGCGGGTGAACTGGCGCAGGAGATGCGTGTAGCGGGAGCCAGCTTCCTGCGCCGCGTTCCAATAGGTCAGCAATTCGCGCCACGGCTCGGCGATGTCGCGCGCGGCGGCGATCGCCGCCACCAGCGCGCCGATGGAGAGCTGGCCCTTGATCACCAGATAGCCGCCCAGCGCGTAGAACAGGAACGGCGTCACCTGCGTCAGCAGGTTGTTGACGAACTTGATGAAGAACTTCCGGCGGAAGATCTCCACCCGCACGCCGAACATGCGCTGCAGCCGGTCGCTGAACTCGGCGAGCCGGTAGCGCCGTCCGCCATGCAGCCGGAGCGCCGGGGCGCCGGCGACGCTCTCGCCGATCTTCTCCGATAGAAGGCGCACCTCGGCGACGCGGGCGCGCTGCAGCCGGTTCACCTCGCGCTGCATGCGCGGGATCAGCCAGGCCTGCACCGGGATGAGGCTGACGCCGGCGACGCCGAGCCAGAAATTCTGCAGGAACAGGAAGGCGAGGATGGTCAGCATCTGGCCGAGCTGGAACACCGGCTGGGCGAAAGCGTCGCCCATGACGCCGGTCAGCGGCTCGGATTCGGCGGTGATCATCGACACCGCCTCGCCCTGCGAGATACGGCGCGCCTGCTCGGGCGGCAGATCGAGGATGCGCTCGATCATGGCGAAGCGCAGCCGGCGGATGAGGCGCTCGCCGACCATGCCGCGATAGATGTTGAGGCGCATCTTCAACACGCCGTTGACGATGATGAGCGCCAGCAGCAGCGCCGAGAGCAGCCACAGCAGCGTCACCTGGTCCATCGCCGGCAGATAGTCGCCGACCGCGGTGTGGTTGCCCTCGATGGCGCCGTTGAGGATCAGCTTGGGCAGCGAGAGCGTGAAATAGAGGATGGGGAAGGACGCGACGGTGAAGAGCAGGAGATAGACTTGGTCGCGCGCCGAGTGCTTCCAGATGAACGAGAACAGACTAGAACTGAGTTCGGACTGAGCGCTCAAGGCGCGTCTCCTGCGCACAACCATGCCGGGAAGGTGCCGGCCGCCCGACCGAGCGGGCGCACGATAGGCTGAAACCCGGGGGGCCGGCAATTCAGCCTTCCCCAGCGGGGCCTGCCGGCCCCCGCAAGATCGCGACACTCGCCGAAACCGCGCGACGGCGCCCGCCGGGGGCGGCGCCTATCGTCCTCTCCATCAGCCGACGGGTGCCACGCAGTGTGGTGCCGGGCACACCAGATGGAGAACGCGCATGTCCAGGATCATCTTCGCCCTCGCCGCCGCCACCCTGCTCGCCGGCGCGCTGTCGTCCCCGGTCGCCGCCGAAGGCCGCAGCGCCTATGACCGCAACGCCTGGCGCCAGAGCCTGAGCAGCCCGCATGCGCTGCCGGCGCCCGCCGCGGGCATCGTCGAAGGCCGCAACGCGGCCGTCCGGCCGGCCATGCAGGCGCCGTCGGCGCCGGGCGTCGAGCCCTACATCCTCCGCCAGATCGCGAAGGACCGTCGCGGCGGCCGCTGATGGCCCCGACCGCCCGGTGCCGGCCTGCCCTCCCTCCCGGCGGGCCGGCACCGGAGCTTCCTCTTGCCCGAGAGCCGCCATGCACAAGCTGACCTTCGTCACCCTCTCCGTCGCCATTCTGATGGCCGGGGGCACCTTGCAGGCCCGGCGCGAGGCCGCGCCGTCCGCGCTTCACATAAATTCACAGATCTTAAGTCGTCCTGCCGCCCCACGCTGACTAGCATTCCCCTGCGGCACTCCGCCGCCTGGCCATCGATCGGGAGAGGGAGCCTCCGGATGACCTATTCACTGAACGTGAACGGCACGGCCCATGAGGTCGACGTCGACGGCGACACGCCGCTTCTGTGGGTGCTGCGCGACGTTCTGGGCCTGACCGGCACCAAGTTCGGCTGCGGCGTCGCCCAGTGCGGCGCCTGCACGGTGCATCTCGACGGCATGGCCGTCAGGTCCTGCGTCACGCCGGTCGAGGGCGTGGGGTCGTCGCAGATCACCACCATCGAGGCGATCGGCGCGGGCGAGCCGGGCCGGCGCATCCAGGAGGCATGGCTCGCGCAGGAGGTCGTGCAGTGCGGCTACTGCCAGTCCGGCCAGATCATGTCGGCGGCGGCGCTGCTCGCCGAGAATCCCGAGCCGACCGACGAGGACATCGACGCTGCCATGGCCGGCAATATCTGCCGGTGCGGCACCTATCCGCGCATCCGCGCCGCGATAAAGCTCGCGGCCGGCGCGCCGGCCGGCAATGGAGGCTGAGATGGGTCTCCTCGACAAGATCCCCGAGGCGCGGCTCTCGCGCCGCACCTTCGTCATCTCGGCGCTGTTCGCCGGCGGCAGCCTGATCGTCGCGCCGCGGCTGATCGGGCAGGCGCAGGCCGCCGAGACGGCGGAGCTCACCGCCTTCATCCGTATCCCGCCGACGGGGAGGATCGCGCTGGTCGTCCCCGCGGCCGAGATGGGCCAAGGCGTCTATATGGGCATCGCCACGCTGATCGCCGAGGAACTTGAGGTCACGCTCGATCAGGTCGAGGCGGTGGCTGCCCCGGCCGATCCGATGCGTTACGCCCATCCCATGCTGGGCGACCAGATCACCGGCGGCTCGGTGACCATTCGCGGTTTCTGGGAGCCGATGAGGAAGGCAGGAGCCACGGCGCGGCTGATGTTGATCGCCGCCGCCGCTGCCGAATGGGGCGTCGCGCCGGCGAGCTGCCGCGCCGAGGCCGGCGAGGTGATCCACGACGCCAGCGGCCGGCGCCTCGCCTATGGTGCGCTCGCCGAGAAGGCGGCGGCCATGCCGGTGCCGCAGGACGTGCCGCTTAAATCTGCCGGCGCATTCAAGCTGATCGGCAAGCCGGCCCATCGTCTCGACACGCCGGCCAAGGTGAACGGCACGGCGGTGTTCGGGCTCGATGCCCGCCCGCCGGGCGTGAAATTCGCCGCCATCGCCATCTGCCCGACCTTTGGCGGCACGCTGAAGTCGGTCGACGACAGCGCGGCGCTGAAGGTCAAGGGCGTGCGGCAGATCGTGAAGCTGAGCGACGCCGTGGCGGTGGTCGCCGACCACACCGGCGCCGCCCGCAAGGGGCTCGCGGCGCTGGGCGTGGCGTGGGAGCGCGGCGCCAATGGCGCGCTCGACACCGCCGAGCTGGAGCGCCGCATCGAGGCCGCCATGGAAGGCGAGGCGCTCGTCGCGCTCGACGACGGCGACGTGGCCGCGGCGGAAGCCGCGCATGAACGCGGCGTCTCCGCGATCTATCGCCTGCCGATCCTCGCCCACACCACCATGGAGCCGATGAACTGCACGGTGCATGTGCGTCCCGACAGCTGCGAGGTCTGGGTCGGCACCCAGGTCGCCGGCCGCGCCCGCAGGACCGCGGCCGAGGTGACGGGCCTGCCGCTCGACAAGGTCACCGTGCACAATCATCTGCTCGGCGGCGGCTTCGGCCGGCGGCTCGATTTCGACGGCGTGACCATGGCGGTGCGGGTCGCGCGCGAGGTCGAGGGGCCGGTGCAGGTGGTGTGGAGCCGCGAGGAGGACATCCGCCACGATTCCTACCGCTACCTCAACCTGAGCAGGATCGACATAAGGCTGGGGCCGGACGGCCTGCCGGTGTCGTGGAACCACCGCGTGGTCGGGCCGGCGGTGATGGCACGCTTCCTGCCGATGTTGTTCAAGGACGGCGTCGATCTCGACCAGACCGGCGGGGCGGAGAGCCCTTACGACATCGCCAACAAGCGGGTGGAGTTCGCCCGCCACGAGGCGCCCGACGGCATGCTGACGGGCAACTGGCGCGGCGTCGGCCCGACCCGCAACGCCCCCGCCATCGAGGGCGGCATCGACGAGGCGGCCCATCTCGCCGGCGTCGACCCGGTCGAGTATCGCCGCAAGCTGCTTGCCAACGATCCGCGGCTCAGGGCGGTGCTCGACCTCGCGGCCGAGCGCGCCGGCTGGGGCGGCGATCTCGGTCCGGAGCGCGGCCGCGGCATCGCGCTGATGCCGGATTTCGGCAGCTTCGCCGCCACGGTGGCGCAGGTCCACGTCGCCCCGGACGGCACGCTCACCGTCGAGCGCATCGTCTGCGCTGCCGATTGCGGGCAGGCGATCAATCCGGACGTGCTGCGCCAGCAGATCGAGAGCGGCATCGTCTACGGGCTCAGCGCCGCGCTGTATGGCCGGCTCACCCTCAAGGACGGGGCGGTTGTCGAGGGCAATTTCGACGACCAGCCGGTGCTGCGCATCAACGAGTGCCCGCCGATCGAGGTGCACATCGTGGCGAGCGCCGAGGCGCCCGGCGGCGTCGGCGAGCTCGGCACGCCCGGCGTCGCCCCGGCGCTGATGAACGCCATCTTCGCCGCCACCGGCAAGCGGCTCTACAGCCTGCCGCTCACATCGGCCGAGCTGAGGAGGAGCTGACCATGCCGCGCCAGCATCGATCATTCCATACCGGCCTCGCCACGCTGGCGATGGGCGCGGCGCTCGCCGGCCTTCTCGCCATCGGCAGCGGGGTGGCCGACAGCCCGGCGACCGACGCGCCGGGCGGGGGGCCGCTGAAGCCCGTCGCCGACTTCGCCGCGATCGCCGACACCGGCGCGCGCTCGAAGGCGCTGTTCACCGAGGCGGCCAAGGTGATCACCAACCCGCGCTGCATGAACTGCCACCCGGCGACGCGCCGCCCCACCCAGGGCGACGACCTGCACCCGCACATGCCGCCGATGCAGGCGGGCGAGAGCGGCTTCGGCGTCGCCGGCATCAACTGCGCCTCCTGCCATCGCTCGACCAACACGACCATCCCCGGCAGCCGCATCGGCTCGATCCCCGGCGCCGAGCCCTGGCTGCTCGCTCCGGCGAGCATGGCCTGGCAGGGGCTGACGCTGGGCGAGATCTGCCAGCAGCTGAAGGATCCCGCGCGCAACGGCCAGCGCTCGCTCGCGGACCTCATCGGCCACATGGCCACCGATCATCTGGTCGGCTGGGCCTGGCATCCGGGCGAGGGGCGGCGGCCGGCGCCGGGCACGCAGGAGGAGTTCGGCGCGCTGATCAAGGCCTGGATCGACACGGGGGCGGAATGCCCGTCGTGACAGGCGGGGTGAACGGAGCATCCCCGAGGGCGTGACATGGAGAATGTCCTCATCCTGAGTGTCTGGCTCATAAAGATCCTCATCCTGAGGTGCGAGCGTAGCGAGCCTCGAAGGATGCTCGCTTCGCGCACCTGGAGAGCATCCTTCGAGGTCCTGCCGGTGGCAAGGCACCTCAGGATGAGGGCGTTCGGAGTGAAATCGAAATTACGAGTCGGACTCTGAGGTGCCCCGCCTCACTGCCGTCCTGCCGTCGGGATAACGATGCCGTGAGGGATCGGCGCCATTTGCCATCGGGCCACTGGACCTCTTCCCGAATGGAAATCGCCGCAGCTCCGCCGTTTCCGGCGCATGAGCGCCGCCGGCCCCGCCTGTCCTCGCGGCAGGCGGGCGGGCTCCCGCTAAACTGTTTGTGGTTGGCGGTGACGGACCGTGCGCCGCAACAATCGGCCATCCTCAAGCCGGGAGCGCGAGAATGGCTAAGCTCAACATCAACGGGAAGATGGTGGAGGTCGATGTCGAGGACGACATGCCTCTGCTGTGGGTCATTCGTGAACATGTCGGCCTGACCGGCACCAAATATGGCTGCGGCGTCGCCCAGTGCGGCGCCTGCACCGTGCATATCGACGGCGTGGCGACGCGGTCCTGCGTGCTGCCGGTCAGCGCCGTCACCGAGCAGGAAAAAATCGTCACCATCGAAGGGCTCGGCAGCGAGACGCCGCATCCCGTGCAGCAGGCCTGGGCCGAGCTCGACGTGGCGCAATGCGGCTATTGCCAGGTCGGCATGATCATGGCCGCCTCCTCGCTGCTGGCGCAGAACCCGAATCCCAGCGACGACGACATCCGCGCCGAGATCACCAATATCTGCCGCTGCGGTACCTATCCGCGCGTGCTCGCCGGCGTGAAGCTCGCCGCCGAGCGCATGGCGGCGAACCGCGGCTGAGGGAGGCTTCGATGAACATGCAGCTTCGTACGACGTCCTCCCATCCGCGCCTGTCGCGCCGCGGGTTCCTCGCTGGTGCCGGCGCCACGGCCGGCGTCTTCAGCCTCGGCTTCTCCTTCCCGATGACCACGCCGGCCTTCGCGCAGGAGACGGCGGCACCGGAGGTCAATGGCTGGATCGTCGTCCAGCCGGATGATCGCGTGATCATCCGCATCGCCCGGATCGAGATGGGGCAGGGCTCGCTCACCGGCCTCGCCCAGCTGGTCGCGGAAGAGCTCGACTGCGATTGGGACAAGGTCGGCTTCGAACTGGTGAAGCCGGGCGAGAACCGCGCCCGCAACGGTGTCTGGCAGACCCAGTCGACCGGCGGCTCGCGGGCCATTCGCGGCTCGCAGGATTATTTGCGCACCGCCGGCGCGACGGCGCGCGCCATGCTGGTGCAGGCGGCGGCGGATCAGTGGGGCGTGGCGCCGGGCGACTGCACGGTTGCCAAGGGGGTAATCACCCACACGGCGAGCGGGCGCACAACGACCTATGGCGCGGTAGCCGGTGCGGCCGGCAGGCTCACACCGCCCGCCAATGTTGCGCTGAAGGACCCCAAGGACTGGACCATCGCCGGCCAGCCGCTGAAGCGGCTCGACACGATGGACAAGCTCGACGGCTCGCTGGTCTATGGCGTCGATTTCCGCTTGCCCGACATGCTGGTGGCGGTGCCTAAGGCTTGCCCGGTGCATGGCGGCAAGCTGAAGAGTTTTGACGCGGCGGCGGTCTCCGGCATGCGCGGCGTCAGGAACGTGCTCAAGGTCGACGACCAGACGGTGGCGGTGGTGGCCGACAGCTTCTGGCGCGCCAAGACCGCGCTCGACGCACTGCCGGTCGAATGGGACGAAGGCCCGGGCGCCGACGTGTCGAGCGAGACCATCGCCGCCATGCTGAAGGAGGGGCTTTCCGCCGACACGCCCTATATCGGCAACAGCGCCGGGGACGCCAAGGCCACGCTTGTCGGCGCCGCGCGGGTGATCGAGGCGGATTACAGCTTCCCCTACCAGAACCACGCGCCGATGGAGGTGCTCGCCGCCACCGTGCGCTGGACGCCGGAGCGCTGCGACGTGTGGGCGCCGACGCAGGTGCCGGAAGCCGCGCTCGACGCGGTGGCGCAGGCTGCCGGGCTGCCGGTGGAGCAGTGCGAGGTGCATGTGATGCGCATTGGCGGCAGCTTCGGCCGGCGCCTCGTCAACGACTACACGCAGATGGCGGTGAACATCGCCAAGCAGATCCCCGGCACGCCGGTGAAGATGATGTGGACCCGCGAGGAGGATATGGGCCAGGGCCGGTTCCACCCGGTCACCCAGTGCCGGCTGCGCGCCGTGCTGAACGAGGCGGGCGATGTCGAGGCGCTGCACATGCGCATCTCCGGCCAGTCGATCATGGCCTATGTCCGGCCGCAGGCGCTGACCGAGGCGGGCGATCCGCTGGTGTTCCAGGGGCTGAACCCGGCCGGCGAGGAGGGGCGGCTCGCCTATGCGATCCCGAACATCCTCATCGACCACGCGATGCGCAACCCGCACATCCGCCCGGGCGCGTGGCGCGGCGTCAACCTCAACCACAACGCCATCTATATCGAGTGCTTCATCGACGAGCTCGCCCATGCGGCGGGCCAGGACCCGCTCGCCTTCCGCCGCAAGCTGATGGCGAACAGCCCGAAGCACCTTGCGGTGCTGGAGGCCGCCGCCAAGGGAATCGGCTGGGACACCGAGCCTCCGGAAGGCGTGCATCGCGGCCTCGCGCAGATCATGGGCTTCGGCAGCTACGTCGCCGCCGCCGCCGAGGTCTCGGTGACGGACGGCAAGCTGAAGATCCACCGCATCGTCGCGGCGACC
>Ga0182748_1004617_pt1 | contig 10828 bp, 10 predicted proteins | sample eDN3rd37CKraftOP_FD_128877 | JGI IMG/M metagenome (GOLD analysis project Ga0182748, IMG submission 128877) | Enriched Organic Plus compost microbial communities from Emeryville, California, USA - eDNA 3rd pass 37_C Kraft OP (version 2) (version 2) ...
AGAGGCGCTTTAGTTGCCTCTGCAATCGAAAGGCCTTGCGGCAATGACCAGCCATTCTTCTGAAAATGCCTCCTTTATGCTGGATGAAGACACCCTGCATGAAGAGTGCGGCGTATTTGGCATACTTGGCCATGAAGACGCCGCCGCACTGACAGCATTGGGCCTGCATGCTCTTCAGCATCGCGGGCAGGAAGCCGCCGGCATCGTTTCCTACCATAATCGCCGTTTCCATTCCGAACGCCATATGGGCCTCGTCGGTGACCATTTCACCGATGCGGCGACGCTGAACCGTCTGCCGGGTGACCGCGCCATTGGCCATGTGCGCTACTCCACCACCGGCGAGACGATCCTGCGAAACGTGCAGCCATTGTTCGCAGAACTGGAAGTCGGCGGCATCGCCATTGCCCACAACGGCAACTTCACCAACGGCATCACGCTGCGCAAGCAACTCATTGCTTCGGGCGCGATCTTTCAGGCGACATCCGACACGGAAGTCGTGCTGCATATGATTGCCCGCTCGCGCCACTCATCCTCGTCCGACCGTTTCGTGGACGCCATCCGGCAGGTCGAAGGCGGCTATGCCATGCTGGCGCTGACCCGCACGAAACTGATCGCCGCGCGCGATCCCATCGGCATCCGCCCGCTCGTCATGGGCGAGCTGGACGGCAAGCCAATCTTCTGCTCGGAAACTTGCGCCCTCGATATCATCGGTGCGAAATATATTCGCGATGTTGAAAACGGCGAAGTTGTTATCTGCGAGATCCAGAAAGACGGCTCCATCACCACCGAATCCATCAAGGCTGAAAATCCGCAGCCGGAACGCCTCTGCCTGTTCGAATATGTCTATTTCGCCCGTCCCGACTCCGTCGTCGGCGGTCGCAGCGTCTATGTCGCGCGCAAGAACATGGGCGTGGAGCTTGCCAAGGAAGCCGGCATCGAAGCCGATGTTATCGTGCCCGTACCCGATGGCGGCACGCCTGCCGCTCTCGGCTTCGCGCAGGCCAGCGGCATTCCGTTTGAATATGGCATCATCCGTAATCACTATGTCGGTCGCACCTTCATCGAGCCGACGCAGCAAATTCGCGCGCTTGGGGTCAAGCTGAAGCATTCAGCCAATCGCGCCATGATCGAAGGCAAGCGCGTGGTGCTGGTTGACGATTCCATCGTGCGCGGCACCACTTCCGTCAAGATCGTGCAAATGATCCGCGATGCAGGCGCAAAGGAAGTGCATATTCGTGTGGCAAGTCCAATGATTTATCACCCGGATTTTTATGGTATCGACACTCCCCATGCCGATAAGCTGCTGGCAAACCAGCATGAAGACCTCGAATCCATGTGCCGCTATATCGGCGCGGATTCACTGGCGTTCCTGTCCATCGACGGGCTGTACAAGGCCGTCGGCGGAAAGCCGCGTGATCCGAAAGCACCGGCCTTCACCGATCACTACTTCACGGGCGAATATCCGACCCGTCTTCTCGATCAGGAAGGCGAGAGCAACGTGCATACGCTGTCGCTGCTCGCCAGCAACGGCTGATCGCCCAAATCCTTAACGCAGGCGGCCCCAAAAGGCCGCCTGTTTCTTGTGTTTGAATGACATATGGGGACTAGATGAGCATCGACCTTACGGGCCGCATCGCACTGGTAACAGGCGCATCGCGTGGTATTGGCTATTTTCTTTCGCTTGAACTGGCAAAACGCGGCGCGCATGTCATCGCTGTCGCACGCACGGTCGGCGGACTGGAAGAGCTGGACGACGATATCCGCAAACTCGGTGGCAGCGCCACGCTGGTCCCTCTCGACATTACCGACATGGAAGCGATCGATCGCCTGGGCGGCTCCATTCATGAGCGGTGGGGCAAGCTCGACATCATGGTCGCCAATGCGGGCGTTCTCGGCACGATATCGCCCATCGGCCATGTCGAAGCCAAGACCTTCGAAAAAGTCATGAACGTCAACGTCACCAGCGTCTGGCGCCTCATCCGTTCCACCGATCCTCTTCTGCGCGCTTCCGACGCCGGACGTGCCATTCTGCTCTCTTCCGGCGTGGCGCATACCTGCCGTGCCTTCTGGGGCCCTTATGCCGCTTCGAAAGCTGCCGTCGAGGTCATGGCTCGCAGCTGGGCGGAAGAAACGAAGCAGATGAAGCTCAAAATCAACTCGGTCAACCCGGGAGCAACCCGCACGGCAATGCGCGCGCAGGCGATGCCGGGTGAAGATCCGGAAACTCTGCCGACGCCGCAGTCGGTCGCCGAAAAGATCGTCAAACTTGCCGATCCTAAACTTGAAGTTAGCGGCAAGCTCTTCGACGTCCGACAAGACCGCTTCCTCGACTATCATCTGCCGAGCTGATTTTTTTCTTCCGGCCTTGCCTGTAAGCAAGGCCGGTTCTATTTATTGAACTATCTTCCGCCCCTTGCCGTCCGACGGCTCTTTTTTCAGCGGACATTTCTCCCCTCTCAGACCCTTCATCACGTGCTGCCAGTTTGGTGCGCGTTCCCTTTGCTATTGGAGGACTTATGATCAAAGATCGCCAACGTTTCATCGTCATCAGCGGTGGGCCAGGATCAGGCAAAAGCACACTGATCGCCGCGCTTGAAAAGAACGGTTTTACCCGTACCGTTGAAGCTGGACGCGCCATTATTCAGGATCAGGTCGCTATTGGCGGCAACGCCCTGCCGTGGAAGGACCCCGCGCTTTTTGCGGAGCTGATGCTTTGCTGGGAAATGCGCTCGCACGCCATGGCAGAACACCAGCCAGGCACTGTTTTCTTCGACCGCGGCGTTCCCGATGTGATCGGCTATCTGACGCTATGCGGCCTGCCCGTCCGGCGGCATATGGAAGAAGCTGCGCGGCAGATCGGATATAACAGAACGGTCTTCCTGGCGCCGCCATGGGCGGAAATCTTCGGGCAGGATGCCGAGCGCAAACAGGACTTCGATGAAGCCGTGCGCACATTCGAAGCGATGGACAAAGCCTACAGGCGGCTCGGATATGAAATCGCGCTCCTGCCGAAATCTTCGGTCGAGGAGCGCGTCCGTTTCATCAGACAGGCGTTGCCTTCAGTTTTCGTCTGACGGCGCAGTTTCTTCGCTGTTGATTTCTTTTTCCGCCTTTCGATCGGCGGCTTCGCGCCGGTTCCAGGCGGCGAGGCTGAACGGAAGAAATGCGAGATAAGCGAGCGCTGTGAAGCTCAATGTCTGCCAGGTGAAGCTCATCAGGAACGCGACGTAAACCACCACGAACAGGATCAACGGCATGACAATATCGCGCCGGACAAGGCTGCCTGCCGATTTGCCGTTATAGACCGGCAAGCGGCTTACCAGCAAAAACGCTATCGCGACGGTATAGACCGCCACCCCGAAAGCGAGCGCCCGCGTCGGGGTCAAGCCGAGAAAACCAAGATAGACCGGCAGCAGGACGAGCATCGCACCGGCGGGTGCAGGCACGCCGATGAAATAATTGCTTTGCCATGCCGGGCGGTTCGGGTCTTCCAGCATGACGTTGAAACGTGCCAGACGCAGGCAGCAGGCAATGGCATAGAGCAATGCCGCGATCCAGCCGAAGGAACGCGCCTGATCCAGCATAAAGGCATAGAGCACCAAGGCAGGCGCAACGCCGAAATTGACGATATCGGCGAGCGAATCCATCTGGGCGCCGAACTTCGACGATCCCTTCATCATGCGCGCGACGCGCCCATCAATGCCGTCCAGAAAAGCAGCGACAAGCACCATCACAACGGCGAGCTCGAAACGGTTTTCAAAAGCCAGGCGGATACCGGTGAGGCCGGCACAGATGGCGAGAACCGTTATGACGTTAGGAACGACGATACGCAGGGGTATCTGTGACAGCTTCGGGCCGCGCGATGAATCCACGCGGCCGTTAGGCTCAAAAGGCGGAAAAGGCGTTTCCATCGGCTCAGCCGATCCGCACCACTGGTTCGCCGCGCTCGCTGCCATAATCGGCCAGCACGGTTTCACCGGCGATTGCTGTCTGGCCAACCGCCACACGAACCGTGGCATCTGCGGGCAGATAGACGTCAACACGCGATCCGAAACGGATCAGGCCAAACCGCTCACCCACGGACAGATCGTCATCCTCGTTGGACCAGCAGACGATGCGGCGAGCTACCAGACCCGCGATCTGAACGACGCCTATTTTCCCGTGCGGGCTTTCGATCAGAACGCTATTGCGTTCATTTTCCGTGCTGGCCTTGTCCAGTTCGGCATTGAGGAATTTGCCCGGACGATGCACCACCTTTTCGATCTTGCCGCGTACAGGGGAGCGGTTGATGTGGACCGAGAAGACATTCATGAAGACCGATACGCGCATGCGAGGCTCTGCACCAAGATCCAGCTCGGCTGGAGGTACCGCCGGACCAACGAAGGAAACCTTGCCATCAGCGGGACTGATGACCAGATCGTCGTCCATCGGTGTCACACGCTCCGGATCGCGATAGAAATAGATGCACCAGATGGTCAGTACCAAGCCGATCCAGAACAGCGGGTCCCACAGCCAGCCCAGAATGAGCGAAACCACGAAAAAGCCCGCGATAAACGGATAGCCTTCCCGATGGATCGGCACGAAAGTATTGCGGATGGTGTCAGTAAGGCTCATCGCTCTTCCTTTGAGTTTGGCCGTTATTTACCTCATCCTGTTCAGAATCGAAATCCATTTCGCAAATTATTCACGGCTGTTAGGGCACGTGATCGTACCCTAATATAACCAGCCGCCGATAAACCGGCTATTCCGCCGCCGGAACGCCGCGCGTGACGATGCCAAGTTCGTCGCTTTCGCGCACCTGACGCAGACGCTCTTCCGCCTCGTCAGCCTCACGCTGGCGGGCCCACATGGATGCATAAAGCCCCTTGTGCTTGAGCAGCACGCGGTGCGTGCCTCTTTCGGCAATCAGACCATCCTTCAGGACAATGATTTCGTCTGCACCGATAACGGTCGACAGACGATGCGCGATGACAAGCGTCGTGCGGCCCCGGCTGACGACATCGAGCGCCGATTGGATTTCCTGCTCGGTGGCCGTATCGAGCGCCGAGGTCGCCTCATCGAGAATAAGGATCGGCGGAGCCTTGAGGATGGTGCGGGCAATGGCCACGCGCTGCTTCTCGCCGCCCGAAAGCTTCAGACCGCGTTCGCCAACCATGGACTGGTAGCCCTCCGGCAGATGCTGGATGAAGCCGGCAATCTGCGCCAGCTCGGCAGCCTTCTGCACCTCTTCCTCGGTCGCATCGGTGCGACCGTAGCGAATATTATAGGCAATCGTATCGTTGAACAGCACCGTGTCCTGCGGAACCATGCCGATGACCTTGCGCAGGCTTTCCTGCGTGACATCGCGCACATCCTGCCCGTCAATCGTCACGGAACCGGACTGTATGTCGTAGAAACGGAACAAAAGACGCGAAATAGTGGACTTGCCCGCGCCCGAAGGCCCGACGATCGCCACGGTCTTGCCCGCCGGTACCTCGAAGCTGATCCCCTTGAGGATCGGACGGTTGGCATCATAAGCGAAATGCACATCCTCGAAGCGGATCGCACCCTTGTCGACCTTCAGTGCATGAGCGCCTGGCTTGTCGCTTACTTCCTGCTTCACATCCAGAAGGTCGAACATCTGTTCGATGTCGGTCAGCCCCTGCCGGATTTCGCGATAGATGAAGCCGATGAAGTTGAGCGGGATCGAAAGCTGCATCAGCATGGCGTTGATGAAGACGAAATCACCGATGGACTGCGTGCCGGCCTGCACTTCCAGTGCTGACATGACCATGACGATTGCCATGCCGACACCGAAAATCACGGCCTGACCGAAGTTCAGCCAGCCAAGCGAGGTCCAGGTTTGTGTCGCAGCCTTCTCATAGCGAGCCATGGAAGCATCGAAGCGTTTCGCCTCCATCGCCTCATTGCCGAAATATTTGACCGTCTCAAAATTCAGAAGCGAGTCGATAGCCTTGGTATTGGCGTCGGTATCGGAATCGTTCATCTCGCGACGAATGCTGATGCGCCAGTCACTCGCCTTGATCGTGAACCACGTGTAGAGCCACACCGTCGCGGCGACCACCGCCAGATAAGAAAATCCGTAGGCGACAGCAAAGATTACCGCAGTCAGCGCGAATTCCAGGATTGTTGGCAGCGTGTTCAGGATCGTGAAACGAACGATCGTTTCAATGCCTTTGGTGCCGCGTTCGATGACGCGGGAAAGCCCGCCCGTGCGCCGTTCCAGATGAAAGCGCAGCGAAAGCTGATGCATGTGGACGAAAGTCCGATAAGCAAGCTGACGAACCGCATATTGGCCAACGCTGGCAAAAAGTGCATCGCGAAGCTGATTGAGACCGGCCTGCACGATCTTGGCAGCGTTATAGGCCAGCACCAGCATGACCGCGCCGACCAGAAAGAGCGGAATATAGTCCGGTGCCTTAAGTTGCCCGTTGAGTGCGTTCGTTACCCATTTGAAGAAATAGGGGACAAGGATGAGTACGATCTTGGAAATCACCAGATAGAACGTGGCCCAGACCACACGCATTCGCAGGTCTGGCCGATCGGACGGCCACATATAGGGCCAGAGATTTCGCAGTGTCTTGAACGTCTCGCCGGAATCGGCGGAAACCGTTTTGGGGGAACTCATGGTGCGTTCTTTCAGGTCGGTGGGCTCAAGCGATTTCGTACGAGTTAAACTCTGTCACCGCTTTGTATGTTCTATTCATGCGCATCTTTTCCGAAGCTTGCAGGATGCGCTCCAGCATTTGTTTCATCGCGCCACCCTGCGCAAAACTGCTCCGCTCTTTTGCCGGAAATGTTCCAGAATCGAAATCTAGCCGCAGCATCCGCCCTTGAAGGAAGCAAAATGCGTGCGGACAGCGTTCAGTTGCTGCCAGTTGACGCTGTAACGCGACGATTGGCGCTCAGGCCGATAATCGATAAGACCGGCCTGCACGAGAACCTTCAGATGTTGTGAGACAGTCGATTGAGCAAGGTCGAGCTTGCCGACAATATCCTTGCAGCAGCAGGCATCCTCCATCATCAACTGCCGGATAATGCGGATACGGACAGGATGGCCCAGCGCAGCGCAAAGGCGCGCTGCCGCTTCATCGTCAATCCCGAGTTGCCCGAGATCAGGAACAGCTTCAGGTGAGTTTTTGTCCAGAATCATATTCATCGTATATCGACGATATACGATTATGCTCCGGAGTTCAAGTTTTCGAGACGTTCTTTCTCCAAAAGCATGGCAACATGGAAACACACTATCGTGAGTGTCGCTCGCCGAAAATGCTCGTCAGTTGGCGCGATCTTCCAACTGGCGCTTCACCTCGTCGTCGCCCAAAGGCTCCTTCGGCATATTGAACACCTGACCGGGCCAGATCAGGTCCGGATTGCGGATCTGATCGCGATTGGCGAGATAGATGGTCGTATAGCGTGTCCCTTTGCCATAGGTGCGCTTGGATATCGTCCAGAGATTGTCCCCCCGCCGGATGATGACGGAGCCTTCCACTTTCTGCAACGGAACCGCACCTTCACCATGCACTTCCGAAGGCGCAGCCGTCTGGCCTTCCGTATCGGACGCAACTGCGGAGATATTCTCCCCAGCTTCGCGGCGGAACGGAACACGTGCCGTCGCCAGAACGCGGTTGGCGTTATCGAGCAGATCGGCGCGAATGATATAGTCCCCGACGCCGAGCGGCTGTTTGCTCTGTACGAGGAAACGGCCATCGGGCGAAATGAGGCTTGCGCCAAGCAAAGTATCGTTGGCATGGACGATAACGCGGTTGCCGCCATCGGCTTTACCTGCCACGAAAACCGACTGGCCTTCGATCTCAACCGCCTCGATTGCAATCGGCAAAGCCTGCGCGGGCTTGGCTTCCGGCTTGTCGGTCTTGGCGGCAGCTTCGGGCGCGGCTTCCGTATTGTCCTGCGGCTTCGGCGCGGTTTCCGGCTTCGTAATCAGGCGGCTCGCCTGCCCCGGCTCCTCAACCAGCGCCAGCACTTGGCCCGACCTGGTTTCGGGCACAGAGACAATGGCGGTCTGCGCGGAGGTGGCGACATTGTTGTCTGCGCCGGTCGAACGCAGGACGAGTTGATGATCTCCCGCCTTCAGAGGCTCATCCAGAACAATGGCGAAATCGCCGCTGGCTCCTACCTTGGCTTTGCCCACAACAGTAGCACCTGCCACGACCTCGACATCGGCATTGGGCAGCGCCTTGCCTGCGATCACGACCGAACCATCAGGCTCGACACGAAGGAGATCGAAAACCGGCGTCTTGTTCTGCTGTTCTGCAGGAGCGGCATTTGCCTGCACGGTAGGCTCTTCGCTTGGCGCAGCCTGAGGCTTGGTATCGCTCATCGCAACGTCGCCTGCTGGCTTCGCCGCCGCGGATGTCTGTTCCTCTGGCGCTTTCGTCTCGGATGGTGCTGCTTGTGGCTCGGCTGGCGCATTGCTCGACGCTGGCGCGGCGACATCGGATTGCGGTGTCTCAACGCGGGATCTTGTCGCATTCCAATAAAGGCCAAGCCCGACGACAATCGCGACGAAGCCGGTACCGAGCAATCCTAAACTGTTCTTTTGCATTTCGTTTCGAAACCCACGCCAGAGACTATAATGACGGGTTTATAGCTTTTGGCTTCCCCCCACAAGAAATCTGCACCGAAACAGCAAAAGGTACGAGGCTTTTTATTAGCAGGGTTATTGTTCTACACAGTTTGTCGGCTTCGACTGGTCCGGATCGTCCATGAGATTATAAAGATCGGCCGTTTCGCCCTTGGTCCACCAGATATAGACGCCGCCGGCATATTTCGCTCCAGAGCCGGAGATGACGTTGGAGGCGACGATGGTTTCGTCTTCCAGCTCCAGTTCGGCAAGCGAAATATCACCCGCATTGTAGTAGGTTACCGAGACATTTTTCTCGCCACATTTGTAAAGAACGGAGTTGGTCGTCACTTCAGTGTCGTCCGGCAGTTTGACATTGATCTCGCCAGCCGATGCGGATGATGCGGCAAAGGTGAGCCCGAGAAACACGACCCAGTTCTTCATATCCAATCCACTTCTCAATCCAGAGTACATATCGATTGAGATATAACAATCGCCGCAAATGTCCAACAGTGACTGGCTCACTCTCAGCAATCTTCTCCGCAAAATGAAATCGCAGGCGCTTGACGCTGAAAGGTCAAAAGCGCACAAGAAATCATGTCTGAGATTCGATCCATCTGTGTTTATTGCGGCTCATCTACGGGCCTGAATCCCATCTATCGCGAAGCGGGCGTTACGCTTGGCCGATCCATTGCCGAACATGGCCTGCGCCTTGTTTATGGCGGTGGCACGCGCGGCATCATGGGCGCGGTTGCGCAAGGCGTCATGGAAGCTGGCGGTGAGGTTACCGGCATCATCCCAACCTTCCTGCTCGACAAGGAAGCAAGCCTCGAAAAGGCCGAACAGCTGACCGAACTCATCGTCGTCGGGGACATGCATGAGCGCAAGCACCTCATGTTCCAGAAGTCGGATGCTTTCGTGACGCTTCCCGGCGGCATCGGCACGGTTGAGGAAATCGTGGAAATGATGACCTGGGCGCAGCTCGGCAAGCATCGCAAGCCGATGGTGTTCGCAAACATCAACAATTTCTGGCAGCCTATGCTCTCGCTGCTTGAGCATATGACGGCGGAAGGCTTCCTGCACACCGCGCATCAGGTGAAGCCCCTCGTCATAGACAAGGCGGAAGACATCGTTCCCGCCATCATCGCCGCCAATGGCAAGGCATATGAAGGCGACCAGAAGATCATCGAAAAGATGTGAGTTTAGGGCAGTAGGGCAGTAGGGCAGTAGGGCAGTAGGGCAGTAGGGCAGTAGAAAGTTACAGCCGTCGCGGCCATCTACAACCTAAACATACTGCCTTATTCCCTTACTGCCCTACTGCCTTACCTCTTCACCAGCGTCGCCACGGCTTCGACATGTGGCGACCAGAGGAACTGGTCAATCGGTGTGACACGCGTAACGCGATAGCCGCCCTTCACCAGGATCGCGAGGTCACGGGCGAGCGTCACCGGGTTGCACGAAACCGCGACCACCTTCTCCACCTTGGATTTGGCCAGCTCAAGCGCCTGTTCTTCCGCACCTGCACGCGGCGGATCGAAAACCACAGCGTTATAAGGCAGCAGTTCCTTCGGCATCAGCGGACGGCGGAACAGGTCGCGGCGCTCGACCGAGACGGGCTTCAGGCCCTGCACGTGGCGTATACCGCGGTCGAGCGCAGCGAGTGCCAGCGCGTCGTTTTCAACGGCATGAACCGCGCTCTTTTCCGCAACCCTCAGTGCAAATGTTCCAACACCGCAAAACAGGTCCGCGACGCGCTTAGCCTTGCCGACATGATCCAGCACGAGCTGCACCATCGCCTCTTCGGCATCCTCTGTTGCCTGCAAAAAGCAGCCGGGCGGCACCGGAACCGGCACCTTGCCGAAATGGATGAGCGGCTTTTTCGGTTCGACGATGATTTCGCCTTCATGCGAAAGGCGCGCAAAGCCCTTTTTCATGACAAGCGCGGTCAGCGCGCGCCGTTGATCGTCGCTCAGTTTGCCGCAACCACTTGCCGCGAGATCAAGGCCGGATGCGGTCAGCGTTGCCGCCAGCTTGAACGGCTTGGAACCGGGTGCGATCAAAGCCCCGACTTCACGCAGGTCGTCAAGCCGCGCAATGATTTCCGGAACCGTTACCGCACATTCAACGATGTCGATAATTTCGTGGCTCAAGTGGCGGTTGAAGCCGAGCAGCATACCCTTTTCCGTCTTGCGCGCCGCAAAAACAGCGCGGCGGCGTGTGCGCGGCTGACAAGCCACGAGAGGC
>Ga0182748_1004626_pt1 | contig 10812 bp, 8 predicted proteins | sample eDN3rd37CKraftOP_FD_128877 | JGI IMG/M metagenome (GOLD analysis project Ga0182748, IMG submission 128877) | Enriched Organic Plus compost microbial communities from Emeryville, California, USA - eDNA 3rd pass 37_C Kraft OP (version 2) (version 2) ...
CCCCGTGGGTCCAAAATCCTGCGTCTCTGCGCACCCCGCGATGTCCCCGGGACCGGCGAGCGAGAACATCACCGTGCGTGTCTCACCGGGGCCGGGGGTCGCCTGTCCCCGCGTGGCGCTGCAACTCGCATGGCCACCGGCCTTGGCAAGCTCGGTAATGCACAGGAACTGGCCGCGCGAGGAGCGGGCGGCAGCCGTCGCCTCGCCACCGATGAGGCAGCGATAGTTCGCCTCCGGACCCGAGCAACTGACGCAAAATTCCTGCGCCGCTACGCCCGCGCCGAGGGTGAAAAGTGCACCCGGCACGAGGACGGCAAGCAACCGCACCCGCATGAGTCCACCCCTTTTCTGGTCCGCCTGCTTGGCCGATCACGTGATTTCAGCGCCGGAACGATGGCGTCCGCAGCAAAGTGCGTCAAGACGTATCGCCCGAAGTGGACGCTGGCGCAGGGATAGCGGGGGCCGACCTCAAGCACGGCTTGCAATCCCTTCACCCCGCCTCTATTAGGGCACGGCCTGTGGAGACGTGGCCGAGTGGCTGAAGGCGGCGGTTTGCTAAACCGTTATACGCTTTTAAAGGCGTATCGAGGGTTCGAATCCCTCCGTCTCCGCCAAACACCGCCGATCGCCTTTCCTTAGCGCGCGATAGTCGCCCGTTATACGGCGATCAGCGACGGCAGCATGCGCTATATCCAAGGCTTACGGCAGATCCTTGTGCAGCTCGACTGCAGGCGCAAGTCGGTCGCGATCGTTCCGGCCGATATCCCGAAGCTTCGTGGAAGGGACGAGCCCGCTCGCCGGCGACGACGTGCAGCGGTCGTGCTCCGAGCCCGGTGGCACGATGCTCAGCCTCGGCAAGTAGCTTTCCACCTACTCCCGTTCGCCATACCGCCGGCGCGACGAACAGGTCTTCTCGTTCGGACTGAATAGCGTCCTTACCAGCAAGGACTGTTGCAAAAGCCCACGATCCCCCCTTCAAGCTCCGCGACAATCGCATGCACGTGCGCTACCTGAACCTCGCTCGCTCGGAAAGTGCCCGCAGCTCTTCAATATGATCTCCCCAAGCCAGCGAAGGCCGCAGCTTGAGTGCTCCGAGCATCCCGGTCCCGGGTACGCTCAACGGCTGCAAGGCGGACTCCGCGGGGGGGCCTGCGTTTAGCCCTTCCGCCCACGGCCGGGCTCGGGCTTTGTTGATCCAGTATGCCACCCGCCATCGCCACCGGCAGGATCCGCAAAGCCCGTTCCGCCGCTGCGAGCGAATCGCCAATGACCCGCAATCTCTATTTGCGAGGATCGTCGCTGGGATTGACGTACGTGATGTTCCATGGCCCCGTCGCGGTCAGGAGCACGACGCTCTCATCCTCGTTCCACAGATAGTGGGCATGGCCGGCGGGCAAGGTGAAGCTGGCGCCCACGCCGAGCTTGTCCCCTTTCTGTCGATCGAGCTTTTCTCCCATCCCGTTCCAGACGGTGCCCTTCAGCACCGTAATGACTTCGGCGAAGGGATGGGTGTGGGCAGGGATCTCGTAGTTCGCGGGAAATTTAAGATAGGCCATGAACACGCCGGGCTTGCTGGGGTCCCCCGCGATGAGCGCGCTCTCCGCAGATCCAGGAAGCAACGGCTCGTGCTTCCACGCCATGCTGTTCAGCTCGAAGTTCTCCATCTTTGCGATGGTCAACCGCTCGATCTGATCGCTCTGCGCGAGCCCGGTCCGCGGTATGACCGCCAGGGTAAGGCCTGCAACGGCTAACGCTAGAATTCGCCGCATCATTCGCCTCCATGGATGATCTATCGTCCGCCATTCTTACATCCCGCCGCCCGTCCGTCGAACGCACGTCTTGTCGAGGCTGAAGATGCCTGCGGTGATCGCCCCGAGACGATAGGCCAGAGGGAAGGCAAGTTGCGAGCGGTCACCCGTTCTTGAGCACGTAGGCGCCTCCCTTCCGTGCTGCAACGTCTCGGAAGTCTCCTATTGGCAAATGTGTGCGGATTGGAGCAACGCCACGGCGATCAGCAAGAGCCCCGCGCAGGGTGGTTCCCTCCGCTCGCGATTCTTCCGGTCCTGGTCCGCCAGATTCGTCGCTTCCCACAGGTTATGCCGTGAGTTTTGGGGGCGACCCCCGGCGCCGCGCCCTTGCAAACCCTTGCAGCCGGTCATGTGGAGATAAGCTTCCGGCAGGGCGGCGTTCCCTTAGACAGGCGTCGAACGGTGATTAGCTAACGGCCCGAAAAAAGGTCGTTTCTGGCGCTCCTGCGAAGCCGCGCAACGCGCCGCATATTGAGTTTTTGCAGCGCAGAAAGCCACCGCAACGCAACAATTTTTCGTCTTTCTGCAGGTCGATGTGCAGTCGACTGAAGACAGCGCTTGCATTCTTTTTGACCTTGCTGTACCGGTCGATACACATAAAGTGACCTATCGGTACATTTCCGTTCTAGCGCGCCGACGTCCAAAAAATGCGGGGTCCTAAGATTTAAAATAGCCAAAACCCGTAAGGGGGGAAAATGACAACAACGACAACAATAGCGCCTTCAGTATCGCCGTTCAGGGCCAATGAAGCCGTAAAGGGCTTTCTCTGGATCTACGGTCTTTCCATCGTCTCCTGTTATCTCGTCAACCTGTGGGTCATCAGTAATCCGATCGGCCCATGGCAGGGTGAGGAGATCGCCAAGTCGTTCTGGCTCGACAATGTGAGCTGGCAGATCTTCTCGGCCTGGTGGGCCTGCTTCTTCGTCGTATGCGGATTCTGGCCGTTCAATGGAATCCAGAACACCACAACGCGCGGTCTCCTCGTCGTTGCGGCGTCGTGGATACTGGGGTGGTGGAGCGCGAAGCTCATCTTCCTCATCGGCCCCGGCGTGGACGGTATCTTCCCGCTGGTGGGGACGACCTGGTTCCTGCTCGCCTTCTTCTGCTTCGCGGGCGGTGGCTTCCTGGCGGCAAAGCTGCCTCCCCGTCGGCAGTTCTTCCTCTACCTGGTCCTGTTCACCGGCCTCACCTACCTCATCACGCACTCGGCCGTGAAATGGGTGCCTGCGTGGTGGTTCCCGTTCCTGCTCGTCGGGCTGGGCACGGGCACGCTCTCCTACCTGACGCGCGGATTGCAGCAGCCGGGCCGCGCGGTCGTCATGATGGCGACGCTCTTCGCGGTAGCCGCACTGTGCTTCCAGATCTCCGCCGCCGCCGGCCTCTGGCAGTTCGACAAGTCACCCATCTCTTCGTTCTGGTCGATGGGCCACTTCACCGACGATAGCTTCTGGCTGCTCTGCTTCTTCACGGCGACGTCCATCAACTATGCGATGCCGATCATCACGCATAATTGGCCGTTCTCGATGATCCGGATGCCGTGGGGCGGGCTGCTCGCGTGCGCCTTCTACCTGGTGCTGGACGTGGTCGTCGCCAGTCTGCTCGTCAAGCTTGTCGGTCCCGTCTTCGGCAGCATGGAGGAGCTTCTGACCTACGCATACATGGGCGTGAACTGGTCGCTGGTGATCCCGTTGGTGTTCGGTATCGGTCTCCAGGAGCCGTATCTGTGGGCCGGCCAGAAGACACCCGGGGAGTGGGATGACGTAGCTTGAGTACCTCCTGCTCAAGCCACGCTGCGGGCGCCCGGTGCGGGTCAGGCAACGCGCCGGGCGCTTCCGCCCTACACATCGCCATCGCATCGCAGCAGTGATGCGCGCCTGTTCATAGCCCGTGGAAAAAAATGTGCGGAGGCGGTGCTTTTTCGCACTATACGTGTACCGAATGGTCAGTATAGCGTTTCCACAACAAAAAACCGACTCGATGGGGAACACTATGATTCGAATGGGTAAAGGCCGAACAGCGTTGCTTGCCAGCGCGTTATCGTGTGCATTTGTGCTTCCGGCCGCCGCGGCCGACTTCAGCGGTAGCTGCTGTGCGGATCTCGAGGAGCGCATCGCCGAGCTCGAAGAACCCGCCGCGCGAAAAGGCAATCGCAAAGTATCGCTGACGGTCTCGGGCTGGGTCTCCGAGCAGATCATGTATTGGGACGACGGCGTCGAATCGAACGTCTACGTCACCGGCCTCGGCACGGCCTTCGCGAGCAACTTCAATTTCGTCGGTAAGGCGCAGATCACCCAGGACGTATCTGCAGGTTTCGTTCTGCACATCGAAGCCGTCACCAGCGACGTGTACACGACGAACCAGAATACGCCGCACGGCCCCGCGGCGCTCGTCGGCGTGCCCAATGCCACGCAGGTTCTCTATTCCTACTGGTTCCTGAAGAGCGAGCGGCTCGGCAAGCTCAGCGTCGGATTGCAGTCATCGGCTGACGATAACGCGATCGTCTCGCTCGATAGCTCCGGCACGCTCGCCGCCGCGTACTGGGTGGCCTACGACGTGTTCGGCTTCAACGTGCGCGGCAACTTCGCGGCGGGCGACTCGCTCACCTGGGGCAATGCCGTCTCGTGCCGTGGCTGGGGCGGCGGTCCGGGCGACTGCGATGGCTTGCCTCGCGATAACGTACGGTACGATTCACCCGCGTTTGGCGGCTTCTCGATGTCCGCATCGTGGGGTGAGGACGACGCCTGGGCCGTCGCGGGCCGCTATGCCAATACGCTTGGCGACGTCAAAGTTGCCAGTATCGTGACCTACGGTGAAACCACCGACGAATCTCTTGGCGCCCCGCTGGGCGGAAAGCTCGAGTACACCCAGGCCGGTCTTTATCTGCAGCACATGCCGTCCGGCTGGTTCGCGCTCGGTGGTTGGGGACACCTCGACCAGACCGCCAACCCGCTGAACAATCCGGCGACGGACACCTACTACGCCAAGACCGGCGTACGCCTCAATCTCATGTCGATCGGTGCGACCATTCCCTACGGCGAATACCTGCGCGGCACCAACGGCGCGAACATCGTCAACGATGGCGGCACGCCGGCCGACGTGACGGACGACACCTCGCGGGTGATCGATGGCTCGTACGCCACTTTCTGGGGCTTCGGTGCTGTCCAGGAAATCGATGCCGCCGCGATGTCGATGTGGCTTCGCTATCGCGATCACGAGGTCCACGTTCCGGGCGTCGATACGAAGCCGATGCAAACGGTGGTATTCGGCGCATTCATAAACTTCTGAGCGAAATCCACGCGCAACTAACTCCCAGACTTGGCCCGAGAGCTATCTCTCGGGTCATCTTTTTTTGCGGCATCGCAAAAGAGATATCGTTGGCGTTAATTCAGCAAAAGAGCAGTTGTGTAATTGCGATGTAAAGGAAACGTCGCTTGCATCCATCATAATTTGGAGCCATGATGGACCGATCGATACAATCGATCAGGCGACTAAATAGCGGCTATGGGGTTTATGGGGAACGGTTGAATGCGGACGATGGTGGTTATTAACGGCAGCCCGACAAAGCCTTCGCGCACGGGCGTGCTGCTCAACGCGGTTGCGGATGCTATCGCCGCACGGATGCAGTTCACCACCTACCAGATCACGCTGGCCGACGTGGGCCACGAATTCATGAGCGGCCTGACGCGACCCGACATCACGACGCGTGGAGAGGAACTCCTGCGTATCACCGAGCGCGCTGATCTCCTTGTCGTGGGAACGCCCGTCTACCGTGCGACTTACACAGGTATCCTGAAGCATTTCTTCGACCTTGTCGACCGCGATGCCATGCGTGAGCGCAAGGCTGTCCTGTGCGCGACGGGGGGCTCCGCGCTGCACGGTCTGGTGATCGAACATCAGCTGCGTCCCCTCATGGGCTTCTTTTCCATGCACACCATGACCACCGGCCTCTTCGGCCAGAGCGAGGAGATCATGGACGGACGCGTGTCGAGCCCGTCTCTCGCCAGTCGCGTTGCGCGTGCGGCCGATGAAGTCGTGGCCGCGTTTACGCCCGTGCGCGTGCCGGTCATCGAGGGTGTGCATCACTAGGCGGGAGAGATCTCGTCATTCCCTAGCAGCCAATCTGGATTTGCACGCTCATGGTTAAACTAGGCCGCAAACAGCCGATGAAATTCGCCCACTGGATACCAAATGTCAGCGGCGGTTTGGTCGTGAGCAAGGTCCCGCAGAGGACCGACTGGGGGCTGGATTATAACGTCAAGCTGGTGCGGATCGCTGAAAACGCCGGCTTTGAATACGCGCTGACGCAAATCCGCTTTCTGGGCAATTACGGCGCCGAATACCAGCACGACTCGCTGATCTTCTCGGCCGCGCTGCTGGCGAACACGACGCGCATAAACATCATAAGCGGCATTCTGCCGGGCATATTCCATCCCGGCGTCGTCGCAAAGCATGGTGCCACCGCCGACCAGATATTCGACGGACGATGGTCGATCATGATCAACAGCGGCTGGTTCCGCCGCGAATTCGATGCGCTGGGCGTGCCGTGGGTGGAGCACGATGAGCGCTACGTCCGCTCGACGGAGTTCGTCGACATCCTGCGCGGCGTATGGACGGAAGACAACTTCAACTACGACGGCAAGTACTGGCAGATCAGCGACTACACCGTGAAGCCGAAACCGCTGGCGCTCCCTGATCGTCCGACGCCGGAGATCTTTCAAGGCGGGATGTCGACAGCCGCGCAGCGCATGGCCGCCGCCGTATGCGACTGGTATCTGATGAACGGCGACTCCCCCGAGGAGCACCAGCTTCAGATCAACAACGTCGCAAATCTTGCAGCCGAGCGCGGCCGCCGCGTCCGCTTCGGCGTCAACGCGTTCGTCATCGCCCGCGAGACGGAAGCGGAAGCACAGGCCGAGTACGAGCGCATCGTCAACGGCGCGGACGTCGCCGCCGTGGAGAAATTCAAGGAAGCGGTGAAGGAAGCCGGTCAGGCCACCAAGGACAAGATCGGCATGTGGGTGAATTCCACGAGCCGGGATCTCGTCCAGTATAACGACGGCTTCAGGACCAACCTCATCGGAACGCCCGAGCAGATCGCCGAGCGCATCGTCAACCTCCGCAAGATCGGGGTCGACCTCGTTCTCTGCTGCTTCCTCCACTTCCACGAGGAAACGAAGTTCTTCGGCGATCGCGTCATCCCGCTGGTGCGCGAGTTGGAGCGCGCCGATCCGATGGGCAAGTTCACGATCGTCTAGTGCGGAGCAACAGGGATCACGATTTCAGATGACTGATTGACGGACGACAAAGTGCAAGATGACAAGGGCGTACGCAGAAAGGCCCTGTCAGGTGAGGAAAGAAAGTCATGAACTTCATGGCCCAGCACCCAATCGCAGACGAAATCAGCTCGGCTGAGGAAATTATCGAGGAGGCGCGGGCAGGGCGTTGTTTCATTCTTGTTGACGACGAAAGTCGCGAGAACGAGGGCGACATTGTCATCCCTGCTCAATTCGCCACCCGCGAGATCGTAAACTTCATGGCCCGCTACGCGCGGGGCCTCATCTGTTTGGCTTTGACGCCTCAGCGGGTCGCGCATCTCAAGCTCAGCGCAATGGCGCAGAGCATAGATTCCGGACTGCAAACGGCGTTTACCCTCTCGATTGAAGCGCGCAAGGGCGTGACGACCGGAATTTCGGCCGCCGACCGCGCGCGCACGATCGCCGTTGCAATCAATCCCGAGAGCAAACCCGACGACATCGTCACGCCCGGCCACATCTTTCCGCTGATCGCCCGCGAGGGCGGCGTTCTCGTGCGGGCCGGCCATACGGAAGCTGCCGTCGACGTCGCACGTATTGCAGGTCTCAATCCCTCGGGCGTGATCTGCGAGGTGATGAACGAAGACGGCTCGATGGGCCGCCTGCCCGATCTTCTGCAGTTCGCCCGCCAGCATCATATGAAGCTCGGGACGATCGCCGATCTCATCGCCTACCGGCTGCGCACCGAGCGCCTGGTGAAACAGGTCGCGTGGTCTTGGATCCACCATCCGAGCTTCGGCGAATGGCGCATGGGGATCTATCGCGACACCGTCGATGGCGGCGAGCACGTCGTCCTCATCAAGGGTGAGGTCGATGCGCGCGTCGAAGACGCCGTGCCGGGCCCCGTATTGGTTTGCCTGCACCGCTCGGACTTCGTCAGTGATGTGTTGCTCGCGCGAGAGGGTGAAGGCCTGCACGACGCGATGTTCAAGATCCTGCGCCGCGGCCGCGGTGCGATCGTGCTGGTGAACGACAATCGCCCTGCCGCACTGTCCCGGCGCGTGCAGAGCAGCAGCCCCCATTCCCGTCCCGATCCGCAGCTTCGCGAATACGGAATCGGCGCGCAAATCCTCATGGATATCGGCGTGCGGGATATGATCATGCTCTCGAGGCGCGAGCAGACGCTCGTCGGCATCGAGGGATATGGCCTCTCTGTCATCGGCCAAGAAGCGCTCAACTAACGAACAGCAAATCATACGGGGGAAACGGAAACTGCAATGTCCTTGAATACAACTGCATCTAGTGAAAGCCCGCTCTCCCAGAATAACGTCGACGCCGACGCGTTCCGGTCCGTCATGCGCCAGCTTGCAGGCGCTGTGACCGTCATCACGACCGAGGGAAACGGTAAGCTGCACGGGTTTACGGCCACCGCGGTGTGCAGCGTGTGCGCCGATCCGCCGACCGTGCTCATCGCCGTCAACCAGTCGGCCAGAACCCATCCGCACATCGACCGGAAGGACGCGTTCGCGATCAACGTGCTCTCCGAAGATCAAAAGAGCGTGGCGGAGCACTTCGCAACCAAAGGCGACGACCAGTTCGAGACGGCCTCCTACCGGCTCAGCCCGCGAGGCATTCCGCTTCTTGCCAACGCAGCGGCCCATCTCGAGTGCGAGGTCTACAAGAAGATTCCCATCGGCACGCACACGTTGTTCGTGGGCAGGGTGATCGGAACAGGCTTCGAGCGCCGCGCGCCGCTCGTCTATTACAATGCGCGCTACGGTTTGATTGAGCAGCTCTGAGCGGTGCCGGCAAATGACAATGACCGCGCTTGAGCCGGATATGAGCCAGGTCGCCGCCATGACGGCCGCCATGGCCTGGCAGTTCCGCGACCTGAAAGCCGAGGCGACGCATCTCAAGGGAGGGCACCTTGTCATCGACAGCTTCGATGGCGTCCATGTGGGGCACCGTGCGCTGCTGAAGCGGGCAGCGGAAAAGGCCGCCGAAGGCGAGCCCGTCGTGGCCGTCCTGTTGGACGACGTTTCCGAGGAAGGCACAGCGCCCTCCGTTCTCGACAAGACCGAAAGGATCCGGCTGCTCCGTGAGGCAGGGGCGGAAGTGGTTACGCTCGGCTTCAGTCAGTATGCCAGCTGGCTCGACATCCAGGCGCTTTGTGAACTCGTGCGGGAGTTCGAACCGAAATCGCTGACCTTGAGTGCGAATTTCCGCTTTGGGTTCGGGGGATTCGGTAACGCTGACGCGATCGCATCGCGCGCGCAGCAGGATGGCGTTCGGGTCGAGATCCTGCCGCCTGTGGATGTCGGAAGCGGCCGCGGCATTGCTACGGGGCAGAGGATTTCCGCCTGTCTAGCCTCCGGCGATATCGAGACCGCCACCGCGCTTCTGGGAAGATATTGGTCCATCGCGGGTCCCGTCGTGCACGGACACAAGCGCGGGCGCGAATTGGGATTCCCCACCGCGAACGTGCCCTTCGCCCGCGAGGTGAACCTCGCCTACGGCATCTACGCGGTGCGGGTCCATCTCGACGGGCAGGTGTTGAACGGTGTGGCGAGCTATGGCACGCGTCCGCAGTTCGACAACGGGGCCCCGCTGCTCGAAGTTCACATCCTCGATTTCTCGAGGGTGATCTACGGGTCCTTCGTGCGCGTCGAGTTCGTCGCCTATCAGCGGCCGGAAATGGTCTTCGACGGCATCGACGCGCTCATTCGGCAGATGGAGATCGACCGCGCCACAGCCAGGGATCGGCTCGCCATGGTGTCCGATGGAATCGCTGCGTAGAGATGGCCGGTGGCAGCCTGAGTGGAAAGGGTCTCTGTAAGTCATCCATGACATTGAAGCCCGCGGCGCCGCGTTTGCGGCCCCAGGCATTTTTCTTCATTCCATTTTTGATGCCGCGGTGCGCGCGCTGCTATTTTCCCTCGAAGCGCAATTCACCGGTTCCTCGATAGCCAGATTCTTTTCCGCAAAACGCTTGCAATTATTTTTTGCCGAGCGTTATATGGATCGGTCGGTACAAAAGGTGCGGACGCCTCGGCGACCTGCGGTGTGCGGGATCCATCCCGCCCTGCACGGGTGCATGTCGCGGACGTAGGCGACGACCCGAGGCGCTGTTGTCTTGAAACTGGATGGGACCGCTTTCGACGGGCGGGGCAGTCGCGAACGAGCTGCCCCAATGAATGAAATAGAGGAAACGCGATGAAGAAAAGAATTGTCCTAAACGCCTTCGATATGACCTGCGTGAGCCATCAGTCCGCAGGCACATGGCGCCATCCCTCCAGCCAGGCATCGAGATACAACGATCTCGAATACTGGACCAACCTGGCCATGGAGTTGGAGCGCGGCTGCTTCGACTGCCTGTTCATCGCGGACGTCGTCGGCGTGTATGACGTCTATCGCGGCTCGGCCGAAATGGCGCTGCGCGATGCCGATCAGGTGCCCGTCAACGATCCCTTTGGCGCCATTTCAGCGATGGCCGCTGTCACCAAGAACGTCGGCTTCGGCGTCACCGCCGCGTTGACCTTCGAGCAGCCCTATCTCCTGGCGCGTCGCCTTTCCACCCTCGACCACCTCACCAAGGGCCGCGTCGCCTGGAACGTCGTGTCCTCCTACCTCAACAGCGCCGCGCTCAACATCGGCATGGACAAGCAGCTCGCACACGACGAGCGCTATGACATGGCCGATGAGTACATGGAGGTCATGTACAAGCTCTGGGAAGGCTCGTGGGAAGACAGCGC